>OCTW011599019.1_pt1 | contig 45224 bp, 36 predicted proteins | sample 1539671 | NCBI WGS metagenome assembly OCTW01 (sample SAMN02144230, study PRJEB22623) | gut metagenome | biome: sheep rumen | host: Ovis aries | place: New Zealand
AGAATGTATGGAGAATCTAAGAGACGATTACTTCCTTACATTGCAACATTTATATCAACTTTAATTAGATTGTTCTTCGTGAGAATTAAAGCAGGATTTCCAAAAAGTAGGTAGTTAAGAAATGAGCAAATTATTAAAACAGATTTTGAGATTTGGTGTTGTAGGTGGCATATCATTTGTAGTTGATTTTGTAATAACTAATGTAGTTGCTTTATTTATTAGGAAGATTGGAATTGATGCAACGACAGCAGCTATGATAGGTGCTTTAGTTGGTTTTATAGTATCAATTATAGTTAATTACCTATTGAGCATGCATTGGGTTTTCACTAGAAAAGATGATATGAATCGCGGCAAGGAATTTATTATTTTTGTCGTACTAAGTCTTATCGGACTAGGGCTTAATGAATTAATTATTCTAGGCTGCATGTATCTTATTAATAACGTTGGCTGGTGCGGAGATTTCACACAGTGGTGTGTTGATGTTGTAAATCACGTATTTAGTATGACATTTGATGGAATGGCTACAGCTGGTTCTAAGATAATTGCTACAGCTATTGTTATGGTATTTAATTTCGTGACTCGTAAGATTTTCCTAGAGCAGAAAGAGGATGACAAAAGTGAGAAGCAAGCTACAACAAATGAGGAAGTTGTAGAAAAAGATAAAAAGTAAACCCAATAATAGTAAAGGAGAAGATCAATTTGAGAAGAATCATAATCACAGGTTTTTCGGGATTTGTAAGTAGACATTTTCTGAATTATCTATATGATAATAAAAAGGAATATCAAGTGCTTGGTGCAGATATTAATGAGCCAAAACTCGACCTTGAGAAGTATTCTGATATCCTTGATATTTCTTTTAAGAAATGTAATATGTTAGATGAAGAAGCAGTAAATGAAATGGTTTCGGAGTTTGCTCCAGACTATGTACTTCACCTTGCAGCATTTTCCTCTGTTGCATATTCTTGGGAACATCCAGCTGAGTGCTTTAACAATAATACGAAGATATTTCTGAATTTAACCAATGCGGTAAGAAGCCTTAATAAGAAATGCAGAATTCTATCAGTAGGTTCTTCTGAAGAATATGGAAATGTATCAAAAGATCAATTACCTCTTAAGGAAAGCATGAATCTTACACCGGTTAGTCCTTATGCTGTGGCAAGGGTATCGCAGGAGATGATGTCAAAGGTTTATGTGGATAGTTATGATATGGATATCGTATTAACTAGAAGCTTTAATCATATGGGACCATATCAGGATGAGAGATTTGTTATTCCGTCATTCATAAGAAGAATTCTTGATGTTAAAGAAGGCGGAAGAGAATCAGGAATAATAGAGACTGGCGATACTACAATTATTAGAGACTTTGTTGACGTCAGAGATGTTGTTCGAGCATATTATGGACTCCTTATGGAAGGAACACCTGGTGAAGTATATAATATTTGCGGCGGAAAAGGTGTAGCATTATCTGAGATAATAAGTGAGATAGCGGATATTGTAGGTGTAGAAATAACCGGTAAAGTAAATCCAGATTATGTAAGACCAGATGACAATAGACAGATAATTGGATGTAGCGATAAAATAAAGAATGATATTGGATGGGAAGCAACTATACCTCTTAGACAGACACTATCTGATATGATTGAGATAATGAAAAATAATTAGAATAAGGAGAAAAACATGGCAAAGAAAGCATTAATTACAGGAATTACTGGACAAGATGGAAGTTATCTGGCAGAGCTTCTGTTAGAAAAGGGTTATGAGGTACATGGTATTATAAGAAGATCTTCTATTCATTCAACAGAGAGAATCGACCATTTACTTAAAGCAGGAACAATTACAATTCATGATGGAGATTTATCAGATTCTTCATCTATCGTAAAGATTGTTAATAATGTTAAGCCTGATGAAATATATAACCTGGCCGCACAATCACATGTAGGAGTATCTTTTGATGCAGCAGAATATACAGGTGATGTTGATGCTATTGGAGTACTTAGAATATTAGAAGCAGTTCATATGTTAGGCATGGATAAGACATGTCGTATCTATCAGGCATCTACTTCTGAGTTATATGGTAAGGTTGAAGAAGTGCCACAGAATGAAAACACACCATTCCATCCATATAGTCCATATGCAGTTGCTAAGCAGTATGGTTTCTGGATGATGAGACAGTATAGAGAAGCTTATGGACAGTTTGCTGTAAATGGTATTCTGTTCAATCACGAATCAGAGAGACGTGGTGAGACTTTCGTAACACGTAAGATAACACGTGCTGCTGGTCGTATTAAAATGGGAATTCAAGACAAGTTGTATCTTGGTAATCTTGATTCACTTCGTGATTGGGGATATGCTAAGGATTATGTTGAATGTATGTGGTTAATTATGCAGCAGGATGAGCCTGATGATTATGTAATAGCAACAGGAGTCCAGCACACAGTTAGAGAATTTACAACACTTGCATTCAAGTATGTTGGAATTGACCTTGAGTGGAAGGGCGAAGGAGTTAATGAGCAGGGTATAGACAAAGCAACCGGCAAGGTATTAGTCGAAGTATCCGAAGAGTTCTATCGTCCAACAGATGTTGTTAATCTGTGGGGAGATCCTACTAAGGCTAAGACAAAGCTTGGATGGAATCCTCAGAAGACAAGCTACGAAGAACTTTGCCGTATCATGGCTGAACATGATTTAGAACTTGCTAAGCAAGAGGCGAAGTTGGCTGAGTAGAATATTAAGTGATTAATATGGTGGGAACTATTATTAAGATAGTTCCCTCTCTTTCGTATAATAAGCGGTTGATAGAATGAAAATCAAAAGTAATAGATATTCAATTGTGCTAGCAGCAATCACAGGTATATTATCGATTCTTTATGCATTTACCATAAGTCACGTGGATTGTAATACAATTACTACCTGGGCATATGATTTGTTAGAATCAGTAAAAATAGGAGAACTAAGGGACTTCCCTGTGTACACATATGAGACTCACGATATGGCGACTAACTATACGCTTTTCTCTAATGTGATTAATGCTATATGGTTATTACCACTTTATCTGATAGATGTAATTTGTGGATTTGATTTTTCTTTAATAATATATGATGTGTACTATAAGGTATTAGTATTGGCAGTCATGATAATAAGTTATATTGTGATGGGTAAGATCCTTAATAAGACGAACTTTGATGCTGTCAAGACGAACATAGGCCTATATGCATTAGGCACGTCTTCTATTTTGTTAATGACAGTGCTTGGAAAAGGCCAGATTGATATATTTGATCTCCTTATGGTAATTCTTGCCATTTATTCATATTTGAATAACAAGATAGAAATATCTTTTCTCTTTATAGGAATAGGATGTTTATTTAAGCCTTTTGTATTACTACTAGGTGTGCCATATTTTCTTCTGATGATAGGAAAAAGTAAAGGTAAATCTGTAATAAATGGAATTTGTTTGGCGGCACCTTATCTAATAGAAAAAGGGATTACTAGACTGTTGATGCCGCGGTACAATGAGATGAGCAAGATTACATCCGAGAGATTTGCCGAGGAATTTGGAACATCAAGGATGGAGCAGATTTTTCAGTTGCATCTTAATTCGGTATTGGTATTCATTGCAGCTGCTTTAATTATATGTTTTATATGCCTTCATATAGGGATTAAGGGTACAGCAACTAATAAGGATTTATTATTCTATCCGTTAATAATGTTTGTAAGCTTTGGAATCTTCGTTGATTTTGTGGCTGCATCTGCAACATATTGGTACGCTATAATAGTACCAATTATGGTAATAATAGGGTTGCAGTTCGAGAAAATAGAAGATTTTCTTATACTTAATCTTGGAATAAATGTTGGAATAATATTTTTCATACCATTAGCAGAAAAGGTTTTTACCCCTGCAATGAACTTTTCTATGCTACATACATTAAGAAAGTATGATAGTCCAATGTCCGTGTTGTATGGATACGATATTGTTGATTATATGAAAATGATGAGCGCTACGCTTTTCATAATATGTATATTGTTAATATGTGGTGTTTTCTTTTTTGAGCAAATGATTTCAAAAAATAGTGATATTAAAGAAACTAATGCTGATGGCGTTACGATGTCACATATTAATACTTTTACTAAAGTGTTACTTGCACTTACAGTAGTGCCACAGATAGTCTATCTGTTATTTATTTATATTATATGTTAGAAGAAAGGACAACTTGATGGGAAAGAAACTAAGCATAATAATACCTTGTTACAACGAGAAAAATTCTTTATTAGAAATATTAGATAAGATTAATAATTGTCCAATTAAGAATAAGGAAATAATAATAGTAGATGATATGTCAACAGATGGAACTCGTGAATTATTAAAAGAAAAGGTTGAGCCAATGGTTTCCAAGGTAATCTATCACCAGAAGAATACTGGCAAGGGTGGTGCACTAAGCACAGGATTTGCTGCAGCCACAGGAGATGTTGTAATAATTCAGGATGCTGACATGGAATACGACCCTAATGAGTACCCAAGAGTAGTTAACCCTATTGCAAGAGGTGAGTGTAAGGTGGTATACGGCTCAAGATTCATGAGACAGAAGGCCAAGGGATATCTTGCCAATCGCCTTGCTAACAAAGGTCTTACATTCCTTTCTAATATTATGACTGGTCAGAGACTGACTGATATGGAGACATGCTATAAGGCATTTGACAGAGAATTAATCCAGTCGATTAACATAGAGGAGAAACGCTTCGGCTTTGAACCTGAGATAACTGCCAAAATTTCGAAGATTGGTATAACAATTAAGGAAGTACCTATCTCATACTATCCAAGAAGTAATGAAGATGGGAAAAAAATTGGTGTAAGTGATGGCTTCAGAGCACTTCATTGTATATGGCATTACAGTAGGTAGATATGTTAAGTAGTATTAAAAACCTAAGCTATAAGAAAAAAACAATTTTTTTATTAATGATGGTTGTATTATCCATTATCATATTTTTCGCAAATTATGACGGAGATATAGATAGTTATAATACAACCATTTTGGCGTTAAATTACACTTATGGATTTACCTCAAGAGGGCTGATTGGAACGATATATTATTTCTTTGATATGATATTACCTGTTTCTATGTATACGCCAAATTCGGCTAAGGTGTTCCTTTTTATATCAACCCTGCTGCTAGCAGTGGTACTGTTTGTTTTCGTGTATGAGGTAATTAAGCAATGCCATATAAACCATATATTACATGTTGAAATACTTCTGATGTTCCTAATTGTAGCAACGATATCCACATATTTTGGAGGATGGAATTTCGGAAGAGTTGATATATATATGATAATGATTAGCCTGTTATCAGCCATTCTATTTATTCATGAAAAATGTGAATGGTTAATCATCCCCTTAAGTGCACTTGGGGTGATGATGCACCAGGGCTATGTATTTATGTATTACAACATTATATTAGCATTGCTTATATGGGGAATCTTTAGCAGAAAAGATAAGCAAAAAAAATATATAATAATAGCTATAACTAGCCTTATTATTTGTTCTGTTTTATTTTTATATTTTGAATTATTTTCCCACAATTATGTGGATAATACCGTATATGACCAAGTTGCACAATTATCAGCTAACATGTCAGAGGATGGAGAATATCATAAGACATTACTTGCGCATGAGATATTAGGTGTGGATTTATCAGGAGTAGAGCATGAATACCACATGAAGAATCTGGCGGAAATAATTATATTTGTCGCATTTATGTTGCCTTACATCATAATGTTTTTCAAGCTAATGATACAAGTATTTCATAATGCCAATAAAAAGGCGGATAAATGGAAATATGCATTTCTTTATTTGGGAGCATTAACAATGCTTCCTGATTATCTAATCAAGGTTGATTATGGCAGATGGATAATGTCTACAATAGTATATTATTTGGTTATAGGATGCTTTTTATATATAAAGGACGAAGACTTTGCAAGGAATGCAACTGATTATTTAGAGGGAGTAAAGAAGCGATTTATCATATATCCCTTGTTAATAGTATATCCTGTATTCTTCGTACCATACTTAGATGTTAATATAGACAGCATCACTGCAATATTTGGTCACGTTGCAAACAGAGAAATATTACATTGGTGGACATTTTAATGGACAGTAATATATTCAATAACAATAGAAAAAACAAGATTATGTTATATGGTTCCATGGCATTGTTAATGGTCATAATATATTTTAGAAGCACTTCATTTCGTATATCCCAGGGAAGTCTAGTTACATATATTAATGCGTACAATGATGGCTTTCGTTCAGGGGGATTAATTGGAACTCTGTGGCAGGGGATTTGTAAAGTGCTTTCTCTTGATTACACATGCTATGACTTTATATATACCTTCAGTAAAGCAATGCTGGTATTATACTATATTTTGCTACTGGTTATATTAATAATAGCTATCAGTCGCTCAAACGAGAATAACAAGAAGAGCACTATCATAATGGCATTTGCAACAATATTATTTGCAGGAAGTATGTTCGCTAACGGAAGTACATTGGGAGGATATGATATGTATATGGCCATTGTGCTATTTGTATCTATGTTGTTCTTACTGTTAGATAAGGGCAAATACTTCATTGTGCTTTTGTCCGCTATAGGTGTGTTAATTCATCCGACCTATCTCATTAAGTGTCTGCCAATAGTTGTTGTATTATTGGTATATAGCGGTATTAAGAGAGATAAGATAGTAGCAATATGCTCCACAGCTATTAGCATTGCTTTATATGTTGTATCAGAAGTTAGTGCATTTATTTATTCATCTGATGAAGCTACGTCTTCATTGATGCCTGAATGGTCTTCTTATTATAAGTGCTACATTAACCTTGCAATATTTATCATATTGATGATGCCATATACTGTTATTGGAATTAAGCTATTTAGAAGAATAAGCAACCAGGCAGCAGAGCATAAGTTGAAATATAAATACCTTCAATGGGGGGTAGTTTTAATTGTTATAGAATTCATATTGAAGATTGATTATGGTATCTATGTATACTATGTTATGATGTATTATTTTCTACTAATGCTACATATGCTTAGCAAGGATGATAGTAATTATACAAGTAGCATCAATGATATGGTAGCCTCAATTAAGAGTAAGATACCAGTTCCTGTGGTGTTGTTAGTATATCCTGTATTGTTTATACCAATAACTAAGACGAATATATCCAGTGTATGTTCGTTTATAACAGAGTTGTTTATAAAGTAGGAGAGTAGGACCTTATGAATAAGAAGGTGGTAAGTGGAATATGGCTAATAGGCATATTTGTTGTAGGTGTTATATTTCACTATTACTACGGTTATTTTAGCAAAAGCATAGAAGTACTTCCTGATGAGATAAGATATTATTCCATAGCCCGAAGTATGTTTTTTGGAGATGGGTTATTATTTCGAGGAGCGGCAACTGATTATCAGAAGATAGGATACGCCCTGTATCTTATGCCTTTCTTTCTAATCAAGAATGGCATCCTGAGAATGAAGGCTATCACCTTAGGAAATGCTATTATTATGATGGCATCAATATTTCCTCTTTATGGAATAATGAAAAGACTACATATGTCTCAGAAGGCAAAGTTTATCTTTTTAACATGCTTTATAGTATTTCCTGATTTAATGTATTCTGCCAGCTTTATGGCAGAGACATCGTATTGGCCTATAGTAATGCTGTTCATTTATTTATGGATGGTTAATGGAGAGAAAAAAAGTATATTAATCTCAATTATAATGGGGCTTGTTGCTTATATTGGATATCTTACGAAGGAGATATTTTTAGCTCTAATTCTTAGTATTGTATTTTATGAAATAGTATATCCAATAATAGAATATCTAGTAGAGAAGAAGGCTAAGAAACTAAAGGAATATTACAATGCCAAAAGCCTAATTAACACAGTAATTATTGTTGGCGTATTTGTATTAGCTCACATTATAATTAAGACATCATTCTTCTATGGATTAGGTAATTCCTATGACCAGATGGGCATAGAGGCTATAATGTCAGTAGAAAAAATACTATATCTTATGTATAGTGCTATATATTACGTTACAGCAGTTTTTATATCATGTCTTATGCTTCCAATGCTAGTGCCAGCATTTGTATATAATAAGCTAAATAAGGAAATGCGAAGCTTATATTTCTTGAATATAATAATGCTACTTTCATCAATAGCAACCGTTGTATATACAATAACTGTTAGAGAAGATTATCCCTCCGTAATACCAAGATTACATTTTCGATATATCGGACCATACATTGTTATAGCCCTGTTACTTTTCGTGACAATAGTATTATCTAAGGAAATTAAACTAAGGATATCCAAAGGTGTTGTGATTACAATAGTTGTTACCCTAATTATTACCTTCGGAGTATTTAGAGGAATTGTGGTCACAACAGGCGTTGATCAGTTTGTTCTAGACTGGGTATATGTCTTAACAGCGAAGCTGGGAAATCTATGGGGAATCTTCCTGGTAGATGCCATAGTGGTAGTCTTTACTGTGGTTGTTGCAGCGCTGCTTACTTTAGGAAGAAGAAAGACAACTCTCATAGCTGCGGCTATAACAATGCTGATACTATCTGTAGTTAACACAATTACTGCTAAGCAGAGATTGTGGGACTATATGTATAGGGAAGAAAACCTTGTTGATAACGCATTAAGCATTAATGACTATATGAGGGATGTATCAGGTGGAATTCTGTATGTGGCAGATTACAGCGCATACGAATCAAGGTGCAAATGTATAGATACTTTTGTAGACAAGAATAAGAATCTTTACTATACTACATACCATTTTACAGATGATATGAAGGAGGGTGTAACACCTGTTGAACAGATAAGCATTCCAATGCAGTTTAATCTGTGGAATATGAGTTATGATGACATAGATTCTATAGAATATATTATCGTTAATAATAATAACGAGGAGATTAACCTTAAGATAGGAAATGTTGACAGAATAGAGGAATTGTGTAGCGATTACTATACAGTATATAAGAATCGTGATGCTAAGAGTCTGACACTTGAGGCTATTAGATAAGGTAGGCCTAAGGAAAAGGATAGTTTATGATTATTAATCAGTCTGTAAAAAGACCGCAAAAAATAATATTTATAATAGCAATTATAGTATCCCTATGCTACATATTTACCATTGGACAATGGGATATGCAGACTATAACTGGATGGGGATATGATATGCTTGATTCTATTAAGCTGGGAATATTCTCAGATTTTCCCTGGTACACTACTGTGTCCAGATCAATGCCCAGCAATTACACAATGATTGCTAATATGACAACAGCCCTTTGGCTAAGTCCCCTGTATATAATTCAGACCTTATCAGACAGGGTATTTGATTTGGTATTTTACGAACTGTGGTATAAGGTATTTATTGGAATAATACATTTTGTAAATGTGTACCTGATTAACAAGGTGTTAATTAAGCTTAATGTGAACAATAATAGCAGAGTAGAGATTATGTCTTTATATATGCTGTCTAGCGTTATATTGCTTGCTGTAATAGGCCAGGGACAGGTAGACATAGAATCTATGCTGTTCGTTTTACTTTCTTTTTATTATCTTATAGATGGAAAGTATAGCCTGTTCGCAGTTTTTATGGGAATTAGTATGATTTATAAGCCTTTTTCCCTTCTAATTGCAGTTCCTATATTACTTCTTCTTATAAGTAAGACAGGTATTAAAGTGATATGTAATATGATTCTCTTAGCATTGCCTTATGGTATTAATCTGCTAATTACCAAGATATTGATGCCTGATTATAATAGGTATGTAAGATTGGTAGACGAACAATGTAAAGAGGTGATGGGAACTAACAGGGTTGAGGAGATGTTCTCTCTTCGACTTAACTCAGTTCTTGTATTCTTTGCATCAGTACTAATAGTATGCTTTATATGTCTATATCTGGGGTTACACAAGAAGGTTAAGTTTAAGCATTATCTCTATATGCCTGTCATATGCTTTATGTCATATGCATTGTTTGTATCACCATCTACATACTGGTTCATACTCATAATGCCAACGATCCTATTAATGGGACAGGTGTTTGATAGAAAAGGGGAGGCTTATTTACTTAATCTGGGAATTAACATTGGCGTTATAATGGCTATCTATATATCAGAGAAGGAGTATTCCCCTAATCCGGAATTGTCGATTCTATCAGTAATACTTGGCAAGAAAAGAGATATTATATTCTATGATTACTTCCCAGATTTATTAACGGATTATGGTTTCTTTTTAGGGACAACCTTATTCATGGCATGTATTTTGTTATTTGTGATAATGTATATGTATATTACAAGGAAGGGCGAAGGAAGAGTTAATATAACAAGAGATAATAAGAGTAATCTCTTTGACAATTTAATGTATTACATTCAGCCTTTGCCAGTCATAGGTTATTTGATGTTTGCATTTGTTGAATTTATGGTATAGAGGATAAGCAAATTTGGATAAAGCAATAAAAATGATTAAGGAAAAACCAATAATTACTTTTCTAATAGGAGCCCTTATAGGAGGACTAATCTTCCTGCTTCAGTATGGTATAGATGTTCTTAGATTTACGAATGTGGAGTGGATGACACATAGTAATGATGTTGAAGGTCTATGGGATCTGACGCAGCATTATTTTGGGTGGGTTCAGTATCGTAATACCCCATGGACATTTCCTATAGGATTAGTGGAAGGAATAACCTGTAGCCCAATTTCTGTTGCATATACAGACTCTGTCCCATTGTTTGCTATATTCTTTAAAATACTGTCACCAGTCCTACCAGAGACTTTTCAGTATTTCGGATTATACGAATTGATGACATATATGTTAATGGGAGGCTTGGGTTCACTTATAACATTTAAGTTCAGTAAGAGTCTGATTAATAACTCTATTAGTGCAATATTATTCGTAATTTCACCAGTGCTGCTTAAGAGAACTTTCTATCACACAGCCTTATCAGGTCATTTCGTATTATTAGCAGCAATTTGCCTGTGGATATATAGAGACCAGATTAAGACAAAGCAGTATGTTCTGTATTGGAGCATACTTGCTATGATATGTACATTAATTAACCCATATTACGTTCCTATGGTTATGGGTATATTGTTATGTAGTTTGTTGCAGGAATTAATTGTAAAAAGAAAGATTCTATATACAATATGTGCAGTTCTGATTCCTGGAGCAGCTTCTCTGATAATAGGATATCCAATAGGTTTATTTTATGGAGAAGTGAGTTCAACTGGTAGAGGCATAGAGAAGGTATCATTTAATCTTAATCAATTAATAAACCCATATAATCCTTTGCTTAGCCATGAGGATTATCATTTTGATGATATGAGCTATTCTTCAATTATGCCTAATTTGCCTCTTAAGAGTGGCTGGCAGTCTGAAGGTTTCTCATACCTAGGACTTGGAATGATAATTCTGCTACTTATTGTAGTTGTTTTATGGATTAGATCGCTATTTGTAGGCAGGGAAAGGTTCAATAAAGAATACAAGAATTTGTATATTTCTTATGTAATAGGCATTGCGCTGGGAATAGTTGTATTTACTTTATTAGCATTGGGACCTGTGGCAAGTATCGGTGGGCATGATATATATTCTATTGAATGGCCAGAGAAAATATACAATCTATTTGCTATGTTTAGAACAGCAGGAAGATTTATATGGCCTGTATATTACGGCCTGATGGCGTTAGCGTTAATAGGAATTAATAAGCTGTTAGACAAGGATATAGCAATTAAGATAATACTAGTAGTTGTTACTGTAATACAAATCATAGACTTATGGCCCTCCTTTGTATATAAGAGAGAGGCTTATAAAAAGGCTGATGTAGATTACGAAAACAATTACGTTAATCCTTTATGCGAATCAGAAGCATGGCAATATTTAGCAGATAAGACTGAGGAATTAATATTTGCAACTCCAACGGAGACATCAATTTGCTTTTTGGCGAAGCATTCTTTGACTTTCGAAAGATATGCTATTGATAATGATATTAAGATGAGTGCATCCTATTGTTCTCGTGATGTGTCTTCTATAGCAGACAGATATGCTCTTGATGCATATGCAAGAAGGAAGGCAGGAGATTATTCAGGCAGCATAGTATATGTAATGTTGTTTCCGCAGATGATTGACCAGGTTAGAAATCTTGGCCTTAACATATACAAGATTGGAGAATATTATATTGCAACAGATAATGATTTAAGTCAGTTTAGAGAAGTGGAAGTAATCAATTAATGAGTGAGTTATCAGATGTACAACCAAATAGAAGCTTTTGGAATATAGTAAAAGGACTTGGAATACTACTTGTTATTGTAGGACATAGTTGCGCTTGGTCTGTGGAATATGTATATATCTTCCATTTACAGCTATTCTTCTTCGTATCAGGATATCTGTACAATGAGAAGAAATATGGAAGCAAACCATTTACATCTATTAAGAAGAAATTCTTCTCCCTTTGGATTCCTTATGTAATACTATCCCTAGTTCTTGTAATATTACATAATCCACTATATTATATGGGGATGCAGAGATTAGACTGTCCACCATATTCTATTAAGGAATTTGCCTTAAATGTGTTATATTGCTTTATTGGCGACAGCAAGGAATTACTAGGAGGAACACTTTGGTTTCTGCCAGTACTATTCTTAGTTATGGCAATTCTTGCTCTTGTAGTATATATAACAGCACTAATTGAGAAGAAGAGTGGTATGACATGGCTTAAGATACTACTTCAGGCTATAATAATTGTTCCACTTACTTACCTCGGATACAGACTTATTGCCGCTGAAAAGGATTATGTTGCAGATTTTCAAGTAGTACTTGCAGTGTTAATTTATACTTGGGTAGGCTATCTAATCAGGAATTATTACACAGGCTTCTCTAAGCTAATGGAGAATGTGGTATTAAGAATTGTCCTTATAATTCTTAGTGTGGTGGGCTTTATATACATATATTGGTATAGCACAAGACATTGGGTAGACCTTATATTTGGTTCGGTGAATATAACAATGTATATTCCTGGATTCGTGGGAATATTCGGATGTCTGATTCTTTCATGGATAATAAAGAGGATACCTGTAGTTCGAAGCTTCTTCGAATTCATGGGCGACAATTCATTAATAGTAATGATAGTTCATTATCCTGTTATTAAGATTATAGACAAGATAATATGTCTTAACATTGGAGACTATGATGGAACCATATATGATAAGATTCCAATGAGTTTTCCAGAGACATGGTACATATATCTAATAGCGTGTATAGGTGTGTCAGTAGCGACAATTTATCTAATCAAACTAATTAAGAAGATTTATAACAAGATGGGTATAGGTGAAGAATAGTAAGGTGAATAGCAAATGATAGAGAGACTAAAAAACATTCCAACACACAGACTTATAGTTGAGATATTAGCGATTATTATGGCGCTAGCTGGAGTGGTTGTTAGTATTAAGATGAATCTTGTAGGAAGAAGCTTATGGTACGATGAAGCAGCTTTGGCATATTCATTTGTAAGAAGAAGCTTTGCAGAGCTTACAGCCACAGGGCTTGATTTGGTTCAGTCAGCACCAGTTGGATGGCTATATGTAGTTAAAATAATCTGCAAGATATTTGGTTATACTGATTTCGTTATGAGAGTACCATCCATTCTTGCCTATGTAGGTGTACTAGTGCTTATGTATTATATCTGCAGCAGAATATTTAAAATGTATTATCCTATGGTGGTTGTAGCATTTACTGCATCTATGCCTTTACTTCTACAATATTCTAATATGTTTAAGCCATATATAACAGATGCGTTTATTGCACTTTTAATTATCTGTTTATTTTATTGGTATAAAGAAAAAAAGCTTAATGTATATATAATGGCAGTTGTTTGGGGAGTATTACTGTGGTTTTCAAGTACAGCATGCTTTGTTGAAGGAGGAGTAATACTTGCAGCATTTATTGTAAGTCTTCTAAAAAAGGATAAGAAAGTAATTAAGAAGGATATATTTGATTTTATTAAAATAGGCATAATTATTCTTGTATTTTTTGGCATGTATTATGTGTACTGGTTAAGGAAGGTAAGTGATGGAATGCAAGGCTTCTGGAGCGATTGGAGATTCCCACTAATTCCTACATCTGTAGATGATTTAATCGCAATGAAAAGAATGATATCAACGTTGTTTGCTCCATTTTATTGGTATTATTTAGTTATGATGATACTTGTAATAATTGCATTCATTATAGCTATAATAAAGAAAAACGTATATGTACTTAGTTTGCATCTTACATTATTCGTAGCAGCAGTTGCGTCATTTCTTAATATGTATCCAGTTAATAAGAGATTGTGGTTATTCATATATCCGCTGGTGATATTCTCAGCCTTTTATGTTGTGGACGGCATTGCGGTAAAAGAGCTGAGAACGAAAGATAACTATAAGGAGATAAAACCGGATGTTGCTAAAAAGGCGTTGATAAGAAATGCGCTACTGGGTCTGACCTTTATACTGGTGTGTATAGGCAATGGAGGAATAAGATATTACTATAATGACGAGAATGTATACTGGCCCGGCTATGAAGTCAAGGGAGAATACAACTATCTGAAGTCGGTAATAAAAGAAGATGATAAGGTATATGTAACGGCGGCAGCAAGGCCAATATATCAGTTTTATAATAATTATGACAATACGAAGCTGTTAGATAAGGGTAACGAGACATTTATCGGGGCAGAAGCACTCAATGAAGGATACGATTGCAGTAAGGACTTTGAATATATTACCAGTGGCAAGAACTGTTATATTGTAATGAGTGACACCTGGGATGATCCTGCGCAGTACGGCTTAATGTTCCGATATCTGGAGGACAAGGGAACCTTAGAGATGGTCTATAATGAATATAACACACCACTGTTTTATTTTAAGCCTTCTTCCTCGCATAATTAAAGGGCAGTAGGATAAGCTTCTTTATAAGTCTTAATACAATACATATTATTATACAGAGTACGAAGCAGAGGATTCCACCACCGTATACTGTTATGAACACATACAGTCCTTCGCCCATACGAGTAGATAGATTATCATGCATTATATTAGAATAGCCAAATCGAATAATGACAGATTGAACAAGAGCATGAATTAAGTATATAGGATATGTGTAGCTTCCAAGGGCTACGATAAACCTGCTCCGGAAGGATTCTTTATTCGAGTTGATTATGGAGAAGCAAAAGGCAATGACACATACGGCGCACAGAAGGGAAAAAGAAGTATTCCATCTGTACAGATAGCGCTGCGTGTCTATTAGATTATTCGCTCTGTATATTTGCAGGAAGGTTCTTAAGGCATTAATGCCAAGGAAAGCGACAGGGGCAATGAAGATGAACTTCCTGCCGGTTATAACAGCTCTGTGCCTGTATATTATATGCCCCCAGATAATCTCGATAGACGAAGGAATAATGACTCCTGCACCATGGAAAGAAAAATCCAACAGTTCATTAACAAATATATCGTTAAGGATGAACAGAGCCCCTGATATTATCAGAAATACAACTTCTCTTGTAGTGTTTTTGTCCAGATAATCGCAAAAGGCTTTAAGCAGTGGGAATATCAGGATTATCAGAACATACGCCAGAACATACCAGGTGTGGGAGGTGGAGGGTTCAGTGGGCGCATGAAGCGTTAGGAGCTTTTTGAAAAAGTCTATATAATCCGAAGGACTTTTCTTAATGCTCTCTAACAGGGTGGATTTACCGGATATAAAGTCTGCAAAGTGAAAGTCTACGACATAAAGCAGTAGCAAAGGAATCAGTAATTTTGTGAAGGTGTGCTTCCATAGCTTCTTGTAATCAGTACTTGTGAATAGAAAGAAACCTGTTATCATCCAGAATATAGCGACAGGATCTCCCAGAAGGGCAGAGAGATACTCCTTGTGATAGGCAGTAGTGCTTTCGGTGATTACAACAAAATTGAAATGGCATGAGAGAACAAAAAAGCATGCAAGGATTCGCATTAATTCAACGGAAGGGTTTCTTTTCATTACTGATTCCTTTCAATAAATAAGTTACATTAAACTAGAAAATTATATCATACAAATTTTTATTTAGGAACACCAGATATGAAAAACATAAAGACAACTACAAAGTATAATATTATATTTGTCATAGTAGCTATTGTTATGTGCTTTAGATGTATAGGAGTTGAAGAATTTCTATCATCATTTGTAGGCGCTGTTTCTATGGCTGTATATGTATTGTTATATATTCTATGGGGAATACTTATTATAAGAAAAACATCAGCAGATAAGATGTATAATATATTTATCCTCCTTATCTTCTTCACAATATGGGCCATGAGTATATTTACTGGAGCTGATTACATTGGTTCCACTAATACACTAGCACTTCTATGTATGCTTTACGAAGTATACTTAATAATAATTGATGCTAATATAGTGCTTCTGATAATATGTCCTTTAATAGGGGTTCTAGCGAGAAGCGAGTTTCTTTTTGCATATATGGGATTAATTATTGTTCTCCTTGCATATAATGCCATATATAAGAATAGAACAAAGTATATGGCAGCAATCATCATTAATCTGTGTACCAATATAGGTACATATCTGTTTTTCGCATTTTCCTCTGTTAATAGAATACCGGAATTAATAGGGCTTGAGGATGATAATATAGGTTTCCCAGATATTAGTGTATCTCTTCTTAGAATAGGAATAATGTGTGTGCTTTTAATACCATACATTGCGTTCTATGCCATATTTATCAAGAGGATGAATAAGCCTAAGGATACATTTTATAGAATTCTTCCATTAGGAGCACTTAGTATTGTACCCCTTTTTATCATGATTAATAATTACGGCACATGGTTTTTTGCAATTGTTGCTTATTATAGTTTGTCTATTATGGCGCTTATACTTATGAATGACCCTAAGGTAGACTCAGCATTTTCTGGCATCATTTATGAAATCAGAAGTAATTATAAATACCTAGTGCTTTTATTAATATACGCAGTGCTATTTACACCAATTGACAATGTGAAGATAGGATATTTTGTTAACAACTTTATTAGATAGAGTCAGTGAGTATGAATATGAATGCAAGATTAAAAAACAACAGAATATTTTTAATAGCAATGGCTGTGTTTATGTGCCTTTTGTCATATAGATTTTTTGTCAAGGAATTATCTAGCTTTAATGTTACTCTTTATGCATTTAATTATTCCTATGGTTTTATGTCTCGAGGACTAATTGGAACTATATGGCAGGGGATTGATTACATATTGCCAGGCAGTCAGATGACCTATGATGCTCTATTTACATTTAGCCTGATTATATCAATTATATATGTGCTGGTATTATTCGTATTTTATATGGTAATAATCATTAAGACTAAGGAGCAGAATATAGATAATATAAGATATCTCATAATATTCTTATCCATATTTGCAATTCCAATATTTGCCACCAGGTCTAATTTTGGAAGAATCGATTTGTTCCTTTTTATAATAGTATTTATCTGTCTTATAAGTATTATTACTGAGAAAGCTGAATGGATATGTATTCCCCTTGTTGCAGTTGCAGAATGTATTCATCAGGGCTTTGTATTTATGAATATTAATATTATTCTTGTCCTGTTCTTCTATAAGATTATGAAAAGAGAGGGTAAGAAGCGCAAGAAATATATAGCATATTTTGTACTTACATTTGTGGTTGCCTCCATGTTCTTTATGTATTTTGAATTCTTCTCACATGTAGATGGTGAGAATATATTTGAAGAGATAGTTTCAACAGCCAAGAGCCTGTCATATTCCGGCAAAGCCTACGGCACAATGCTTGTTCAGCATGAGATTCTAGGACAGGGGGTATGGATGGATGAGTGGAGGTATCATTACGCCAACTTTGTAGATGTACCAATATTTGTCGTACTGTTTTTGCCGTATTTAATTATCGGAATTAACTTCCTTAAGAATCTCTGTAAGGGTGAGAAGAATATAAACGACAGATTAGCATATCTTGCTGTTGCATTAGGAGCCCTTACTGTTGTACCAGAGATTCTGCTTAAGGTGGATTTTGCAAGATATGTATTTGCTGTATTTTTCTATTACATTGTAGTAGTTATGTGCCTGATTGTAATGGGAGATAAGAAGACTGTAGATACATTTGATATGACTAAGGAGAAGGTAAAGGAAAAGATTCCTTTTGCCATAATTCTTATTGTATATCCTATGATGTTTATGCCTCTTTATGATATTATTATTTCATTAGTTGATAGCAATATTAGCCAGATTATTACTGAAGGCGAAATATATGTTTCAAGATAGAGTTGTTTGTAAGAGGAAATGTGTATGAAAAAGTATTGTTCAAGATTAGATTTGCTGCGCTTCTTAGCAGCCCTAGCAGTTGCATTTTTCTTTCACTACATTATTGTCTTTGGAGAATCTCCGTTAAGTGGCAATATAGTTGGAGATGCACTCAATAAATATGGAGGGTATGTTGTAGAATTGTTCTATATCATATCTGGTTTTGTCATGTATACAGCTTATTCTGAGCGTATAAGAGAGGGCAAAACTAATTTTACTAAGTATTTAACTGACAGAGTAGTAAGATTATATCCAGCAATGATAGTATCAGTTATTGCAACTATCATTCCTATGTGGGCTGGATATGCCTTGTGGGATGAGGCGGTATCTAACGACAGCGCCGTTACTTTGTTCGCAATTATTCTTAACCTTTTAGGGTTAAATGGTGGTACTGTGTTAGAGCATACATTTATGACAACAGTTAATGGCCCATCATGGTATATAACAGTACTGCTTATTTGTTACCTGTTGTTCTATGGAATTATTAAGCTATGCCGAGGTTCAAAGGGAGCAGAGAATGTGGCCTTCATGGTTATGATTGTTCTTGGCATATTTTTCTATATTAATCCAATGAATATACCAATGATGTTCGTATGCTGCACAAGAGGATATATTTTCTTCTTTGTAGGGGTATTTTTAGCACAGATTTATGGTAAGACCAATTGGATAGGTAATCTTATTATGTGTGCCATAAGTGTAATAATGATATACATGTATTTCTTCGCCAGTCATCACGATTTGTTAATGAATGAAAGCTTAGAGTTTGGACTATTCATAGTACTTCCAATTGTTATGTTCTTTATAGGCTTCTTCCCATTAGAATATATATGTTCTAATGTGGTTGTAAAGTTTTTAGGAGGAATATCCTTCGGAATATTTTTATGGAACCTGCCTGTCTTTATATGGGTACGATTCGTTGAGAGATATATGGATGAATCATTTACCTATGGCAGCATAACCACATACCTAATCATTGTTACTATTAATTGTGTGGTGGGAATTCTGTCATACATACTAATTGACAAGCTTTTAGTGAACTTCATTAAAAAGAGAATTCAATCGAAGACAGAGATAAAAGCTGAGGATAAGCCAGAAGAGAAAAGTAGTTAGAAAGGCATATAATGGCTATTCATATTACACAAAATAGGAATAAAAAAATACTTATATATACAGCCATTGCAGTTCTAACCCTACTGTCAATCTTCTGCTTTAACGACAAGGATTGCAGGGATATTGTTAACTGGGCGAGGTACTTTATAGATACTTTAATTGATGGTAAGCTTACAAGCTTTGCAGTCTATTGCAACGATATGGGGCTGCCTAACAATTACAGTGTATTTAGTAATATAGTTTGCGCACTTTTTATTGCACCTGTATATATAATTGATGTAATTATAGGAAATCTAGATGTAATAATCTATTGCACATTTCTTAAGATAATAATTACAGGAATTAATGTGATAATAGCATTAGTGCTGTCTAAGATATGTGATAAGCTTTGCATCATAGTAAATAAAGAAACAATCTTTCTCCTATGGTTTTCTTTTAACTTAGTACAGATGAAAAGCATAGGAAATGGACAGATAGATTGCATTGGAATATTACTAATGCTAATTGCTTTGTATCTCTTTTTAGAAGAGCGATACATAGCATTTTCAATTGTGGGAGGGCTAAGTATATGCTTTAAGGCATTCCCAATAATTCTAATAGCCTGCCTATTGTCTTATCTATTTGCCAACAAGGGAATTAAGGCCATAAGGTATGCACTAATTGTATGTGCCATACCCTTATTACAGAAGCTAATAGAGCGGTTTATCTTTATTGATTACGATATTTGCGAGAAAGTGGGATTTGAGTATTCTAATTCTAATTTTATTAATCGATTATTTGCTGGTAATATTAATATTGTAATCTCGCTTCCTATAGCCTTAGGCGTTCTTCTTGTGATAATGATATATGTGTTAAGAAGGAATAACTTAATCGAGCTCATGGATGTATTGGCAATTACATCAATTATATTTGCTGTTTTCTTCTTACTTGTATGGTCCCATTGTCAATGGTATCTATATATGCTACCACTGTTATTGATTATTGGATTATATGCTGGTCTTTCATCAGAGTTTTTACTAATAAGCATAGGCTTTAATGTCTCACAGATGATATTCAATTCTGTGAGTACACTATATATGAGATATAGCCTCTTTGGACTTATGGTTGAGTCTGAAGGAGAATTTGATTATAATATAATGTTTTCTAATATAAGTCATATAGGAGAAATAGCTGCAAGCATTTTCTTTGGGTGTATGATTGCTATGATATTATATTATGTGATAAAAAGGATGGTGAATAGAAGGAATGTAATGCCCCTTAGAGAACAAAACCATCTTGCCAATAGTTTTTTATTATGGGTTTTGTATGTTACTACATTCGTAAGCGAGAGCTGGTTTTTGATTATGTATATTACGGGGTAAATGTTACGTTATGATAGACAAGATTAATTCTAACAAATTAATAAGAATAGTATTGCTGCTTCTTATTGCAATAGTAGCATGTGCACCACTATTTATTCATGGAATAGAAGGCCATTTTGGACAGGACTTGGGATTTCATCTTAATCGAATAGAGGGAATTGCAACTGAGCTTAAAGCAGGACATTTTCCAGTTAGAATGGAAAGCAACTGGATGGATGGATATGGATATCCTGTCTCAATCTACTATGGAGATTTGTTGTTATATATACCAGCCCTTCTTAGAATCATAGGTATAGATGTTGTAACATCCTACAAATGTTATGTATTCTTAGTAACATTTGCAACAGCTGGCATTACTTATATGTGCTTTAGAAAAATTTTCCAGAGAGCGGACATTGGGTTAGCATGCACTTTGATTTATACAGTGGCATCCTATCGATTAGTGAATGTGTTCATAAGAGCAGCAGTGGGAGAGTATAGTGCAATGATGTTTTTCCCTCTTGTACTATATGCAATGTATAGGATATACAAAGCTGATAGGGATATAAGTGTTAAGGAACAGTTTGTTAATGCATCATTACTGACACTTGGTATATCAGGTCTTATTAATACACATATGTTATCCCTTGAGATAGTAGGAATTATATTAATAGTTTTTTGCATCATCAATATTAAGAAGACCTTTACAAAATCAGTCCTTGTAACCTACGTATTTACAGGTGTGGAAACTGTTGTAGTTAATTTGTTCTTTATAGTTCCTTTTGTTGATTATTTTCTACATGAAAGTGTTAATATTAAGAACACAATAGGCAATGCTAGGCAAATTCAGAATTCTGGAATGAATTGGTGGGAATATTTTTCCTTCTTTAGAATGCCTTTTGCCAATATTGAGGGAGCAGGAGATGACAGATTACTAGTTACTCCTGGAATTGTATGTATGCTCATAATTGTTGCGGCCATATTTATGTGGATTCGTGGCAAAGCCAATAAGGAAATGAAGATTACAACAGTTTCTGTTATAATCCTTCTTTTTATTGCATCGACCTATTTCCCATGGGATTTTCTTGCGTCTCATACTAAGGTGGGAGATTTCTTGGCCCAGGTTCAATTTCCTTGGAGATACATTGGAATTGTAATAGTTCTTCTGACACTTCTTGGAGGAAGAATCTTCGAGAGGATAACTAAGAATAAGCTGCTTGTTATATCATATATAGCAGTTGCTGTCATTTCCCTAGTAACTGTTATATGGTTTACGTACGAATATGTAAAACATTCAGAATTGAAGGAGTACGAGACAAGTGCTGAATTGGACTCCTTTGATATGGGCTATATAGAATATCTAAGAAGCGATACTGTAAGAGAAGATTTTACTTATAGCATAACTACTGAGGGAAATGTGGATATAAAGCTTGTTGAAAAAAATGGTACTGACAGGACATATAATGTCAGTTCACAAGGTGCTAGCTTTATCACGCTACCGATTGTCAATTACAAAGGATATGTAATAGAAGATGAGGCTGGTAATAATATTCCAATATATGATGGTGTAAATAATCTAATTACATTTAATTTAGAACGAAGCTACACTGGCCAGTTGTATCTTAGATTCCATCAACCGATTTATTGGAGAATCGCGCAGCTTATCTCGATGATTGGAATGGTTGTAGTAATAGTAATCAATATAATAATTAGGAGAAAAGGTAGAGAAGAAAAATGAGAGTTTCAGTAGTAGGTACAGGATATGTAGGACTTGTTACGGGCGCGTGTCTGTCAGATTATGGTAATGATGTATATTGTGTTGATGTAGACAAGAATAAGATTGAGGAGCTTAAGAAGGGAATAATTCCAATCTTTGAGCCTGGATTAGAAGGAGTAGTTAAGGAGAACTATGATGCAGGTCGATTAAAATTCACGACAGATATAAAAGAAGCAGCATACAAGTCGGACATTATGTTCATAGCAGTAGGAACACCAATGGGTGAAGACGGAAGTGCAGATCTGCAATATGTTCTTGAAGTGGCAAGGAACATTGGGAGCTGTATGGATCATCATATGTATATTGTCAATAAGTCAACGGTTCCAGTCTCAACTGCAGGTATGGTAAGAGAGGTTATACAAGAGGAGTTAGATAAGAGAAATAGTGATTTGACATTTGACATAATATCTAACCCAGAATTTCTCAAGGAAGGAACAGCTGTTGAGGATTGTTCCAGACCAGACAGAATAATAATTGGAACAGACAATGAGCAGGCTGCCAAGGTTATGAGAGAGCTCTATGTGCCTCTTGTTAAGAATACAGAAGCAATGATATTTATGGATATTGCTTCAGCTGAGATGACAAAATATACAGCTAATGCAATGCTTGCTACGAAGATATCATTTATGAATGAGATATCTAATATCTGTGAGAGGGTGGGAGCTGACGTTAACAAGGTTCGTCTTGGAATTGGTTCTGACCACAGAATAGGATATAACTTCATATATCCATCCTGTGGATATGGTGGAAGCTGTTTCCCTAAGGATGTTAAGGCACTTATTAAGACAAGTGAGGATTATGGTTATAAGACAAGAATTCTTAATGCGGTAGAAGATGTTAATGCCGACCAGAAGAAGATAATTCCAACTAAGATTGTAAGGAAATACGGTGAGGACCTTACAGGTAAGACATTTGCAGTATGGGGATTATCCTTCAAGCCTAAGACAGATGATATGAGATATTCTTCTGCAATCACCATTATTAATGAGTTAACAAGTCATGGTGCCAAGATTAAGGCTTATGACCCGAAGGCAATTAATGAGGCGAAGAACTGTTACCTTAAAGGCAATAAGAATGTAGAATATTGCGAGAGTAAATACACCACATTAGTTGGCGCAGAGGCAATGATACTTGTGACAGAGTGGAAGGAATTTAGAGCGCCTGATTTTCAGGAGATTAAGCAGCGACTTAATGCGCCTGTAATATTTGATGGAAGAAATCAATATGACAAGGACAGAATGAAGGAATTAGGCTTCGAGTATTATCAGATTGGTGTTAAGGATGATCTTACACCTGAGAATAATTAATAATAAGGGAAATAGGTAGGAAATGAAAAGAATACTAGTAACAGGTGGAGCAGGCTTTGTGGGCTCTAATCTGTGTAAGAGATTATTAGAAGATAATAACAATTATGTAATTGCCCTTGACAATTTCTATACAGGAAGAAGAGTTAATATAGAGCCACTTCTTGAATCAGACAGATTCGAATTCATTGAACATGATATTGTTGAGCCAATAGATATTAAGGTGGATGAGATATATAATCTGGCATGCCCGGCAAGCCCACCTCACTATCAGAAATCCCCAACCTATACCACTAAGATATGTGTACTTGGAGTAATGAATATGCTTGATCTTGCTACGAAGAATGATGCTAAGATTATGCAGTTTTCCACAAGTGAAGTGTACGGGGATCCTAAGGTGCATCCTCAGGTTGAGGGATACAGAGGAAATGTTAATCCTATCGGTATACGTTCTTGCTATGATGAAGGTAAGCGTGTAGGTGAGACCCTATGCTTTGATTACAATAGAGAGTTTGGGACTAAGATTAAAGTTATTAGAATATTTAACACCTATGGTCCTAATATGGATCCTAAGGATGGTCGTGTGGTATCTAATATGATAATACAGGCACTTAGGGGAGATGACATTACTATATACGGAGATGGTTCTCAGACAAGAAGCTTTTGCTATGTAGATGATCTTGTGGAGGGAATAATTAGAATGATGTCATCAAGAGATGATTTTCTTGGGCCAGTTAATCTTGGAAATCCAGGGGAATTTACCATTAAGGAATTATCAAATATTATACTTGAGATGATTGATACGAAATCTAAGGTTGTTAACAAACCTCTTCCAAGTGATGACCCGACTCAAAGAAAGCCTGATATTAGCCTTGCAGGTAAGGAGCTGAATGGATGGAAGCCAACAGTGGAATTACGCCAAGGCCTGGCTAATACAATTGAATACTTTAAGGGTTATGTTGTATGAGAGAAAAATATGGATGGATTGATGGACTAAAGGGAATTTCTATATTGATGGTTATTGTTCTTCATACAAATGGAGAAGTATTGCCTTCATACCTTGGAGACATAGCCCACCATGGAGGTAATGGCGTGCAGATGTTTTTTATAATATCTGCATTTCTTGCGTATAAATCACTTGATTATTATTTCAAAGACAAGGATTATAACCTTAAGAACATCCTTATATGGATTGGTAAGAAATTCTTAAGATTATTCGTAATATACTATATAGCATGTGCATGTAGCATATTGTTGGTAGGAGGAGTGCCATTCTGGTATGCCAATGGAGAGAACTATTTAAATGTATATAATATTATCGCCCATATGACATTTACCCACGACATATTTCCAATATACTGTAACAGCTTTATAGGAGTTGAATGGTACTTAGGAGCCCTTATGATTTTCTACATTCTTTCGCCATTATTATATAGGGTGAATAATAAATTATGGAAGTCAATAATATGGTTTGTCATAATGTATGCACTTAGCGAATTTTTAAGAGTATATCAAATTGAGAATTTGCCACCAGGTAATGCTACACATGTATACTACGCCTATGCAACAACATTTTCATTTATGACACAGATACCAGTGTGGATGCTGGGTATAGTTGTATATCATATAATTGGACTGCTAGACAAGAATAAACCAGAAGGTAGAAATTCTGCCTCAAGAGTGATAGCAGGAATACTATTATTCCTAATTGGCTTTGCCTTAACCATATATCAGTCTGTAACGCAGATTGATTTTATGGATGACCATGTGGTAATACTCTTCGGCGTATGGTTTGCTATAATTTGTATAGGCGCAAGTCTGTGTAAGAATTATGTGATAGATAATGTGGTTTTTAACTATATTGGTAAGAATTCCTATGGAGTCTATCTGTTGCATCCAATTATATATAGGCTATATAGTAGTTTTAATCTGTACATTTATAATGATTATGTCAATTGGATTGTAGGATTTGTAATAGTGACAATAGTTAGTCTGATACTATCTGTTCTACTCACAAAATTCATAGATAATCCTCTACAGAAACTGTTTAAGAAAGTAAAAAGAAGTGAGTGAGAAATCAAAAGAAAAAATAGTAATTGTTACATTAATATTATTGGCAGTTTTCGTAATTGTATCAACATTAGGAGCAATTATTATGATAAGCGGTGATAACGGAAAAAAGGTTCATCTTCTGGCAGTAGGAGATAGTATTACCTTTGGAGAAGATGAGAATAAAAAAAGCTATGCAGACTATATGGCAGAGCGAAATGCTAGGATTAAATTAGATAAGGTAAGCTGGGGAGGACTAGGTATTAAGGATCTAAGAAGGCTTGTGGAAATGAGAGCTTTTGATAACATAAAGGATGTTGATATAGTCACAGTTCTTATTGGCGCTAATGACTTTGGATTTGATATGCCAATAGAAGAATTTGAATCAGAGATAGATAAATATATGAAGGAGATGAAGGGGATGTATTCTAATTCTAGAATAGTATTCTTAACTCCTTTATATAGAGATTATTATGGTACAACAATTAAGACAATGGGGGGAACAATTAATAATATAGGAGTAACACTTTATCAATATGGGGATGTAATTAAGAAGTGTGCCGCAAATAATGGTATTGAAGTAATAGATTTGACAACTGATCAGTACTTGAATGCTAATAATATCAGAAAGTTCACATCGGACGGATTACATCCGAACAAAGCAGGAAATAAAATGATAGCACACAAGCTTGTTAAAGCACTTGGATTATAGGATATCAGGGAGAATACAATTAATGAAATACGCCAATTTGTTCAAATACAGAAGCATATGGATGGGAATAGCCATAATATGGGTTTTTTTGTTTCATATGGGAGAATTTATAGATGTACCATTTCTTAAGCAATTAAAAGATATTGGATATTTAGGATGCGATATATTTTTATTTTCATCTGGACTTGGCATCTATTATTCTCTAGACAAGAATGATAACGTATATGAATATATTAGAAAGAGAATAACAAGACTTATGCCTATGTTCTGGGTTGTACTGTTAGGATTTATTCCTTTCAAATTCTACATAGGGCAGATGACCTGGCAGGCGGCAATCGGCAATGTATTTGGAATTCAGTTTTTTATAGATTATACTTATGATTTTAATTGGTATATACCAATTACATTACTTTGCTATGTGCTTGCACCATTTTTGAAAAAGCATTTAGATAGCTTTAAGTCTCCTCTTGGAAAGATAATTACTTTGTTTGTAATAATCGGTGTAACCTATGCATTTTCTAGCCAGGGATATATGATGCTTGGAATGTGCAGAATAGGAGCATTCTATTTAGGTATGATATTTGGACAGCTTGGGATACAAGATAAAGAGATATCAGTAGCAGCTAGAGTAATATGGATACTGCTTATTCCAGTTGGCATGTTTGTCACATGGTATTCCCTAATGAACTTTGGATTTGATGGATGGAATTGGGCTACTAATTGGCTTCCATTTATTATATCAATTCCGGGAATATGTATAACTTTATCACTGATTGCTATGGTGTTTGAGAAAGCAGCAGTGGGAGACGCTATTAATAAAGTGATTGGCTTCTTCGGGAAGCATTCCCTTGAGATATATCTAGCCCATGCAACTGTTGTAATGATATTTAGAGATTATATGATTAAGATGGTAGATCCAGCATACAATACAACAACTAACTGGCTTATTGCAATTGGAATATCTATTGTAGGAGCCTTTGTGTTATATTGGATTGACAGATTAATTAGACTACCCTTTAAGAAGGAGAAAGTGAATTAGTCATGGATAAGCAGGTAAAAAAGGACAAATATTTTATATTATTTTTGCTACTGGTATCCTTCGTTATGTTTGCCTTCAATTTTGATGGAGGAGTATCTGGATATAATGCCACCCTTCTTGGGTTGACCTATGCTAACGGCATACTACCAAGGGCGTTTATGGGTAGCATATATTATTTGATGAATTGGATATTGCCATTTGATTTATACACTTATGGAAATGTGAAAATCTTTACATTTATTGCTACAACACTTTTTATTATATTTTGGTGTCTGCTTGCCTATTATTTCATCAAAAAAACAGGCAGGGACTATGCCTCATATCTTGAATATATCATAGTCTTTGTGACCTTATTTGTAATAGGCTCCTTTACAGCCTTTTTTAATTATGGACGTCTTGATATGTATATAGCAGCCCTGACGATTTTGGCGACATTAATACTTGTATCTAATAAATGTGAATGGCTGGTAATACCTATTTCCATAGTATGCGTTTTGATACATGAAGGGTATGTATTTATGTATTATAATGTTATACTAGTTATTGTTCTGTATAAGCTAATTAGGGCTCATATTAATTATGACAAAAGTCTCAGAACAAAATATATTATAATATTTGCAGTAAGTCTAATATGTGTCAGCCTGATATTCGGATATTATACATTTGCATATAATGGCAACGAAGGTGCATATGAGAGCACTCTTAATCTCGCCAAGCAGCTGACCTATAATGAGGACTATCATAAGGAAGTCCTAAGGGCAGAGGTTTTAGGAGAGAATCTGTTCAAGGAAGAGTGGAACAGATATCACATAGGTAACATAATAGAATTAGTATTTTTCCTAATACTTTTCCTGCCATTTTTGATAATACAAGGCAAGGTAATAAGTCGCCTGATTAAGACAGCGGATAACAGATTAAACAAGTGGCAGTATATATTATTTGCCATAGGAGCAGCAACAACATTGCCTCTATTTATCTTGAAGGTTGACTTCGGAAGATGGATACTGTCGGTGATAGTATATTATTGCCTGGTTATGATAGCGCTTATAGCCATGAATGATAAAGGGGCTAGAAGAGTATGGGCAGAAGAGATAGACTATATCAGAAGCAAGACCTCTTATGGTAAGCTGTTACTAGTATATGCCATTCTGTTTGTGCCACTTCTTGATGTTAATATATGTAACGTCACAGGGAAAATGCTTGATGTAGTAGAAAGAATAATATAAAGGATGTAGAAAATGAGTGTAGCTAAGAAAACAGAGATTAGAAAATACATGATACTCTTATGTATCGTAGGCTTCTGTATATGTATAGTTAATTACAGAGGATGGGTAAGAGCATATAATACAACAATGCTTGCCTTATCCTATGAGTATGGTTTTACTTCAAGGTCCTTACTTGGAACACTGTATCATGGCCTTAATGCAATACTGCCAATTGATATATTACAGTATAATGCAGTGCTTATATTTGCATTGATTGCAACAGGACTTATATACATTTTCCTAATGTTCTTTGTATATAAATGTCTATGCAGACTTGAGGGTAAATCTCTAAAATACGCTGAGTATACATTAATGCTTCTGTCAATATGTATAATATCAACATTTACATTTGCATATAACTATCTTCGTGTTGATATATTCATGATTGCTACCAGCCTTGCAGCAGTGCTTGCAATGTTCAATAAGAAAACAGAATGGCTGACAATAGTTTTCTCCGCAATAGGTGTAATGTTCCACCAGGGCTTTGTGCTTATGTATTTCAACATAATTCTTGTGCTTCTATTCTACAAATGGATGTCAGAAAAGAGCAAGGCAAAATACGCAATATTATTCTTCGCATCATTTATTATTGGGTCTGTGATGTTTATATGGTTCGAGCTTCTTAGCAGGTCTAAGGGTGCAGAGATATTAGATTCTATTGTACAGGAGGCAACGAATCTGTCACCTGGAGGAATATATCATACAACCCTTCTGTATCATGAGGTATTAGGTATTGATGTATCAGGCGCAGAGACAAGCTTCGTTCATATGAATCATGTACAGTTTATACTGTTCGCAATTGTATGTCTGCCTGTTATCATTTATATATTTAGATTCTTCATAATTCTTATTAAGAAGGGGGAGGGAGCACCTGCTAAGCTGAAATATCTGGCAGGACTTGTTGGTTCTCTTACGATTATGCCAGATATGCTCTTCAAAGTAGATTATGGTCGCTGGGTAATGGCTGTGGCAGCATATTATATGGTAGTTATTGTGGCGATGGCAGTCTTTGAAGACAAGCTGGTTATTGAGCAGATGGAGAAGGACTTTATAGTTATGAAGTCTCATCCTTATATAATAATTCTATGTATTATGCCAATAATAATTGCTCCATTCTTAGATGTTGATATTGATATGCTAACTAAGAATTGGCAGAGATGGTTCCAGAGTAAAGATTTAATCTTTTATTAATATATACTGTACATATAAAGGGATATAAAATGGATAAGAATAATATGAAAAAAGACATAGCATATATAGGAGCGTCAATCTGCTTCATGATTCTTCTGGTGGTAAGATTCTGGGATAGACAGATACAGGATACTAACCACTTATTAGAGCAGATGAATGTTCTTCGCATAGGAGAGATAATAACAGTAGTATTCTTCATCTCCATGATTATATATATGTTCTTTACACTTAAGAGAAATGAAGGAACAGTTAAGAAGAGCGTATATTACTTATTAGCACTTCTTATGGTATTGTTAATACCGATTTATTTGTGTGATAATTATTTTGGTACAGGTGATGTGTATTCCTGGGTGCTAATACTATTCGCAATTATAAGCACCATAGCAATTGATATGGATTTTATTGCAGTAATTCTGATATTAGGTGCCCTTGCAGTTTGTCCTATGCATAATCTTGCAGGAATATTTGCAGTATTTATCATATTGTTATATAAGGCAATTGTTCAGAAGAAAAAAGCATCCACAGTCTGGTTCGTTGTGGGAGCTGTATTGTATATAGCAGGATTCATTGGACTTTATATGACACATCACATAAGTGGTGTTAATATTCACAGAATAACATTAACGAAATTCATTGTTTCCTTAGTGCTTCTTAGTCCGATAATATTATTTGTACTCAAGTTCCTATGGGATATGATTAAAGCAGGTAAGTCAGAAGAGAAGATACTATATACGGCTATTATATTAGGCGGTGTAGTTAACTTCGCCATGCTTACAATAATGGGTGATTATTGTAGAGCAGTTGTATTAACAACAGCTTATTTTGTAGTGGTATGTCTGTCACTACTATCTCTACAAGACCAGAATTTCCTTGTGCAGTACAACAAAGCCAGAGAAATAATAATTGATAAGATACCTGTTCCTGTTGCAATAATAATATATGTATTTGCAATTGTTACCTACTGGTATTTCGCAATGGATGAGATTGATCCAGATGTCTTTATTGAATTTAACATAAATATGTAGAAGGGACGTTACGTAATGGCTAACACAAAGCAGAGAAAATTGTATCTGGATTTTCTTAGAATTATAGCAATTATATTCGTTATATATAATCACACAAGTGAGAAGGGGTATTACCTATATGCTTTTGATGCGCCCTTTATACTCAAGATTATATATATAGCCACAGGAGCCCTAATTGCTGTGGCTGTTCCTATATTCTTCATGATATCAGGCTCTTTACTAATACCTAAAGAGGAGTCCATAGGAGATTTGTACAAGAAACGAGTGCTTAGGATGGTAATTGTTCTAATCCTTTTCTCTTTATTGCAGTATATCCTATTAATTGTAAATGATAATGTGGAACTATCATTAAGGTATTTTATAACACATATAACAACAGAAAGTATTGTTGCACCATATTGGTACCTGTATGCCTATCTTGCATATCTTATATGTCTTCCACTGCTTAGGAAGATGGCACTTAATATGACTAACAAAGAGTTCAAATATTTATTTGCAGCTTTTTTGGTAGTAGAAGGTTTACTTGCAGCGGTATTATTTATCTTCAATATTGGAGAGATGACAGCATTCTTTACGATTCCGTTTTTTAACAGGGTAGTGATATATCCGCTGTTAGGTTATTATATGGAGCATAGGATGACCAAAGAGCAGTATACATTAAAGGGAGCTCTTATATGCATTGCTTTAATGATTGCTGTGTTAATACTTATTGTTGTGAATACATTACATAGAAATCTTCCATACGAGGAATTCACAACCTATGATAAGGGCCTGTTTGTAACGGGATTCACAATGGTATTAGACGCAGGTGTATTCTATATTGTTAAGCTGTTATTTAAGGACAGGACAGCTCCAAAGGGGTTGGAATTCATAATCACTGCATTAGGCTCCACTGTATTCGGAGTGTATCTTATTGAAGACATTATTAGAAGCAAAACAGTTGTAGTATATGATGCAATGGTTCCATATATAGGAAAGTTCTTATCCTCATGGGTATGGTGCGTATTCGTATTCCTTGTGGGCGCAGTAATTATATACATAGTAAAGTTGATACCAGGTGTAAAGAAGTTATTATAGATTAAATAATATGAAAGGGAAATAGCTATGAAAGCAATAATTCTGGCAGGCGGCTCAGGTGACAGACTCTGGCCTTTGTCGAGGAAGAATTATCCGAAGCAATTTATACAGTTTAATAATGAGAAGTCTCTGTTTCAGGATGCTATAACAAGGAATATTCCTTTCTGTGATGAGTTTATAATTGTTGCTGACAAGGATTATGAAGAGATAATTGTAGGGCAGCTTAAGCAGTTTCAATCTGTAAAATACACTTTGTGTATGGAGAAAAAAAGCAGAGGAACTAATGTGGCTCTTGCAACTGCGCTTGTGGACATAAAGAGTGAAGAATATGTCTTTGTAGTTCCTTCTGATTTGTTAATTAGTGGCAATAGTTATTCCACTCATATATACGATGCCAAGGAGGTTGCGAAGGAAGGAAGAATATGTCTATTCGGTATTACTCCTAGCAACAGTAATAATTCTTACGCATATATTCGTCACGAAAATGGAATTGTTAACAGATATATCGCTGAGCCTACAGATGAGATGGCCAAGACTCTATTTGCTCAAAGTGGAGTATATTGGAATTCAGGAATGCTTATTGCAAGGGCAGATGTATTAAAAGATGAGATAGATAAGTATAGCAAGAATCTGCTTGATCTTGATGATGACAAAATGGCAGATTACAGAAATTTTGATAAAGCAGTTCTCTCTAAGTCTAATCTGCTGTCGGTAATAGAGTTTGATTGCTCATGGAAGGATATATGTGACTTATCATCCTTCAATAAATCAATAGGAACTAATCAGGATAATGTCATAACATCCTGGTGTAATGATGTAGAGGTTCTTAATACAACATCTAATCAACTTGTTGTGGCTAATGGTATTGATAATGCATACATCGTCAATACTCCTGATGCAGTATACGTCACCAATAAGGATAAGTCAGAAAGAATCAAGGATATTCTTAAGAAGAATGCTAATAAGGCTAGTAAGTACGAGTATAGCTATATAGACAACAGGCCTTGGGGCATAAGAGAAATTCTTAAGAAGGAGCCGGGCTTCAGAGTAAGGAAAATTACAATATTCCCGGGATTAAAGATATCTAACCACATGCACAATAAAAGAAATGAGAACTATACTGTTGTAACAGGTGTTCTTACTATTGAGCTGGAAGGAGAAGTAGTTAATCTACAAGAAGGTGAGTCTTATAATATTGAATCTAATGTTATGCATCTTCTAAGAAATGATACAGATGAGAATGTTATTCTAATTGAAGTTGATACTGGTGAAGAGATTAATGAGTGGGATATGGTACATGCCGATGAATTTGGAGATTCGCTATATAGAGCGCATAGAGAATATTCACTACCACATCTCTATAAGATGGAGCCAACCTTCAAGGATTACCTATGGGGTGGCACTAGATTAAGAGAAATTTTCAATAAGCAGACAAGCGATGATATAACTGCTGAGTCATGGGAACTATCAGCACATTCTGATGGTTCATCGAGAATAGTTGGTGGCGAATATGGAGGCCTTACTTTCAAGGAATTCATAGACAAATACAAGGATGATGTATGTGGATGGAAATCAGATATATTCGATAGATTTCCTATCCTTATTAAGTTCATTGATGCAACTAATCCTTTGTCAATACAGATTCATCCTGAGGACGATTATGCATTTGTTAATGAGGGAGAATTCGGCAAGAATGAAGTATGGTATATTTTAGATTGCGATGAGAATGCTTATCTATACCTTGGACTTAACAAGGATTCTTCTAAGGAAGAGATTAGAAGGAAGGTAGAAAATAAGACCATTACGGATATATTGAATAAAGTCTATGTTAAGCCTGGTGATGTATTATTTGTTCCAGCAGGAACAATACATGCAATAGGAAGAGGAATATTAATCTGCGAGATACAACAGAACTCTAACAGTACATATAGATTATATGATTATGATAGACGGGACAAGAATGGCAAACCAAGAGAGCTTCATATGGATAAGGCTATGGATGTAGTGAATACAAATAGGTTTGTCATCAATACACAAGGCGTGGGAGAGACGATTAAGTATGCCCGTTCTGAACAGAGACTACTTTGTGAATGCAAGTACTTCGAGGTGAAGTATTATGACATACCTAAGCATGAGATAATAATGGTAGATGATTCTTCCTTCAAGTCAATAGTAGTAATTGAGGGAAGCTGTAAGATAAGCTGTGGAGATGAGGAAGAGACAGCTAATAATGGAGATACCTTCTTTATTGCGGCAGGAAGAAAACGTGCCCATATAAACGGACAGTGTAAATTGTTGGTTATTAATATATAAGAAAAGGAGATTGTTGTTATGAAGACTTATGGCGTAATTATGGCAGGTGGTGGAGGTACAAGATTCTGGCCACTTTCAAGACATGAAGTACCTAAACAGTTGCTTAATTTATCTGGCAAAGACAAGATGATTAACGAGACCATTGATAGAGTGTCGACTCTTGCTGATAATGATGATATATTCGTTGTTACCAATGTGGACCAGGTTCCTGGAATGAAGGATGCAACCAAGGGACGCTTAAGAGAAGATCATATTCTATCAGAGCCTTCTGCAAGGAATACTGCTGCATGCATAGGATATGCTGCACTTGAAATTGTAAAAAAATATGGTGATGGAATAATGTGCATATTTCCATCAGACCATTTCATTAAGGACGAGCAGGCGTTCACAAGAATTCTTAAGGAAGCTATTGAAGTAGCTAAAAAGGATTCCTTAGTGACATTAGGTATTACACCAACATTTCCATCTACAGGATATGGATATATTAAGTTTGATAAGTCTGAGACAACACTTGATAAGAAAGTAATTGAATTCAAGGAAAAGCCTGATGAAGATACAGCGAAGGAGTATGTATCATCAGGTGAATACTCATGGAATTCTGGCATGTTCGTATGGAAAGCATCAGTTATACTTGATGAGATGAAGAAGCTTCTTCCTGATGTATATGAGTGCCTTGAGAAAATCGGTGACTCAATGAATAGTGATAATGAGAAGCAGGTTATAGAGAGTATATATCCTACAATCCCAAGCATCTCAATTGATTATGGAATTATGGAGAAATCTGACAAGGTTCGTGTTATCTCTGCTGAAATGGGATGGAATGATGTTGGAAGTTGGGATAACCTAGGGGTATTATATGAGGCAGATGAAAATGGCAACATCACCGCAGGAGATTTCCTTGGAATCGATACGAAGAATTGTATAACATATTCTGGTAAGAGACTTATATCTACAATTGGAGTAGAGGACTTAATCATTGTGGAAACTGATGATGCAATAATGGTTATTGACAAGAACAGAGCTCAGGATGTTAAGAAAATTGTAGACACATTGAAGGAACAAGATAGGAAAGAGCTATTATAATAGCCATTAAGATGAGGATATTTTATTCGTGAATAGAAGAATAATTATTAGGGTTGTCATCTTTCTAGTTGTGATTGTTGTTGGCCTTGTGCTTTTAAGTGGGTTATTTATTCCTAAGTTCTACTTAGAGGATGAGTGGGCAACTACTTCTACATTCCGGGAATTCTATGAAGAGAAGGATAAGGATGATGTAATCTTTATAGGAAGTAGTCGAGGTGCAGCAGCATTTGACCCAATACAATTAGAAGATGAGACTGGACTAAAAGGATATAATATATGCTGTGAGCAACAGAATCTGTCAACCTCCTATTACTGGCTTAAGGAAGCCTTAAGAAGTCAGTCGCCTAAGACGGTTGTTCTAGATACTAATTATTTATATCTTAATAGAGAAAACAACAGCAATCTCTTTTCTGAGGGCTGTGTCAGGAAAGCAATTGATAATATGCACTGGAACCTTCCTAAGATAGAAATCGTAAGATATATATGTAGTGTTGATGATGAGCAGAGCATAATTGATTATGTATTTCCAATACTTCGATTCCATGACAGATGGCAGGAATTATCTAAGAAGGATGTAGTATATAGTCCGAGTGGCAGGAAGGGATATAATCCTATAGATTATAATAAGACTGCTGACCAGGAGTATCATACCTACGATGCTACTCAGTCTAATGAGAGTCTTACCATGGATGAGGAGATGGAAACATATCTTAACAGGATTAAGAAGCTATGCGATGATAATAACATTAAGCTTGTATTAGTATCTTGTGTATCTAATGAGGAAAATGCTAACAGATATATAGCGACTAATAGATGGTGTCAGGATAACAATGTCAGATTTGTTGATTTTAATCTTGATGATACATATAAAGCTGTTGGTTATAACTTCTATGATGATAATTCATCTGGTAATCATGCAGGAATTACAGGTGCTAAGAAGATGACCTCTTATATGGGTAAAATTTTGTTAAATGTGTAAAGGAAATAGATTATGATTCAAGAGTTGCAATACCCTTTTGATGCCAATTATATTATTGCGAAAAAGAAGAAGCTAAGAAGAATGCTTCTAGAACAGAATGTTAATTATGTTGACAAGAAGATAGCTATTCTTGGCGGATATACAACTAGTAATATCAAGCTGATAATGGAGCTGTTCTTATTAGATAATGGCATAAGGCCTACATTTTATGAATCTGAATATAATCAGTATTATCAGGATGCCATGTTTCCTAACGAAGAGTTAGAGCAGTTTGCACCAGATATAATATATGTATGTACAAGTAACAGGAATATTACAAGCTATCCTGTAATGTCTGATTCGGCGCAGGATATAGACAGCATGCTTCAAAGCGAAGCTGATAAGTTCTATGGTATGTGGGATAAGTTGTCTGCAACCTATAATTGTCCTGTTATACAGAATAATTTCGAGATGCCTTATTACAGATTGCTAGGAAATAAGGATGCATACGATATTCATGGTAAGACAAATTACATTACCAGGCTTAATATGAAATTCTATGAATACGCCCAGCAGCATGAGGACTTCTATATATGTGATGTGAATTATATATCAGCTGATTATGGATTAAAGGAATGGAGTAATCCTTTCTATTACCATATGTATAAATATGCAGTTGCAGTACCGGCAATTCCGTATCTGTCACATAATGTGGCCAACATCATTAAGTCTTTATTTGGCAAGAATAAGAAGGGCTTTGTATTGGATTTAGATAACACCTTATGGGGTGGAGTTATTGGTGATGATGGAGTAGACAATATTGTTGTTGGACCTGAAGAATCAGAAGGACAGGTATACTCAGAATTCCAGCAATATATTAAGGAGCATAAGCAGCTTGGGGTAATTCTTAATATTGATTCTAAGAATGATTATGAGAATGCCATAGAAGGCCTTAAGCATCCAGATAATGATTTGAAGGAAGAAGACTTTATTGTTATTAAGGCTAATTGGGATCCTAAGAGCAAGAACTTAGAGGATATTGCCAGTGAGCTTAATCTGTTACCAGAAAGTCTTGTATTCGTAGATGATAATCCTGCAGAGAGACATATTGTAACCAGTCAGCTTCCAGGAGTAAGCGCTCCTGACATAGGGCAGGCTAGTGACTATGTTGTGAATATTGACAGGAATGGTTATTTTGAAACAACTGTTATTTCTTCAGATGATGCGAAGCGTAATGAGATGTATAAGGTTAATGCCAAGAGGGCTAAGCTTGAGGCATCCTTTGAAGACTATGGTCAGTACTTAGAGTCCCTTGAGATGAATGGTACTATTAAGGGATTCGAGCCAATATACGAGGCTCGAATTGCTCAGCTTTCTAATAAGAGTAATCAGTTCAACCTCACAACACGTCGTTACACACAAAACGAGATAGAAGAGCTTGCAGGTAGTGATGACTATATTACATTGTATGGAAAGCTTGAGGACAAGTTCGGTGATAACGGAGTTGTATCAGTAGTAATAGGTCACATCTGTGAAGGCGATGATATAGACAGCGACAAGATAGATAATAGCCTTAAGGTATGCGATATTGATTTGTGGATAATGTCATGTCGAGTACTTAAGAGAGACATGGAGTTCGCCATGATGGACACCCTGGTTCATCGGGCACTAGATAAGGGAATCGCAAGGTTAATAGGTCACTATTATCCAACTGCCAAGAATAAGATGGTTAAGGAATTCTATAAGAAAATGGGCTTCGAGAAAGTGTCAGAGGATGATGAAGGAAATAGCCTGTGGCAATTAGACATTTCCGATGGATATAATGACCAGAATAAGTACATTAAGGTAGAGGAGTAAGATGAAGGAATACCAGTTAGAAGATATTAAGGTTGGAATGGAGGAATCCTTTCAGGCTACCATAACAGAAGAAATGATGAAGAAGTTTCTTGATATTACAGGTGATGTTAATCCACTTCATAATGATGAGGAATTTGCCAGGGATAAGAATCATCCGGGCAGAGTAGTCTATGGTATGTTAACAGCATCCTTCATATCAACATTAGGAGGCGTATATCTGCCAGGCAAGAACTGTCTGATACAGGGTGTAGAGGTTAAGTTCAAAAAGCCCGTATATATTGGAGACACACTTACAATTACTGGCGTGGTAGACGAGGTTCATGAGTCTGTAAGACAGATAGTTATTAAGGTGACTATTAAGAATCAGAATGGTAAGGTTGTTAGCAAAGGCGTATTGCGCGCAGGAGTAATGTAGATAAGGAAAAGGATATGAGCGATAAAGTATTATTAGTAACAGGTGCATCCTCTGATGTGGGCATTAAGCTTATTAGAGAGATATATAGTGAATATGAGACAATTTATCTTCATTATGGTCATATGAATGACTTTTTTAAGCAGCTAACAGATGAGATATCAGGTGATAGAAATGTTATTCTGTTACAGGCAGATTTCTCTAAGGAGGAAGATGTTGATAAGATGATGGAGCTTATAGATGATAATAAGGTGATGCCTAATAATATCATTCATATAAGTGCACCTCGAATTGCCATAAAACATTTTCACAAGGAGGGTTGGGACAACTTCCAAAAGGGATGGGATATATCGGTTCGTTCCATTGTTAAGCTATTACAGCATTATATCCCTAAGATGTCTAAGGCAAAATATGGAAGAATTGTATTCTTCCTTACAAGCAATACAATAGATAAGCCTGCAAAATATCAGGCTAGTTATGTAACATATAAGTATGCCTTGCTAGGTCTCATGAAGGCACTATCCGTTGAGTATATTGAGAAGGGAATAACTGTTAATGGAATATCCCCTGATATGATGGAGACGAAATTCCTAGAGGATATACCAGATATGGTTGTGGAGCAAAATGCTGCAAATAGTCCAATCGGTAGAAATATTAATATAGATGAAGTGGTGCCTGTTGTAAAATATATGCTTTCTGATAATGGAGCATCTATGACAGGTCAGAATATCGGAATTACCGGTGGGCTATAAAGTGTTGATAGTAACATATTTAAGGAGGAAGTAAGATGACAAGAGAAGAAGTATATGAGAAGTTAAATGAGGTATTTCAGGATGTATTCGATGATGAGGACATTACTGTAAATGATGATACTACAGCAGACGATATTGAGGATTGGGATTCATTAGAGCATATCAATCTTGTTGTAGAAGTAGAGAATAAGTTTGGAATCAAATTCAACATGGGTGAAGTTAACAGCTTCAAAAATGTTGGTTCAATGGTAGACGTGATAGTAGAGAGAGCATAGAGGATGTCCATAGTATCTTTTAATTTCTTTTTGTTCATAGCTGGAGTTGTAGTATTATATTACATCCTGCCTGTTAAGGCCAGATGGAGTGTAATACTAATTGCCAATATTGGTTTTTTCCTGTTAAGTAGTACATGGAAGCTGTTATTGGTGGCTCTTATACCGACTTTAGTGACGTATATTATGGCAATAATAATTGACCATTTACAAGCTAAAAAAAGCAGAGAAGGGTTAATTACTCTGTGCAAGGTGGTTGGTATATTAGTAGATTTGTCAATGCTGATAGCTTTCAAAGAAATTAATTTCTTTATAAATACTGGCAATAGAATATTAAATATATTCACTGATGCTCAGATGCAGTTGATAACAGGAATAGTGGCGCCTATAGGAATATCCTATTTTACACTGACACTTATTTCATATCTGTTAGACAGCTCATGGGGATTATTCAGGGTACAGAAGAATCCTCTCAAATTAATTGCGTATATATTATATTTTCCAACTCTTACATCAGGTCCTATAATGAGGTATTCTGATGTTGCAAATCAGATATATGAAGGAAATAGATTCAAGTATGAGAATGTGAGCTATGGTGTCCAAAGAATTGTATGGGGCCTTTTCAAGAAGCTGGTAATTGCTGACAGGATGGCAATATTTGTTGGAGCAATTCATTCTGGAGATTATGAGGGGCTATATATTTTTATTGGAGTAATCTGCTACGCCCTTCAGCTATACATGGATTTCTCAGGATGTATGGATATTGTGATAGGTGCATCCGAGATTATAGGAATCAAGCTTCCGGAGAACTTCAATACACCATTATTCGCCACAAATCTCTCTGAGTATTGGAGAAGATGGCATATGACTCTTGGGAACTGGGTTAGGGATTATGTAATGAATCCTCTCCTCAAATCCAAGGGAATGATTAAGCTTGGGAAGAAGTCTAAGAAGAAGTTTGGTAAGAAATGGGGCAAGAAGATTCCTGTATGGATTGGAATGTTCGTAACATGGTTCTGTGTGGGCTTCTGGCATGGAGGAGCATGGACATTTATATTAGGTTCTGGTCTTTTTTTCTTCCTAATGATTTTTGCTGGACAGCTATTAGAACCACTTTGGAAATGGTTGATAAAAATATTGCATATTAATACTAAGTCGATAATTTGGATAACCTGGCAGAGAATAAGAACCTTCGTATTGTTTGCAGTCAGTATTTCCTTCTCCTGGGCTAATTCCATAGGTGATGCCATAGATATGTACAAGAGGGGCTTTAACACTTTTAACCCGAGTATATTGATAGATGGGTCCCTGCTTGAAATGGGTGTTGATTGGAAGAATTGGATTGTTATTATTATAGGATTAATAGTTGTTCTTATTGTATCTAACTTTCAACAAAAAGGTATGGTAAGACAGATGATTGCATCTAAAAATATAGCCATAAGATGGGTGTTATATCTTGCGCTGTTTTTCGCTGTTATTATACTCGGAAGCTATGGCATGGGTTATGATGCGTCATCATTTATATATGGTGCATTCTAAGAAATACAACGAGGTATATTGTGAAGTCAAATCCTGCATATAAGTCAAATTGCATATTGTATATTATTTCATTCTTGGCAGCTTTGCTTGGAATGATTATTATGATTGCAATAAAGCATGTAAGTCCATTAGGTGAAGGAACCTTCGCGGTAATGGATGCTAATATACAATACATAGATTACTTCGGATATCTTAAGGATGTTTTATCTGGTGATCAGGATATACTCTACACAATGAATAAATCGCTTGGTGGAACTAACATGGTTGTTCTGTCATTCTATCTAATTTCTCCTTTTAATATATTAGTTCTTCTATTTGAAAAATCGTCACTTATGACATTCTTTACTCTTGCAGTTACACTTAAGGTAGCTACCGCATCCCTTACAATGTCTGTATTCATTAGACATACATTTAAAAAACTGGATAAGAGAATGGTTGTGGTATTGGCCTTATGTTATGGGCTTATGCATTACAACATGGCACAGCTTAGCAACATAGAATTTCTAGATGGAGTCTATATGCTTCCCCTTATTCTCCTTGGTGTAAGCAAGGCTGTAAGGGAGAAAAAAACCCTTCTTTTAACGGTGTCTGTGGCTCTTAGTATGATATTTAGCTGGTACACAGGAGCCATTAACTGTCTCTTTAGCGCTGTATGGCTATTATATGAGCTGTTGCAACCTTCATTGGAGGGAAGATTTAAAAGCATATTACGATACGCATATTCCATGGCATTAGGAATAGGAATGAGTATGTTTATTTTGCTGCCTACTGTACTGGCAATGCAGGGAGGAAGAGCAGGCGTTGACTTCTTTGTATTAGGCAGCTTTGACATTAAAAATGCATTGTCATTTATTAAAGGGTCAACTCTTGGGGTGCTAGGAGACAAGGAGAGTCCAGGGCTTTTTTGCGGTAGTATAATATTTGTGGGAGTAATTGCAATTATCATCTCTAAGTATTCTTCCATTAAGGAAAGAATAGTTGATATTGCGCTTCTTGTAATGGCGTATCTAATGATGTATTGTCCCCCTATAGTATTCTTGTTCTCTCTTCTTAAGGATGTGGACAGCTATTGGTACAGGTATGGATATACATTTCTATTTATCTTCATATTCCTGGCTACGAAATATTATGATAAAGCACAGGAAAATGATAATCCTAAGAGAATAAGAATTGAAATAATTGTTGGTCTGTCTCTATATGCTGTTGTCAATATATGTGTGGCATTACTTGATGAGACTCCACACTATAAGCGTATGCTTGTAGCGATTCTTCTGGCGCTTTTTAGCGGAGTGGCTTATATAATATACATTTCCAATAATAAGAAAACAACTAAGAATCTATGCTACATAATTGTTCTTCTTGTAGTTTCGGTAGAGCTTATATACAGTGGTTATATATTCGTAGGTGCTGGAGATTCAGTATATAAGGATTATGTTGAAAAGCAAAGTCATCAGATTGGAGAAGTTAAAAATAATGATGTGACGAATGAGTTCTATAGGATTAGTCAGGATGACACGAGAATAAAGTCCTTTGGCAAAGAGAGACTCACGGCTAATTACAATGAATCCCTAGTTTATAATTATCCGTCAATTGTGAGTTACACCTCTGATCCAGAAAATGTGATGAGAGATTATATGGACAGTGTGGGATATAGGTCTAATGGTAAGAACATCAATGTGGTAAATACATGTAACCTTGCAGTTGATAGTCTACTTGGCGTTCGGTATGAGTTAATGAAATATCCAATAAAGGGACTTGATAAATTAGACAAAGTTGGAGAGGCTAATGGTAAAGAAGCCTATGAAAATAAATATGCTCTTCCTATTGGAATAACAGTTAAGGGTAATGATAACAACTATCCTTACTCTCAGAATCCTTTTGAAAATGTTAATAAAATATATAGTGATATACTAGGTGAAAATGTAAGCATATATGAGCCAGTTAATTATGATAAGCTATATGATGGCAAGATGATTAGATATGATTTGAAGGGGTATAATAATGATTATCCTGTATATGGAAACGTGTTATTTGAAAGTGAGTTTCCTCTTAAGATTGCAGAAAATGGTAGTCTAATTACAGAATACAATCAGTGGCTTGCCCCAAGTGTATTTCCAGTAGTGGCCAACGGGGATAGGACAGAAGTGGTAGTATCTTCTGAGGAAGGTAATCAGAATATAGGGGATAGTTCTTTTGAGGAATTCTACCAACTAAATCTTGAGAAATTGTTTTTTGTAACTAATAAGATTAAGGAAGATAAGATAGATTCTATTAAGGTTAATAATGGTTCGATTGTAATTGATGAGTATAGCGATATCAGCAAGGAAATTATGATTCTTATTCCATATGAAGAGGGATGGAGCGGAACTAATAATGGTGAAAATGTAGATATTAGCACAAAATATGGTTGCTTTATGAAGCTTAATATTAAGCCAGGAAATAATCATATTGAACTATCATATAGGGTACTTGGACTAAGAGAAGGTATTATTATATCTATAGTGTGTGCCATGATAGTAATTCTAATGTATATTTTCCATAGATTTTTGCGACACCCCCTTTATACATTTCCCAAAATCTAGTATTATATAGTATATGATGTCGCGCGGGTACTTAGTTACTAATCTACTGTAAAGAACACAGAAAGGAAGAAGAGACATGGGATACAAAGAAGAATTTAACAAATGGAGTACTGATCCATATTTTGACGAAGATACGAGAGCGGAGCTTGCTAATCTTCTGGGTAATGAAAAAGAGATAGAAGACAGATTCTACAGAAGTCTTGAGTTTGGTACAGGTGGACTTCGTGGGGTAATTGGCGCTGGAACTAATAGAATGAATATTTATACAGTACGTCAGGCAACACAGGGACTTGCTAATTATATTGTTAAACAGGGAGCGCAGGATAAAGGTGTTGCTATAGCATTTGATTCAAGAATAATGTCGCCTGAGTTTGCGAAGGAGGCGGCTCTTTGTCTTAATGCAAATGGTATTAAGACATATAGATTTGATACACTTCGCCCTACTCCAGAATTATCATTTGCAGTTAGATATCTGGGTTGTACAGCAGGAATAAATGTGACTGCAAGCCATAATCCTAGAGAATACAATGGATACAAAGTATATTGGGAAGATGGTGCACAGATTACGCCTCCTCATGATAAGAACATCTTAGCTGAAGTTGCAGCAGTTACTGATTTTAGTCAGGTAAAAACTATGAGCGAAGAAGATGCAGTAGCTAAGGGTCTATATAATACTATAGGTAAGGAAGTCGATGATGCTTATCTTAAGGAAGTAAAGGCACAATCAATTCATCCTGAAATCATCAAAGAAATGGCGAAAGATATTAAGATTGTATACACACCTCTTCATGGTACAGGTCTTGTTCCAGTTACAAGGGTGCTAGAGGAGCTTGGTTTTGAAAATGTGTATGTTGTACCGGAACAGGAGAAACCAGACGGTAATTTCCCAACAGTATCTTATCCTAATCCAGAGTCTCCCAAGGCATTTGAGCTTGCACTTAAACTGGCTAAGGAGAAGGATGCAGACATTGTTCTTGCAACAGATCCAGATGCTGACAGACTAGGTGTATATTGTAAAGATACTAAGAGCGGTGAATATGTATCATTTACAGGAAATATGTCAGGAATGCTTATTGCAGAATATATTCTTAAAGAGCGTAGAGCTACTAATACTATGCCTGAGAACCCGGCACTTATTGAGACAATCGTTACAACTAATATGGCAAAAGCAAT
>OCTW013396097.1_pt1 | contig 45177 bp, 33 predicted proteins | sample 1539671 | NCBI WGS metagenome assembly OCTW01 (sample SAMN02144230, study PRJEB22623) | gut metagenome | biome: sheep rumen | host: Ovis aries | place: New Zealand
GCGCTACACTCTGTATACACTACTCCTGCACATACACCGTATGTACACAAAAACGGCCATACAAGTCACTCTGCGTGTACATACACCCAAAGATGCCCAGCGGAGAGTGGGACCATCGCAAAAACCGTGACACCTAAGTAGCTGAATCACAATAAGATACAGGAATCGCCTACGGCAAAAAACCGTAGGCGATTTCAGGAAAACGCTGATACATAGTTATTTAAGTGCCACGGTTCGGGCAGCATAGAAAGGTGCTAGACTGAAGCGGCGAGGGCGGAGGCGATGTCGCGGAAGGCCTGGCTGTCGGGGCGGTCGAGGAGGGCGACAGGGGTGCCGTCGTCGGCGCCTTCGCGGATGTCCTGTACGAGGGGAATCTGGCCCAGGAAGGGGATGTCCAGCTGGGAGGCCATGCGGGCGCCGCCGCCTTGGCCGAAGAGGTAGTACTTCTCGTCGGGATGGGCGGCCGGGGTGAACCAGGACATGTTTTCCACGAGGCCGAAGATGGGCTTCTGAACCTGCGGATTCCGGAACATGTTGACGCCACGGAGGACGTCGGCCAGGGCGACGGTCTGGGGCGTGGTGACGATAACGGCGCCGCTCATGGGCACGTCGCCGATGAGGGAGATGTGGATGTCGCCGGTTCCCGGAGGCATGTCGATCAGAAGGAAGTCGAGCGGTCCCCAGAGGGTCTGGAGGATGATTTGCTTGAGGGCCGTGGAGGCCATGGGGCCGCGCCAGATGAGGGCCTGGCCGGCGGCGGAGACATGGCCGACGGACAGCCATTTCACACCATATTTCTCTACGGGAACGAAGAGGTTGTCGTTTTCGTCTTCGCCGTACATTTCGATCTGGACGTCTTCGGTGCCGGTCATGGTGGGGATGGAGGGGCCGTAGACGTCGGCATCGGCGACGCCGACGCGGAAGCCCTGACGGGCCAGGGCGACGGCGAGGTTCACGGTGACGGTGCTCTTGCCCACGCCGCCTTTCCCGGAGGCGATGCCCACGATATGGCGCACTTCCCGCAGTTGCTCCAGGTTGAACTGGATTCCTTTCGGAGCGGGTTTGACCGGGTCTTTGACGATGGTTTTCACTTCGACCGGCGTACCGGCGGGAGCATTGCGGTAGATGGCGGCCTGAGCGGCGCCGACCAGGTAGTTTTTCAGCGGGTCGGGACGCTTGGGGAAGGCCAGCGTGACGCAGATGGCGCCATCCAGGATGTCCACGGAATCCACTATGCCCAGCTCCACGATGTCTTTGTCGCCCTGGGCAGGGTGCTGCACTTGGCGCAGCCAGTCAAATATCTCTGATTCAGTCATTTTTCACACGTTTTAAGGACAGGTACAGGCCGACGAGCGATACCGCCAGCAGCAGCCACAGCGCCAGTGAAGCCACCCGGGACACTGCGGCGCCCACGCGGTAGCTGTCCGGCAGGAAGGTCATCACCACCTCGTGCTCGCCGGCAGGGAGAAGGGCTGCACGGAGGGTCCAGTCGGCCCGAAGAAGGGGCAGCGGAGTGCCGTCTACGGTGGCCGACCAGCCGTTGGGGTAGTAGATTTCGCTGAAGACGGCGAGGCGGTCGGTGGCGGCGGTATAGCTGTAATGAAGCTCGTTGGGAGCGTAGAAGGTCATTTCGATGCGGTCGGTGCCGACGGCGGCAGGTGCCGGGAAGGTGACCGGAGCGGTCACGACCGCCTGACGGCGAAGGTCGGCGGTGCCCACCAGGGCGATTTCCTCGTCGGGCGTAGCGGCCTCAACCACGGAATCCACGAACCAGGCGGTGCCCAGCGCCCCGTCGTTCCGCAGCGGGGCAAAGGAGCCGTCCAGCACCACGTAGCGCGTGTTCAGCGCGTTCAGGAGCGGGGTGCCGCCGGCCATCCAGGCAGCGGCGTCCTCGAGGGTTTCGGCCTGACCCAGCTGTTTGTACAGGGCGTTGATTTCAGGGGTGAGGTATCGCTCGATGAGGTCCTGGTACCGCTGCAGCTTGGCAGGCGAATAACCGCCCACGTTTTTGTGGTGGTACGACGGCACGGACGAGTTGAACACGTTCACCGTGAGGTCCAGGACGCGGAACGAGGGGTCGGAGTCGGCCTTGATCATCTGGTCGACGGGACGCTCGGCGAAGGGTTTGGTGAAGTCTTTCGGGGTGGTGAAGTGGTCGGCGTTCAGGTAGCGCTTGCCCACGGAAAAAAGGTTCGCGGCGCTCAGCAGGCAGATCACTCCGGCGGCCACCCATTTGCGCCCGTAGCCGGCGAAGGCTTTGGCGTGCGCAGTCTGCCCCGTCGGGGAGTAGGCCCACAGCAGAAGAAGGGCGGTCGCGGCAATCAGGCCGAAGGAACGGAGGGCGTCGGCCCGGAAAAGGGCGATACGGTCCTGCACCAGGGCTTCCACGATGGCGTCCTGCATGCCGGCGTCCGAAGCGCTTTCGAAGGTGCCGAACAGGCCCGGCACCAGCGCCGCCACCAGGCAAAGCCCGCCCGTGAGGCCGAAAGCCCACCAAAATGCTTTCCGGAAGGCCTTGCGCGTGTATTTTTCGCGGACGATGCCGTCCAGCACCAGGAAGCCCAGCATGGGCAGCGTCACCTGCAGCACCACCAGCGCCATGGACACTGTCCGGAACTTGTTATAGAGCGGCAAAACCTTGAAACAAAGCGCGGTAAACGGCATGAAATGGCTGCCGACGGCCATCAACACCGCCAGCACGGTGGCCGCGATGATCCATCCTTTCTCCCGCCCTTTGTACAGGCCCAGGCCCAGGACGAAGAGGAATATCGTGATGGCGCCCATGTACATGGGGCCGGCGGTAAACGGTTGCGGTCCCCAGTACATCGGCAGGGCTTTGGCCGCCTCGCGGAGGTTCTTCTGGCCAGCCCGGCGCAGCAGTTTGACGGTGGCCGACTTGTCCGGATCCACCGCCCCGGCCGACGACCCGCCGTTGAAGTTCGGGATCATCAGGTTGGGAAGCTCCTCCCAGCCGTAGCTCCAGGAAGTCGCGTACTCCAGGTCCAGGCCCCCGGCGTTGTTGCCTTCGCCGGAGAGTTCCGACCCGCCGCGCATGGTCTGGGGGGTGTATTTCGCCAGCGGCAGGAGTTTGTTCACATTGGTGGCGATCCCCGCTCCGCCCACGCAGAGCAGCAGGGCCGACGCCACCCAGAACTCTTTCCAGCGCAGGTCTTTGAACGTGCCGATGAATACCACCACGGCATACAGAAGCACCATCAGGGCCAGATAATACGTGATCTGCTGGTGATTGGCCTTGATCTGCATGCTCAGCGCCAGGCCGAAAAGGACGGCGCCGACAAGCGTCCGCCAGAACGATTTGCTCTTGTAAGTGTACACCAGTGCGGCCAGGACCCAGGGCATGAAGGCAATGGCTTGCATCTTGGTATTGTGGCCCACCTGGATAATTTGGAAATTGTAGCTGCAGAACGCGACCGCGATGGCGCCGCCCACGGCCAACGGCCACTGGACGCCCAGCGCCAGGAACAGCAGGAATGCACCCAGGAGCGTGATGAACAGGTAGGTGGCGGGACGTTTTCCAATCAGGAGCGCGTCGTAGAGCCACTGGGTGAAGTCACCGCCGTTCTGGGTGGAGATGGCCGTGGTGGGCATGCCGCCGAACATGGAATCCGTCCAGTAGGTGGGGTTGTCGGGGTGGGATTTGTTCCACTCGGACATTTCGTGGGACATGCCCACATAGCCGGAGATGTCGCTCTGGTTCACGATTTTTCCCTGCAACACCTGCGGGACAAATGCGTAGCTCAGGGCAAGGAACAGGACCACGACGCCCAAGGCGACGGCTATGTTTTTCCAGTATTTTTTCATTTCGTGAGGGTTTCTAAGAGTTGGGCCAGTGCATGCGCCGTCGCCCGGCGGGAATACGGGCCGATGGTGCCTGCCGTGGCAGGCACGCCGCCGCTGCAGTGCTGCTTCCAGGCCTCCAGGAGGAAGGCTTCAAGGGCGGAGGCGTCGGCCCAGTCCAAGGTGACGCCGGCGTGCGCCTCCCCGATGACCCGCGCCATGGCACCGTCCGTCTGGCCGATTCCCAGGACGGGACGCCGGGCCGCCAGGTACTCGAAGAGTTTGCCGGGAAGGATGGGGCGGTACTGGGGGTCGTTCCGGAGGGGAAGTAGGAGGACGGATGCGGCGCGCTGTTCCCGTACCGCGCGAGGGTGGGAGCAGTAGCCGAGCGCTATGATATTGTCTTTGAGACCGTTATCCTCCATTGACTGAAGCACTTCCCGGTCCACTTTCCCGGCCAGGCGGATGCGGAGGGCCTGACGGAAGGCAGGGTCTTCCGCCGCCATTTTCCCGAGGACTTGCCAAAGCGCGACGGGGTTGCCGTCGGCCGCGAAAAGGCCGGTGTGCGTAAGGTTGAACAGACCGTCGGGCTCCGGGGCGGGGCCGGCGAAGTCTTCCTCGTCGTAGCCGTTGGTGATGCAGGCGACGGGGGTGCGGGTCTGCGCTCGGAATTCCTCCTGCACCAGCGGCGTGCAGGCAAGGACGGTGCTGCACTCGTCCAGCACGGCCTGCTCCTGGCGGCGGAGGAGACGCCAGGTGGCGGGGGTCATCGGCAAGTATTTCAGGTAGTACATGCGGGACCACGGATCCCGGAAATCCGGCACCCACGGAATGCCCAGCGCTTTGTGCAGTTTCCGGCCGATCAGATGCACCGAATGGGGCGGACCGGTGGTGACGATAACGTCCACAGGATGCTCCCGGAGGTAGTTTTTCAGCTTTTTCACCGACGGACGCACCCAGCCCACGCGGGGATCCGGAACAAAGAGATTGGCCCGGATCCAGAGGGAGAGTTTCTGCTTGAAGTTTTTCTTTCCGGAGGAGATTTCCGTCACTTCGGTGCTTTTGGCGCCGGTGAGTTTCCGATAGGCGGCATAGGGTTCCCAGATGGCGCCGCGGATGAGTTCCAGGTCTTGGGGAAGGTCGGCCCCGATGGTGGGATCCAGGGAGGGGTAGTCGGCATTTTCAGGGGCGAAGACGACGGGGGTCCAGCCCTCCGCGGGCAGGTACTTGCAGAACTTCACCCACCGCTGCACGCCCGACCCTCCGGACGGCGGCCAATAGTACGCTATGACCAGCACTCGTTTCACTCCTGCAAAGATAACGATTTCTTTGCAAATCCCTGTCCACTTTCGCACCACCCCTGACTACCTGCCTCCCTCAGGTGCATTTTGGTGCGTTTTTGCACCTGAGGCGGGGCCGAAAGGGGTTGCCAGGTGCGTTTTGGGACGTTTTTGCACCTGAGGCGGGGCTGAGAGGGGTTGCCAGGTGCAAAATGGGACGTGTTTGCATAACGTGCAAAGGAAAAGCTTTTTCTGCAGAATCCTGCCGGTCCGCAATTCCGGCGCCGGCGGATTGTGAATTTGTCGAAATTCTTTGTATTTTTGTCTAAAACTAAGACCAATGAAACCTACCCTTGCACGGAAACTGGAGCTCCGGAGGGAGCGCATTCCGAATCCTGTACTGTATAGCATCCTTTACCTTGTCGTAAAAATCATGGATGCCATCCTGAAAACCCACTTCACGTTCAAGATAAAGCCCTCGGAGGACAAAAACCCCTATGTGCTGGTCAGCAACCATGCTTCCCGGCTGGATTATGCCTACACGGCGCCGGCGGTGTGGCCGCATCGGCTCAATTATGTGGTGGGATACAATGAATTCTTCGTGTTCCCCACCACCCTGCTCCTGCGGGCGGCAGGGGTCATTCCCAAGCGCAATTTCACGCCGGACGTCCACTGCATCAAGTCGGTGCAGCGCATCATCCGGGAAGGCGGACATGTCTGCTTCATGCCGGAAGGGATGAGTTCCATCACCGGCATGGCACAGCCCGTGATGCCCGGCACCGGAAAACTCCTCAAGAACCTGGGCGTCACGGTGTACTACACCAAGATCGCCGGCGGCTACCTGTCCAATACCAAACACTGCCTGGACCAGCGCCCGGGACGCACGGAAGTGGTTGTGGATAAAATGTTTACACCTGAACAGCTGAAGGCGATGTCGGCCGAAGAGATCGAGGACGCCATGAACCGCCTGCTGGCCCACGACGACTATCAGTGGAACGCCCGCGAACATGTGCATTTCAAGGGAAAAGGCCAGATGGCCAAAGCGCTGGACACGCTGCTGTACCGCTGCCCCAAATGCGGAGCGCTGTACCGGATGGAGTGCGAAGGAGACCGGATGCGCTGCACCGCCTGCGGCAACACCATCCGCATGGACGACGACTATTCCATCCACCCGGAGGGCGAAGGCTCCGTCTGCCCGCCGCTGGTGACGGACTGGACCCTGATGGAGCGGAAGGAGGCCGCCCGGGAAGTACGCCGGGAAGGCTTCTGCCACAGCGGCAAGGTGAAGGTGGGCATGCTGCCGGATTACAAATACCTCACCGGCGGAAAAACCTCCGAAATCTGCGGCGAGGGCACCCTCACCCTGGACAAGGCGGGACTCCGCTTCGACGGGACCGTGAAGGGGAAGGCGCTGCAGCTGGACATTCCCATCGGCCAGCTGCCCACCTTTGGCATGTGTACGGACATTTCCCGCTTCTACACCTACGTGGACGGCATTTTCTACGAATTCTACCCCGAAAAGGCCGACGTCCTTTACTGGGACCACCTCACCGAAGAGATGCACCGCGCCCAGGGCGGCCGATGGCAGGATACACCCTACCGGTAAGGGTTACTCACCGGTAGGAGGATAGTACAGGACGCGGAGCATGTAGACATACAGCTCGCCTCCGCTGGCAATCTTGAAGCCAGTATAGCTGCCGCCGGACAAGTCGTACTCGTAGTAGTTGTTGCTTTCGCTCCAATACCCGGCTTCCGGCTGGGGGATCTCCACCTGGCCGCCGGCAGGCGTGACGCCATATACCGTCGCCGTATTTTCCTTGCTCTTGGAAAGCTGGATCAGGACGGACTTGATCTCTCCGTCGTGCTGCATGGAGGGCACCGTGCTGGTAGAGACCGACCAGACGCCGCTGTTCTTGTTGTACAGCCAGCCCCAGTTGGTGGTAAGGTTTGTGGTATAGAAATACCAGGGAGCCAGCGGATTATTTTTGTCTGTCACCCGCAGGAGGCCGTCTCCCAGATCCGTGATGAGGCTGGAGTCATAGGAGATGTCGGGCCAGGTGAACTCGATGGTCCTGTTCACATAGATGTCCTTCTGGGTATAGTCGAAGGACGCCAGGCCGTAACCGGTCTCAGGGATGGCACGGACGTAAAGATGGTAAACGCCAGGGGCCAGACCGTCCGCTTCCACGGTGTACAGGCCGTCCATTTCACCGGTGCCCATGACGGGGGTGAGGGTTGTTCTGCCGTTGCCGTATTCGTCGGTGTAGTAGCACTGGTAGCCGGCGGCGTGGGGGTCGGCCGGCCAGGCGGCCATGAAGCCGGTGCGGGGTTTCGGCACGATATAATTGATGGCCGACGGGTTTTCCACCGTGCCCGGAAGCAGACCCACCGTGAACTTCGTGAGGCCGCCGGATTTGAACTGCAGCGTACGGCCGAGGTCCTCCAGGGACACCAGTTTCGAATAGGGGTACCTGTCGCCTTCCCTTTTCACTTCGCAGATAATGCCGAACCAGTCGCTGATCTCGCCGGGAAGGGTGCGGAGGTACAGGACCGCCTTGCCGGAAGCATCGGCCACGACAGGGCGGGAAAGATCCATGCAGGTGAAATTGACCTGGAGGCATTCCCGCAGCATGCCGGTGTTCTCAATGTCGCCCGGACTCCTGAAGCTCCATTTCCCGGTTTCGGGGAAATAGGTGCAGATATCTTCCATGTTCACGCCGGAAAGCATGCTGCCGGTGAACCACGAGCCCGAATTGACGATATCCCCTTCCGTAAGGCCCTCCAAGGTCACCTGGACCAGGGTCTCGAGGCGGGCGAAATTGAATGTAATCTCTGAAGGCTTGCCCACGTAATCCTGCGAGAACTGAGAGACCAGCAGGTCGTCCGCGGTGGGGAAACCGCCGGCATAAACCCGCATGTCCGGATTCAAGTAGACAGGAAGGCCGATTTCGCCCGACTCAGTCTTCAAGGACCAGGGATTATACGAGCAGGCCAGATACTTGTACGTGAACGTATACGTAGCCAGTTCCGCAGGGTCCAGGGCCGTTTCCCAGTAATAGGGGTCGAAGGTGGCCGTGAAGGTGGCCGTCTTTCCGCCAGCGGCCAATCCGTCCGATGTGACAAAATTGCTCTGGCCCTCCAGGTCACTCAGCGAAGGGTCGGAAGAAACGCCTTTCACGAATTCCTTGATATAAATCCGGTCTCCTTCTTCCCATTTGGCCGAAAAATGACCTGCGCCGTCTTCCTCGATCAAGGATTTGGTTCCCTCCAGCGAGGCATGGATGGTTACGGTATGCGGAACGGCCTGGGAGACTTTGCCGACCAACTCTTCAGGCTGCGGCTGCTCCTGGCAGGACACGGTAGCGACAAGCAGCGCTGCGCAAAAAACTTTCAAAGCATTTTTCATCAGAACGATCCTCCATCAATTATATCTTCATCGGCAATGACGCCCGGTTCGTTGACTCCGCCGAATTTAGCGCTGATACTGCCGCAAATCACCCCTTCCGGCCAGATGCTCACCGGATGGGTTTGCGGACTTTCGTAGGCTTTTCTGGAAATACAAGTCATAGCAATAGGATTCATGGCGCAAAAATAGATTATTTTGCGCCAACACTATTAGTTATTTTTCAGTAATTTATACGGGAAAATGTAAGATTTCACCCATTTCCGCCTGCTATAGCTATCCTTCGGCGCTGGCCCTCACCTCCACCGACGACGATGCACATACGGTATATGTACACACAATGGGGGCAGATTTTGATGCAAGTGGTCCAATCGGCCCGCAAAGCCGTGGCACTTAAGTGTCTGACATTCAGCGAGATACTGAAATCGCCTCAGTCATTTTGCCGGAGGCGATTTCAGGAAGCGACTCAGCATCAATCACTTAGATGCCACGGGGAATGAGACACATGAAAGGGATTTCCCGCGAGGTGAGTAGTGGGGGAAAGCGTGGCGGAGGGAATGGGGAAAAACGGTTCCGTGCGGGGGCATGGGAAGGGAGCGGTCCCGCGGAAGCGGGATGACGGAGTCCGTCCAACGACGTTATGGGTTGCGGCCCAGCGGGCGCAGCCCATAAAAGGAGGCGTTACGACGTCAAGCGACCGACGTCAGCACCGTTTTTTCCCCCTGACCGACGATGCGCCTTCCCCTACCACCCACCCCAGGTGCAAAAACGCCCCAAAATGCACCTGACAACCCCTTTTAGACCCACCTTAGGTGCAAAAACACCTCATTTTGCACTCGGAGACCTCTCCAAGACCCACCTTAGGTGCAAAAACGCCCCAAATTGCACCTGGGATGGAGGCCGAGGGCGTAGGTGGGGCCAATGACGCAAGTAGGGGCCAATCGGCCCGCAAAGCCGTGGCACTTAAGTGCCTGGTATTCAGCAAGATGCTAAAATCGCCTCCGGCAAAATGACTGAGGCGATTTCAGGAAGTGACTCAGGGTCAGGCATTTAAGTGACAGCCTTCCAGCCAAAAAAGTCTTGTGATAGAAACACTCACACCCTAGATTCCCAGTTCTTCCTTCATGGCGCGGAGGAGGTCGAAGGCTTGGAGGGGGGTGAGGTTGTTGAGGTCGACGGATTTGAGGCGGTCGCGGAGGGATTCGAGGAGCGGGTCGTCCAGTTGGAACATGGAGAGCTGGAGGGAGCCATCTTTCTCCACGCGGCCTTCGCGGACGGTGTGAGGCTTCACGGGCGTCAGGGCGCCGATAGCTTCCAACTTTTCGCTGTTTTCGAGCGCCTTCAGGGTACGTTCGGCACTTTCGAGGACAGGGGCAGGCATGCCGGCCATGCGGGCCACGTGGATGCCGAAGCTGTGAGCCGTGCCGCCCTCGCGGAGTTTCCGCAGGAAAATCACTTCCCGGCCCACCTCTTTCACGGCGACGTGGTAGTTTTTCACACGGGGGAAAATGGCTTCCAGGTCGTTCAGTTCGTGGTAATGGGTGGCGAAAAGGGTCTTGGCTCCCTTGCCGTATTCGTGGATGAATTCCACGATGCCGCGGGCGATGGACATGCCGTCGTAAGTGGACGTACCCCGGCCGATTTCGTCCAGCAGCACCAGGGACCGGCCGCTGAGGTTATTCAGGATCATGGCCGTTTCCAGCATTTCCACCATGAAGGTGGACTCGCCGCGGGAGATGTTGTCGGTGGCGCCGACGCGGGTGAACAGCTTGTCCACCCACCCGATGGTGGCCGATGCCGCCGGCACCCACGACCCACACTGCGCCATGAGGACGATGAGCGCGGTCTGCCGCAGGAGGGCGCTTTTACCCGCCATGTTGGGGCCGGTAAGGATGATGATCTGCTGCTTTTCGTTGTCCAGGTACACGTCATTGGGGACGTATTCCTCCCCGGCCGGCATAAGGGTCTCGATGACGGGGTGTCGGCCTTCACGGATATCGAGGGCCTTTCCGTCGGTCATCTGGGGCCGGCAATAGTGCCGCTCCAGCGCCTGCTGGGCAAAACAGGCGAGCACATCCACCTTCGAGAGGATGCGGCTGTTACACTGGATATCGGGGATCTGCAGCTGGATGCGGGCGATGAGTTCTGCGTACAGCTGCGTCTCGATGGCGTAGATGCGGTCTTCGGCCGTGAGGATCTTCTCCTCGTATTGCTTGAGCTCGTCGGTGATGTAGCGCTCGGCGTTCACGAGGGTCTGCTTGCGGATCCACTCCGGGGGCACCTGGTCTTTGTAGGTATTGCGAACCTCTATATAATAGCCGAAGACATTGTTGTAGGCAATCTTGAGCGAAGAGATGCCGGTGCGCTCCGCCTCCCGCTGCTGCATTTGCAGGAGGTAGTCTTTCCCGCCGGCCGACAAGGCGCGCAGGTCGTCCAGTTCGGCACTGACACCCGTGCCGATCACGGGCCCCTTCCCGATCTGGTACGCCGGTTCCGGATCCAGCACCCGCTGGATTTCCTGCAGGAGTTTTTCGCAGTTGCGAAGGCCTTTCAGCAGTTTTCCGAGCGCGGGATTTCCTTCCAGGCGCTCTTTGATGGGACGGGCCAGGGCAAGACCCCGGGACAGCTGGACAATCTCCCGCGGAACGGCCTTCCCGTTGGCCACACGGCCCAGGATGCGTTCCAGGTCGCCCATTTTACCCAGATCCATCTGCGTCTGCTGCAGGATTTCCGGGTTTTCGGTGAAGTACTGGACACAGTCGTAACGGGCGTTCAGCTCCTTCAGATCCATGATGGGCATTGCGAGCCACGAACGCAGCAGGCGGGCACCCATGGGAGACGAGCATTTGTCCAGGGTCTGGACGAGGGAGACCCCGTCGGCCCCGGAGGCGCTTTGGAAGACTTCCAGGTTGCGGAGGGTGAACTTGTCCATCCACACGAACTTGGCCTCGTCGATGCGGCCGATGGTGCAGATATTCTTGAGGCCGGTGTGCTGGGTCTGTTCCAGATACACCAGCAGGGCGCCGGCGCTGCAGATGCCCAGCGGATACGGGTCGATGGCGAAACCTTTGAGGCTGTCCACGCCCAGCTGGCGCTTCAAGCGCTCGACGGCAGCGTCGTACACAAAGGCCCATTCGTCAATGGATGTGGTGTAGAAGTCCCCGAAACGGTCTTTCAGGCCTTTTTCATACCCCCTTTGTACCACCAGTTCGCGGGGCTTCAGAGAGCCGAGGAGCGTGCCGATATAGTCCATCGGCCCCTGGGTGAGCTGGAACTGGCCGGTGGAGACATCCAGGAAGGCGGCGCCGCACTGGTCCTTTTCCACGGTGAGACCGCAAAGGTAGTTGTTCTCCTTCTGTTCCAGCATGCCGTCACCAAAGGAGATGCCGGGCGTAACAATCTCTGTCACACCGCGTTTGACCAGTTTTTTGGCGAATTTCGGGTCCTCCAGCTGGTCGCAGACGGCGACCTTGTAACCGGCGCGGACCAGTTTGGTCAGGTACCCCTCAATGGCATGGTGCGGAAAACCAGCCATGGGGATGGGCCCCTTGTCTCCGTTGGATTTCTTGGTAAGAACCAGGCCCAGGACGCGGGAAGCGGTAACGGCGTCATCCGAATAGGATTCATAAAAATCGCCCACCCGGTACAGCAGGAGCGCTTCCGGATGCTGCGCTTTCACCTCAAAGAATTGCTTGATGAGGGGAGTATCTTCCGCTATCTTTGCCATACATTACATCTTTATTCAGTTCAGGAGCGTTGTCACAAACACCACCGCAATACCCACGGGCGCCAGGTAGCGCATCAGGAAATACACCCAGTTAAACAGGCGCACGTTGCAGGTGCCGCCGCTGGTAAACTCGTCCCGAACGTCGTCTTTGGACATTTTCCAGCCCACGAAAATCACAAACAGAAGGCCGCCGACGGGCATGAGCCAGGTGGCCACCAGGTTGTCCAGGAAGTCGAACAGGGAAAGGCCCATGAGCTTGAAAGAGGAGAGCGGGCCAAAGCTGAGCGAGCACAGGATGCCCACCACCCAGGCAACGAGACCCAGCACGACGGTGGCCCGCACGCGGCTCATCCCCTTCTCTTCCGAAAGGTACGCGACACCCACCTCCAGCAGGGAAATGGACGAGGTGAGAGCGGCGACCAGCACCGTCATGAAAAACAGGATGGCCACCACGGCGCCCACCCAGGATTGCATCCGGGAGAAAATATACGGGAGGGTGTCGAACACCAGGCCTGCGCCCTCGTGCGGCGCAATGCCGGCCGAAAACACCGCCGGCATCACGGCAAAGCCGGCCAGAAGGGCGAACAAGAAGTCGGAAAGCGCCGTTCCCATGCCCGAAATGAACAGGTTCTCCTTCTTGGAGACATAGGAAGCGTAGGTGAGGATGGTCCCGACGCCCAGCGACAGCGAGAAAAACGCCTGTCCCATGGCAATGGCGACAGTCTGCGCGTTAATCTTTGAAAAATCCGGTTTCAGCAGGTATTCCGCCCCGGCCCGTGCTCCAGGCAGCGTGAGGCCGAAGATGACGATGGCAACGATGAGCACGAAAAGGAGCGGCATGGTGAGTTTGGTGAATTTCTCGATGCCGTTTTTCACGCCCAGGATGACGATGGCGGCCGTGGCGGAAAGGAACACGGTATGCATGATGACAGGTTCCCAGGGCGAGGAAATAAAGCGCTGGAAAAGTCCCTGGACATCCCCCTGAAAACTGAGCGTACAGGCTTTGAACAGGTAATCCACCGACCAGCCGCCCACCACGCTGTAGTAACTCAGGAGCACGATGGGGGTAAGCACCGTCAGCAGGCCCAGCGACTTCCAGCGGGTGCCCGGAGCAAGTTTTTCCAGGGCCCCGAAGGTATTGCCGCCCCCGCGTCGGCCGATAATGCTCTCCGCCCAGAAGATGGGGAGTGCCAGGACGAAGGAAGACAGGGCATAAACCAGGATGAAGGCCGCTCCGCCGTACTGTCCGGCTAAATAGGGAAAACGCCAAATGTTCCCCAGGCCGATGGCACTCCCGGCCATGGCCATCACCACCGACAGGCGGCTGCCGAATGTTTCCCGTTTATTTTCCATTTAGTTCGTTTTGAAAAGCAAAGATACAAAATAAATTCACTACTTTTGTAGTATGCAACAATACCTTGACCTTCTCCGCCATATCCGTACCCACGGCGTCCTGAAAAGCGACCGGACCGGAACCGGCACGCAGAGCGTGTTCGGCTATCAGATGCGCTTCAACCTGGAAGAGGGATTCCCCCTTCTGACCACCAAGAAAGTGCACCTGAAATCCATCATTTATGAACTCCTCTGGTTCATTTCCGGCAACACCAACGTCCGCTACCTCCAGGACCACGGCGTCACCATCTGGGACGAATGGGCCGACGAAGAAGGCAATCTGGGCCCGGTTTACGGCCATCAGTGGCGTTCATGGGAAACACACGATGGGCGGGTAATCGACCAACTTTCGCAGGTTATCGACCTGATACAACACCATCCGGACTCCCGCAGAATACTGGTAACCGCCTGGAACCCGGCCGACGTGGAGAAAATGGCCCTGCCCCCCTGCCACTGCCTGTTCCAATTCTACGTGGCAGACGGACGCCTGTCCTGCCAGCTGTACCAGCGCAGCGCGGACGTGTTCCTGGGCGTTCCGTTCAACATTGCCTCCTACGCCCTCCTGACCCTGATGATCGCCCAGGTCACCGGCCTCAGGCCCGGTGAATTCATCCACACCACCGGCGACACCCACATCTACACCAACCACTTCGACCAGGTCGCCCTCCAGCTGAGCCGCGAACCCCGTCCGCTCCCCAAAATGCACCTGAATCCCGAAGTGAAGTCCATTTTCGACTTCCAGTATGAAGATTTTACCCTTGAAGGATACGACCCGTGGCCTGCGATCAAGGCTCCGGTCGCTGTTTAAACGGCACAATATGAAAAAATGCATCATCGTAGCCATCGCGGACGATGGCGGAATCGGCGTTAAAGGCGCCCTCCCCTGGCACATCTCTGAAGACCTGCAGTACTTCAAAAACACCACCCGCGGCTATCCCGTGATCATGGGCCGTACCACCTACTTCTCCATCGGCCGGCCGCTGCCGGGGCGCAAGAACATTGTCCTGAACCTGGGCGGAGACCCCATCGAAGGCGTCACCTGCGTCTATTCCTTCGACGAAGCCTACCGCGAAGCAGAAGCCACCGGCGCCGAAAAATGCTTCATCATGGGCGGCGCCTCCGTGTACAAGGCCGCCCTGCCGGAAATGGATCTCCTGTACATCACCCACGTCCACACCGTGGTCGAAGGGGCCGACGCCTTCTTCCCGCCCATCGACCCCGCCGTGTGGGAAAAAGAATCGGCCTCCGAAACCCATACGGATCCGGAGACCGGTTACACGTTCGAATTTGTGGTTTACCGCAAGCGCTGACTAAGCCTCAAAAGCCCAGATAATGGCCTCCTGCAGCGTTTCCCCGGGACGGAGCACCGTCGTGGGGAAGGCAGGCTGGTTGGGTGAATCCGGACAGTGCTGGCACTCGATGGCTACGGCGTCGTAGTCCTCGTAGGCGCGGCCGGATTTCCCCGTCGGGCAGCCTTTGAGCCAGTTTCCGGTGTACACCTGCACGGCCGGCTGGGTGGTCAGCACCGTCAGATGGCGGCCGGAGACAGCGCCCCACAGCTGTGCCGCCTCGGTGAGCTGACCGGGCATGGCACCGTCAATCAGATAGCAGTTGTCGTAACCCTTGCCGTATTTGAGGGCGGGGAAATCGGCGTGGATGTCGCGGCCGATGGGCTTGGCCTCCACGAAATCCATCGGCGTGCCGGCCACATCCTCCGCGGTACCCAGCGGAATGAGGGTTTCGTCCGTCGGGAGCCACTGGGAGGCATTCAGCTCGAGCTGATGGTTCAGCACGGAACCGGAGCCCTCGCCGTCAAGATTGAAGTAGACATGGTTGGTGAGGTTCACCACGGTGGGCTTGTCGGTCTCGGCGGTGAGGATGAGCTTGAGGGAGTTGTCGTCGGCCCAGGTGTAGTGGGCGATGGTCTTGAGGTTGCCCGGGTAGCCGGCCTCGCCGTCCTGGGCGTAGTAGAGGAACTCGACGGCGTCTCCGTCCACGCGGCTGTCCCAAACCTGGTTCTGGAAGCCGTCGGGGCCGCCGTGCAGATGATTGGGACCGTTATTGACGGGCAGGGTGTACTCCACGCCGTCCAGCGTGAACTTCCCCTTGGCAATGCGGTTGGCATACCGTCCGGGAACCTTTCCCGAACAGGGCCCGTCGGCAAAATAATCGAGCGGATTCCTGTAGCCGATGACCACGTCGGCCAGGTTTCCTTCCTTGTCGGGGACGACGATGCTCACGATGGCCGCTCCCACGCTGCAAAGCTGCACATAGGCGCCCGAAGCGTTCTTGAGGGTATAAAGGTAAATCTCTTTTCCGTCGGGCGAAGTGCCCCAAAGCTCTTTGGTAATGTTCATATCAGGGTGTGTTTATTGTTGCAGATAGGCAAGCACCTGTTCCGGAAGGGCGTCCTTCAGGAGGACCGTCTTTTTGGCGTCCAGCAGGTACAGGGAAGGCAGGGCGCGGACGTTGTACACCAGATTCTCGCGGATGGTGAAAGTAGGGTCATAGCCGTTGATCCAGGCCGAGGGGTAGCTCTCCATCCGTTCTTTCCAGAGGGGGATGTCCTCGTCGATATAGATGTCCACGACCTTCAGGCTTGAGTCGGCGACAAGACGGCGGGCGACGGGGTCCTCCTCCAGTTGGACGACGAGCTCTTTGCAAGCGTGGCAGTCCGGATTGCCGAAGACAAGGAGGGTATAGCGGGCCCGGATACCGTACAGGGTGCGCCGCTTTCCCGCCGTATCAATAAATTGGAAATCAGCCGCTTGCGTGCCGACACGGTTCAAGGCGCACATGCGGGCATCCCACTGGTAGGCCATCCGCATGCTTTCCGGCGTATGGGCCGACACCGCCAGTTTCTCCACGAAGGGAAGATACAGGTCCTCGCTGCGGAAAGGGGAATTGGGATCGTAAAAATAGCGCGACACCAGTGCCGATGTTTCCGCGAAGACATTCCCGCCGGGCCGGGCGGTCTGAAAAGCGTCCAGCCGGCTGAACAGCGTGGTCATGGCACGGGCTCCGTCCTGCAGCGGAAGGCGCTGCAGCAGCGTGGCAAAAACGCTCATCTGCTTTTCCAAATCTTCCTTCGGAACACCGTTCACGGTGAGCGAATCGCAGAAATACAGGCTGTCCGGCGCGGTGAACCGGTCCCAGAAATGCTGCCCCAACCATTCGCCGCGTTCCTGCGGCTCCGTCAGCATGACGGGGATTTCCATGGCCGGGAATTCCCGGGTGAGTTTCCGGGGGGCCGACGGTTTCCCGGGGCCGCAGGAAACCGCCAGAAGAAAAAGTATGAGAGGCCAGCGTTTCATCATACACAAATGTACACTTTTTTAACTAACTTTGGAAAAATTATTGCTCCGCTTATGCGAAAGACCCTCCTGGCCCTTTGCCTTACCATAGCTTACGTCCTCCCCATGAACGCCCAGTTCTACCTCCCCGGGGACGACCCTGGCCATCTCCGCTGGTATTCCATCCAAACACCTCATTATCAAATCATTTTCCCCGACGGGGCCGACACCCTCGCCCGCACTTTCGGCCGCCGGCTGGAGCAGTTCCGCCCCGCCGTGGGCCGGAGCCTGGACCTGACGCCCGGCATCGGCCGGAAAAAAATGCCCGTGGTCCTGCATACGCACCACATCACGGCCAACGGGTCCATGGGCTGGGCACCTTCCCGGATGGACCTTTTCACCTTCACGGACCCCTACGGCTCCGACCCCGTCTCCTGGGACATCCAGCTGGCGGCGCATGAGCCCCGGCACCAGTCACAGATGGAGTATTCGGACCGCGGCTGGCTGAAGGTCGTGACCGGCGAAGGCTGGTCCCCCATCCACTGGCAGCTGTTCATGGAGCAGGCCATCGCGGAAGGCGACGCCGTCGTCGCGGAGACAGGCATCGCCAACGGCACCCGCGCCCGGACGGCCGACTTCCTGAACTACTTCCGCGTCGCCTTGGACCAGGGCGACTACCGCAGCTGGGACCGCTGGCGCTACGGTTCCTATAAACTTTCCACACCCGACCTCTATAAAGTCGGCTATATGACCGTGGCCGGCGCCCGCGTGCTGTACGACGATCCGCTGATTGTCCGGAAAGCGCTGGATACATCGCGCCGCAAACCCTGGATGCTGGCTCCCGCGAACTTCCGGAGCCAGATCCGCGCCCACAGCGGCAAGCCGTTCCGGGAATCGTTCCGGGACATCGAAGACTTCTTCAACCGCACCTGGCAGGCCGACGACGCCGCCCGTGCACCCTTCCTGAAACAGGAACCCGCCGTGTCCATGGGCGACACCTATGCGATAGATTATGTCTCCCCGCAGTATCTGGACGGCGTCATATACGCCCTCCGCAGCGGCAACCGCTACACGGACGAACTGATTGAGATCCGCGACGGGAAGGCCCGCCGCATCGCCAGCTTCAACTCCCATGCCTCCTCCCTCTTCGCCGAGGAAGAGAAACACAGGCTCTACTGGTCGGAAACGATACGCGATCCCCGCTGGGGCCTTGCCGGAACCTCCATCATCCGCTACTACGAGCCCGGGACCGGAAAAATGCGGGACCTCACCCGCGGGACACGTTACTACAATCCCCAGCCCTCCCCGGACGGCAGCCGCCTCGCCGTGGCCGACTATCCCGTCTCCGGAAACACCGCCGCCGTCATCCTGGACGCCGATTCCGGCGCCGTCCTGCAGCGCTTCCCCGCCCCGGAAGGACAGCAGGTGGCCGAATTCGCCTGGATGGGAGAGGAACTGTATGCGAGCCTGATCGGCCCGGAAGGGTCGTCGATCATGCGGGTGCTGCCCTCAGGAGTGTGGGAGAGCGTGCTGGCACCGTCGGCCCAGAAAGTGGTGAACCTCGGGAACGGGGACGACTGCATCGAATGGGTGAGCGACCGCACCGGCGTAAACGAGCTGTACAACTTCTATCCGCATGAAGGGCGGCTGGTGCAGCTGACCTCCACGCGCTACGGCGCCACGGATTTCTGCGAAATCGAAGACCAGCTCTGGTACTCCGCGCAGACCCTCGAAGGCATGCAACTTTTCTGCACGCCCATGAGCGAACTTACGCCGAAGGAAGTATCTTATACTGATCTGCATCGCTACGCCATCGAAGATGCGCTCACCGCCCAGGAGCGGGCGCTGGGAGAGCCGGTGAACCTGGAGGAAGCGGTGCCCATGTCGGCCCCCAAACGCTACTACAAGCTGGCGAATGCGCTGCGGCTGCATACCTGGCTGCCGCTGTACGTGAACTACGACGCCGTGAAGGAAGGGTCCATGGACTTTTCCTACGAGACGGCTTCGATCGGCCTGACAGGATTCTTCCAGAACAACCTGGGCACCCTGTCCGGCATGGTGGGTTACGGCCTGCACCCGGACCCGGACGAAGAAGGGCACTGGCGCAATTCCCTGCACCTGCAGATGGCCTACACCGGACTCTATCCGGTCATCGAAGCCTCCGTCGATTTCGGTGACGAGGCGGCCCGGCAGTATATCGTCCGGCAGAACAGGAGCGGCATCGTTTCCGCTTTCGGGACGGCCGCTTTTGCGCGGGAGGCACCGCTGCTTTCCGGACAAGTCCGCACATACGTGCCGCTTTCCTACAGCAAAGGCGGACTCCTGTGGGGCGTGACGCCGCAGCTCCGGTACAGCTTCTCCAACAACCTCTTTGCGACGGATCCCGTCGTGTTTACGGCTGCCAACGGGTTCGACGGCATCCCTTCGCTGTACGCGCTTTCCTCCGTCGGCGACCGCACCAGCGTCTGGATGTCCCGGCTGTCCGGTTCCGTACGCGGCTACGTCATGATGCCGCGGGCCGACGCCCAGGTCTACCCCCGGTGGGGACTGGGACTGGAAGCCGGCGTGTCCGTGCGACCCTCCCTGCAGCGCTACTTCGCCCCCAACGCCTACGGCTACGCTTACGGCTACCTTCCCGGCTTCACGCGAAACCAGGGACTCAGGCTCACAGGCATGGTGCAGAGCAGCATCGGCAACGACCTGTTCGGCGACCTGGCCGTCAACACCCTGCCGCGCGGATGGTCCTCCGTGGCCGGTGCCGCTGGCCGCAGCTTCCCCCGTCAGTGGAAACTCACCGCCGACTACGCCATCCCCATCTACCTGGGCGACATCTCCATCCCCTGGGTAGCCTACATCACCCATTTCATCCTCACGCCGCACGCCGACATCGCCGGCTTCTCCTCCCGCGGATCCTCCGGCCTGATGGACAAAAACCTCTGGAGCGTCGGCGCCGACCTGACCGCCTCCCTTGCCCGCCTGCTGTGCCTGCCCTTCGACGCCACCGTAGGCATCTCCACCTCCTACCTCGGCGGCACATGGCGCAAGCCCGACAGCCCCTGGTCCGTAGAAATGGTATTCGGCGTGGATTTCTAGGGGTTGGCCAGGATGCCGGCGGAAGGCGGGGCGGTGCACCAGGATATGCCACGGCTCTTGCCTCCGGCCCTGGCACAGCCTCTGGCCCTGCCACTGCACATACACCGTATGTACACAAAAACAGCCTTCTACGGTGTTCTATGTGTACATACACCTCGGCGATGGTCTGTTTTCCGGAGGTTGAACCAGTGTATGTACACGAAATCGACCTCCTGCAGCATTCTGTGTGTACATACACCTCGGTGATGGTCTGTTTTCCGGAGGTTGAACCGGTGTATGTACACGAAATCGACCTCCTGCAGCATTCTGTGTGTACATACATCTCCGAGATGGTCTGTTTTCCGGGGGTTGAACCGGTGTATGTACACGAAATCGACCTCCTGCAGCATTCTGTGTGTACATACACCTCCGGGAAGTAAAAGAAAATGTGTACCTTTGCTGAGTAATCTGTTTTTCATGAAACGTCTTGTTTTGAATCTACTTGTTATTGCGGTCCTGAGCGGCTGCGAGACAGTCGTGTCGCCAGCCCCTGCGGAGTTGGAACTGCCGGCCATCACTGTAAAGGACAATATTGTCCGCTACCAGGGATATGTATCGTCTTACAACACGACGACTTTAATCCCCAACTGGGTGGCTTACGAACTCACGGCGGAAGAAACGTACGGTCAGGCCACCCGGGATGACAAGATTTTCTCCATGGACCGCAATTTCAAAGGGAAGCAGGCCATGCGGGAAGACTACCGCGGCAGTGGCTGGACCAAGGGCCACATGGCTCCGGCCGGCGACTTTTTCTGGAGCGACGAAGCCATGGGCGAAACCTTCTACTTCATGAACATCTGCCCGCAGAAGGAGGAGCTGAACAACAAGGACTGGCAGTATCTGGAAAAACAGGTCCGCCGATGGGCGCGGGAATTCGGCAGGGTCTGGGTTGTGACCGGTCCCATTGTGGGGGAAAACAAGTATGGAACCATCGGCCAGAACCACGTGGTGGTGCCGGACGCCTTCTTCAAAGGGGTGCTGGCCCAGGATGGCGACGCCTATCAGGCCATCGGCTTCGTGATGCAGAATGACAAGGGCCGATACTATCTGGAAAAATGCGCCATCTCCCTTGACGATCTGGAGATCATGACCGGCCTGGATTTTTATCCAGCCCTTCCCGATAACTTGGAAAATGCGGCCGAGGCTTCTTTTAACCTGGCCTTCTGGGATATCGATTATAAACGTTAGCCACTGGAATTCTGTCGTTTACGCGGAATCGGCTAAAAAAGATTTTTAATAGCCGAAAAATCCGCTAAAACATTTTCCGAACTTTTTCTGTTTTGAATGCCCGTATTCAAAACAAGCCCTTATCTTTGGGCATGAAGCTGTTCGGTATTCTTTTCCTTTGTCTTTTCGTCCGGGCCGCCCCGCCGGAAGACAGCCTCCGGGTCCTGTTCTGGAACCTGGAGAACTTTTTCGACTGGCGCTGCGACTCCACCGGCGTTTCCGATGCGGAATTCTCTTCCCGCGGCGCCCGCCACTGGACGCGGAAGCGGTTTCGCGCCAAATGCAATGCGGTTGCCAAGGGAATCCTCTGGGCGGGGTCTACTCAGGGCGGCCTGCCCGACGCCGTCGGCCTTGCAGAAATAGAGAATCGATTCGTACTGAGGCGTTTAGTGCAGGAAACCATCCTCCGGAAACTGGACTACGAGGTGGTGCACTTCGATTCGCCGGACCCGCGCGGTATCGACGTCGCGCTCCTGTACCGCCGGTCCCGGCTGCGCCTGATCCAGGCCCATCCCTGCCATCTCTATCAGGCCGACACGCTCCTTCCAACCCGCGACATCCTGGTGGCTCATTTCACCGACCCCTCCGGGGCCGACTTGGCCCTCCTTGTAAACCATCACCCGTCCAAATACGGTGGTGCGGCCGTTTCCGAGCCCCGCCGGCAAGTGGCCGTACAGCGGATGAAATCCCTGTCAGACTCGCTTAAACGCCTGGGAATCAATAGGATTATAGCCATCGGCGACTTCAATGACACCCCGGAGAATCCCGTTTATCGGCAACTGGATTCTTCTTTTCTGAATCTGGCGGCAGAACCGGCCCGGAAGGGTTTGGGCAGCATCAAGTACGACGGCGCCTGGGAGCTGATCGACCTTGTTTTTGCAACACCGGAGAGTCGGCCTGCGCCTATGCGTATCCTGCAGATTCCCTTTCTGATGACCTGGGACACGGCCCATTCCGGTTGGAAACCCCTCCGCACGTACTCCGGTCCCCGTTACCTGGGTGGTGTGTCGGACCACTGCCCGGTGTGGGTTGCCCTTCCTGTCGGCCAATAAATACTTGGAATATGCCGAATTATCACCTTTGCTACACGTCCCACGACGAAGTTATGTTCCGAAATGCGGCCGACATGGACGTCGCATTCAACAGCCTGTGCTCGGCCCTTTATAAGACCGACAGCGCATGTTATGCCGAGACATTTCTCACAGACCATCATCATGGTTGTTATCGGACGCGCTGTCCCGGAGAGTTGATCCGAACAGCTCGCGAGTCTTACACCAAACAGTTCAATCACAAGTATTTGCGAGATGGTCCGCTGGGAGAACGCGACTTCTTTCTGCAGGAGATTTCCGGCGAGCGGCATTTCCTCGCCGCCTTGTCCTACGTCCTGAAAAATCCACCCCATCACGGCGTGGCCGATACACCTTTTGCCTATCCGTATTCGTCGGCCAATGCGTTTTTCCGGACGTCGCTCGGAAAGGCAGAAGTCCCCGACATGCTTCCTCCGGGACAGATTCCACAGTTTCTGCCCCGGCGAGCGGCATTCGACCCCTCTTGGAAAATGCTTCCAAGCGGGGTGTTTTGGCGTCCCTCCGTTCTGGACGTCGCTGCTGTTGAGGCTGCGTACGGCTCCTACCAGGCTTTCAACTACTATTTGGGCCGAAAGAGCGGCGATGACTGGAAGAAGGAACAGGACCTCGACCAGAATGGCGCCGCACCTCTCACCCTGGAATCCTTCGAAGCCCCCGTCCTGGTACGGGCCGATGTCTCTTTGCCGGACCTGCTCCGCAATGAAAAAAGCCGATACCGAACCGCTGCCATTACCGATCTGGAACTATGTGGAATCATTGATACACAGATTATTCCAAGAATAGGGAAGAAGTCGGTTTACCAACTGTCGCTTAACGAAAAAATTGCGATAGCCAACGATCTATACACCCGCTATCCCGCCGGCAAGGCCCAGCTGAAACGCTGTCTCGTTCTCTAGCCAATGCCTTCCCGGAGGTGTATGTACACACAGGATGCTGCAGGAGGTCGAAACAATGTACATACACCGAGCCGAACACCGAATACAGGGCCTTCCCAAAGGTGTATGTACACGTAGAATGCTGCAGGAGGCCGAAACAATGTACATACACCGAGCCGAACACCGAATACGGGGCCTTCCCGGAGGTGTATGTACACACAGAAGGCTGCAAGAGGCCGATACAATGTACATACACCGAGCCGAACCCCGAATACAGGGCCTTCCCAAAGGTGTATGTACACACAGAAGACTGCAGGAGGCCGAAACAATGTACATACACCGTATGGAATAGCGGAGGAGGCTTCGAAAGGAACAGAACACAATCAGAGAGAAAGGCAAAGAAACTGGCGGGTGTTCGGTTTTTTGCCCAATAATTTCTATATTTGTAGATAGACACTAAATAACACAAGATATGAAAACCAAGATTCAGGAAAAATTCAAGACCCTCTTCGGCAAGGAAGGCACGATGTACATGTCTTCAGGCCGGATCAACCTCATCGGTGAACATACGGACTACAATGGCGGTTATGTTTTCCCCGGCGCCATCAACTTCGGCATTATGGCGGCTATCGAGCCTAACGGAACCTCCAAGGTACGGGTGTTCTCTCTGGATTTTGACGAATACGTAGAGTTCGGCCTCAACGAGGAGGATAAGCCGGAGCAGAGCTGGGCCCGCTACATTTTCGGCGTATGCCGGGAAACGATCAAGCGGGGCGGCAAGGTGGCCGGTTTTGATGCGGTCTTCGCGGGAGATGTTCCGCTGGGCGCAGGCCTCAGTTCGTCCGCTGCCCTGGAGAGTGTCTTCGCTTTTGCCATCAACGAGATCAACGGCAACGGTATCGACAAGTTCGAGCTGGCGCGTATCGGCCAGAGCACGGAGCACAACTACTGCGGCGTGAAGTGCGGTATCATGGACCAGTTCGCCTCTATCTTCGGCAAGGAGGGGGCTCTGATGCGCCTGAACTGCAAAACCGGCGAATACAAGTACTTCCCGTTCCACCCGAAGGGCTACAAGCTGGTGCTGATCGACTCTTGCGTCAAGCACGAGCTGGCCTCCAGCGCTTACAACAAGCGCCGCGAAAGCTGCGAAAACGCCGCTGCAGCCATCCGGAAGAACCATCCCGACGTGGAATTCCTCTCCGACGCCAAGCGCCTCTGGCTGGACGAGGTCCGCGACCAGATTCCCGAGGAAGACTTCCTGAGGGCCGAATATGTCATCGGCGAAGTGCAGCGCGTGCTGGATGTCTGCGACGCCCTCGAGCGGGACGACTATGAGACCGTGGGCGAGATGATGTACCAGACGCACTTCGGCCTGAGCCGCCTGTACGAAGTGTCCTGCGAAGAGCTGGACTTCCTGAACAAGCTGGCCCGCAAGATGGATGTCACCGGCTCCCGCGTGATGGGCGGCGGCTTCGGCGGCTGCACCATCAACCTGGTGAAAGACGAACTCTACAAACCCTTCGTGGACGCTGCCGTGGAGCAGTTTACGGCTAAATTCGGCCATGCGCCCAAGGTGTACGACGTAGTGATCAGCGATGGCGCTCGCAAGCTGTAATCACTGCCACCAGCAGACGGAGGTCCAGACCCTCCAAAGTATCAACGTCGCCCTTGACCCTGCGCTCAAAACCCGGGTCAAGGACGGCTCTTTATTCGTGTGGGAGTGCCCCTACTGCGGCGCCCGCAACCTGGCCCTCTACCAGACCTTGTACCACGACCCCGACGCTCGCCTGATGGTCTGGCTCCTCCCCGGGGACGCCACCCCGCCCGCTGCAGTGTCGGAGGCCGTCGCCTCGCTGGAAGGCTACACCCTCCGCCTGGTCCGCGAAGCAGGCGACCTCATCGAGAAAGTGAACATCCACGACGCCCTCCTGGACGACGTCATCGTCGAAATGTGCAAATGGGTCACCCGGCGGGAACTGGCGCAAAAGACACCGTCGGCCCTAAATGCGCCGCTCCGCTTCCTCCGCACGGAAGGGGCCGACAACGACCTCGTCTTCGCCCTCCCCCTCGACGGCCAGATGCAGGTGCTGAACGTGGGCTTCAATGTCTACGAAGACGCCCGCGGCATCCTTCTGAGGAACCCCGCCATCCATCCCGACCCGGGCTTCGCCGAAGTCAACGCTGCCTGGCTGGACCGGTACTTCCGGTAAAACTAGAACGCGTAACCCAGGCCGATGTAGGGATACAGGCTAGCCGTCTTGTACTCGAAATCGACCGACGGCAGAACGCCCAGACGCAGCAGGAAGCCGGAAGAAGTAACCAGCCGATAGCCCAGACCCAGGTAGGGAGCAACCCCGAATGTCGTCTTGGGAGCGGCACCATCGTCCGAAGTAAGGCGAGAAAGAGACAGGGCGGCACCAACGCCCGCCTCAAATTTGGAAGACCCCTTGCCAAGCAAGTAATTCACCTCAAGCGGGAGGCGGAAAGACACCTCGCGGTTATAAGCAAGCACCTTGTCATCCGTAAACTCGAACGAAAGTCCGGCCGATGAAAACGCAAATCCAACCCCAAGGCCCGTCCGATAACCAAAGCCATCCCCTTTGCCCGGAATAAACCGGGCATCATAGTTCACGCCCACACCGCTTGCGCCGAACAGTTCTCCGTAAACAGCCCGGCTTTTGTTCTGGGCAAAACCCGACATCGCGGATAACAAACTCACAAAGAGTGTAATAACAAATATCTTTTTCATATAAATCGATTAGAAAATATAGCCTGTGTGTAATCCAAAAGCAGCATTGGCTTTATCCGACCATGTGAACGAAAACGCAATACGCCAACGCAAGCTGTGGATAAGACCTAGCCGCACCTGCACGGCACCCATATAATCATCGCCTGAATCAGAATAGAAGATGCTATACCCGTTTGACGCCAAGTTCGGCTTCACGGATGCCGTGTGTTCACAATGCGAAAAACCGGCACCGCCACCGACAAACAGCATGAGCTTGCCACTGATTATCTTATAATAATCGCACATTGCCATGAGTTGGGCCGACGGAAAAGTAAGACCTCTGCCATCTGAGAAACTCCTGCCCAAAACCCCTCCCTGAAGACGCAGGCCAAAAGACACAGGAATAGAGGAGAGGTAATAATCGGTCTCCAAATACCCGGACGGGCCGGGAAAATCGGCCCGGTCAAAGAACATCGGGTCGGGAGAATAAACGCACCCTGCGCCCACCTCAAAACACCAATTTCTCTTGGCCCATGGCGGCGTTTCCCCGGCGCAAAGATTTGCTCCGAGGAAACTTATTGCCAGAATCAGCAGAAGTTTTTTCATTAGTTATAAGGTTTGTATAACGAAACTGCTTTTATTTGCCCATCATATTTTGCTGCAGCCCTGACTTCTCCGCCAAGGAGTTTAAACTTAGGCGAATTCTTGACAGAACGCGTCACAGCGGCAATCCATCCTTGAGCATTATTAGGCAAATTTAATAAATTTAAACCATCTACGCCAAAATAGCGGAATTTATATAGGTTGTAAGTGATTTGATCCGTATTCGTTTTGTATATATATTCGGCGGGAATATAAACAATTAGTTTGCTATCTACAAAAAACTTCAGTACTTTAGACCGGGAAGCATCGTGCCCGGTGATTCTTCTTAATTCTGAAAACAACATCTCGGTAGGACCTTTTAATAAAGATAGAATCCCGTTATAAGTAATTGTTTTGCAAATAAAATAAGAAACCTCTCCGCTTCCTCCTTGGAAAGGAAGGCTCTCCGTAACGGACCCAGCATAGTTGTTATTCAGAATTGGATTCGTGGATGGAATGGTCATCTGGTACAGTACACCATGAATCCCGGCAAAGAGTTCTTGAGCATTGGTGGCTTTCCATAAAAGAAACGGCTTCCTCTGTGTTTTCACAACAACACCACTTTCTTGATAAAACCAATAATTAAAATAATAGAACTTGGCATAGAAACGTGTCCTATTGTTATAGTTGTAAGTATATGCTTTGTTTCTTCCTATTATGCTCTCTATTATCTTTCCAACCCAAGTATGGCTTGATATATTCTCTCTCGGGAATGAATTCCAGTTTAAATTAGAAAACGGTACAATAGTCGGGGCCTTGGTCAAATCATATATTTGATTTGGTCCATCTTCTTCATCATCGGCGCCTTCTTCAAGATTGTCTTCCTCTTCTTCATATAGATCACCATCAAAGGTTGAATAACGAAATACATGCTCTGACATTTGATATAGTAAGCTGTCAATAAGTGTACCATCGCTATTCTCAAAGGACTCGTAAGACTGTTCAAATTCTTCTTTATAGATCGCTGGATAGAAATATGTTCCGCGATGGGAAACCTTATATATCGTATCTTGGACCATTACTTCAGCCCTTGCGTTCATCATCCTTGCCAAAGAACGGTTCGGAATCAATTCGTCATAGCCAAGCGCTTCATAAATCGTCTGCGAGGAAGATTCTTCTTCTGTTTCAGAGCCCTCTTCTATTCCACCGTAATCCTCATCGCCTTCAAAATCGGCGACGTCAAGCAAATGAGAGTCGTCAATGAACTGAAAATCGATACTTAAAATAGGGTCATTCTCATAGTCTACTTCATCTGGATCAGTGAAAAGATCAACGTCCGGGCTCTCATCATTTCCATCTTTTGTGGCATTCTCGCTTTCAAGAATAGCATTAAGCAATGCTTCGCGAGAAGAGAATGAGGCAATATCTATATTCGTTATCTTTTTCTTTGTTGTCTGTTCGGAAATCGTCTCAAGCCTTTCACACGAACACATGACGCCAACAAGGACGCTTAAAAGTAAAATCCAGTTTTTCATATTTATTCAATTTCAAATTGTCCGACTATTGTAGACTCGTTTTCAAGTGTTATGTTATAGACCAAAGTCCCTCTGCGCAAGCAAAAGGAATCAGTACGGTTCCTGTTCCGACAATAATCTCCTGTAGAGTGTAACCGCTTTCAAGATGCTCAAAACGAATTGTCACCTCGCCGATATTGCACGTAAAATCAATAACCGCAAGGTTAAGGGTTGTGTCAATGTAACCGGAAACGAGAGATAGCATTGGGGCACGATTAACTATGGGCCTATTAGGCATTTCCGAAGAAATAATAATGGGGGTTTTCTCTTCTGATTGAGAAAAAGCGGGAACAGACAGAAGGAGTGTTCCGATTAAGATTACTAGTTGTTTTGGCTTCATAATAATGCATTTTATTGCATGCAAAGTTATGAGCCTTTTTTCTTCTCAATCGAAAATACTTTGGGTTTTTATCTTACACACCTAACAACAACCTCCCCTTAAATTTTCTAATTTCCAATCATTTACAGGTTTCGCTAAAAATAAATAGGTTAAGAATCTTACAATACGGCACTACCCCTCAAGAACCATACAAATCCAGTCTTTGTTAGGAGAGTCACTGGCTTTTATGTTCTCTATTAATCGGGTTTTTCGGACATAGATATTGGACGTCGACAGATTCGTAATCATATTAATTGTAGAGGCAGGAAATCCCGCCATCAGATAGCAAACAAAACGATACTCTGATTCTTCTTTACCCGGAAAATCTTTCCTATAAAGAGACATGGCATTGGAAAGGTTTGCGTTTACGTTTCTCTCTAATTGTCGATACGTATGAGCATCTTGACTGATAAACGTTGCGAGAGACTGTACCTCTTCATACACAAGTTCCCGACTCTTTTTTTGGTCGGATGTTTTATAATAGGTTTCTGAAAGATGGGCTATTTTTGAGAAACGTTTTTTGTAAGCAGAAATGAATTGTCTTCTCGATAGAGACAACTGATCTTCCAGGGCAGCCTGATCGGCATTAGCTTGCTGTAATAAGTGTCTTGCTTCCTCTTGTGCGGCAAGCAAGTATTCTTCTTTTTGGCGACTCCGTCGCTTTATAAGAATGATAATACCTATAAGAAGGAAAAGGCATGATATAGAACAAGCTGAGATTAAATATATTACCAGCCGACGTTTCTCACTCTGCAGAGAAAGAACTTCCGCATTCTTCCCCAAATAATCTCTTTGCGTTTTAACAATAGATTGTTCCATTGTCTGGAAGGCAACAGAATCCTGAATATGAATGAGATCTTCGTACTCTTTTAACGCTTCTTTATAGTTTCCCTTATCAGACTCATAGGAATAATGAAACCAGAGATATGGTACTTTTCCTGGTTGTTGTTTGCTTAACTGTTCAAAAACCTCCTTCGAAAGGTTATTGTCTCCATTTTTATATAAAGCATATGCATATGCACCAACATTCTCTAACCTAAACATGTTATTGCTAATACTTAGGGCCTTATTAAACCAAGTTAAAGCCTCTTCATATTTCCCTTGAAAAACAAGAGATCGAGCATAATAACACATGCTTTGAGCACGTAATGATGACTCGGCAACTGGATCATTAATAATAGATAAATAACAAGAATCCGAGAGAGAATATTTCTTAAGCGTTGTATAATTTAATGCCACCTCAAGACACGCTATTCTTGCCTGCCTGTCTTCCCCAATCTTAGCAAAGGCCTGGTTTCCAAGTATTGACTCTGATAATGCTTCCGAGTTATTATGTGTATTTGTATATATCGCCGACTTCGTCATGTGAATAAGTCCCTCATAATAGGGCTCATCACACTGCTTTAAGTAATCCTCGGCCCTTTCCAGAGAGACGATGGCTTGATTATAGTCTCTGGCATTGAATTGTACCCTGGCCAGGTAAAACCAGCTGAACATTTTCTGCCGGGGAGAGCCATGGACATCATAATAATCCAGCGCGACCCGAATCAGAGAATCGGATGTTAAGTCTATGTAGTTTTTATCCAAGGCGATGGACTTCAAAAGAGCGTACTCCGCCTTGTCTTTTCGGCGAGTAAAACCTTCAACTGAATACTGCTCCAGGGTTGTCAAAGCACTGTCCGGACGTTCTTTTATGTATGACCAAACATCCCGCAGAGGCTTTTGACGGGGATTTTCACACCCCAACAAACAAAGCAAAAGACCCGTAATAAGAATGGCCAAGCGATTCATAGTTAATTTCTATCGTTGTTATAAACAAAGTTAACAATAATGGCCGAAGATTACTAGTCCCGTCCCTTTCATCTATCCGAGCACGGATTGGGCCGTTTTGGTGCTTGGATGGCGTATTTTGCCTTGCCCGAGCACGGATTGGGCCGTTCTGGTGCTTGGATGGCGTATTTTGCCCTGCCCAAGCACGGATTGGGCCGTTCTGGTGCTTGGATGGCGTATTTTGCCCTGCCCGAGCACGAGGCGGGCCGCAGTGGTGCTCGGGTGGCGTAAAAAGAAAAGCTACCCTAAACGTTAAAGAGGAAATGCATGATATCGCCGTCCTGGACGACGTAGTCTTTTCCTTCGATACCCATTTTACCGGCGGCGCGGACGGCGGCTTCGGTGCGGTAGTGGACAAAGTCCTCGTACTTGATGACTTCGGCCCGGATGAAGCCGCGTTCGAAGTCGGTGTGGATGACACCGGCGGCGCGGGGGGCCTTGTCTCCGGCGATGATGGTCCAGGCGCGGCATTCGTCGGCTCCGGCGGTAAAGAAGGTGCGAAGGCCCAGGAGCTTGTAGGCACCCTGGATGAGGCGCACGACGCCGCTTTCTTCCAGGCCCATTTCTTCCAGGAACATCTGGCGGTCTTCGTATTCCTCGATCTCGGCGATTTCGGCCTCCGTACGGGCGGCTATCACCAGGATTTCGGCATTTTCGGAGGCGACGGCGGCGCGGACGGCGTCCACATAAGCGTTGCCGGTGGCGGCCGACGCTTCGTCTACGTTGCAAACGTACAGAACGGGCTTGTTCGTGAGCAGATACAGGTCTTTGGCCATCTGCTCCTCCTCGGCGTTTTCGAGGGCTACCGTGCGGCAGGAAAGGCCTTTCAGCAGGGCTTCACGGTAACGGAGCAGCAGCTGCAGGAGTTTCTTGGCTTCTTTGTCGCCGCCCGTCGTGGCCTGTTTCTCCACTTTCTTGATGCGGTTTTCCACCGTTTCCAGGTCTTTGATCTGGAGTTCGGTGTCCACCACTTCTTTGTCGCGGACCGGGTCTACAGATCCGTCTACGTGGACGATGTTGCTGTCGTCAAAGCAGCGCAGCACGTGCAGGATGGCGTCGGTCTCGCGGATGTTCGCGAGGAACTGGTTTCCCAAGCCCTCTCCCTTGGAGGCACCTTTCACCAGGCCGGCGATGTCCACGATCTCCACGGTGGCGGGGATGGTGCGCTTGGGCTGGCAGATTTCGGAAAGCACTTCGAGGCGCTTGTCGGGCACGTTGGTGGAGCCGACGTTAGGGTCGATGGTGCAGAAGGGGAAGTTGGCGCTCTGGGCTTTTCCGGAGCTGATACAGTTAAATAAAGTAGACTTACCCACGTTGGGCAAGCCTACTATTCCACATTTCAGAGACATAGCGATCTACTAATAGAAGCGGGCGCGGTTGTCGGTGACGGTCTTGTCCATCATCATGGGGACGAGCATCTGGGCGTGGTAGCCGTCAATGCGGGTCTGGGCGGCCTTGGCGTCGTCTTCGGTGTAGTAGGCGCCAGTCTCACGGCCTTTCACCTGGAACACGTAGGTGCCCATGATACCGGCCACAGGGCCGCTGATCACACCTTCCTTGGCCGACGCTACCGCACCGATGAAAGCGGGTTCCGTCGTGGGAGCGGAGCTGGTGGAGAAGGTGACGTCGGTGAGGGAAGAAACCGTGGTGCCGAGCTTTTCGGCAATCTCTTCCAGGGTGCCGAGACCGGCAATCTGGGAGGCGACTTCAGCGACTTTCTTTTCGCCGTACTTTTCACGGTAGAGCTGGTTGCGGATGCCGTCGGTAACTTCTTCCACATTGGCGAAACCTTCCTTGTGGGCGGCCTTGACGCCAACCACGAAGAAGTAGTTGTTGTCTACGGTGATGATGCCGGAAGCCTTTCCGGGCTTGTTGTCAAAGGCCCAGCGGGTCACTTCCTTGGCGTGGCCGATGCTGCCGTAAGTGTCCGTACCTTCGTTGATGGTGAGGGAACGGGAGTAGGTGCCGGTGGAGTCGCAGGCGGCTTTGTAGTTGGCTAACTTGCCGGCGGAGCGGACGGCCAGCTGGTTGGCCTGGTTGTAGATCTTGGAATAGGTTTCCTTGCTGGGCAGGGTGGCCTTTTCGAAGATGGCGACCTTCTTCTTGGCAACGGGCTTGGTGGCCTTGGTCACCTCGACGATATGGGTGCCGTACTGGGTGTTGATGATGTAAGGCTTGCCCACCTGGGCGGTGAGAACGGACTCGAAGCCGGGGATCATGATGTTCTGGGTCATCCAGCCGAGGTTGCCCTGCTCGCCGTCGGCGGCATTGCCCTTGTCGGCCGAATAGAGGGTGGCGAGGGCGGCGAAATTGCCTTTACCCAGCACACCGAGGAGGCTGTCGGCCGTGTGGCGGGCGTCGGCACCCTGGAGCATGATGTGGCGCACATACACGGAATCAGGGATGTTGGCCAGTTCCATGATGCGGGCGGCGTAGAAGGTTTCTCCGCTCTTGTAGATGGGAGAAACGCCGCTGTTGTTGGCCGACACGAACTCGTCCACGTCGCGGTTGACGCTGCGGAGGTCTCCGCCCTTGTACCAGGTGTCGCTCCACTGGCGGTCGCTGTTGCGCTGCAGGAAGGCGCGCACGTTATCGGCGGAGGCGAACTCGTCGTACAGGGAGACGAACTCGTCATTCTGGGCGGCGATGTCTTCCTCGGAGGGTTTCACCTCGAAGACGGCGTATTCGATGTCACGGGTGGCTTTCTGGCGGAAGTTGTCCTTGTGGGCGTCGTAGAAATTCTTGATTTCAGCGGAGGAGATGACGATGGCGCTGTCCTGCGGGAAGTAGGTGTTGGGAACCATGACAAAGTCCACGCTGGCGGTGGTGTTGTTCTCGGCGATGGCTTTCTGCTGCTCAAGGGAGTTCACGTAGGAACCGGCGTTGAACAGGTTGAAGTACTTCTCGCTGAAGCGGTTGGAACGAACGGCGTTCAGCAGGTAGTTGCGCAGGAGGATGCCGCGGCCGCTTTCGTCGGAAGCGGTGTTCTCCATGAAATCACGCACAGTGGAGGCCGAGAAGGCTCCTTCCTCGTTGACGAACAGGCCGGAAGAGGCAATGACCGGGGAGATTTTGTCGCCGATCATCAGGTCCACCTGCTCCTGCTGGCCGACGCGGAGGCCGGCTTCCTCGATGGTGGGGATGACCAGGTAGCGGTCTACCAGGTTGTTCCAGGCCATTTCACGGGACTGGCGCTGGCCCTGCTCGCTGGAAGCGGAGGAGCCTGTGAGCATTTCGCTCACCTCGGCAAACTGATGGACTTCCTGTTCGAAGTCAGTGTAGGAGATTTTTTTACCGTTGATTTTGCCGACATCGTACTTGCTGGAAGTGGACTGGATAGCCTGGATGATGTCGGACGGGTTCACAAGGAAGAGTAACAGACCGAAGGCAATGATGAGGGATGCACCAATGCCGAATTTAGTTCTGATGGTCTCGAGAGCTGCCATTTTGATATGTATTTTTTAATATTTCCGAAAAATTTCGCTTAAGGGATGCAAAATTACTAATTTTCTTCTAAATACCTACTATTTTTTTAACATCGGCCCTATAAAATTGACGGAGTCCACCACGACGCGGGTGCTGTCGGCACCCAGGAGGAACTCGTTGTCGAATGGATTCATCAGGATGGCATTGCGGGCCATTTCGTCGGAACGCATGCCACTTCCCTGCATGAAACCGGAGGGGGAATACATCTTCACATAGCAGTCCGTCCAGATCTCATGGGCATGGTTGTCCCAGTAGATGGTGTCCGTTTCCATGGTCTCCTGCTTGACGATGTTCCGGATCACGACATTGCCGAAGGCCGACCAGCGCTCCTTGTCGCCGGGATATTTGTCGTGCCGGGCCTTGTCCGATATGATGGTGGTTTCCAGGGTTCCGTCTTCCTTGTAGCCGAAGACTTTCAGCCCCTTGGGGAATAAATCGTAGGATAGGGTGTCGTGCTCGTAAACCTCCATCCTGGGGGCTTCCACACGCATTTTCAGACGCCCGTTCTCCGACTGGACAAAGAACATCCCGTCCACGGTCTGGACAGGAATCCGGTCCAGGTCCAGTTTTTCGGCCTCGGAGAGATTTCCCTTGCACGAATATACGACGAAAGCAACCGCGAGTGCGGTTGCCGTCGTCTTAAATATGATGCGGATGTTCACTTACTGCACGCGTACGGTCGTGGAAGCGGACATACCGCCGCAGGATACGGTGTAACCCTGACCTTTGGTGAGGTCGTACATGAAGGCCTCGGAGGCTTCCGGGAAGTAGCGGCTCACGCTGGCGATGGAGGAACCGGCTTCGTCGGCCACGGTGGGATCCGCGTTGCGGGCTTTCTGATAGTAGTCGGTGGCTACCCAGTAGCGGGCCCATTTGTCGATGGTGTCGCCGCAGGTGGCGGAGGCCCAGAGGTTGCCCACGATCAGATAAGCCTTACCGGCATAGCCATAGTCCATTTCGATGGCCTTGCGGGCAGCTTCGTACGCTTTGCCGCGCATGCCGTTCTTGTAGGAGAACAGGGCCAGTTCATAGTAGTACTGGGCGTCGGTGGCAGCGTCGCTCTCGGGGGAGTTGATGGCCTCTTCCAGGTAGCGGCCGGCGTCTGCCACGTTGTCGCGGGCGGAGTTCAGGCGATACAGGGCGTAGGCGCTGCGGTAGGAAGGATCCAGCTTGTACATGGAAGTGACGGCCTTCAGGTACAGGTCGTTGGAGGCGCAGTCCTCGGCGGAGTTCATGAGTCTCACGATGTTGGAGACCAGGGTGATATTGTTCGGATCGGCTTCGAAGCGGGGGCCGAAGATGCTGATCAGGTTCTCGCAGGAAGCGACCTTGGAGTCGGCGAAAATGCTCTCGATGGTGGCTTTCACTTTGAGGTTGTCCTCTTCCTCGGCGGCGTTCTTGGCGGTGGCGCCCTCGATGTTGGCGGTTACCTTGTCGTACATGTTGATGACGTCGTCGGCCGAGAGCTGGTTCTCACGGTACAGGGCGATGGAAGACTGCAGGAGGTTCACCAGAAGGCTTCCGTTGCTCTTGGAGCCCAGTTCGTCCACGATGCCGTTCAGGTTATTGTAGATGTAGGCGGCGTCGGATCCACGGTAGTTGATCATGTACTGTCCCTTGTTGTTCAGGATATCCTGACGCTTTTTGGGGTAGGTGGTCATACGCTGGTCCTGGAGGGTGAGGATGGTGTCCACGATGGCGCTGCGGGCGGCGGCATCCTTGGTCTGGTTGTACAGGCGGGTCATCAACGTGGTACCGTGGATGAACATATTCTGGGATGCCGTGGCGGGGCACAGGGCGTAGGCCTTACGCCAGTTGGGCAAAGCAGATTCATAGTTTTTCTGCTTGTAATACTCCTGGTAATAGGAGAGGTACTTGATGCATTCTGCACTGTCGGCGCCGTACTTTCCCCGCTGGGCAGAGGCATTCTGCGTGGAGAAAACGGCCATAACGGCGAAGAAGATGAGAGCTAACTTTTTCATATCACAAGTATTTTTAATTTTTTTGTTTTCAATAATTGTACCATCCTATTCATAAGGGCGCTTCTGGAACCAGATGTCAAACACGTTGAAACCGATGTTGAAGCCGAAGTACCGCTCTTTCACCTGGGAGGTGGCAAGGCCCCGCTGGGCGAATTCCAGGCCCAGGGAAACGCCGTTGTACCAGCGGAATACGGGGAGGGTAAGGCCGACGGTGACGCCCACCGTATTGACATGGGCGCCGTCTACCGTATAGTAGGACTGGTCGAAATAGGCGCCCGCGCGGTAGGTGACCCGGCGGAGGAAATAACGGATGTCGTTGCGGTTGGGGGTGAACTCGACACCGCCGCGGAAACTCTGGCCCACTCCGGGGGCGAAGGTGACGTCTCCGACATTGGAGAAACCGCTCACCTGGTCCATCTGGCTGCGGGACCAGTCGGTGCGGGTGTAGTCCAGTTCGGCCATGAATTTATCTGCAAGGCGGTAGCTGAGGCCGATGCCCAGTTCGTCGCCCATGAACAGATTCTTTTCGGACAAAGTGGTCTGGGTGCGTTTTCTGGCGTAGGAGTAGCTTCCCAGTTCCCGGTAATGGGTGTGATAGCCGTTGATGCGGGTACCGAACTGATAGGTAGCGCCGACCGTGAGGGAAGAGCGGGTGGACAGGGGCTGCTCGTACTGCAGACCCAGTTTGGCCGACAGGTTCTGAATCTGGAGCGAGTCTCCGGAAGCGGAGTTGCGGTAGCTGTCGTCGGCATAGACCATGGAGGCCTTTTTGTTGATGTTGCCGAAGTTGTAGTTAAGCTGTGCGCCCACGGAGAGGCGGTTCCAGAAAGTGACGCCGGCGGCGGCGAAAAGCTGATAGATACCGCCGTTACCGGCCGTGGTGAAGGTCTGTCTGTTGGTGTAGACGTCCATCTCGGTGGTGGAGATGCTGTAGCCGACGTCACTGATGGGACGGATGCCCGCCATGAAGGCCGTGTGGCGCCACATGGGGAAGGAAATCACAAAGTCGTCGATATTGAACAGGGTGTTCACGCTGCGCTTGTCCCCTTCCGAAAACATGGACATGCGGCCGCTGAGGCCGAAGTCCGACATGAACGAGAGGGAGTCGCGGGCGGTGACGGAGGCGGGATTGAGGATGTTCACGAAGCGGTTGTTGCGGGCGGCGATGCCTACGCCTCCCATACCGCGGTTCCACGCCGTCCCTCCCTGGTGCAGCTGTCCGATTCCGAAGACGGAATACGGAGAGTATCCGCTGTACGTTCCGTCCGTCTGGGCCTGTGCCGCCCAACCGGATAAAAACAGTACCATAACGGCCACCAGACTATTTTTCAATCTTGAGCACATACTCATCTGCCATTAAAGCCAACCCCATCAAAACGAGGTTACAAATTACAAAGATGGAACTTTTCATCCGTTTTGCAAAATAATTCGCGTCGCCGCCGGTAAATATGGCGATATTCCCCGGATGAAGCGCCAGGTAGCCTTCAATTTCAAATATAATGCCTGAAATGACTCCGCTTTCGATGGATGCGCTTTCCGAGAGGCCCACCGGGGCGGGGTTTTCGGGAATGTCCAGAAGGGGAAGGGCCCGGGAATAGCGGTGCAGCGCCTTGAAGCGGGTACGGCATCCCAGAGAGATGTTTCCGCCCTCGTACAGGCCGTCTTCACGGGTAAAATCGACCGAAAGGGTGGTGCCGAAGTCCACGATGGTGCAGCCGCGGCCGCGGAACAGATACCTGGCGGCGAGGATGGCGGCGGCCCGGTCGTAGGAAATGTGGGCGGGAAGGCCGTGGGAAAGAAGAATTTCCTTATGTTCGGCATCCAGGACCATCAGACGGGCACATTCTCCCTGAAGGGTGGCAATGTCGGCCTCCTGGAGCGGGTAGACGGAGGATACCACCATGACGGAGGGTTTTTCACGCTGGGTGAGGGAGAGGATGAAGTCCATGACTTTTTCCCCTTGGTAGCGGAATGTTTTCCCGAGGGTCATCCTGTCGGACCAGGCGGCCTTGAGGGCGGTATTTCCTATTTCTACTAATAAGTTGGACATAGCCCACAAAAATACAAATTATTGCAGTTTTTTCAAAATAAGGTAGGCCTTCTCCATGGAATCCACTCCGCGGGTTACCGTACGGAGCCTTCCGCCGTCCTGGTTGAATTTGTACAGGCCGGGGTTCTCGTTCACTTTTCCGAGCACCTGCTCGAACACCTTGGACTTGTAGTAAGGCGACAGCGGATTGGAGACGAAGAACATGATCTGCATACCATTCTTGATGATAATCTTTTCGAATCCAATGTGTGTACCTAAATTTCTGATTTTCACTACATAAAGCAGGTTCTGCAATTCCTGCGGAAGCGGGCCGAAACGGTCCTGCACCTGGGCGGCGATGCGGTCGATCTCACGGTCGTCGGACAGGGCGTCCAGCATCTTGTATATACGGATTTTCTCTGCGGTGATGTCGATGTAGTCGTCGGGGATGTAAGCGGGACGGTCGGTTTCGATGGTGCAGTCCTCCACAAATTTTTCCTGACCGGAACGCACGGCACTGCCGGTTTCCACACCGAGTTCTTCCATGGCCTCGGAGAGAATTTTCTGGTAGGTTTCGTATCCCATGTCGGAAATGAAGCCGCTCTGCTCGGCTCCGAGGAGGTTGCCGGCGCCGCGGATATCCAAATCCTGCATGGCGATGTTGAAACCGCTGCCGAGGTCGGAGAATTCCTCGATGGCCCGGAGCCTGCGGCGGGCGTCGTCGGAAATGCTTATCAGCGGAGGCACGATGAGATAGCAGAAAGCCTTCCGGTTGGACCTTCCCACCCGGCCGCGCAGCTGGTGCAGGTCGCTCAGGCCGATATTCTGCGCCTGATTGACAATGATGGTATTGGCATTGGGAATGTCCAGTCCGTTTTCGATGATGGTGGTACAGAGAAGGAGGTCATCCTCGCCGCGCATGAAAGACAACATCTTGTCTTCCAATTCCCTGGCCTCCATCTTTCCGTGGGCTACACAGATTTTCATGTCGGGCACCAGCCGGTGGAGGATGTCTTCGATGGCGGGAAGTTCCTCCACTTTGTTGTGCAGGAAGAAGACCTGTCCGCCACGGTTGAGTTCGTAGTTGATGATGCTCTTGATCTCGGCCTCGTTGAACAGGATGATCTCGGTCTGGATGGGGATGCGGTTGGGCGGAGGGGTCTGGATGATGGAAAGGTCGCGCGCCCCCAGCAGGGAGAACTGCAGCGTACGGGGGATGGGTGTCGCCGTCAGGGTGAGCGTATCCACCGAATGCTTCAGCTGGCGGAGTTTTTCCTTGGCCGATACGCCGAACTTCTGCTCTTCGTCGATAATCAGGAGCCCGAGGTCCTTGAATTCAAATCCGGCGCCCAGGATTTTATGCGTGCCGATCAGGATGTCTATCGACCCTTCCTTCAGGCGTTTTTTGATGTCGGCAATCTGCTTGGCGGTTCTTAACCGGCTTACATATTCCACCGTGCAGGGGAGGTTTTCCAGACGGGCCTTGAAGGTTTCGTAATGCTGCAGGCAGAGGATGGTGGTGGGCACCAGGACGGCCACCTGTTTGGAGTCGCAGGCGGCTTTGAACGCTGCCCGGATGGCTATTTCCGTCTTTCCGAAGCCCACGTCGCCGCACACCAGGCGGTCCATGGGGCAGGTGTCTTCCATGTCTTCTTTCACAGCCTTGGTGGCCCGCTCCTGATCCGGAGTGTCCTCATACATGAAGGAAGACTCCAACTCTTCCTGAAGATAACTGTCCGGCGAATAGGCATATCCCTGGGAAGAACGGCGCTTGGCGTAGAGTTGGATGAGTTCCTTGGCGATGTCCTTGACCCGCGACTTGGCGGCCGTCTTCATGTTGGACCAGGTCTTGGAACCCAGTTTGTTCACGCGCGGCGGTTCCCCTTCCTTGGAACGGAAACGCGAAATCTTATGCAGGGAATGGACCGAAACAAAAACCACGTCGCCGCCGCTGTAGATGAGTTTCACCACCTCGTGGACACGGTCATGGTCGTCCTTGATTTTCACCAGACCGCCGAAAATGCCGATGCCGTGGTCGATATGGACGACGAAGTCGCCCAGGTTGAATGCACTTAAGTCGTTGAGGGTGAGCTGTTCCGACTTCTCTACGGTCCGGCGCATGCGGACGCGGTGGAAACGGTCGAAAATCTCGTGGTCCGTGTACCAGCACACCTTATCCTCATTGTCCACAAACCCGGCGTGGATGTTTTTCCCTTTTATGAATTCGGGCAAAAGCGCATTCTCTTCCTGCAGCATGATGGAACGGAGGCGCTCCAGCTGGCTTTCCTTTTCCCCGAAGATGTAGACTTTGTAGTTGTTTTCTATCTTGGAACGGATGTCGGAAATCAGCAGGTCGAAGTTCTTGTTGAAAACGGGCTGCGGAGAAATGTTGAACTTCACGGACGACACATTCTCTTTCTGCAGGGGTATATCCAGAAAAACGTGCTTCCAGCGGGTCAGAAGAGGGAAAAACTCCCTTTCTTTATACATGTCGGAAGAATCTATCCAGACGGTGGCATCCTGCGGAAGGAGGCTCAGGAGGGATTCTCCGTCCCCGTCGGCCTCACGGGCGGCGATGTCGGGGTAGATGTCGGCCTCGGGGACTTTTTCGACGGAAAGCTGGGTGTTGCAGTCGAAGGTATTGATCTGGTCCACTTCATCACCGAAGAAACTGATGCGGTAGGGCTTGTCCAGCGAATAGGAGAAAATGTCGATGACCGCACCGCGCATGGCATACTGGCCGGGGGCCGATACGAAGTCTACCCTTTCGAATCCTTTTTCCTGCAGGAGGGTCCGGAGTTTTTCGTAAGGGAATTCCTCTCCTTCTTTGATAACAAGGAGGGCTTCAGTGAGATTCCGGGTTTTCGGAATCTTTTCTTCCACCGCTTCCGGATAGGTTACGATGAAAAGCCGCCCTTCCTCTCCTGACGGACGCAAAAGTTGTCCGATGGCCGAAGTCCGCTGGACACCCAGCGAAGATTTGTAATTGCTCCTTTCGACGCTTTTACCGGATTCAGGAAGGAAAAACACGCAGTCACCTTCCACCAAGTTATAAAGGTCTGCACTGCAGTATTCGGCCGCTTCGCGGGTGGGAAGCACCAGAAAATGGGTACCCGATACGGCCACCTGCGATACGACAGCCCAGCGGGCAGACAGGAAAAGCCCGCTGCAGAATGCTTCTCCACTGTTTTGGAGTTTTTTCTGCAGCAGCAATGTTGCGTTTTGACTTATCAACATTTACCTCTTTTTGCCTGTTGATAACCTGTTCATAACCCTGTTGATAACGTTTTCGGGAAAAGCGTGAATGGATTATTCACGGACTATCAACGCGCAACTGACAGGTTTTCAACATTTCAATTATTTATTAAAATATTGGTTTTTAATGACTTAAAAATGTTATCAACATATTGACAACAACATCAAAACCATCATTTTAAAAATAAAAACTATATTTGTATTTGAATTGAACCGAATGCCCGTATGACAGAATTCGACCCGCACAATACACTGGACCGCAAAGATAGTGAATTTGACGGAATTATCCGCCCGCAGGAGCTGGATGATTTCACCGGACAGAAGGAAATCGTTTCCAACCTCAATATTTATATAAAAGCCGCAAAACAGCGCGGAGAGGCCCTGGACCATGTTCTTTTCCACGGTCCTCCCGGTCTGGGAAAAACGACGCTCGCGCACATCATCGCCAACGAGATGGGCGTGAACATGAAAGTGACGTCGGGTCCCGTGCTGGACAAACCCGGCGACCTGGCCGGCCTGCTTACCTCCCTGGAAACGGGCGACGTACTTTTCATCGACGAAATCCACCGCCTGTCCCCCGAAGTGGAGGAATACCTGTATTCGGCCATGGAGGATTACGTGATTGACATTATGATTGACAAGGGACCGGGGGCGCGGAGCGTCAGGATCAACCTGAATCCTTTCACCCTGGTTGGCGCCACGACCCGGAGCGGCCTCCTGACGGCTCCGCTCAGGGCCCGGTTCGGCATCAATCTGGCCCTGGAATACTATGATACGGAAGACCTGATGAAGATTGTGATGCGGTCGGCCCGGATCCTGAATCTGGAAATCCAGGAGGATGCGGCATACGAGATTGCGCTCCGCAGCCGCGGAACCGCACGTATCGCCAATGCCCTCCTGAAGCGGGTGCGGGATTTCGCACAGGTTCTCGGAGACGGGCGTATCGAGTTGGAAATCACGCGTTTCGCCCTGAATAAACTGAAGATTGACAAGCGGGGGCTGGATTCCATCGACAACAAGATCCTGAAAACCCTCATCCTTACTTTCAAAGGCGGTCCGGTGGGCGTGGGAACGCTGGCTACTTCCATCAGCGAGGATGCAGGCACCCTGGAAGAGGTGTATGAGCCGTTCTTGATCAAGGAAGGATTCCTGATCCGTACCCAGCGCGGCCGCGTGGCCACGGAACTGGCCTACGAACACCTTGGCATGGAGAATTATCTGTCACAAAGAAAATACAGTCCTGATGAAAACGGTTCGCTATTTTAGTCTTGTCCTGCTGCTGCTTGCCGCAGTGCCTTCTTTTGCCTGCACTTCCGTGATTGTGAGCGGAAAGTATACCAAAGACGGCAAGGCCGTCATGTTCAAACACCGCGACTCCCAGTGCCAGGATGTGGCCGTAGAGTACTTTCAGGGAGAGAAATACCGCATGATGTGCATCGTGAATGCCGACTGGGCCACCCATCCGTCGGCCCAGGTGCCTCTGGGAACGCGGGAAGCCTGGGCGGGCGAAAACGAGACCGGCTTCGCCATCATGAACACCGCCACCTACGACCTCAAGGACGACGACGTCCCGGAATCCCTGATGGAGAAGGAAGGCGTCCTGATGTACAGGGCCCTTGAAATCTGCGCCACCATCGAGGACTTCGAGCATTTCCTGGACACGCTTTCCCGGCCGATGGGCGTACAGGCCAACTTCGGCGTCATTGACGAAAAGGGAGGCGCTGCCTACTACGAGGTGGACAACAGCAGCTGGGTGAAGTACGACGTGAACCGCGAACCGCTGGGATACCGGGTGGTCACGAACTTTACGATGACCGGCCGCGTCCAGGACCGCAAGGGCGTGGACCGCTACAAGAAAGCCCATAAGATCCTGATGGACACGGAAGTTCCGATGGACCGCTGGGATCACAGTTTCTTTATCCGTGAAATATCCTGCTCCGGCGCTCCAATCCTCAGGAAAAACACCTCCTGCGCCGTTGTTTTTGAAGGAAGGACCATGTGGGCCTCCCTTGGAAAACCGGACCGGGTGCCCTGCAAATCCTATGAATTATAGGGAAAAAAGGCAGAAAGTGCGAAAAAGTGCTTAAAAATTCACGAAAAATGCTTATAATTGCAAACTGAAGAAAATACCAATTCAATAAATTATATGGCCGATTCTAAACTTATTTCCAAGATTCCGGACGGACCGCTGAAGGACAAATGGTCCAAGCGCAAAGCCGAAATCCGGATTGTTTCTCCGAACAATAAGCGGAAGTTGGAAGTGATTGTAGTGGGTACCGGTCTTGGCGGTGCATCTGCAGCTGCTTCCCTCGGTGAGATGGGATACAACGTGAAGATCTTCTGCATCAGCGACTCCCCGCGCCGGGCGCATTCCATTGCAGCCCAGGGCGGTATCAACGCTGCCAAGAACTACCAGAACGACAACGACTCCATTTACCGTCTTTTCTACGACACCATCAAAGGCGGTGACTACCGTTCCCGCGAAGCCAACGTCTACCGTCTGGCCGAGGTGAGTGCCTCCATCATTGACCAGTGCGTTGCCCAGGGTGTCCCGTTCGCCCGTGAATATGGCGGATACCTTGCCAACCGTTCCTTCGGCGGTGTCCAGGTGAGCCGTACCTTCTACGCCCGCGGACAAACCGGCCAGCAGCTCCTGCTGGGTGCCTACGCTTCCCTGAACAAGGAAATCGCCGCCGGCACCGTGAAGAGCTACCCCCGTCACGAAATGCTGGACCTGGTGATCATCAACGGAGAAGCCAAAGGTATCATCGCCCGTAACCTGGTGACCGGTGAAATCGAGCGTTTCGGCGCCCACGCCGTAGTGCTTGCCACCGGCGGTTATGGAAATACCTATTTCCTCTCCACCAACGCCATGAATTCCAACGGATCGGCCGCTATGCAGGCATACCGCAAGGGTGCTTTCTTTGCCAATCCCTGCTTTGCCCAGATCCACCCCACCTGTATTCCCGTCCACGGAGACCAGCAGTGCAAGCTCACCCTCATGAGTGAGTCCCTGCGTAACGACGGCCGCATCTGGGTGCCCAAGAAGATGGAAGATGTGCTGAAACTCCGCAAGCACGAAATCAAGCCTTCCCAGATTCCTGAAGAGGACCGCGACTACTATCTGGAGCGCCGCTATCCGGCCTTCGGCAACCTGGTTCCCCGTGACGTGGCTTCCCGCGCCGCCAAAGAGCGCTGCGACGCCGGCTACGGTGTAAACGAAACCGGCCTGGCCGTGTATCTGGACTTTGCCGACGCCATCAAGCGCCTGGGCCACCAGAGAGTGCAGGAACGCTACGGCAACCTGTTCGACATGTACGAGAAGATCACCTCCACCTCCCCTTGGGAAGAGCCGATGATGATCTATCCCGCCATCCACTACACCATGGGCGGTCTCTGGGTGGACTATGACCTCCAGACCACCATCCCCGGCCTGTACGCCATCGGTGAAGCCAACTTCTCCGACCACGGCGGCAACCGCCTGGGTGCATCGGCCCTGATGCAGGGTCTGGCCGACGGTTACTTCGTGCTGCCGTACACCATCGGCGATTATCTCTCCCATAAGTTTGCAGAGCCCAAGACGGACACCAACGCCCCCGAATTCGCTGAGGCCGAAAAGGCTGTGAAGGAACGCATCGCCAAGCTCTTCGCCGTGAAGGGAACCGAGCCGGTGGACGCCATCCACAAGAAACTGGGCCACATCATGTGGGAATATGTAGGTATGGCTCGCAACGAGGCCGGCCTGAAAAAGGCTATCGAGGAAATCAAAGCCCTGCGCGAGTATTTCTGGAAGAATGTCCGCGTTCCCGGAACCAACGAAGAGTTCAACCAGGAACTGGAGAAAGCGCTCCGTCTGGTGGATTTCTTCGACATCGGCGAACTCATGGCTTACGACGCCCTCAACCGCCGGGAATCCTGCGGCGGCCACTTCCGCGAGGAAATGCAGACCGAAGAAGGCGAAACCAAGCGCGACGACGAGAACTTCATGTATGTAGCCGCCTGGGAATACAAGGGCGAAGGCAAGGAGCCTGAGCTGCACAAGGAAGAACTCAAGTACGAAAACATCAAGATTGCAACCCGTAACTACAAAGACTAATCCCGATTATGGAATATAATG
>OCTW011601767.1_pt1 | contig 45156 bp, 29 predicted proteins | sample 1539671 | NCBI WGS metagenome assembly OCTW01 (sample SAMN02144230, study PRJEB22623) | gut metagenome | biome: sheep rumen | host: Ovis aries | place: New Zealand
GGTATCCCCCAGATAGCATTTCACGTAAGTACGCTCTTCGTTTATTGAAAGACCAACATTAGGATCATTGCACAGGAAGCATTCGTTTGAAATCATAGAATCAGACAACCAAAAGAATGTATCGCTGTATTGATCCGCATAACTACCTTCTTGTATATCTTTGAACACAACCCGCTTCTCATGTTGTGACAACAATCCCGGAATCTGGTCAAATATAGCTAAAACCTTACTACGATACTGAGCCTTGATCTTCATAATGTCATTACGATACAATTTCAAGATATCTCTCTTTTCAGCATCTGCTAAACTAAAGTTTTTCTCATTTTCAATGTAAAGAATAACCGGTTTTGGCATACCACCTACCAGCATATACTGCTTAAATAGCATCATTGCCTTATTATGCATTCCTCTTTCCAGTGGTTCTCTCTTTTCAAAGCAGCTCCTTATATAACCTATTAACTGTTCTTCTCCAAGTGCCCAGGCAAATTCCTCAAAATCAAGAGGATACATCGTGATACTTCTCTCCTCGGAAGGAATTACGATATCTTTCACATTTTCTTTGATTGATATCAACGATCCGGTTTCTATATAATCATATCTGCCATCTGCAACAAGATACTTTATTGCTGCTCTAGCCTGCGGAAACATCTGCACTTCATCAAAAATCAGCACTGACTTTCTCGGAACGAGCTTAACACCATAATACGTGCTAAGTAACATGAATAAATCATCCAGTTTATTAAGGTATTGATTAAAATATTCTTCTACAACCTTATCCTTTTTTGCAAAATCAATAAGGATATATGATTCATATTCCTGCTTTGCAAATTCCTCAACAATCGTCGACTTACCGATACGTCTGGCTCCCTCCACCATTATCGCTTTTGTTCCCAGACATTCACGTTTCCAATTCAGCAACTTGCTATAGATTTTTCTTTTTAAAATCATTATATTTCTCCTTGAAGGCCTCAGTTGCATTATTATCATTTCAATATGATTATACGCACATTAGGCAATCGCCTAATCTTTGATTATGCGCACATAATATCATTTATTTTGATTATGCGCAACATAATCTCAGCTATTTTTTTGATTATACGCACATTTTGTCAAAAAAATGTTCACCGGAAAAATATCCTGTCTGTACTTTAAGTTTCTCAGCCACATGTAATATTTCCAAAAATTCTCTTGTAATCATATTTCTTAATTCCTCTCTTCCACCCTCATTTTGAACTATCGCAAAAGATGCGACTTTCCGATATAATCTACGCTCCATAGGGATAATAGTGATCAGGTTTTGACTGAAACTCACACAAACGCTTTATTTTCCCCTCTTTGTCAAAATCAGCAATTGTCACCCCATCAAACCCATCTATATTTCCTTCAAATTCACATTTGAAAAACCACTCGACAACAATTGTATCCTCTTTTTCAATCGATCGTTTAATTATCCATTCAAGAACTTTCCCTTTTTCATTCCAATCATCAAACCATTTTAAAATCTGAGATATTCCATGATATTCCGGGCCATAACATTCACTATAAATAATATCGTTTGAAAAAACATCCGATATTACATCAATATCCACATTAAGCCACGCATTAAAGTATTTTTGAATAGCCTCTTTCATGCGCCCTCCTTTAGCACATCCTGCAATTAAATTCACTTTGACTTACACGCTATCATAATTAATTACTCACCTTAGTTTCTTCATCATTTAAGGCATACTCTTTTGTTGATGACGTGTTATTCATCCCCCTTCGATACTAGTATAAAAAAGCCTCCTCTTAGAGAATTATTGTTCCTTCATTATCACCGTATTCACCCTGTCTTCAGCAAATCCCACAGACAAAGCTGTATGTTTTGACCCCTCATTGGAAATCGCATGCGCCCAGACAGGCTTCCTGCCGGTTGATACTATCTCACGGCACATTATATCTGCAAGAGCTTTGGCCAGTCCTTTATGTCGGTAGTTTTCATCCGTCTCAACACCAACATCTACTTCGTCCGAGCTAACAGCAGCTGAAAATGCTATCGCGACCACCCTGTCCCCATCCATTGCTACATAGCCGAATCCATTTTCAAGAAACTGTTCTTTACTTGACCAGGAAAATGATGGAATAATCCTGCCCTGGATTTTATCGAAATTCAATTCGTTAATTCGTTCGACTTTGTAATCACATTTACAATCTTCCTGGGTTAATGTATCAAAATGATATTCTACTCTTTTATCTGATTCCATATCTTCCTTGTTTGAGAAAAAATGAATCACCTTAGGATTATCTGTTATAAGAATAAATCGTCTTTCATTTTCAACCAGAAAAAAGTCCTCATATATCCTCTGAAGAAAAGTCTCGTCCACATCTCCGGAAAGATAAGCAAAGCCGCAGAAATGCCAGAACAAAACCGCCTTAACGTTATTCTCATCATCCGGAATAATCCTGCCGTCCTGCAGTCCTTCAACTATTGACATCGGATATACTCTGTTACTGCTACACCTTCTTGCATATTCGTTATATAGGATTCGGTCCCTATAATTTTCAAACAATTTATGCGAATACTCTTTTGGCATATCAGACTCTCTGACAACTTTCCACAGAGTGGCAGCCGCCTTCAGTCTATCACGGAACACCATGGTACTGTCATCTTCACAGAAATCCTTAACAAATCTATTCCACTGAAGCATAGACTTGTCATATACTGCATAGGTTTTCTTTCCGTAATATTTATCCAACAGATCACCAAGTGTAAACGACTCATCGCCGTTTTCTTTTACTGCCTTGGCAGTGGCAACCATATCCACATTGAACTTAAACGGATTCACACCCGTCTGTTCAGAAAAGAACTCACGGAACCTGTTTCCAAAAGTAAAACCACACGCAATCAGGCCGGTATCCAGAGTCAACTCTTTAACTACCGACCTATTCTTTCTCTCACGCTTCTTCTCAGGGAGAATCTTCTCACCTGAGAAATATGCTTCAATCACCTTATTCAGTTCTATCTTCCCACTGGGGGCTTTAAGACCATGCGCCCTGCATATCTTTATCAGTTCATCACGATACCAATAGTACTTGCAAAACTCATCATAGTCCCTGATATCATCAAACTCCGGTCTTTCCATCTGCTAGAAATTAACCTTTTCCCTTCTCATATTCCTTCTGCCACTTCTCATTCTTTGTCTTTGCGCATTATCGCATACAATTTGTGCCTCTTCAATTTTTGCTTTTCTGTATTCCATCACTTATACCTCCCGTTCTTCACGTTTCTTTCGACGCTGCTCACGGTTGTTTTTTTCTGATTCAAAAAGCTCTACTGCTGCATCTGTCAATTCGTCCGGCCACACCTTTCCGCTTGAGACAACATTCGCCCAGGGACAGAGCTTTTCATAATCATCCTTTCATGATTCTTTTATTTCACAACCACAACGGTAAAATACCCTGCTTCATCCGGCATGGATTGAATACTGTAATAAACCCTTTCGTCCGGCATACCACAGTTTTCAACCATATATGCTGTCTTTCCACTTTCTGAAACTTTATTCTTTATTTCCTTTAAATGTCCTCCGGCCTTTAATATAATCAGCGTACCATCGAATGTGGTATACTCCCCCGAGGTGATCATTACCGGTTCACTACCCAGAGCGAGAGGAAGCTCCAGTCTCGAGCCAACAGCACTGAACGATGTGATTCCATTTATTATTTCTACATCATATCCCTGCTCTTTAATAATATCGGCAATATAGTAAAACGTCGAATAAAACTCCGGATCTCCAAGCGTCAGAAACACTACATTTTTACCTGATTTAAGCCTATCCAAAATCTGACCAGCCGCTTCCTGATGTGCTTTTCTTAAATCTTCCATTTTCATAGGGAATCTCAGTACAATTGTTTCTTTCGCAGAAACACTCGGGCACGCCTGCTTCACTATCTGATATGCAATGCCCGGTTCGGAGTCTCTTGCCGGACATGCAATAACATCTGCCATATCAATTGTCTTAACTGCTTTTATTGTCAGCATATCCGGATCTCCCGGGCCAACACCTACGGCATATAATATACCATTCATCATTACTCTCTTTTCTGATTATTCCACTCTTAGCCTATCAATAACGCTTCTCTTGCTAAGCTTATTATATGCGATTACCGGTATAATGACAATCAACGCCAAAATGAACGGCAGACATATCACGATAGGCATTACTGTGAAGCACCAGTCAAACATCGGGAAACCTGCAACCAGTAATCTTAGGGCAGTCACGCTCAGGATTACGGACAGGATTATCGAAACAACTGCTGTCCATATGAAGTAAGTTAATCCCTCCTTCATAAGACTCTTCCTCTGCTGATTGCCTGTCATTCCGACAGCTTCAAGCATTGCAAGCTCTCTGCTTCTTACGATGATTGATGTTACCATAGTATTTGCAAAGTTCATAAGTCCGATAAGACCGAGTATTGTCGCAAGAACGATTCCGACCATACGGATCATTTTATTGAAAGAATCATACTCTCCTTTTATAGTATCCTTTGAGTCATAATCCATATCAGGATTAACAGTTGTTGTATAGTTCTTAAGCCATTCCTCAAAAGCTGCTTCCTTATCATCTTCCACATCTATGATGGTTCTCATAGCTCCGCAGTCTCCATTTACTGCGAGATACTCATCCTCAGGAAGGATGAAATAACAATTAAATGAATTGAATACTCTGTACTGCATCGCAAGCGGTATATCCACTACCGCATATACGGTATATTCCTTAACCGGTGCATTTTCATAGCTCATATACGGAACTACCTCTCCGTTTTCAAGCTCTATTTCCGTCTCTTCAGCATTCTCCGGCGCGTAGCTTCTTACCTTAACCTTGTCACCCGGATCGACGAAGTTCAGATAATTCTCATCATCATTACTCCATCTGTTAACGAGTACATAATCTCCGGAGTTAAACTTCTCCCAATCAATCGTGTTGCCGCCGTCTATAGTGCTTATTACATTCAGCCTGCTGACAGCATATTCGCCCATTCCGTAGGTTTTTCCTTCGAGTGTTTTACTATTTTTCAGCTCAGAAATATAATCATCAACGGTATAATCCGCCGGCATATCCTGATACCATTTTTCCATTTCTTCAACATTACGCTCGAGTTCTGAACGAACGATTGTATCTGTGAAGTAATTCTCTTCAATCTTCTTCCATGCCTCATCAGTAAACTCCTGATCAACATATTTTACATATATGTTTCCAACCGCATTTACTCCCGGCTGTGCCTTGATCTCATCAACAAGTTCCTTATCTATTGCTTCTGTTTCATGAAATGAAAAAGCCATGTTATCGAGCGACGCATCCTGAATACTGAAATCCGAAACGACCAGCGTCGATATATATTCATCCATATTAAAACCCTTTACGAAGCTTATAACACTGTTAAGTACAACAAGTGCCAGCGAAAGTGAAAGGATAACAACCACTAACTTCTTTCTGTTTTTTCCGTTATCATCCGATTCTCCTGTAAACTTCAGTGTCTCGATAGGCGAAACCTTTGATGCCTTCCTGCACGGTCTTCCTGCACTGAGTATAACAGTGACATACGAGAAAACTGCCGCACCCAGAAGTATCCATACATTTAAATGTACCGCTCCCTTATTAACCGTTAAAGTAGTCAGCTGCTCTGATATTACAGGAAGCATAAATGCTCCGACACCGATTCCGAGAATCAGTCCAACAGGGATTCCGATAAGAGAGATAATATTTGCCCTTGTCATTACAACCTTCTTAAGCTGCTTTCCGGATGTTCCGATGGTCTTAAGAAGTCCGTATTCCTGCATATCAGATATGATATTGATATCAAAAATATTATATATAATAAGGTATCCTGCAATGAAAAATGTAATGAGAAGACATATGCTCACAACAATCATAGATGGATCAAGACTCTGAGACATATAAGCCCAGTTAACACCATAGTCAACATTATCTCTGATTCCGGTTCTTGCAATCAGCGCCTGAACCTTCTTCTCAATGTTCATACTGTTGCTGAAGTTAAAATCTACGCTTATGCAGCCTGACAGGTTATTCATGTCTTCCTGCTCGGGATATGGAACTGTCCACGTAGGTGCATATTTTTCCTGGAAAGCTTTGGAAACGAGAACCATCTGTGACTGTGATATAATATCACCCTCGTAGAAACCGCAGAGCACAAAGTTCTCAGTTACAGATTCATCACCGATTCTTATTGTGAGTGAAAATTCAGATCCTATCTCATGAGGGACACCCAGCTTATCAAGTACGATATCACTTGTTACAATTTCATTTTCTGCCTCAGGCATTCTTCCTGTTTCAGGATAACAGAAACCCATCTTTGCGTTCAATGGTTCGCTGTAGTATACCTCGGCAGTAATCTTCTTAAAGGCATCACCCTCAGCATATCCTACATTTATTCTATAAGATACATCCTTTATCTTTTTATCATCCCTAACCTGATCATATTCCGACTGACACAGATACTTAAATCCTGCATGTGTGCTTCCGCCCACCTGTCTCATGGTCGCTGTCTGTATTTCAGATACAAGACTTCCACCCACTGTGAAAAGTGATGAAAAAAGAAGTGTTGTAAGAATGACTGCCGCGATAAGCACTGCGTACTTCTTCGGATTTGATTTAATGCCGCTTATGGCAAGATTATTTATAACTTTTCTGTTCTTTACTTTCTGCATTGTTTTTGTTTCCTCTAAAAATATGTAAGATGAGTTTTACAAGTGTCGACGCCTCTATTGGCAGCGGTACGTTTTATATGATATGTCCGTCCTCGATCCGGATGGTTCTGTCTGCCATCTGGGCAATCTCATCATTATGTGTGATCATCACGATAGTCTGATTGAATTTCTTTCCTGTTGTCTTAAGAAGTCCCAGAACATCCTGACTGGTCTTGCTGTCGAGGTTCCCTGTAGGCTCATCTGCAAGAATTATCGCAGGCTTTGATGCAAGCGCTCTTGCTATCGCAACTCTCTGCTGCTGTCCTCCTGAAAGCTTAGAAGGAACTCTGTTTAACTTATTGCTAAGTCCAAGCGTTTCTATTACATTATCAACGAATTCCTTATCAACTTTCTTTCCGTCAAGCTTGATCGGAAGGACTATGTTTTCATAAACTGTTATCGACGGAACCAGGTTGAAGCTCTGGAATATGAATCCTATCTTTCTTCTTCTGAAGATGCAGAGGTCATCGCCCTTCAGATCCGAGATATCTTTATCATCTATTATTACTTTTCCCTCAGTCGGATTATCAAGCCCGCCGAGCATATGGAGCAGCGTTGACTTACCGCTTCCGCTCGTTCCTATGATGCTGACAAACTCGCCTCTCTCAACCTGAAGGCTTACATCATCAAGTGCCTTCACAAGGGTCTCACCTTCGCCATAATATTTCTTTAAATGTTCTGCAATTAATATACTCATTTCTTTCCTCCATCTATGAGACTAAAACTCATTTCTTTCTTCGATGGTATTACTTTAACACAGACTTCTTTCCAGATTATTTCTCAAATCTTTCACTTTTGAAACATTTCATAAAGCATGTCGCATGCGACATGCTTCGCGCCGAGCGCGAGATGCGAAGCATCATACCTTTCGCGCGAGTGCGCATCCCCCGGAGGGTTTTCCATAATTGGAAACCCCGTTTCCTATTATGGAAAAAAATGGACCGATTCCCGAACAGAATCGCTCCATTTTCATAACCTCATATCTATATTTCAGACCGCTTATTTCCTTAGATACAGTACAAACTCTCCGCCTTTTCTCTTTTCATTTGATATTACTTTGATATATCCATCTTCCTTTGAGAGAATCTCTCTCGTAAGGTAAAGCCCGATTCCGACGCCTTCGTCCTGCTGAACTTCGCTTCCTCTGAAGAATCTTCCAAAGATCCTGGTCGCATCCTCTTCAGAAATGCCCTGCCCTTCATCTATGACATGAATTGCCGCATACATTTCCGTTTCCGAAAGCTTAACTTCTATCTTTCCACCTTCCGGAGAATATTTGACTGCATTATCCAGAACATTTATCAATGCTTCCAGGGTCCATTTCATATCAAATGAAGCAGTTATGGAAGCATCTCCCTCTGCATCGTCAATGACAAATGAAATATTCTTCGTATCGGCCTTAGGTTTTACGGCTGATATGCCGGCCTTAACAAGTTCATTTACAGCGGAAGGATTTGCTACTACTTCAAGCGTACCACTTTCAAGCCTAGAGAGCTTCGTGAGCGAATCAATAAGAAACTCAAGGCGCTCATTCTGTCTTCTTATCTCCTCAGCATACTTCTTGATTCTGTTTACTGAAGCTTTTATCTCCGTATCATCAATCCCCTGCCCACCGGCCTGCTTCTTCTGAAGGGCATTCACCTCCTCATTCAGCAGCTCAGTATACATCTTGATATTAGTCATAGGAGTTTTGGTCTGATGAGATATATCCGATATAAACTGCTCGAGCCTGTGTCTCTCAGCTTCAAGATTCTGATTTGAAAGGACCGATGTTCCAAGGAATTCTTTCCACTTGGATTCAAGTCTGGAAAGCTTCGTCTCATCATAACTGCTTTCCGAAAATGTACCGTTCAATGCATCATCCAGCATCTGATCCAGTCTTTCAATTACTTTGTTTGAAGAAAACAATTGTTTAATCCCCTTTACCTGTTACGATTCATTCGAATCTGTATCCCTGTCCATATACAGTGTTAATATGCTTTGCTTCTCCGGGGCCTTCAATCTTGCTTCTTAAGCGGTTGATAGTTACGGACAATGCATTTTCCTCTACATACTCACCGCTGTCGCCCCATAATCTTTCGATAAGCGTATCCCTGGTAAGAAGCAGGCCCTTATTATCAAGAAAGACCTTGAGAAGCTTCTGCTCATTTACGCTGAGGAACAATTCCTCATCTCCCTTTTTGAAGACAAGCTTATCAAAATCAAATACCATATCATCGATTTCATATACGCCGGATTTTTCATTCGAACTATTATTCTCACTACCCGAGCCCGCGTTTCCTGCCATCTGACTGCGGCGCACCAGAGCATTTACCCTGGCTCTTAAGACTGCAAGGCTGAATGGTTTTGTAAGAAAATCATCAGCTCCCATAGTAAGTCCTGTAACCTCATCCATCTCGAGATCATTTGCCGTAAGGATAAGAACAGGAACATCGCTTCTTTCTCTTACATATTTGAGATAATCATAGCCTATTCCATCCGGAAGATTAAGATCAAGAATTATAAGACTTATCTCATCACCGTACTTTTCGAAACCCGCCTTTGCTGTTTCTATCTTATACTCTTTATAAAAACTATCCGCATAATCTCCCAGAGATATAGATATTCCCTCACTGAGCGTTTTATCATCTTCTACTATCTGAATTACCAAACCCATTCACCTCACACAATTTCTTATTACACCTAATAAAACCACCTATCCGGGAAAGATAGGTGGTCAGTATTATAACACTTTACGAGTCAAAGAATTGCTGTCCGTCATCTGTCACAAGTCTTTCTGTTTTCGGATATTCAAAGATATCGCTGTTATCCGCATTTGCTTCAAGATAAGCAGCAAATTCATTTGCGTACCATTTTGCCATCTCAAGATTATGCATACGATAGTATCCGCAGTTTTCCGGAGATGTACCCGGCACATCCTGCGCATCCTCTACGGACTTGAAGGCTCCAAGTACCAGATTATAAAGCTCTCTGGGAGTACGGTTACCTTTAAGTATAAGATAAAAACCTGTAAGGCATCCCATAGGTCCCCAATATATGACTTCATCCTTCCAATCAGGATCATTTCTAAGATATGTTGCAATTAAATGCTCAAGCGAATGCATGGCCAGAATATCTATGACCGGCTCCCTGTTAGGTCTTTTGAGCCTTATATCATAAGTTGTAACTGACTGATCACCCAGATGATCAACTCTGCTTGTAAAGATACCCGGCACTATACGGGTATGATCTACTGAAAAGCTCTGTATCAATTCCATTTGTAAAACTCCTCTCTTTAGTTAGTTCCATAATTATATATAACGATTCGTCCGGTTTCGGGGTTCGCAGCTATCGCACGTATCTCTGACCCCGCCCCGTCATAGGCGTTATAATACAGGATTGTATAATCTGAAATGTCGTCATCGATAACATAACCGAACTTATCAAGCGGGAACCCTATATATTTATCGTAGTTATCACGATAGTTTGCAGTTTCGGACACCTTCATCCCCGTATAGTCCAGTTTTTCATCTGTGTAACCCTGAACCGAACCTCTGTCCATTTCTGATATATCAGCTACAAAATCATCATAATCCTGCCCTTTTAATGTAAAGGCTGCTGATGAATTTGCGCCTAATCCCACATTGAATGCATAGTATCTGAAGTCCTCTGCTCCGGCAGGCAGTTCTTCATAGAAGAATCCTCGGTAGGCTCTTTTTTCATAGTCTTCGAAAGAAGTGCCTTTCCATGTTCCGAGTCCCATCCCATAATGAAAAATCATAACAGCTGCCACAATCGCAGCAACCAGAATGACCGGTATCAGAATTATCCTAAGCTTCCCTGTTTTTTCCTTTTTCATTCCAATCCGTATCCTCTATCAAAGCCTTTCCGCCTCATAAACCTGTTCGCCGAGTACACGTACCAGCTCATCAATTTCTATAGGTTTACTGAGATGTGCATTCATTCCTGATTGCATTGATCTCTGAATATCATCCTCAAAAGTTTTTGCAGTAAGTGCAATGATAGGGATTCTCTTTGCATCTGCTCTGTCCATAGACCTGATCACTCTCGCCGCCTCAATTCCATCCATAACAGGCATACGAACATCCATAAGAATCGCTGCATATATCCCTTCGGTACTCTTTTCAAAAAGATCTACAGCAACTCTTCCATTTATGGCATGATCCACCTTTATATTCTCCATTTCAAGAGAATCAACAAGTATTCCGGCATTCAGATCCACATCCTCAGCCAGAAGTATACGACGTCCTGACAGATTAGCCGTCGGTTTTTCCTCATTTTCTTCGGAAATGGAATGAATACCGATTCTTTCTATCTTCTCAGAAACATTCGATACAAGCAGAGGCTTCTGGATGTAATTCTCTACACCTACAACCTGCGCTTCCTCCTGAATATCATCCCAGTCATATGCAGTGAGAACTGCAACTGTAATATCTTTACCATACAGCTTTCGTATCTCAGCAGTAGTTTCCTGACCGTTCATTCCCGGCATATTCCAATCCATGAGCACCAGATTATACGGCTGTTTCTTGTTATACTGCTTCTCTATCATATGCAGTGCTTCCTGTCCGCTTGTACAGAAGTCGGCGCGAATTCCGGCCTCCTTGATAACTGCACCGGCATATTTTGCCTCTATAGGATCATCATCAACCACGAGAACATATAAATCTTCTTTTCGAACAATCTTTTCTTCGGCAGTGTCCTCCGGTTTCACCTCATCCTTCGGAGTTTCATTTTCAGATTCCGGACGAATCACATCATGCACATCATTGATTGCTTCAAGAAGTTCATTGGAGCTTTGAGCTATCTCTTCAAGATATTTACGTGTCCTTGAATCAATAGCGTCATTTTTAAGTGCAAATGTATCGAACCCTATGATTGCATTGAGAGGAGTACGTATCCTGCGGATCATCTCTGCTACTACAGTTGTCTTTTCTCTGTTTGCTTTCTCAGCCCTATCCAGTGCATCTGCAAGAGATTTGTTCTTGGCCATAGTCTCACGTATTTCCGCATCAACGTTCGTTATGCCCATGATGATATACTTCACATCCTCCATACGGGAGATTTTCATATTAACATATACCATACTTCCCGCATCCATCTGGCGGTATGTCATGGCAAATGTATCTTTCCTGCTCAGTATCTTCATGAGTGTTTTTCTCTTCAATGCCATCATAAAAGCATCACGATCATCCTCGAAAACACTTTCAACCAGTTCCTTCCTGCAGTCACTGAAGAAATGCCATCCTCGTCTTATCTCGGAAAGGGTACTGTTGTCCTCACTTATTTTGTATTCTATATACTCCTCGCTATCCGTATTGATGTAATACATATCTATGTAATCACGAGCAAGTGTACCAGCTATATTGTTATACAGCAGTCGTGAACTGACAGCCTTTTCATACGCTTCCTTTGTCATAGCGTGTTCATGCTGTATACGGACCATATCTGTAACATCCTGGCATATACCAAGCACACAGATTCTGCCTAAGGTATCCTTGTATTTTACTTTTGTAGTCTGTAACTGTCTCTGTTCCCCGGCTGCGTCAGGAACATCTTCAAAGAAAATGTATGGCTTGCTGAGAGACAGTGCCGTTCTGTCGTCCTCAAGCAAACGAGCTGCAGTTTCGGCATCAAATATCTCGGCGTCAGTAAGTCCAACCACGTCCTCAGGTTTTTCTTTTTTTGCATACTCTGCAAATGACTGATTACATGCCAGATATACACCTGTTTTGGCATCCTTCGTAAATGCCATTCCGGGCATATTGTTTAATAACGCACTTATAGTATCTTTAAGCTCAGTGATCTTCTTTGTTTCCATCAGTTCGCGCTTGTGCTCTTCTTTCTCATCAGCAGCGACAAAGGTATGAAGCAGAGAGGTACCCAGCATATATCCGACTGAATATAACGGAAGATATGGAAACCACAGCTGGACAAAAAGCAAGAGTGCCATAATAAATCCAAAAGAACCCAGAATACGGTATCTCTGATACTTTCTTGCTTTACCATGCCGGAACATTGATATAAATGCATATACTGATATAAGAAGCAGTAAAACAATCTGTATGGTCAATAAGACGTCACGAACCGGAAGAGCCTGGTAAACGCAGTCACTGTCAACCGAAAAGAGAATCGGTTTGAAAGTATTCACAATGGCTACGAAAGACACAATCGCTGCCAGTAAACGTCCGGAAAGCACCAGAAGCCTTCCATGGATACTATTCATCTCCAGATAAGCAACTGTATACTCTGCCCAGAAAAGTATGCCGACAGCCATTGCTATAAAATACACAGTGGTGTCTAAAAAAAGGAGCCTCGCCATCTTCTGACTCTCTATGATTCCCCAGAATATATCCGTAATGTAATATGCCAGAACGGCAAACAGGAATCTCCTGTATACTTTCCAAGCGGGCTTGTCGTATGAAGTTTTAGGATTTCGCAGTATATCCTGATTTACGATTAATAGTATCAGTACTGCAAGAACGCCAATCGCAGAATAATACATACTCTCTTATCCTCTGTGTTTTTTTCTAGCCTTCAGATTACCCTTATTCTCGTACATTCTTCGGTCAGCTCTTTCATACACCGGAGCCACCTTGTCCTCATGTTCATATTTAGCCATTCCTATAGCTATTACCACGCCACCATTTTCTATGGCATCATCATTATGCTTATTCATCTGATCCAGGAGTTCATCGATACGTTCATAATCGTCGCCCTGAGAAAGAACTGCAAATTCATCTCCACCTACGCGGAATACAGGGCTCCGCTTAAAGGTCGTACATATGATCCTGCAGGCATCCCTGAGATACTGATCACCAGCCTTATGGCCCTGAGTATCATTAACCATCTTCAGGTCATTTACGTCAAGGATAGTGAGTGCAAAGTCAGGCGCACGGTTTATCTCTATCTGAGCGTTAAGGCGCTCCTCATATATACGATAAGCATTTCTGTTCTTAACACCTGTAAGTGCATCAATATTGGCCTCAATACGAGCCTGTGCAAGTCTTTTTCCATACTCCTCTTCCTGACGGACCTGTGCATCTATATCATTGATACCTACGATAAGCTGTGATTCATCTCCTTCATCTACCATGGCGGCTTTCAGCTGAACAAATAAAGGCTCACCATCCTTTACTATTCTGTAACTGAGAGTAAACACTCCGTTTTCTTCTACCTCACCGAGTATATTCTCCTTTGTAAGTGCAGAACAGAAACGATCCATATCCTCAGGATAGACAATCTTGTCAGCCAGATTTCTGGTATCCGCATAGAAATCCCATCCTTCCCGGGACAGTCCATAGTTTTCAAGTCCAATATTGTCACTGAATTCTCTATAGTGTCCTTTCTCCGGATTAACAACATAGATACAAAGGAAATCACCGGCAAGAGCACTGATTCTGTTATATGCTATCTGCTCCTCCTTCATCTTCTGAACCGCATTGTGTTCCCTCATCTGCTCATCTACATCAGTTACTCCAAGAATGAGATATCGTTCATCATCCTTCATTCGTGCAATTCTCATGCTGACATACCTTGGGTCAGGATCTCCATTAATACGGAACGACATCGTAAAGCTGCCGTCCTCTTCCATGGCAGCCTCAAGAGTCTTTCTGTCCATGGCCTCTTTCACAACTTCCCAGTCGTCAGGATATACCAGCTCTTCAATCTCATCGAGACATATCTCAAAGAAATGCCATCCCCGCTTTCTCTCAGCAAGCACTCCGGTTTCTCTGTCAATTCGGTATTCTATGAATTCCTCAGAATTAATGTCTATATAATAAAGCTCCAGATATCCTTCAGCCAGCGTCTGCGCGATGTGGGTAAATATAACACCCGAGCTTCTTGCACTTTCATAAGATTCCTTGGAAGAAACATTGTTCCTTGAAATGCGGAAGGAATCTGTAACATCCTGGAATGTACCCAGCACACAGGTTTTTCCGTTAGCATCAATATATTTACGCTTAGTTGTCTTGACCTGACGAGGTTTTCCATCCTTATCCGGCATCACATCGAAGAAGACATACGGTTCATCCATGGAGAGTGCCAAATTGTCATCCTCTATGAAGCGCTTTGCCGTTTCTCCATCAAAGAGTTCTTCAGGAGTATGTCCCACTACCTCTGAAGGACTGTCCTTATGAACATACTCAGCAAATTTCTGATTGCAGGCAAGATATGCTCCGGTCTCTGCATCCTTGGTAAAACTCATTCCCGGCATATTGTCAAGCAGTGACGATATGGTCTGCTTCAGGTCTGCAACCTCTTTTGCTTCTTCAAGGAGCATCATCTGTCTTCCGGCGATTCTGTCTGCCTTCATTTTCTGTGTAAGCAGGAATATGGTCAAAGCAAAGATAACAAAAATAGCCAAGAGAACTGCTATCATATTCTCTCTGAGGAACTGTTTAATTGTAACCTTCCCACTGACATTCATATTTGCAAATATAATCCGGCTGTCCTTCGAAAGGCCGCTGCTATCAGACTTACGCATAACAGCAGTCACTTCTGTCTTCATAGCAGGCTCAGTCACTCTGAGTCCCTTCTGATCCGCATCATAGGTAGTCAGGTAAACAGGGAATACACAGTCGATACCGCAGCGTCTCCCGAATTTATCATAGTAACAGAAAGATGAATCATACCATCCCACACGTACAACCTTATTCTCCTTTTCCTCTGCAAATGCAGAAATAGGACATGCATAGCTTGTCACAAATGCAAAAAGCAGAAAAAGCACTATTTTTCGTTTCAGATTATTATGCTTTTGCATCCTTATGTACCCCCTTCAGATTGTTGTCAGACTATATCACCAATAATACCATATTCACGTCCCATATTCAAAACTGATTGAACTGTATTTTCAATAAATCCATCTTCCTCTGACACAATTATGTCAGCATATTTTTCATAGAGCTTCGAGCGGACTTCAAACATACTCTCCATGCTCTCATCCTCCCTCAGAACAACCCCTCGTTCTTTGATATCTATAAGCCTTCTTTTCAGTTCATCAAGCGGCACCTTCAGATAAATAATCTTTGCTCCCATACCCATCTGCTTCATAGCGACATCACTGTATACTGCGCTTCCACCGGTTGCTATTACAGTGTTCGATACATTTATACTTAGAAGTGCCTCTTCTTCCTTTTTCAGGAATCCATCGACTCCCTCTTTCTCTATGATTTCATTCAGCCTGGCTCCTTCTCTCTGCTGGATAACTATGTCGGTATCCAGAAAGTCCATTCCAAGTACCTTGGCAAGTATTACACCGACCGTACTTTTACCCGAAGCCGGCATGCCGACAAGTACTATATTATCTCTTCCTGTATTCATATCCAACACCCTCTTAAACACTCAATAACTACCTAAAAAACACTTATTATAAAACGAGGCTCCGGATGGAGCCTCATAGATTATTATATCATTTATATTCACCCACGGGCATAGCCATAATGATTTTCCTTGCCAGTTTTTCTTCTATCGGCGCAGCAAAAACACCCGGTTCGAATTCCTTAACACTACCTATTCCGTCCTGAAGAACAAAACGAAGCCTTCCGTCACGAACCTTCTTGTCGGTATAGAGCTTCCTTACAAGTGCTTCCCTGTCAATGTAAGCAGGGATTGCTGTCGGAAGTCCCGCCTTGTCCAGAAGCCTTATCACCGCCTCCTTATCTTCAGAAGACAAAAGCCCCAGCTTCTCTGCCAGCATCACCTCAGCCACCATTCCTATGGATACAGCCTCTCCATGAAGAAGTTGGTAATCGCTGACTGTTTCTATGGCACGGCCAACAGTATGCCCGAGATTAAGCACCTCTCTGAGTCCGCTCTCCAGCTCATCCTTCATAACAACCTCGTACTTGATCCTGCAATTTGCTTCTGAAATATGCTCGCAGGCTTCCCGATCAAGCGCCAGTATATCCTCCATATGAGTATCTAGGTAATCAAAGAATTCTCTGTCTGCCAAACATGCATGCTTAATGGTCTCTGCGAGTCCGCTGATAATCTCTCTCTTCGGAAGAGTGCTCCATGTAGCTATATCAATATAAACCTTCTTCGGCTGTTTGAAGAGTCCAATGAGGTTCGTTGCGAGAGGTGTATCGACTGCTGTCTTTCCGCCTACTGACGCATCCGCCGCTGCAAGAAGTGTCGTTGCATAATTGATGCACGGAACTCCGCGACCGAAGGTTCCTGCCAGGAAACCCGCCAGATCGGTAACGACTCCGCCACCTACTGCTATAACGGCACAATCTCTTCTGTAGCCCTTTTCGAGCATCTGATCCTCAAGTTCCGCCTTAACCTCACGAGTCTTGCTCTTCTCCCCCTCCGGGAAAACGAACATATCCGCCCGGTATCCTGCTTTGATAAGTGACTCGTATATCGGTTCTGCATAGAGATCCTTTACCTTGCTGTCTGTTATGACTGCAAACTTATGTATCTTTCCAACCAGCCCCTCTGAGATATCCTTCAGAAAGCTTTCCATCAACTCATATCCGACCTCAATATCATAGCTGTCATCGACAACCTTTCTGAGGTCAACTCTGAAATTCTTCATTTCCTACTCCTCTTGTTCCGCGGGCATTATCTGTCACGGGTATTCAAAACTTCTCTGAAGGCATCTATATTCCTGCCCGTTTCATTCCCGTATATTGCAAAGCATATCTCATCAAAGAACTTACCCAGTCCTTCATCTATTATCACACGTCTGAAATAGTCAGCAACTTCCATAGGCTTATTGCCAAATGCACCGCACCCCCAGGCACCAAGTACAAGTGTCTTATACCCTTCTCTTATAGCTGCTCTCAACATGATCCGTATACGTCGAACCATGGTCTCTTCCACAAGTGCACTGCTTGCAGCAACAGCCGCTCCGTATTTATTCGGAGCCGGAACCGTTACGACTCCCATGACCACAGGTTCCGGAAGAAGTCTGTACTTCTCATCTCTGAACACACATACATTCGGGGATATCAGCATATAATCAGATTCAACACGGCTTACATGCGTATTATTGAACCTGTACATCTCAGATGCTTTTTTTGATTTGATTGAAACATATAGCGTACTGCATCTGCAGAGCGCTTCTTCCTGGGCATTTGCCCCGATCTTAAAGCCGCCTCCCGGATTATGAGCATTAGCAAAATTCATGACCAGTGGATTCTCGTATCTTCTTCCTGCCTGGAACGAGTCTTCGTTAGTGACTGTGACTCTGCACATTTCTCTTTCCTCTGCTCCGGCTGTTGCTTTGCCTGCCAGCTCTTCAGGATTCCGGCTTATGAGTTTTTGACCGTCGTCCGGACTGATTACAAGAACCTCTGTAAAGTCAATCTCGGGCAGGAGCACATTCTTTCCGTCCAGCGTGTAGTTTCTCTCTTTTGTAATTTTTAAAGTCTCTTTTGCGATTTCTATATTGCCCATAGCTGCTCCCCGGGATTGACTTCTTAGGCCAATTTTTCCCTTCGATATAAAAGACAATCAGGGACGGTCCATTTATGGTCAAAACCGTCACTTGTCAGCCGTCATTACATTTCCAATTCTGACATTACCTTCGGCAACTCCGCAAATTCCGAAATAGTTATAACCTCATCCTCTATCTCTCCGAAGCCATACGCCGCATGTATAAACCTGACGCCTGCTTCCTTACTTGAAACATAGTCGCCCATGATATCGCCAACATATACCGCGTCATCAAGGTGATTTCTGTCTGCAACAAGCCTTATATTATCGCCCTTGCCGAGCTGATTATTGCCATAGCACTCTGTATCCTCGAAATATTTCCCGAAATCATAGTACTCAAGGAAAGCCTCTATATAACCACTCTGGCAGTTGCTCACTATATAGAGCGGATATTTCTTCTTCAGTTCTATGAGAGTTTCTTCAAGCTGTGGATAAAGGATTCCTCCATGCTGTCTGAGATATTCATTCTCATCATTCCCGCATGCATCGAGAAGCTTCATCCTCTCATCCTTAGGAAGCTCAGGGAACAGAATGTCCGCAATCCTGTCCATGGTCAGTCCCATGATGCTGTGAATGTCTTCGGTCGTTATGACTCTTTCCTTATCATGAAGTCGCTGCACAACCTCAGTCCAGCTTTTAGCTACGCCCTCTGCTGAATCCCACAGCGTTCCATCCATATCAAATATAATTCCGAATTTCATTGTGTTTCCTTTCAAACAACTGACTGCATAAGCCATTAGGAGTTTTAGTGTCTTGGTCTGTTACTGCTCTGTCCGCTTCCACTGCGTGGTCTGTCGCCACTGTTACGCGGTCTGCCTCCGCCCTGTCCGCTTCCGCTGCGTGACCTGCTTCCGCCCTGTCCGCTTCCGCTGTGCGGTCTGTCGCCACTATTGCGTGGCCTGCTTCCACTCTGTCCACTACTGCTGCGTGGTCTGTCGCCACTGTTACGCGGCCTGCTTCCGCCCTGTCCGCTTCCGCTGCGTGGTCTCTCTCCGCCGGCGCTGCGAGCTGCCTGCTGCTTCTTTCTGCGTGCCGCCGCACGACGTCTCCTTCTTCTCTCTTCTTCAATCTTCTTCTGAATTATGAAGAGTGCCACAATGGCTATAACAAGTACAACAATTAGAACTATCAGAATAGTCAGGAGCGGTGATTTCTTCTCGCCTTCCTTTTTCTCGGTCTTTTTTCCGAATAAACCTTTCTTACTCTCTGCTTCCTTCTTCTTCGCAGCATCCTGCTCTGAAGCTATCCTTGCAGCTTCTTCCTCTGCCTTCTTCTTGGCATCAAGTTCAGAAGCAATCCTGTCCTGTTCCTCGTAGGAAACAACATTTTCCATCATGTCATTTCCCGTATCATTTCCGACAGTCGTACGATACATTCCGAAATCAGCACAGCTGTACTCATAATCGTCTGAAACATAGAACCAGCACCACTGCTGGGATACATGCTTTTTATATGCATCGGATGCAACCTCAAGTGCCGTCCTACCCTGGAATTTATCAAGCGGCTGACGAAGGTCCATCCTTATCTTATTCTCTGACCAAAGATGCAGATAAGTCTTCGGAACATCATATGTTCCATACTTCTCAACTGATTCAGGATTGAAGTCCTTCTCGTTAGCATGATCTACACTGTCCTGAACGGCATGTGCAAGAAGCATATGTCCTCCATGGCCATACTCTCCATTTATATCCTGAGTAACAACTACGAGCGGCTGGAATCTACGAACCTGTTCCGTCATAAAGGCCGTAACCTCATCCTTGTTATATACATGCAAAGCGCCTTCATAGCTCGTTGCATAGAGATCAGGAAATGGAGCGTTTATAGGATAATGCTTAACTCCGGTCTCCCAGATACCATCAAGCTTCTCGTGTTCACGAATTTCTGCAGCGCCCCAGTAATTGGTCATATATACAAGCTGTACTTTAAGATCCTGCACTCCGGCATATTGTACAAGCACGCCGCCCAGGAAAAGAATTTCGTCATCAGCATGTGTTGAGAAAACAAGAAAATCTGCTCTGTCACAAGGCGGTTCCCACTTCTGTACTGTACGAGGGAGCTCGCCTGCTCCATACGCGAAGAGGTCGCACATCTTAGCTTCGGAATTCACATGAATCTTACATTCCTTCGTACCTTCAGGAAGCTCAACGTATTCATGAAGGAATCCGTACTTTCCGTAAGTAGTATCCTTGCCATTAACAGAAAGAGTCCACTCTCCCGGCTCAGACTTCCATTTGATATAAAGACACTGAAGTGCAGTCTCAGAGGTAACGGTTATCTCTTCCCCTGCTGCAAGTGTCATATTTGTATCTGTTGAACTGTCTGTAAGATATCCTGTCGACTGACCGTTAGAGTCATTAAGTGTTACATCTGCCACAGCCGCTTCCGGAGCTGCTTCTTCTTCAGTAGCATTTTCCTCAGTAGTTGTTTCTTCAGTAGTTGTTTCCTCAGCATATACATCTATGGTAAGCATATTAATAATTGAAAATGTAATGATAACGCAGAAAAGCAGTGTTATCAGCTTTATATAAACACTTGTATTTCCTGCTGTTTTTGAAGTACACATCCTACGAGTACCCTTCCTTATTTTTGATTATATTTTGAATAGTAAGAAACTGAGTTTTCTATTATACAAATTTCATGCAATATGCATTTTTACACGTACAAAAACTAAAGCATGCCAAATGCGCATACACGGCTTATTCTACACAGAAAATGGCGTTTTTTCAATACTTTGTTACACACTTAGTAAGTCATATATGATATAATTCTGTTAACAATTGCAATAATAATTAAGACGAGTGTTAATGCATTGAATTATGGGGGTATTTAAAAAGCAAGAGGAGGTAAAACATATATGTTAAAAGAGTGGGTTAAGGATGAACAGCCTTCTGACGAGGAGCTGGATGCAAGGCTCGAAAAGGCGCGTTTTGAACTGGCAAAGCGTCAGATGTCAGTTAAAGAAAAAGGTCTTCCTGTACTTATCGTGTTTGACGGCTGGGGTGCCGCCGGAAAGGGCAGCGTACTCGGAAGAGTCATCAAGAATATGGACCCAAGATTCTTCAAATGTGAAACTCTTACAGAGCCGACATCCGAAGAAACAAGGCGTCCTTTCCTTTACAGGTATTTCGTAAGGATTCCGAAGGAAGGCAAATTCTCCTTCTTTGACGGAAGCTGGATGGGTGAGGTCACATCCCATTATCTTATGGGCGATATCACTGAAAAGAAGTACAAGGAGCACCTCACCAGCATCAAACGTTTTGAACGAACACTGAATGATAATGGATATCTGGTTGTCAAATTCTTCTTCCATATAGATGAGAAGACTCAGAAGAAACGTCTCAAAGAGCTTCAGAAGAATGAGCACACCAAATGGCGTGTATCCGATAAGGACTTATGGCAGAACAAGCATTATGATAAATGTCTCGATGTCTTTGATGAATACATTGAAGCCACAAACCAGTTCGTTGCCCCGTGGTATTTCATAGATTCTTCCAAGAAGAAATGGGCAGAGCTTCAGGTTACTGAAATACTTATTTCAAGCATAGATACCGCACTTGCAAATGCAGAGGCACACGTGGCACCTCTGCTTCAGAATACATTTTCACTCAGGAATACACCTCATCTTTCAGAGATTAAACTTGATAAGACGCTGACAGAGGAAGAATACCGGACCGAGCTTGATAAACTCCAGAAAAGGCTGGGCGAGCTTCATAATGAGCTCTACCACAAAAAGATTCCTGTGATCATAGCTTACGAAGGCTGGGATGCTGCCGGCAAGGGAGGTAATATCAAACGAATCGCCGCCGCTCTTGATCCGAGAGGCTACGAGGTTCACCCTATAGCAAGTCCTGAGCCGGCTGAGAAAGCAAGGCATTATCTCTGGAGATTCTGGAACCGCCTGCCAAAGGACGGTCATATAGCTATATTTGACAGAACCTGGTACGGACGTGTAATGGTTGAGAGGCTGGAAGGCTTCTGTTCTGAAAACGACTGGCAGAGAGCTTATAACGAGATAAATGAATTTGAGAAGGAGCTTGCCGACTGGAACGCAGTTATTATCAAATTCTGGGTGCAGATAGATAAGGATACACAGCTGGCCAGGTTCACAGAACGTCAGAACACTCCTGAAAAACAATGGAAGATCACTGACGAAGACTGGAGAAACCGCGAGAAGTGGGATCTCTATGAAGAAGCCATAGACGAAATGCTTCAGAAAACGAACACGACCTACGCTCCATGGTACGTACTTGAATCAAACGACAAAAAATATGCACGAATCAAGGCACTCAAAACAGTTATCAAGGCTATGGAGAAGAAACTCGATAAGAAGGACAAATAAGAGTCGTGTGCCAATGTGTACACTGAACGAAAAAGAACCGCCCCATAACGGAGCGGTTCTTTTCATGTAATTTATTCCTCACCTGTCTCAGCAATCTTCTTTATATTCTCTTCCTCAATTTCCTTGAAGTGAGAAAGCATAGGTCTTACATCTGTCTTACCCTTGATACGTCTGTCAACGTAGTTCTTCGTAAGCTTCATAACAAGCGGTGACATCGCAAGTACACCGATAAGGTTAGGAAGCATCATCATACCGTTAAATGTATCGGATATATCCCATGCAAGACTTGAAGTCATAATTGCACCTAAAACTATCATGAGTACAAATATAATCTTATAGATTATGGTTACTACAGGTGCTAATTCACCTGCAAGGTACTCAACTGCCTTTGATCCGTAATGTGACCATCCAAGTATGGTAGTAAATGCAAAGAGCAGAATTGCAAGGGCTATGAAATAACGTCCGAACTCAAATTTACCAAACTTAAATACTGTATTGAACGCTTCAGCAACAAGTGTTGAATCATTGTCTGTTAAAGCCACACCTGTTGAAAGATCAACAACCCCTGATGTAAGGATTGTAAGTGCCGTCATTGTACATACGATTATTGTATCAGCAAAAACTTCGAATATTCCCCAGATTCCCTGCTTAACAGGTTCAAGAACATTTGAATTTGAATGAACCATAACTGAAGAACCAAGACCTGCCTCGTTTGAGAACACACCTCTCTTGCAGCCCATTGTTATAACCTGCTTGAGGGCAAGACCTGTCGCACCGCCCCATGCGGCTCTTCCTGTAAATGCGCTGCTGAATATAGCTGCGAAAGCAGGTCCAATATGCATTACATTTTTAAATATGATAATAAGTGATCCGAGAACGAACGCAACAACCATGAATGGAACTATCTTCTCAGCTACTCTTGCTATACGCTTAAGTCCGCCGAGGATTATGAATCCAACCAGAAGCATGAGCACGATTCCGACGATGAGATGATAAAGTGTTATTGTACTTGAACCGTCTGCTGATGTGTAAAGCACATATTTTGAAAGCAGTCTGATGTCGAATGCAGAGGTGAAGTTAACAACTATCTTGTTGACCTGACCCATGTTTCCGATACCAAATGAAGCGAGAACTGCGCAGATAGCAAAGATTATGGCAAGAACCTTACCAACAACCTTCATGCCTTTATATCCGCCGAGACCGTCCTCGAGGTAGTACATAGCACCACCGGACCACTCACCTGCTTTATTCTTTCTTCTGAAATATATACCGAGCGTATTCTCAGAATAGTTTGTCATCATTCCGAAGAACGCTGCTACCCACATCCAGAATACTGCGCCCGGGCCGCCGCTCATGATTGCAGCTGCGACACCTGCTATATTACCGACACCTACTGTAGCTGCAAGAGCTGTACAGAGCGCCTGGAACTGAGAGATAGATGCCTTTTCTTCCGTATGTCCCTTAACCTTACTGTCAAAAAGACTTCCGATGGTCTTCTTCATCCAGTGACCGATATGTGTTACCTGGAAGAATCCGGTAAGGACTGTCATTATGACACCGACTACAAGAAGAAGCCATACTCCGACCTTAGTCCATACAAATGTATTGACTATGTCATTGATACCTGCCAATGTTTCCAAGATTCCGTTCATTGTTTTCCTCCTTCACAGAAAAAGAGACCCACAGTGAAGCATTCACACCATTGTGAGTCTCTTTCGATTTGTTATTTTATAAGTAATTCCTTGAAAAATCAAGCATTTTCTTTATTTTCTTTATTTGTTCTGATTTCTGGGAGTCTTCTTCTCTTCCTTCCTTACGAAGTTATCATATTGTCTGGTGAGCTTGAAGGTATCCTTCAGAACATAACTTGCCGCCTGCGTTGCCTTATGAACAGACTTCGTTGCGCCCTTAAATCCAAATGCAACAAGTGCTGCGATAGCAAGTGATATAAGGATCTCAACTATAGCAACTCCCGCTGTAGGGCCGCCCTTGGATATAGAAACACCGAGCATTATACCTGCGAGAACTGCAAAAACGCCTATGAGAATGCCCCAGAACTTACCCTTGCTGTAAGGAACATCACCAACGAAGGTTCCTGTCTGTCCGTTCATTGCAAAGGTATACTTCTTACCATTCCATGTTGTATTGAGAAGCCATACAGGGAAGAGCGCATACTTAACAGAATTATTGCTCTGCTTAACATCACTGCTTCTCATATTCTTGGTTGAATAATTCTTAACCTGATCACTCAGCATCTGTTCTGCTGTGTTCTTGATACGAATATCAGCTCTCGGCTTACAGTCCTCAGCTGTCACATCGTACTTATCAGCCATATATCCTGCCAGATATGCAGCACTGAATGGAACCGCCTCATTTACGTTGTAAGGCTCTATGGAATCCATGAGATTATCATCCATCTTGGTCGAAGCATCCGCAGGAATATTTTTGAAGGTCATATCACCCTCACGCAGTACATCATAGTACTCTATCTCTTCATAGTCATACTGATTGTCAGAATGCTCATGCTCTTTAGTGGCATCAAAATCTGCCCTTGCATGTACATCTGCATCATAAAGCCAGAAAGGAACATATACACCTTTTAATTCCTGAATATGGTTATTTGACTTAAATGCAGCAGGTGCAAGCTTGATCTTATTTACATGATTCTTAAGCTTCTCAGTAGCTGCATGCTTGTTAAGCTTAAATGGAATGATAAGATCCGGCTTAAGGTTGCCCTTGAACATGCTTGCGATAACTATAGGATTATCACAATATGGGCACTTGGTTGAGCCTATCGTCTCATCTCCGACTATCTCGCCGCCGCAGGTCTTACATTCGTATACTATAAGTCCTTCATTTGCAGGATTCCAGTCATCCTGCTTTGCTACATACTCATCTGCACCCTGTCCGCCGGCAGCTGCATTATCTGCATCAAACTGCTCTACCGGATAAGTAGCACCACAGCTGTCGCACTCAAGCATCTGCTTGCTGCTGCTGAATTTGAGAATTCCGCTGCACGCAGGACACGTGTACTTGTTTAATTCTGACATCTTTTTAACCCCCTTTTATCAATCAAACGGGGACGGTCTGCGTCCCCGTTTGTTAATTAGCTTGGAATGTTCTTATAACGAACGATCTTCATACTTGCATTCTTGATAAACTCCTCTTTGCGGAGCTTAACCTTTGCAATCTGCTTATAGAGAGGTCTTCCCTTGTTGACCTTATCCTTAAGCTTATTGAAATATATGATATCATCGAAATGATCTTCGGTCGGGAATATCTCGGCAACTATCTTGCCTGCCTCGTCATAAACGAGAACCTCTGCAACTGCAGGATCTCTTGCCAGATCCTGTTCAAGTTCCTCAGGAGATATATTCTCACCATTGCTGAGGATTATGAGGTTCTTCTTACGTCCCGTAAGGATTATGAATCCCTCATCATCTACATAACCAAGGTCTCCGGTATGATACCAGCCATCTATAAGAACCTCGTCAGTAGCTTCCTGGTTTTTGTAATAACCCTTCATGACGATGTCGCCCTTGAATGCTATCTCGCCTTCATCCGTTACCTTTACCTCAAGTCCCGGAACCATCTGTCCTACCGAACCATCTCTATGATGATGAGGACGGTTAACAGCTGTACATGGTGAGCACTCTGTAGTACCGTAGCCATTCAGTATCTCTATACCCCAGGTACGGAACTCCTTGACATACATAGGATCAAGTGCAGCGCCGCCGCAGATGATATATTCAAGATTACCACCAAATACATTGTGAATCGAAGCGTAAGTCTTACGTCTTACATCTACTCCCGTCTTCAGGAGAAGGTCCGTAGACTTCATAAGTCCCTTGAATGCAGTAACCTTACCCTTCTTCTCAACCTCAGCCCATATCTGCTTATGGAAGAACTCTACGAAGAGAGGTACGAGGAACATAGTCTGAGGCTTGAATTCAGCCATATTCTTCTTAACGAACTTAAGGCTTTTGTTTATATAAATTGAGAATCCGTAATTAAGAACCATCAGCACGCCTACAACAAGTCCAAATGCATGATGGAACGGAAGTACTGCAAGTACTCCGCCTTCAGGAGCAAACAACTGACAGGTACGATTGATCTCTGCAGCTATATTTCTGTTCGTAAGCTCAACACCCTTGCTGGAACCTGAGGTTCCTGATGTGAAGAGTATTGTTGCTGTCTTATCAGGTTCAACGCCATAATTATCATACTCAATGGCACCGCCTGCTATAAGCTTCCTTCCTTCTGAAAGGAAATCTTCGAAGTCCGCAAAACTGTATATCTTTCTTCCGGTCTTCTTCGGAATCCTGTTTATGTATGTCTGTGATACAAATACTGCATCAACGTCAGCCTTCTTAAGAAGTTCCTTAATTTCTTCTTCAGGAAGTCCCTTGTCTATGCCGACTGCAACATTACCACCGCCGACAGCTGCGAGATAAGTAACTAACCATTCATAGGAATTCTCACCTATAATAGCTATATGCTTATCCTTCATCTTCTTATCATACATGAAGGTTCCGATGGCACTTACATCATCTGCAAGATCCTGAAACGACTTCTTCATCTCTCCTGTTGCACAAGGATATACGAAAGCTGTCTTCTCCGGAATCTCCGATGCCTGTCTTGTTACCAATTCCTTCAGATCACTTATATCTTTTAAAGAATCATATAATGGATACGGTCTGTTCTTTATCATAACTTTACTCAAAATCCTCTACACTGACTTCATTTCCGCCTCTTGCATTACATTTCTCAATGATGCCGTCAAGAAGCTCTACGAATCTGTCTATATTACCTGTTTCAATCATCTTAAGTGAATTCTTAAGTTTCTCAATTACCGGCTTATCTGCCTTGAGACCCTTCTCCTTGAAGTAGCCTCTTGCTATTGATATCATTCCACGCTCTCTTACCTTATGGATATCTATAAGGTAAATGAAATGATCAACGATTTCCTGATTATCTTCGAAGAAACCTGCAAGTGAATCAATCTCACCTGTAAGCATTACTACATAATCATTTACATCAGGCTCAGAATTCTTGATAACCTCAACCAGCTTTGCAGGAGTAACGAGACCTGCATTTTCTATGATAAGACATCCGCCCTTAAGACCTTCCAGCTTCTCAAGACCTATCTTGTTGAGCTGTCTTGCTTTGATCTTCGCAATCTTGTCTGACTTAACAAGTCCTGTTGCATAGAAGCTTCTTGCAAAGTCCTCACCGACCTTGACTGTACCGAATCCATTTCTACCAAGAACAACTATGTTCTTTGGCATATCAGGATGTTTCTGTATAGAATTCATAGCAACAAGTATATCATCTGAAGTAGTTGCAATCTTAAGATACTTCTGAAGGTAAACTGCTTCTTCAGGAAGTGGATTGAGTTCGAGATCCTCACCTGTTACAGGGTCAACATTCTTCTTACCTGACTCTTCCTTAGCATCCTCAGCAGCTCTCTTGGCAGCTCTCTCAGCACGCTTCTTAACTTCCTCATCGTACTTCTGCTGTTCTTCCATATCCTTGGAAGACATTGCAGGAGCAGAAGGTGCCTTCTTTCCACCCTTCTTCTTGCTTGCCGCAGCCTTAGCTCTTTCTTCAGCAGCCTTCGCAGCTTCTTCAGCCTTTCTGGCTCTTTCTTCAGCAGCCCTGAGTCTCTCCTCAGCAGCCTTCGCAGCTTCCTCTGCAGCCCTGATCTCTTCTTCCTGCTTAGCTAACTCTTCAGGAGTTTTATTATCTTTCTTAAAACTTGCAAGAAGTTTCTTGATTGCTTCGTACGCGTTCTTAAAAGGTTTAATCATGTCAAAGTTCCCCCTTGTATGTAGTAAAGTAACTAAATCTTATTTCATAAATAAAGCTGTAAATGTAGTGAGTCCCAAGTACGAGACAAGCCCCATAATGATTCCCGCAAGGACTACTCCGGCCATAACAGCTATAACGCTCTTCTTAAAATCGAGATCAAGAAGGCTGGCAGCCAGCGTTCCTGTCCATGCACCTGTTCCCGGAAGTGGAATTCCGACAAAAAGAAACAGTGCCAAATATGTGCTTCTTCCGACCTTTTCAGTGAGCTTATCTCCACCCTTCTTACCTTTCTCAAGGCAGAATCTGAAGAACTTACCCATCCATCCCAGTCCCTTCGGCCACTCTATCTTGGCGCCCCATTCAAGGACTTTCCTGGCGAAGAAGAATATGATCGGAACCGGAAGCATATTGCCTACTATGGCTATAACGTAGGATAGCGGAACATTAAGACCTCTGATAATTGCAAAAGGTACAGCACCTCTGAGTTCTACAAGAGGTACCATCGATATAAGAAAAACCAAAATGTAATTAAACATAAAATCTACAAGCCTTTACCATTTAATTCGCTAATCCCGCTAGAATATAATTTATCACAATACTGTCATTCTGTAAACTAGAATTACCACTCGAACACCCCATAAACCACGTATTTTAAGCACTTTATGCATGATGCACAAATTGAGTTTTTTTATTTTAACATTTGATTAATTTTTAATGGTGTATTTCCTACAGTTTATGGTATAATAATTCTATCTATTGTGACCCCATTCGGTCACAGTAAAAATAACGTATTGGTTGGTGGTGTTATGAACGTAAGAAACTTACAAAACATGATCGCAGAGTGTATCAATTACGCTGATGCGATTAACAGCGATATCAATCTCTATCCTGATGATGCGAAGATGCAGCTCAGGGACCTCTTCAGATATGATGTCATCATATTCTTAGGATTTCTTTATGAACCTGACAACGGTAATCTCCAGGATCAGGTTGAATTCATCAGACTTAATCTCAGAATGAACCTTTCTGATGAAAAGTTCCTCGATTTCGTTGAGCAGAGATGTCTTGATACAAGATTCCTCAGCGAAGCTCCTAAGTCACTTACATATTTCATCAAAGCAGACCGTGCTCAGATGACCCAGGGCGGTCTTGGACGTGTTGCTAAGTCCAAGTTCGTTGTAGACTGCTTCAGAAAGCTCGGTGAAGGCTTCATCTCATATGACAAGGTTAAGGATGAAACCAAGAAAAGACTTACCGATTATATCGATGTACTCTATGCAACACTTAACAGTGCCGGCATAGTTACTACAACTCATACATCTGTTCTTACAGCTGCTATGAATCCTCATGATACATCAGCAATGCCTGAGAAACCTGCTCAGCGAGTTGAGAACAAGATCACAACCTTCGATGTTGATACAGGTGAGTTCGTAGTTAAGAATAAGATCAGTATATCCGGCCACAATATAGTTAAGAAGCGTGCCGATGATATTACCGAATTCCAGAACTTTGTAAAAGCTGAGGAAGAAGAAGTTAAGGACGCTTTCCATAGAGGAAAGTCACGTGTCGGCGGAAACCGTCGTGGAAGCGATGAGTCCGAAGAAATCGAAGCTTCACTCGATGACCTCATCAAAGAGCTTCAGGGACTTACCGGACTTGATACAGTTAAAGAAGATGTTATGCATATCATCAATATCATCAAGGTTCGTAAGCTCCGTGAGTTGAAAGATCTTAAGCGTATAGACATGTCATTCCACCTTGTATTTACTGGTAACCCAGGTACAGGTAAGACAACAGTTGCCAGACTCCTGGCTAAGATCTATAAGCAGCTCGGAGTTGTTAGTAAAGGACAGTTCATAGAAGTTGACCGTTCAGGTCTTGTTGCTCACTATTCAGGTGGTACAGCTATCAAGACAACGGAAGTTATAGACCGTGCAGTCGGCGGTATCCTCTTCATCGATGAGGCATACTCACTTACCCATAACAAAGAGATGGGTGACTACGGACAGGAAGCAGTTGATACACTCCTTAAGCGTATGGAGGACGACAGAGATGATCTCATCGTCATCGTTGCAGGATATACAAATGAAATGCGCGAGTTCATCAACTCCAACCCTGGTCTTCAGTCCCGTTTCAATAAGTATATCAACTTCCCTGATTACACAAGCAGCGAGCTCATGACGATCTTCAAGCATATGTGTGATGAAACAGATTACTCACTCACTGAGAGTGCAGCTTCCATGGCTGAGACATACCTTACAGGTCTTGCAGAAGGTAAGAAGGATAACTTCGCAAATGCCCGTCTCGTTCGTAACTATTTCGAGCGTTGTATAGACCGTCAGGCAAACCGTCTGGTTAAGGATAAGCTTATCAATACCGACGATCTCGTAACCTTCGTTCGTGAAGACATGATCGAGAACAGTACCATGGTACAGGCTATCGAGAAGGCCGAGTAAAATTTTCGAAATAAATAAAATCGAACAAAATATAGCAGCCGTGACTTTTTCGAGTCACGGCTGTTCTTGTTTTAGCTATTTATATTCTTATGCTATTACTGCTTTATGAAGTCAACATTCTTACCTACTGTGCTGCTTTCTTACCGATCTTGTTTCTGAGTGTGAGCCAGAGTGGTCCGGTGATAAAGATGGACGAGTAAGCTCCACAGATGATACCGATCATAAGTGTAAATGTGAATTCCTTGAGTGATGAAACACCAAGAATAAACAGCATGAATATTGTAGCAAATGATGTTAAGTTCGTATAAATGTTACGTGTAATTGTCTGTGAAATGGATGTATTAACAACCTTAGTATATCCTTCAGCATCCTTTGTGAACTGCATTGTCTGCATATTCTCACGGATACGGTCGAATATGATGATAGTTGAGTTGATGGAGTAACCGACAAGTGTAAGCATACATGCAATGAATGTACTGCCGACTGAAAGCCATGCAACCGAGTAAACCATGAATACGACCATAACGTCGTGGATAAGTGCTATAACTGCAGATGCACCGAAACGTACATCGTTGAATCGAAGTGCTATGTAGATAAGCATGAGGAGTGCTGCTATGGAAACTGCAAGGAATGCATCTCTACGCATCTCATGACTTATAGTACTGCTTATATTCTCTGATTCGATATCGGCCTTATCAAGTCCAAACTTCTCAATAAGAGCATTATCAAGTGCTTCTCTCTTATCCTGAGAAAGCTCAGCTGTCTTGAATACTACCTGATTGTTAGCATCAACAACCTGAATCTGAGTTGTACCAGGATTGATACCTGTTGCTTCTTCTATAACCGGAACAACCTCACTCTCAGCCTCTGCAAGAGTATATGCGTGATCAAATGTAACGGTTGTTGAAGTACCGCCACTGAACTCAAGTGAGTAATTAAGTGTATTGTTACGTCCTGATATTCCCTTATTTACAAAGAGGAATGCTATACCAAGTACTACTGCAATAATTGATATAGAACCTGTAATCTTGAAGTACTTAGCGAAGTTTCTAACCTTAGCTTCCTTTGCTCTTCCGTAAAGCTTTTCATTTGTAACACCAAGCTCAACGAACTGCTTAAGAAGGAATCTTGTTATAACAAGTGCTGTGAACATGGACATGATAATACCGAGGATAAGTGTTCTTGCGAAGCCCTTAACCTGACCTGAACCCATCCAGAGGAGCACGAGACCTGCTATGATAGTTGTAATATTTCCATCGAAGATAGCTGAGAAAGCCTTCTTGAAACCTGACTCAATAGCTGACTTTACTGACAGTCCATTTCCGATCTCTTCCTTGATACGCGTGAAGATGATGACATTCGCATCAACCGCCATACCTATGGAAAGAAGTATACCTGCAATACCCGGAAGGGTAAGTGTTATCTTGCATATATTGATGCCGAGAAGTTCAAGAACAACATAGCATCCAAGTGCTAAACAAGCAACAAATCCAGGGAATCTGTATACTACGATCATGATAAGGAATATGATAAGTATACCTATAGCTCCTGCTATAAGTGCTGTATGTATAGCATCGTTACCGAGCTTAGCACCAACAACCTGTGAACGGAGTTCTGAAAGAGTAAGAGGAAGTGCACCGATCTTGATAGTACTTGCAAGAGTTCTTGCCTCTTCAAGACTTTCCTGTCCATCGATCTGAGCAGATCCGCCAAGTATTGCATCCTTAACTCTAGGAGCACTTACAACCTCGCCATCATATATGATATAAAGAGGCTTACCTATATTTGCTGAAGTTGCATCACCAAATTTCTTAGCGCCCTCTTCATTGAACTGAAGCTGAACTATGTACTCATTTCCGCCCGTTCCATTTGCCTTGTCGATAGCTGCATCAGCGTTTTCAACATCTGCACCTGTAAGTGCCGGCTCGTATTCTTCGCCCTTTGAGAACTTGGTGTAGTTATCCTGATCCATGAACATAAGGTCGCCCGGCTTACCGAGTTCTTCAAGAACCTTATTTGGATCATACTTAGCTGTATCAAGAGGAATCTCGACAGTTATACGGTCCTGTCCTTCCTTGTATACTTCACCTTCTGTACTATAGTTCTCAACTCTTCGCTGGAGCTTCTCTATAGTAGTGTCAATCTGGTCTGAAGTCGCATCCTCATCCATAATCTGGTAAGTAATACTTACACCACCCTGAAGGTCAAGTCCGAGCGCTATGTCTTTCGCACGGCCTGTCTTGTTCACACCAACACCCTGAAGTGCCATGTATACAGCACCTGCTACGATGAGGCAGAACAGAAGGAGGAAGATTACTGCATTTCTCTTTGTCTTCTTCATTGCCTTTTTAGCCTTTCTTTGATTTGTTTGTTTCTATATTTATGTGATGTCTTGTCCGTCACCACATTTATCTCATCCCTTGCGTTTATTACGCATTGGCGCATTCATGCTCACATGCTTCTGCATCTTCACAGTTCTCCGGTGATTTCTTTACCTTCGAAGCATCGAGGTCTGCGAGCGCTGCCTTGATCATGATAGCACACTCAACTCTCTTTCTCTCGAGTTCACATCCGATATCATAAGCATCAAGTATGTGTCCATGGAACTGGTATGAGTTAGCTGCACATCCGCCACTGCAGAAGAACCTTGCAAAGCAGTCTTTACATTTATCCTTCGCATAGACATTACAGAGCTTGAATTCATTCACTATGTCATCACGGTTTATACCACTCCACACATCACCAATCTTATATTCATCAATTCCTACGAACTGATGACATGGATAAAGGTCTCCCCATGGTGTCACGGCCAGATACTCCGTGCCTGCGCCACATCCCGCAAGTCTCTTATATACGCAGGGACCTCCGGTCAGATCTATATTAAAATGGAAGAAATTAACAGGTTTACCGTCTTTCGCTCTCTGAATGATAAGCTTCGCAAGTTCATCGTACTGATCAAGTATCGCCGGAACATCCTCTTCTTTAATGGCATAATCCATCTCAGGAGAAGCTACTACAGGTTCCATTGAAATTTCTTCGAAGCCTTCATCTATGAGATTCTGTACATCTTTGCAAAAATCAAGATTATGATGTGTAAATGTACCGCGAACGTAATACTCTCCCTTTCTTCCTTCGGCAAAGTGCTGGAATTTCGGAAGTATCACATCGTAGCTTCCCTTTCCATTTACGGTAGGACGCATATTATCATTCACTTCACGTCTTCCGTCAATGCTGAGAACTACGTTCTTAAGCTCTCTGTTCGCATATTCTATGATATCATCTGTAAGAAGTACACCGTTGGTAGTAAGGGTAAAACGGAAGTTCTTGCCCTTCTCCTTCTCTATGCTTCTTCCATACTCGACAAGCTGCTTAACAACCTCAAGGTTCATAAGAGGCTCGCCACCGAAGAAATCCACCTCGAGATTTCTTCTTGTTCCCGAGTTTTCAATAAGGAAATCAAGAGCTGCCTTTCCGACCTCATAGCTCATAAGAGCTCTGTCTCCATGATATTCACCCTGTCCTGCAAAACAGTATTTGCAAGCCAGGTTGCAGTCATGAGAAACATTGAGGCAGAGAGCCTTGACTACTGTCTTTCTCTTCTTGAAGTCTATGACTATGTCCTTATACTGATCCTCTGTAAATAGCTGGCCTGCATCCTTCAGTGCGGTTACAGCATCATATGCTTCCTTTATATCAGAAGCACTGACCTCTTCACCGTACAATCCGGGCATATCCTCCTGCTTCATCAGGAGCATGGCCTCTATAGTCTCATAGGACTTATTTTCGTACAGATCGATAATATCATATACTAATTCATCTACAACATGTACAGAACCACTGCATACATCAAGAACGATATTGTAACCGTTATTCTTATACTGATGTACCATGTTTTGTTCCTTTACTGGGGCTCTAGTTACGCCACCTGCTCGTACATGCACTGTCGTGCATGCACGACAATGTGGCTATCTGGATGTTTTCTGCGAAAACATCCGAAACGCACCAAAGAGGACTATCACGCGGATGGTCCTCCTTAGCTCGGTAGATTATACTATAAACTACTTATTTTCACAACTCTGATTTCCTACTGTACAGGATGTCTTGCAAGCTGACTGGCATGATGTCTGGCACTCGCCACATCCGCCTTCTGCAGCAGTATTCTGATAAGTAGTTGTTGTGATTGTCTTAATTCTTTCCATGATTTTCATGTTTCCTTTCGAAATATTATATCAAAGTTATACGCCGCCTGCCCGTACATGCACATCCGTGCATGCACGGCACTGCGGCTACTGGATGATTCCTTCGGAATCATCCTAATTCTTCTGGTTCCTTCTATTCTTATAGATGATAAAGAAGATTATAAGCAGTAACAGTATAGCTGCGATAAGGATTATCAGCCACCACCAGTTAGCAGTCTTACCGAATGTAAAGGTGTATTCGATGGTCGATACATTTCCTGCCTTATCAACTGCCTCAACCTTAAGAGTATATGTACCCTTTTCGTTGATTGTCAGCTTAGCTGTATTGTTTGCTACTGATATAGCCTTGCCGTTCAGAGTAACGCTTCTAAGCATATCCTCATCAAGCTGAAGTGATATATCAATATTTCTTTCCTCAAGTATTACTTCACCATTCTCAACACCTGTTACAAGGATTGTAGGTGGCTTAGTATCTACAAGGAATGTGTACTCAGCACTGCTCTCATGTCCAAGTTCATCAACAGCTTCTATACGAAGTGTATGACTTCCGTCACTGAGCTCTGTAAGACCGTCGTACTCAACACCATCCATAAGGATAGTTACCTGACATACTGTAAGGTCTGTAACAAGATCATCCGGATACTCATCCCATTTGAACTCTGAGAAAAGTGTTCCGTCATATTCAGGAAGACTCTTGATGATAGGAGCCTTTGAATCGATAGTGAAGTGAACCTTCTTATTGTCCTCGTTTCCGGCCTTATCTACGGATCTTACATTAATATCATAGATACCGTCTTCCTTGAACTGCTGAGGAATTGTAGTTACCTTAGCAGCATTTACATTGTAACCTGTAAGGTTGAGCTTCTCTACATCGCCGTTGATATCAGTTCTTGTACCTGAAATGCTGAGCTTGTTTGTTGTATAGAAGTTCTCAGTAACCTTTACTATAAGGTCAACTGCCTTATCCGTTGAATCGTAATTCTTAACACCTGAAAGCTCGATGAGCGGTGCATTTGCATCTACTATAAATGAATATGTATAGGTTGTATGGTTGCCACACTTATCTGTAGCTTCCATCTCGAATCTGTACTCACCGTCTTCTGCAAGTGCTCTGTTAATTGCTGTTCTTGCTGATGTAGGATTAACCTTCACATCTTCGAAGAGTCTCTCGCCCTGACCATCGACCTTCTTGTAGATCTTACAAGTTACACTTGTCATATCCCAGTAGAAGTCTTCTGTTATGATCATTGATGCAGAAACATTCGTTCTTGCTGTTCCGCCTGATGCTGCACCGGTAACCTCTAACTTAGGAGCCACCTTGTCAACACGGAACTCTATAGGACCAAGTGTGGTCTCACGACCTGCTCTGTCGACTACTTTGTATGTTATCTCATAATCAGCATCTGTTGTATATGGTGTGCTGCCGTTTGAGATATTGCTTGTATCATTGTTAACTGCCTTGTCAGGAGTAGTTCTCTTAACTACTCTTGTGAAGTCATCTTCATCGAAGTACTTATCATTTGCTGTAACAACAACGTTTCCGTTAACGTTCAGATATCTTACACCTGAACCACCTGATATAGCTGAACCATTCAGAGAAGCTGTAATGGTAGGTGCTGTATTATCTACGTTGTAGGTAACAGCCTTGGCTGTAGCCTTCTGACCTGCTCTATCTGTAGTAGCTATTGTTATAGTATGGCTGCCTTCATTACTTGTTGAGTAAGAAGCCTTGTAACCAGCCTTACCATTTATTGTAGCTGCTGACCATGAAACATTAACTCTGTCACCATTATCAGTAACAACTATATCATTTGTATCAACGTTATCATCAATAACCTGAAGATCAACGCTTACCTTACCTGCATAATACTGACCATATTCATATGACACACCTGATTCAGGATTGCTGTATGAGCTATGATACTTCTCAAACTTAGCAGGTTTAGCTGTTGTAATGATTACATCGTTAACAGGCTTTGTGTTATCAACAATAAACTTAGTTGTAACTGTATCAAGTGCATTTCCTGCACTATCCTTTGCAGTAAGTGTAAGTGTATATGTACCGTTAGCAACAGCCTGACCGATAATCTGACTTACCTTTTGGCTAACAGGAACAGATTTGACACTATCAGTAAATCCGGAATTTGTTCCTTCTACAGTCTTTGTTCCAACCGGAGACTCAACTGTAAGCTTATAAGCAGCTATATTAAGATTATCTTTGATTTCAAAGGCTACTACAGGATCTCCTTCGTATACCTTGTCGCCTATATTCTCAGCAGCTATACCACCTACTGTGAAGCTTTCCTTGGTAGGTTCATCTTCATCGACATGATAAGTCTTGCTTACTGAATACTTCCTTCCTACCTTATCCTCAACATCAATCTTTATAGTTGTTCCACTTACTGAGCTTGACTGTGCAACAGTAAATGAAGGAATCTCTGTAGGATCTCCACTAAGTATATTCTGCTCGCCATTGTCAGATTCACCACCTGATTGTGTGAGTTTTGCAGTCTTAAGTCCAGAGTAATACGAACCATCAACATCCGAGCATGTAATCTTGATAACCAGCTTACTATACCAGGTGCTCTCTGATCCAGTAAGAGATGCTGTAGGATCGGAGAGGTCTACACTTATAACAGTTATCTTATCATCAACGGAATAATTGTTAGTATTTGTAAATGTAGCCTTTATATTGCTTCTTGATGCGGAAACCGTTTCTTCATATCCAACAACAAATACATATTGGTAAGGTTGACCAGATTCACTTACAAGTGCATCTGCTACAGTTTTGCCTGATACAACACCATCCTTATTCTTAAGAAGAACACTACCAGTTTCCCCATCTTTTGCCTTTCCCCAAACCGTAATCTCGGCTCCGGCAAAATCAAAATCTGGAATATCATTTAATGGCTTATCATTTGTAGTAACAGTATACTTAACATATATTTTGCTTAGACTTGTTCTGAATTTTGTTGTTTTCTCCTCATAAGGAGAAAGAACCTGCTCAATTGCCATAACATCTGATCTAACTGTTATGGTCTCATTTATGAACTTGTACTTATAATACTTTGTAGTAACATTGCCCGCTTTATCTTCAATTGTTACTTTATAAGTTACAACTTCATTGAAACATTTGCTCGGATTACCCGTAAAATCTCGACTTACAACATAATTATCAGAATCTTTTGGAGTCTCTGTTGCAGGTACAGAAGAAAATTCTCCCGTGCCAATCTTTTCCTCTACTGTAAGTCTAGTTTTATCCAGTTCAGAACCGCCTGCATCTGACAATCCGAATTTTATCTGATAGGTCTTGGTAGAAGTGAAATAATCTGGCTGGCTCGCCACTGCGGCTTCCTCTGTGTCAGCGCCGCCTGTTCCGACACCACCTTCAGCTAATTCATCTTGGAAAAGCTTAAAGTCACTTATCTCTGGTTCCTTATCATCAAGAACCACAGTAATGTTTTTTGTATCTGACGTAAGCGATGTAGAACTAGTAGCCACTATAGGAATAGTGTTATTTCCGACAGCTATTGGATTACCATCAGTTACAGTCCACTGATTACTGCCTATCGAAGTAGCTGCGGTCGGTACATCATTATTATCATCATCCTTATGTGTTCCTATGGTAACACCACTAACAGTTGCACCATTAGCGTTATCCGGCATGGTAACTGGTGCTGTTATATAAACTTTTTTATCGCCACTCTTAGCATAGTAAGTACCTTCAATAGGATTTAACGGAACTGCATCAGAAGTATTCGAAGTCTTTACCGTTACATCACCTATAATCGGTTTAGAATTACCAACTGCAAGAGTTATTGTTCCTGTATAATCCGGCTCCCGCTTGCCTTCTTTTTGGCTGTGAATCGTGTATTTAATTTCTATGTTATCACTACCATTTGCAGCTTCTAATATCTTAAACTCCTGACTAGAAGTACGATTATTAGGCATGTCAGCTGGTTCATTTTTAAATGTAGAATTGCCTGCTTTGAGTTTCGTAGTATCGTAATTCCACCCAATCTCTTCGTCACCATCCTTACAGATAGCATCGGAAGTCATAAACCAAATAATTATTTCATCGCCAATATTAGCTCCAGTATATACCCCATTAGAAAAGCCTAACTCATCACCTGTGTCCTTGAATGAAACCTTAATTTGACTTGGAATCTCTTTAGTGCTCATCCTTACAGCAGCCGGAGATGTTATCGTGCAATCACATACTTTTGTCTCACCTACAAAATAAGCCTTATGAAGATAATATGTACCATCGCTCGCATAATCCTTGGTCTCATTAACAGAATCCTTGGCTTCGCTGTATGATTTAAAATTTGTTTCAGTAGTTGTAGCACTATTCTTATCAATACAATACTTTACTTGACCTACAAAAATATTGTTCTCATTACCCGAACCAGCTTGCTGCTCCAAATTCCCTTGAAATCTGCTGGCATCTTTATCGTTTTCTTCCCCAACCAGTATCTGTGCATTATAATTTGAATCAAAACTTAAGGTTGGATCATAAAACCCTACGGAAGCCACTGACCAAATATACTCATAGCATAATTCCTCAGCTACAGCGTCCGGATTAGACTCCGTAGGATTAGGTTTGGTGACATAAATCTTAATTGAGGTATTTGTACTTGACAGTGTCATGTTTAATCCATCTGCACCATCACTGTCTACATATTTAATTCCTGTAAATGGCGACTTTAGCCCTTCACCACTTGCAATCTGACCTACATTTACAGAAACGGCATTCGTTCCAACAATAAATTTTAATGTCTTTTTTACGACATTTACCGTTTCGCCCTCAACAGTTATGCATGAGTTCAAATCCGAAATAGATGTAGCCGAGTAGCTAATCGATGGACTATCCGCCAGAGCCACTTTCTCCCTGTCGTTGATGTAGAGAATTCCTATGATCATGCACACTGCTAGTATCAGTGCTATGAACCTTGTCTCTTTTCTGTTTAACCTTTTCATAGTTTTTTACCTTTCTTAAACTAACGTTTCGTCGGTATGAACTACAGTTTCTTTGTAAATAACAACTATCTGTTTTACCGGGCTGAGCTGATCCGGTAATGGTGCCATACTGTCTGTACTTCTGAGTACGGCTGTTTCTTCAGGGCTGTAACGTCCGATGATGTCATCGCTCGTCATGCTTCCGCCTATGGTCTCAACTTCGTCGAGGTCCTCGCCTGAAAGAACTTCTGTCTCTGCATCATTTGCAGGAGCATTGCTGCTGTGCACTTCAACTCCGAGCGCCTTAAGTACGTCTGTCTTCTCTTCGTACTCAGGGTTGAATGCTCTCTTTGCCTTTAATGGATCTTCACCTTCTGAATCTCCTGAAAGAACATCTGTAGGTGCGTCATAATCACTCATCATGTCGCCTGCTACATTGTCATCGAAGAGAAGATCTGTGTCTGCTTCGCTGTTGTCTGTAAGGACTTCAGTACTTGTTTCGTCATCCATCATTACAGGTTCTGCACTGAGGAGCTCTGTCTCCTCAACATCGTCATAAGTTCTCTTGCTTCTTGGTTTAACCGTCTTTGAATCCGGTTCAACTGATTTGAAGTCCGGAGCCGGAATGTTAGGTTTAACACTCTCGGCAGCTGCCTGAGCTGCAGGCTTTGCTGTTCCTTCGGTGGCATCCTTGCCTCCGCTGAGCTTATCTGAATCAGCTGCATCTCTTGCGTGGATAGTTCCGCCGAACCTTCTTCTTGACTTGTTTTCAGTGCTCTTTTTCTCGGAGTATCCGGATTCACGGATCTCCTGTATAGCTTTCTTCTCTGTTCTACCTGATACAACACCGAATACCTTCGGTATCTTAAGTACAAAGAAGATTATAACTGAAAGTATGAGGAAAAGTATCGCGAGGACAAGTCCTCCAACAAAAAGTATATTATATAATCCCATTTCTCATCACTCTCCTTCCTCGTTATTTTCCGCCTCAGGAGAGGAATCGTCAGTTGCTTCTGTTGCCTGCTCTTCCGGTTTCTTTTCTTCTTCCGGAGGAGCTGACATCTGTTCCTTCAGCTTGTTCATGACTGAAGAACGTTTGATCCATGTAGTATTCTCATCTATTCCGGTAACTGTAAGACCTTCATTGTAGAGATCTAAGATTGCCTGCTTGTTGGTCTTGGTCCATTTCTCAGGATCCTTGTTACCCTTTTCAAAGGTTTCATACATGAAGTTAAGATGCTCTGCATAAACCTTCGCAACATAGCTGCTTTCCTTACCGAGTGTAGCTTCTGCTTCTTCGTAGGTAGCTATGGCTTCATCATATTTGCCGAGCTTTCCGTTAAGCTCTGCTATCTTACACATCTTATTTACATATGACTGTGTATATGCCTTAACCTTAGGATTGTCGCTTTCCTTTGAAACATCAACCTTACCTGTTATCTGGCTTACAACATCCTCACAGGAATTGATTGCAAGGTCATAGTTGATTTCAGGATTGTCGAGATTTCCCATCTTCTCATATATAATAGAAAGGCTGTCGCTGAAGCTGTAGTAGAAGTCCTGTGCATCACTTCCTTCGTACTCATTCAGTTCTTCCATGGCAGTAGCCATAACCTCTTCTGCCTTATTTGGAACTCCCGGTTCATTTATATATGTAGTATAGATATTTCCAAGCACTGCATAATTCGTGAATTTTTCCTGCTCTGTGTTGGCGTATCTGTTCCTATTATAATCTGCAAATCCATTTACGTTATCGAGAAGACTCGATACATTTACATTTGCACTGGAACGGATCATGGATATGTCACCGTAGTAATCGGCAAGTGTTCCATAATCTTCATCCTTAGGATCAACCATCTTGAAGTACTTGGTTGCAGTTGCGTAATCCGACATTTCAGTATAATACGCAAGTCCCAGTCTGTAAAGCACTTCGTCATTTTTGTCTACGTTTCCGTATCCGTTCTTTATTCTGTTTGCAACTACTGTAAGACCTTCTTCAAGCTTTAAGAAAGGCTCTCCCTCTCCATTTACATCATTTGATGCATCTATATAAAGGTCTATGAACTGTACATAAGCGGCGGATTCCTTACCATCCAGATCCATTGCCGTTTTGTACTTATCAGCTGCTTCTACATAATTAGCTGAAGCCTTGAAGTTATTTCCTTCCTCTATATATGAAGCATAATTCTGAGCTGTCAGCTTGTTTCTTCCTGAAAGACCGATGAGGGAAACAATACCGAAGAGTATAGTAAGAATTGCTGTTGCTCCGAAGAGGGCAAGCTTCTTCTTATTCTCCTTCATGTAACTCTCATCGAGCTCTGTGTAATGATCAAGAGCATACATAAGCTCTGAACATGACTGATATCTGTCAGCAGGACTCGGCTGAGTACATTTCAGAATGATCTTCTCAAGACCTGTTGAAAGTGATGGATTCCACTCACGGATAGGCTTCATTTCATATGGCGGATCGTTAGGATTCTTACCTGTTACCATATGATACATGGTTGCACCGAGGTTGTAGATATCAGTACGGGCATCTGTCTTGTATATACCACGTCCCTTATCATCACCGAACTGCTCAGGTGCAGCATAACCTCTGGTACCGAGAGCCGTTGTATCTGCTATATTCTCTGCCTTGAACTCTTTAGCTGTACCGAAGTCGATGAGCTTAACATCTCCTTCAGGCTTAAGCATAACGTTCGAAGGCTTCATATCTCTATATATAATAGGAGGAGTCATGTTATGCAGATAGTCGAGAGCTGATGCCAGCTGACGTCCCCATGCTATAACATCTTCCTGAGGCTGTGCGCCTTCTTCCTTCAGTACGTCTGCAAGGTTTGTACCTTCTATGAAGTCCATGACAACGTAGATAGTACCTTTGTTGTTTATGATATCGACTATACGAGGAAGAACCGGATGGTCAACGTCCTTAAGGATGTTAGCCTCTCGCTCAAGTCCCTTAAGAAGTGTCTTAGTAGACTTGGTTCCGTCATTCTTCATCTCCTTGACAGCCCACTGCTTGTTCAGTCGGTTATCCATAGCAAGATAAACTATAGACATACCGCCACGGCCAATCTCTTTCAGTATTTCATATTTTCCGTCAAGTACGGTTCCTTCTTTAGTCATTTGAATGAATTTCCTTTTAGAATGTTCTAATTACAGCAACAGTAATATTATCTGTTTCACGTCTGCTCTTAACGAGGTCTGTTAAGTATTTGCATCCGTATTCCATTTTCTCTTCATCAGTTGCAACGTTCGGTCCGAGGTAATCCATAACCTCTTCGTCTGATACCTGGTGTCTGAATCCGTCAGAACAGAGAAGGTATATAGCATTCTTCTTCATCTGTCCTCTGAGGAAATCAGGCTCAACTACCTGAGATGCACCTACGCACTGAAGAAGTACGCTTCGTCTCGGATCTACCTTTGCTTCTTCCTCAGTCATCCTTCCAAGAGAAACTTCTCTGTGTACGAATGTCTGATCCTCTGTAACCTGCTTGGTTGTATCTGTCATCTCATATATACGGCTGTCGCCAACATGAACAACATAGTATACATCCTGGAGCATAAGTATTGCAGAAACTGTTGTTCCCAGCATGAGATTATGAACTGCTCCATAGCTTCCAAGTCTGTTGTTCTGGAACTGGATTATATTATTCCAGTCATTTCTAAGCGATGCCGGTGTGAAGGTACCATCACAAACCTGCTGTGTAAATGTATTGTCAAACCAATCGCAGAAGGCATTTATTACTTCCTTGCTGGCGAGCTCGCCTTTCTCAAGACCACCCATTCCGTCACAAACTATTGCGAATGTAACTTTACCTATAGGTGAATCGATGATTCTGATTGCAAGGGAATCCTGATTTGTCTTCTTTCTTATTCCTATATCAGTATGATATGCTGCTGTAAAATCCATGAAATCTTAATCCTTTCAAAACGGCCGATTCTTAGTCTTCTCTTCTGAGCTTGAATATGAATTCCTCGCCGCCCATCCAAACTACGGTTCCATTCTTGAGAAGGACTTCCTTACCAGGTTCGATCTTCTCTCCGTCTACGTATGTTCCGTTTGTTGAGTTATTATCAACTATATAATTAACACCATTCTTCTGAGCAATTATCGCATGAACACGGCTTACTGCTGTATTCTCCTTGATTGTGAAGTCAGCCTGTGAGTTTGACTTACCAATCTTGAAGTCAGGATGTGTGAAGAATATTTTCTCCTGAGTCTTTGTTCTTATGAAATGTGGCTCCGGCTTCTTTGTGAAGTCTACCGGGCCTGCCTGTGCAGGCTGTGCTGCAGGTGCTGGTGCAGGTGTCGGCTGTGGTACCGGTGGTACAGGAGCGCTTGTAAGCTCAGATGTATTGTTCTTTGTATCTTCTACAGGTGCCTGTGGTGCTACAGGAGCTTCAGGTGCCTTCGGCGCTGCTGGCGCTTTCGGCATTTCAGGCGTTTTCGGCATTTCAGGTGCTTTTGGCATCTCCGGTGCCTTTGGTGCTTCCGGTGCAGGTGTTGGTGCCTGTGGAGCTACCGGAGCCTGTGGCGCTGCTGGAGCTGCCGGCTGTGGTGCAACCGGTGTTGGTACTACAGGTGGTACAGGTGCCTGCGGTGCTGCCGGTGCTTTCGGCATTTCCGGTGCCTGCGGTGCTGTAGGTGCCTGCGGTGCTGCTGGAGCTTCCGGTGCCTTTGGCATTTCCGGTGCTTTTGGCATCTCCGGAGCCTTTGGCATCTCTGGTGCTTTTGGCATCTCCGGTGCCTTTGGCATTTCTGGAGCCTTCGGCATCTCTGGAGCCTTTGGCATTTCTGGTGCCTTTGGCATTTCAGGTCCATTCATTGGTGGAACGCCAGGTCCACCCTGTGGTCCGTTCTGTGGTGGCATTCCAGGTCCGCCCTGTGGTCCACCCATTGGGCCGTTTGGTCCTATTGGTCTTTCCTGTGGCGGCATGCCCTGTGGAGGCATTCCAGGTCCGCCCTGTGGTCCACCCATTGGGCCGTTTGGTCCCATTGGTCTTCCCTGTGGCGGCATGCCCTGTGGTGGCATTCCAGGTCCGCCCTGTGGTCCACCCATCGGGCCGTTTGGTCCCATCGGTCTTCCCTGCTGTGGCATGCCCTGTGGAGGCATTCCAGGTCCACCCTGTGGTCCACCCATTGGGCCGTTTGGTCCCATTGGTCTTCCCTGTGGCGGCATGCCCTGTGGTGGCATTCCA
>OCTW011592939.1_pt1 | contig 45155 bp, 28 predicted proteins | sample 1539671 | NCBI WGS metagenome assembly OCTW01 (sample SAMN02144230, study PRJEB22623) | gut metagenome | biome: sheep rumen | host: Ovis aries | place: New Zealand
GGGGGGGGGGGGGGGGGGGGGGGGCTGTAACTTAGATTATACCAAATTTTTTTTTAAACGGTTACTTATATTATGGAAACAAGTAGCATCAATAATGCGAATGATGGTCATTCGCGTGATGCTGCCTGACGGCGGAATAAAAAGAAATCACGACGTGACGGCATGGCGTCACGTCGTGATTTCATGCCGTCACGTCGTGACCGCATGCCGTCACGTCGTGTCGTAAGTTAAAAGGAACGCGCCCGCGAGGGCTTCACCGTGCGCGATGGATCCACTGCGTGGGGGTGTAGCCGTAGGCCGCCTTGAAGGCGCTGCTGAAGTGGCCGGGCGTGGAGAATCCGCAGCGGTAGGCCACGTCAGAGATGGGCATCTCGGGGTTCTTGTCGAGCATCGCCTTGGCGTTGCTCAGTCGGATCTGCAGGAAGTAGGCGGCCGGCGTCTTGCCTGTCAGTGCGAGCACCTTGCGTCGCAGCTGGTTGGAGCTCATGGTGAGGGCAGCGGCGAGCGTCTCGACGTCGACCTGGCTGCGCCCCATGTAGCTGTAGACGAGGTCGGTCAGTCGTCCGAGGAAGCGTGCGTCGGCGTCGTCGATGGCGCCTCCTGCCGCGTTGTTGGCGTTGTCGGTGTTGTCGGTGTTGGTGCCGTTAGTGTCGACGACAATACGCGAGAACTTCTCGCGGAGCAGCCGCCGCTGGTCGAGCAGCTTGGTGATCCATGCCTGCAGCTCGTCGGCGTTGAAGGGCTTGTAGAGGTAGGCGTCGGCGCCCGCGTTGATGCCCTTGACGAGGTCCTCGTTGGCCGAGCGTGCGGTGATGACGATGATGGGGATGTGGCTAGTGATGTCGTTGGAGCGTATGTTGCGGCAGAACTCCAGTCCGTCCATCTTGGGCATCATGAGGTCGGTGATGATGAGGTCGGGGACGAGCTGCTGGGCCTTGTCGAGGCCGTCCTGTCCGTCGTAGGCGTAGCTGATGGCGTATTGGTCGGCCAGCTGGTTGCCGATGAAGTAGGCGACGTCGCGGCTGTCCTCGACGACGAGGATGTGGATGGGCTCGGCCTGGTCGTCGACGCCCTCGGGCATGTCGAGGCCCTCGCCGTCGGCCTGCGTGACGATGGGGTTGATGCCGCTGCGCTCGGCCGCCGTGAGCGGCTGCAGGTCGGCGTCGCCGCCGTGGCTCAGGGGCATGGTCACGGTGAAGACGGTGCCGCGGTCCTTGCTCGAGATGACCTTGATGGTGCCGTCGACGGCGTTGATGAGCTGGCGGGTGAGGGCCAGTCCGACGCCGGTGCCGACGTGTGCCTTGTCGCTGTCGGCCTGATAGAAAGGCTCGAAGATGTGCTGCAGGTGCTCGCGGCTGATGCCGATGCCGTCGTCGGCAATCTGGAAGACGAAGCGGTCGCCGTCGCATCGGGTGATGATGTTGATGTGTCCGCCTGCGGGTGTGAACTTGATGGCGTTGTGCACCAGGTTGTTGATGATCTTCTGCACGTAGTCGGGCACGAAGTCCATCACGACCGTGTTCTCCTGCGGGGCATAGACGAGGCTGATGTTCTGGCTGTGGGCGTAGCTGTAGAACGTCTCCATGATCATGTTGATGTAGCCTACGATGTTGTCGCGGCGCCAGTTGGGGGCTTCTACGCGGGCCTGCACCTTCGAGAGGTCGAGCAGCTGGTTGATGAGCAGCAGGAGCTGCGAGCCCTGTCGGCGGATGAGGTTGCCGCTGGTGTGGACCAGCTCGGGCGAGTCCTCGGGCGGTGTATAGTCGATGAGCTGCTGGCTCATGCCGAGGATGACGGTCAGTGGTGTGCGGAACTCGTGGGTGATGTTAGTAAAGAAGTTCTCGCGCGTGCGTTGCAGCTCGAGCAGCTGGTGGTTCGACTTGTTCTTCAGCCGGATGGCATAGACGAGGAGGGCGAGGGCCAGGAGCATGAGCACGCCGATGATGGTGCCGCCGATGATGATGGTGCGGTTCTGGCGCTTGGCGGCGGCGTTCTGCTCGGCCAGCTCGTCGTTGCGGAACTTGGCGCTGTAGTTCGAGAGCAGCTGGCGCATGTCGTTCTGGTAGATGGTGTCCTTCAGCTTGTTGTAGTGGTCGAGGTGGAGCATGGCCGCCTTGGGGTCGGAGTCGTAGAGGGCGGCGAAGAGTCCGTGGACGGCGCGCGCCTGGTTGTAGAGGTCGCCCGTCTGCGTGAACAGCTGGTTGGCCATGTCGAAGTAGCGGGCGGCGTCGTCGATGCGGCCTTCCAGTCGCATCACCTCGCCCAGCGTGTTGAGGCTGATGCCGAGCGAGGGCATGATGGCCTGCTGCTGCAAGACGGGGATCGACTGCCGGAGCAGCTGGTGGGCCTGGGCGGTGTCGCCGAGGGCGGCCAGCGCGGCGGCCATCTGCGACAGGCGTATGGCCGCCTTGCCGCCGTTGCCGCGCTGCTGCTCCAGCTCGAAGGCCTGGCTGCCGTGGGCCAGCGCCGTCTTGTAGTCGCCCAGCTCCTGATAGATCTCGCAGGCGATGCCGTGGATGGCGGCGGCGTGCTCGTGGGCCGTGGTCTTCTGGTCGGCCTCGATGGCCCGCTCGATGTATTCTCGGGCCTGTGCGGGCTGCTTGGCCGCGAGATAGATGCCGGCGATGGTGTTGAGCGTCGAGCTCAGGCGGTCGTAGTCCTTGTGGCGGCTGTCGTGGTCGTAGCCCATCTCGCCGTAGCGCAGCGCCTCGATGTAGTTGGCCTTGTAGAGATAAGCCAGGGTGAGCAGGCTGAGCGTCTCGGAGCGCCAGGTGTAGTCGCCGTGGTGCTCGGTCAGGGGCAGGGCCTGGAGCCCGGCCTCGACGGCGAGGTCGTAGAGTCCCGTGTTGACGAAGTATTCCTCAGCATAGTAGCTGGCGGTCATGACGAGCGTGTCGGGTGGGGTGGTGTCGTCGAAGGTGATGTTGTCGCCGAAGCCTTCGGCCAAGAGGCTCTGCATCAGCTGGTTGGCGGTGCTGATGCGCTTTGCTCCCTGCTGTTTGGAGAGGCTTTGGAAGAGCTGCGCGATGTCGTCCTGCGGTGCGCTCACAGCGGCGAGCGGCAGCAGACATGCCATAAGGATCATGACCACATAGTGTCTCATTCGTGAGTTGCTTTAATGGTTATTCTGAGTGCAAAGATACATATTTTTTTCGAAACGCGGCAAAAATTGACAAGAAAATGGAAGGAAATGTTTTCCGCCCCGCCCGACAAAAATCAATAAAAGCATCGGGGGCGAAAAAAAAATTGGCTCAGTCGGCGCGTAATTCACAAATTATCACTATCTTTGCAGTCCGATTTTGAGATATAACGTTATATTATTATTTTGCAGACAAGAAAAATAGGTATGGCTGAAGCTAAGAAGATTAAGACCGCGCTGATCTCAGTGTTCCACAAAGATGGACTGGACGAGCTGCTCAGCAAGCTCCACGAGGAGGGCGTCAGCTTCCTGTCGACAGGAGGCACGCAGAAGTTTATTGAAGAGCAGGGCTACCCCTGCCAGAAGGTGGAGGACGTGACGACCTATCCCTCCATCCTGGGCGGACGGGTGAAGACGCTCCATCCGAAGGTGTTCGGAGGCATCCTGGCCCGCCGCGACAACGCCGGCGACCGCGAGCAGATGCAGCAGTATGACATTCCCGAGATCGACCTCGTCGTCGTCGACCTCTATCCCTTCGAGCAGACCGTCGCCAGCGGTGCCTCGGAGCAGGACATCATCGAGAAGATCGACATCGGCGGCATCTCGCTCATCCGCGCCGCTGCGAAGAACTTCAGCGACGTGGTCATCGTCCCCTCGAAAGCCGAATACGGCGTGCTGCTCGACATCCTGAAGCAGCAGGGCGCCGAGACGACGCGCGCACAGCGCCGCATGCTGGCCGAGCGTGCCTTCGGCGTCAGCAGCCACTACGACACGGCAATACATGGATGGTTCACATCAGATAATAGATAATAGATAAAAGATAATAGATATATGGCGGTTGATAGCGTGCTGAGAATTAAGAGCGAAAAATTCTCCGAGCGTGTTGTGAAGTGTTATCAATATCTATTGAACGAAAAGAAGGAGCAAGTGATGTCTAAACATCTTCTGCGGAGTGGCACCAGTATTGGTGCTAACATCAGCGAAGGAATCTTTGCGCAGAGCAGGGCTGATTTCGTCAACAAACTCAGCATCTCGCTAAAGGAAGCCCAGGAAACCAGCTACTGGCTGACGCTGCTCCACAACAGTGGTTTTCTGAACGATAAGGAATATCACTCCATCCATTCTGATAATAAGGAATTGATAAAGATGCTTGTCGCAACAATAAAGACTGCAAAAGCCAACGGCTGAATATCTATTATCTATTATCTTTTATCTTTTATCTGAAAAAGTTTTATGAAATAAAAATTTTTATAGTATGGGATTTTTCAGTTTCCGACAAGAGCTGGCCATGGACCTTGGCACAGCTAATACGATTATAATCAGCGACGACAAGATCGTCGTCGACGAGCCTTCCGTCGTGGCGCTCGACCGCCGCACCGACAAGATGATTGCCGTGGGCGAGAAGGCTAAGATGATGCACGAGAAGGCCCACGACAATATCCGCACCATCCGACCGCTGCGCGACGGCGTCATCGCCGACTTCTCTGCCTGCGAGCAGATGATGCGCGGACTGATCAAGATGGTGCACACGGGCCATCACCTCTTCTCACCCTCGCTCCGCATGGTCATCGGCGTGCCCTCGGGCTCGACGGAGGTGGAGCTGCGCGCCGTGCGCGACTCGGCCGAGCATGCCGACGGCCGCGACGTCTACCTCATCTTCGAGCCGATGGCTGCTGCCATCGGTATCGGCCTCGACGTGGAGGCTCCTGAGGGCAACATGATCGTCGACATCGGCGGCGGCACCACGGAGATTGCCGTCATCTCGCTCGGCGGCATCGTGTCGAACAACTCCATCAAGGTGGCCGGCGACGACCTGACGGCCGACATCCAGGAATACATGTTCCGCCAGCACAACGTGAAGGTGTCGGAGCGCATGGCCGAGCGCATCAAGATCAACGTGGGCTCCGTGCTGACCGACCTGGGCGACGATGCCCCCGAGGACTACGTCGTCCACGGCCCGAACCGCATCACGGCCCTGCCCATGGAGGTGCCCGTCTGCTATCAGGAGATTGCCCACTGTCTGGACAAGACCGTCACGCGCATCGAGACGGCTGTGCTCTCGGCGCTGGAGAACACGCCGCCCGAGCTCTACGCCGACATCGTGAAGAACGGCATCTACCTGACGGGTGGCGGCGCGCTGCTGCGCGGACTGTCGAAGCGACTGACCGACAAGATCAACATCCCGTTCATCGTCGCCGACGACCCGCTCCACTGCGTGGCCAAGGGTGCAGGCATCGCCCTGAAGAACATCGACCGCTTCACGTTCCTCAAGCGATAACACCATAATATATATTAAAGAGCGTGCAGGCGCTGCTGGCTTTCTTCACACGCTATTTCCATTGGGTCGTCTTCCTCGTGCTGGAAGCGGTCAGTGGGGTGATGCTGTTTCGCTACAACAGCTATCAGGGCAGCGTGTGGCTCAGCTCGGCCAATGCCGTGGCGGGGAAGGTCTACGACTGGTCCTCGTCGGTCAGCCATTTCTTCACGCTCACACGCATCAACGAGGAACTCACCGAGCGCAACATCTTCCTCGAGCGGCGGGTGCAGCAGCTGATAGATGAGCGGCAGACAAAAGAGATTGAGACCGAAGACTTTATGACGGCCCGTCAACCCATGACGGACAGTATGGGGCATCATTCCTCTCAACTCTCCACTCTCACCTCTCAGCTCAAGCTGATTCCCGCCAAGGTGGTGGCCAACACCATCGACAGGGCTGACAACCTGATGACCATCAACCGCGGCGAGGCTGACGGCGTAAAGGCCAACATGGGCGTGGTCTGCGGCAGCGGACTGGTGGGCGTGGTCTACATGGTCAGCCGCCACTATGCCATCGTGATGCCCGTGCTCAACAGCCAGTCGCGCATCAGCTGCAGCATCCGCGGCCGCGACTACTTCGGCTATCTGCGGTGGGACGGCGGCGATCCTCTCTACGCCTACGTCGAGGATATCCCCCGCCACGCCAAGTTCCGCAAGGGCGAGTGGGTGGAGACGAGCGGCTTCTCCTATATATTCCCGGCCGGCATCAGCGTGGGGCGCATCGTGGGCATCTATAACTCGGCCGACGGACTGTCCTACAGGCTGAAGGTGCATCTGGCGACTGACTTCGCCTGTCTGCGCGACGTCAGCGTCCTTGACGACCCGGGCATGGCAGAGCGCATGATGCTCAACCAGGCGGCTGAAGACTCGCTGAGAACTGAGAGGTGAGAACTGAGAGGTGAGAACTGAGAGGTGAGAACTGAGAACTGAGAGCTGAGATGGAAAGTCTGAGACGTATCATCCTGTTTATAGTGCTGTTGCTGGCACAGGTGCTGGTGCTTAACCGCATCCAGCTCTTCCATTGTGCCACACCACTGCTCTATGTCTACTTTGCGGTCATCTTCCCACTGGGCTATCCCAGATGGGCCGCACTGCTCTGGAGCTTCTTCATGGGACTGGCCGTCGACGTGTTCTTCAACACGCCGGGCGTGGCGGCCGCCTCGATGACCCTCGTGGCCCTGCTCCAGCCCTACCTGCTGCCCCTCTTCCTGCCCCGTGAGGCAGAGGAGAAGATGGCCACGTCGGCCCGGACGCTCGGCTGGGGCAAGTTCATGACCCTCGCCACCATCCTGGTGCTCATCTATTGTCTGGCTTTCTTCTCGCTCGAGGCCTTCTCGTTCTTCAACTGGCTCCACTGGCTGGAGTGCATCGGCGGCAGCGCCCTGCTGACGCTGTTGCTCATCTTCACCATGGAAACCCTGAGATCTTAAGACGTTTTTGGCTGTGAAGGACTACGGACTTGAGAATCGACGATTCGTCATTGCAGGTGTGGCCGTGCTGATCGTGGTCACCTATATCATCCGGCTGTTCACCCTCCAGCTGATGAGCGACGACTATAAGAAGAACGCCGACTCCAACGCCTTCCTCAAGAAGATCGACTTCCCCTCGCGGGGCGTCATCAGCGACCGTAAGGGGCGGCTGCTGGTCTTCAATCAGCCCAGCTACGACATCATGGTCGTCGTCAACGAGGCCCGCGGACATCTCGACACACTGGAGTTCTGCCAGACGCTGGGCATCACCCGCGACGAGTTCGACCAGCGCATGGCGGCCATTCGCCAGCTGCCGGGCTATTCGCGCTTCACCCAACAGCTCTTCATGTCGCAGCTCAGCGACCACGACTTCAGCATCTTCCAGGAGAAGATGTTCCGTTTCCCCGGCTTCTACGTCCAGCGGCGCAGCATCCGCCAATATGAATATCCCAACGCGGCTCATATCCTCGGCGACGTGGCCGAGGTGTCGAAGGGCGACATCGAGAACGACGACTACTATCAGCCGGGCGACTACATCGGCAAGCAGGGCGTCGAGCGCTCCTACGAGCGCCAGCTGCGAGGCGAGAAGGGCGTGCAGATCCTGCTGCGCGACGCCTTGGGCCGCATCAAGGGCAGCTATCAGGACGGCGCCCTCGACCAGAAGCCCGTGCCGGGCAAGAACCTGACCCTCGCCATCGACATCGACCTGCAGCAGCTCGCCGAGCGTCTGCTGGAGGGCAAGATAGGCTCCGTCGTGGCCATAGAGCCCAAGACGGGCGAGGTGCTCTGCATGGCCTCGTCGCCCAGCTACGACCCGCGCGACATGGTGGGCCGCAAGCGTTCGAAGACCCATCGTGAGCTGAGCCTCGACCCCTGGAAACCGCTCTACAACCGCTCCATCATGGGCACCTATCCCCCCGGCTCGACGTTCAAGACGACGCAGGCGCTGACCTTCCTCTCCGAAGGCATCATCACCCCGCAGACGGCCTATCCCTGCCATCGCGGATTTGTCCACCGCGGTCTGCGCGTCGGCTGCCACGGCCATGGCTCGCCGCTGCCCATCGTGCCGGCCCTGTCGACGTCGTGCAACGGCTTCTTCTGCTGGGGACTCTACTATATGATGGGCAACCGCCAGAAGTATCCCACCGTACAGGTGGCCATGAACCGCTGGCGCGACTACATGGTCTCGATGGGCTTCGGCTATCAGCTCGGCATCGACCTGCCTGGCGAGAACCGCGGCCTTATCCCCAATGCCGAGTTCTACGACAAGCACCACCGCTCGAGCTCATGGAGCGGACTGAGCATCGTCTCCATCTCGATCGGTCAGGGCGAGGTGACGGCCACGCCTCTGCAGATAGCCAACCTGGGGGCCACGATAGCCAACCGCGGATATTTCATCACCCCTCATGTCGTGAAGAAGGTGGAGGGCGAACCGCTCGACTCACTATATACCACGCCGCGCCGCACCATGGCCACCCGCGAGGCTTACGACTATGTCGTGGCGGGCATGCGCTCGGCGGCCCTTGGCGGAACGTGTAAGGCGCTGGCCCACTACGACTTCCAGCCGTGCGGCAAGACGGGTACGGCCCAGAACAAGGGTCACGATCACTCCGTCTTCATGGGCTTTGCCCCGATGGATAATCCTCAGATTGCCGTGGCCGTCTATGTCGAGAACGGCGGATGGGGCGCCACCTACGGTGTGCCCATCGGCGGACTGATCATGGAGCGCTACATCAAGGGTGAGCTGTCTGCCGCCAGCGAGGCACGCGCCACCAGTATACAGAACCGACGCATCAGCTACGGGGTGGATAAGAGATAAAAGATAATAGATAATAGATAAGAGATATAGTGGGTAGGAGAGACGATAATAAAAACAAGACCGTGCTGGGATCCATCGACTGGTGGACCATCCTGATTTATCTGGCACTGATCACCTTCGGATGGTTCAGCGTCTGCGGTGCCAGCTATAACTTCGGCGACACGGAGATCTTCTCGCTCGAGTCGCGCTCAGGCATGCAGATTGTCTGGATAGGCACGTCGCTCGTGCTCGGACTGGTCCTGCTGTTGCTTGACGACCGCGTCTACGAGCTCTTCGGCTACATCATCTTCGGCTTCATGCTCCTGCTGCTCTTTGCCACCATCTTCAATCCACACAGCATCAAGGGCTCCCGATCGTGGCTCGTGCTCGGACCACTGCGACTGCAGCCTGCCGAGTTTGCCAAGTTTGCCACCGCGCTCGCCCTGGCCAAGTTCATGGGGCGCCATGAATACAATATCCACCGATGGCGCGACTTCCTCTATACGCTCGCGTTCATCATCACACCCATGCTCTTCATCGTCCTGCAGCAGGAGACAGGGTCGGCCCTGGTCTACCTCAGCTTCTTCCTCATGCTTTATCGTGAGGGCATGACGGGCTCGGTGCTCTTCACCGGCGTGGCCATGGTCATTTACTTCGTCGTCGGCATCCGCTTCGAGGCGACGCCGCTGTTCGACACGCCCACCTCGGTGGGCAAGTTCGTCGTCCTGCTGCTCATCCAGATCTTCACGTCGATGATGATCGGCGTCTTCTGCCGCCACTGGCGCACGGCCTGGTGGTGCCTCGGGCTCACCGTCGGCATCACGCTCGCGACGCTGCTCTTCTCCGTCTTCGTCATTCCCTTCGACATCGTCTGGGTGCAGTATGCGCTGACCGGCCTGCTCATCGTCTTCCTGCTGTGGCAGGGGCTGCAGAGCCGCGTGCGCAACTATCTCTGGATAGCGGCCTTTGCCATCGGAAGCGTCGCCTTCTTCAGTGCCGCCGACTATGCGCTCAACAATGTGCTACAGCCCCACCAGCGCACCCGTATTAACGTGCTGCTGGGTCTCGACGATGACATCAAGCATGCCGGCTACAACGTCCATCAGAGCCAGATAGCCATCGGCTCAGGCGGACTCGAAGGTAAGGGATTCCTTAACGGCACGCAGACAAAACTCAAATATGTGCCTGAGCAAGACACCGACTTCATTTTCTGCACCGTCGGTGAGGAAGAAGGCTTCCTCGGAGCCGCCGGCGTCCTGCTGCTCTTCCTCGCCCTCATCCTGCGACTTATCCACCTGGCGGAGCGACAACCGACCACCTTCGGCCGCGTCTACGGCTACTGCGTGCTCTCCGTCTTCCTCTTCCATGTCTTCATCAATGTCGGTATGGTGCTCGGCCTGACCCCCGTCATCGGCATCCCCCTGCCCTTCTTCTCCTATGGCGGCTCGTCGCTCTGGGGCTTCACGTTCCTCCTCTTCATCTTCCTCCGCATCGATGCCGGCCGCCATCGCGAGCTCGACTGACGGCGGGAGTCATTCCTTAACAGCACCTTTTCTCTTGATGCTTACCCCGATGTCGGCGATGCCGGGGAGGAGTTCGCGTTTCATGTAGTGGTGGATGCGGACGGTGAGGGAGTCGCCCTGCTGGAGGGTGACGGTGCGCAGGGGGAATGAGGATTCGTAGAAGTTGAAGCCTCGGTTGATGGGGCTGCCGTCCTCATGGGTGAGGCGGCAGCGGAGGGTGTCGCTGAGCAGAGTGCCTGCGGGCATGACCTGCTGGTCGACGATGAGGATGAGCTCCTTGAAGGGATAGCGGCTACAGGTGCGGAGGCCGACGGTCTCGTCGTAGAGAGCGGCGTCGGCAACAGGTCCGACGGCAAAAAGGAGGGTGTCGGAGTCCTCCCATCCCTCGATGGGTGTGTGGGCGTAGTGGGTATAGATAACCTTACGGTTGCAGCCGGCCATTGCCAGTGCAACCGTAAGGGTGATGATGGCGGCCATGAAGGCCGTCGCATGATGTTTATTCCTTGGGCTTCTCATTGTTGTTGTCCTGAGCGGCAGGCTGCTTTTCGCGCGGGGCGTTGTTGGACGGCTTCTTGCGCTTCGGCTGACGTGGCTGTGCGTCCTGAGGCTTGCGGTCGTTGGGCTGGGCCTTCGGGCTGTCCGCCGTGTCTTGAGCCTTTGGCTTGTCGGCCGTGTCCTGGGTCTTCGACTTGTTCTTCTTCTTTTTCTTCTTGGCTTTGTCGAAGCGGGTGATGCTGTCGCCGGCCAGGAGGTCGACGGGTCCTTCGTCCTTCTTCTTCGGCTGGTCGTCGGGCTGCAGGTCGGCCGGCTTCTCGCCGCGGCGGTTCATCTCGATGATCTCCTTGGCACGCTCGGCGGTGATGGTCTCCAGGTTGGCGGCGATGCGCTTGTCGGTGGAGTAGGTGACGAGTCCGGCCAGGATGTCGGCCTTGAAGTAGAAGTAGTCGGCGTCAAGCGTCTGCAGGACGGCGTCGCGCGAAGGCAGTTGCTTGCCGTGCTCCATGTAGTCGTCGACCTCGTAGTTGAGGCAGCACTTCAGCTTGGCGCACATGCCGGCCAGTTTCTGCGGGTTGAGCGAGATGTCCTGGAACCGGGCGGCGCCGGTGGAGACGCTGACGAAATTCTTCATCCATGTGGCGCAGCACAGCTCGCGGCCACAGGGGCCCGTGCCGCCGATGCGTCCGGCCTCCTGGCGGGCGCCGATCTGCTTCATCTCGATGCGCACGTGGAAGGCGGCGGCGAGGTCCTTGATGAGCTGTCGGAAGTCGACGCGCTCGTCGGCGATGTAATAGAAGATGGCCTTCTGTCCGTCGCCCTGATACTCGACGTCGCCGATCTTCATCTTCAGCCCCAGGCCCTTGGCTATCTCGCGGCTCTCGATCATCGTCTCGTGCTCGCGGGCCTTGGCCTCGCGGAACTTGTCCATGTCGATCTGGCGGGCCAGCCGGTAGATGCGCTTGATGTCGTCCTCCGACTTGAGGTTGGCTTTCTTGACCTGCAGGTTGACCAGCCGTCCGGTCAGCGTGACGACGCCTATGTCGTGGCCCGGCGATGCCTCGACGGCCACGATGTCGCCCTTCTTCAGGGGCAGGCGGTTGACGTTGTGGTAGTAGCCCTTGCGGGTGTGCTTGAACTGCACCTCGACGAGGTCGGTGGTCTCGTCGTTGCCCGGCACGTCGGCCAGCCAGTCGTAGGTGTTGAGCTGGCGGTCCTGACGTCCGACGGCGGCTCGGCAGAGTCCGCGGTCGCATCCGGTGCGTATTTCGTTGTTCTTGTTCATTGCTCTTTTTCTCTTTTTTCGTTATATCGTTATAACGGGATGTCGATTTTTTTTCTCTTTCGTTATATCGTTATTTCGTTATATCGTTATTTCCTTTTTCTTTTATTTCTGTAGCAGCAGGACGATCATCTGCAGGGCGAAGTCGAAGAAGACGATCTTGGCGTTGGCGTTCTGGCCGATGTCGCGGATGGCGCGGTTGGCCAGGTCGTAGATCATGAGTACGTTGGCCTCGTTGATGAACCGGGCGAAGTTGCGGGCGAAGTCTTCCTCCTTCTGCGTCATGTAGACGAGGTCTTCGTTGCGGAAGTTATACATGAAGTTCTCGCGCACCATGCGGAGGAAGAACTCGAGCCATCGCTTCTGCTTCTCGCGGCCGAAGGAGGCCATCGTCTCGCTCCATCGGCGCAGTTCGCGCACGTTGCGCTGGTAGGCCAGTCGCATGAGCGAGATGAAGATGTCGAGGAACTGCTCGTTCTCCGAGCCCACCTGCAGCTCCTCCAGTGCCTTGAGCCATGAGCCGTTGGCCAGCCGGCTGATGCGTCGTGCCGATGCCTCGTCGATGCCTCGTCTAAGGATGAGTGCCTGGCAGATGACGTCGGCCGGGAGCTTCTTGACGTCGATGCGCTGCACGCGGCTGCGGATGGTCTCGAGCAGGCGGTCGGGCTCTTCGCTGACCATGAGGAAGACGGTCTGCGAGGGTGGCTCCTCGATGAGCTTGAGCAGCTTGTTGGCGCACTCGATGTTCATGCGTTCGGGCAGCCAGATGATGCTCACCTTATAGCCGCCCTGGCTGGACTTCAGCGACAGTTTGCGCACCAGCTCGTCGCTCTCGCCGGCGGTGATGATGGCCTGCTGGTTCTCGGCGCCGATGGCCGTCATCCACTGGTCCATGGTGAAGTAGGGGCCGTGGGTCATGAGCAGGTCGTGCCACTCGCTGGCGAAGTCGTCGCTGATGGGCTTATGGTCGGAGCCCATGGACGGCAGCTTGATGGTGGGGTAGGTGAAGTGAAGGTCGGGATGCTCCAGCTTGGCCAGCATCGGGTGCTCGGGGGCATCGTCGGGACTGACTGCCACGTCAGGCTCGTCGCCGAACATCGAGGGCGGTGCGGCCTGTCGGCGGCTCAGCAGGTGGCAGGCGAAGGCGATTGCCAGTGCCATCTTGCCGGCGCCCTTGGGCCCGCAGAGCATGAGTGCGTGCGGCAGCCGCTGCTCGTCGACCATCTGCAGCAGGCGGTCGCGCACTTCTTCCTGACCTATGACTTCGGTGAACTTCACTCTTGTTTTCTTTTTTTTCGGGATATCGTTATTTCGTGATATCGAAATGTCGTTATATCGTTATTTCGAGATTCCGGGATTTCGACTCTTTCGTTATTTCGTTATTCCGGGATTCCGTTATTCCTTAATTGCTTGACGATTTCGACGACGGAGTCGACGACGCCCATGGTGTAGAAATGGATGTCCTTGACGCCGTGGACATAGAGCTCGCGACACTGGCGGACGCACCACTTGATGCCCAGGCGGCGGGCGTCGTCGTCGGTGCGGCATAGCTCGATCTCGCGGGCCAAGGCCTCGGGGATGTCGCAATGGAACGTGCGGGGCACGACGGTCAGCTGGCTGAGCTTGCCCAGCGGCTTCAGGCCGGGGATGATGGGGATGGTGATGTCCATGGCGCGGGCCTTCCTGACGAAATCGAAATATTTCTCGTTGTCATAGAACAGCTGCGTCACGGCATACTGGGCCCCGAGGTCCTGCTTCTGCTTCAGATACTGCATGTCCATCTCCATGTTGGGCGCCTCCTCGTGCTTCTCGGGATAGCAGGCCACGCCGATGTCGAACCGCGGGCCGGGCGACTTGATGGGTGTGCCGTCGGCGAAGAATCCGTCGTTGAAGCGCTGCACCTGGCGGATGAGGTCGGTTGTGTGGGCATGACCGCCCGGGGTGGGGCGGAAGACGCTGTCGTCCTTGGCCTTGTCGCCGCGCAGGAGCAGCAGGTCGGTCAGCCCGAGGAACTGCAGGTCGAGCAGCTCGTATTCGATGTCCTCCACCGTGGCGCCACTGCAGATGATGTGGGGCTGCACGGGCACGCCGAAGCGCTGCTGGATGGCGGCGGCCACGGCGATGGTGCCCGGTCGGCGGCGCACGCGCTGGCGCTCGAACCGGCCGTCGCCGAGCTCGCGGTAGACGTACTCAGAGTGGTGCGTCGTGATATTGATGAAGGCGGGGTTGAGCCGGCACAGCTTCTCGATGTCGGCAAAGAGCCGCTCGGTGCCCGTCCCCTTCAGCGGGGGCAGCACCTCGAACGAGAACTGTCGCTCGTCGGTCATGTTCTGTATCAGGTTTGCTACGGCCATTGCTTACGTTTTAGCGTATTTGGGTGCAAAGTTACGAAAAAACGAGGGAAATGCAAAAGGAAAACGTGTTTTTCTTTTCATTTCCGAGTGCCAGTAACTTCGGCGGAGCCAAAGTTACGAAAAATAATCCAAACACACGCCAGATTTTGCGAAAAGTTGTGAAGCCGGCGGGCTTCCCATGGCTTTCCGGCGGTCCTTTGCCGACGGCGGAGGAACGCGCCGGAACATGAAAAACGGTGCTTCTCGAAGGTAATATAGGGGTATATTACTATCGAAAAGCACCGTTTTGTCATCTTCCGACAGTCGTTTTTCCTGTTCTCATTTGGTAGTTTTCGAAGAGTGCATCCTTCAACAAGGGCACCGGCACGCTGACACTCACATTCAGCGAGGACAACCTGGAAGCCATCGAGGCAGGCAAACCCTACATCGTGAAGTGGGACAGTTCGGAGCCGACGGAGCTGAAGGATCCTATGTTCGCGAATGTGACCGTCAGCAGCGCGTCTGACTCCGTGGAAACCGCTGTCATCAAGTCTGTCGACACGGGCGCTGTCGGTCTGACCCTGACCACTGGCAGCACCACCGTTCGCTGACCGGAATGATTCCTGCTCCCTCTCTCTTGGGGGAGGGGACAGTTAAAATGGAAGGCGGCTTAAGACTGAAAGGTCTGTGTGATCCGTGGCTAACAAAAAAACTGTCCCTGCCAGCAAATATGCGGCAGGGACAGTTTTTTGTTTTATACAGACAGTGGGCGCATCACTTGATGCGGTAGAGGCGGAACGACATCGGGGGCACCTTGTCCTCGATCGTGGCAGCCTTCTTGCCGGCCGTGACGGCGCACGAGCCGGGACGCGGCGTGATGCGTGTGGGGTTGTCGAGCGTGTTCTCGTCGTCCATGCCGTCGTGGCTGAGGGTCAGCGTCTGGGCGGTGTGGTCGCCCTTGAGGCCCTGCAGGTTGAGGGTGATGTCTTGAGCCGAGCGTGACGTGTTGACCACCTTGACGATGATCTCGCCGCTGGGCTTGTCGCTGACGGCCGAGGCATAGAGACCGTCCTGGCCGTCCTGATTGCCGACGGGACGCTTGTCCATAGTCAGGGGCAATACGTTGGTGCCGCAGTTCTGGGCATACATCTGCTGGACGTAGTAGCTGACGGAGCGGAACGAGCGGAGGTTGTCGAACCAGATGAGGTCGGGACGCCACTGCCAGCCGTCGACGTGGGCGAAGAGCGGGGCGTAGGCCGTCATGTAGACCACGTCGGCATTGCGCTCCATGCCGGTCATGAAGGCGGCCTCGAGGATCGATGCCTCATAGTGGTTCCACTTGTGCTTGTTCTTCCCGTGGCAGGCATATTCGCCGGCGAAGACCTTCGGGCCCTTGCGGTCGTAGGTGTCGTAGCGCATGGCGCCGCAGTTGCCGTACTTGCTCTTGCCTTCGGGCGTGGCGAGGAACCAGTCCTCGTTGCGATAGAAGTGCTCGTCGACGAGGTCGGCCTTCAGGCGGCGCATGGCCTGCCATCCCTTCTCAAACATCTTGCCCTCGCTGTCGGGGCCGCTCGTGCCCACGATCTTAATGTCGGGATACTTGGCGCGGATGGCCCGCATGAAGACCTCCAGACGGTCGTAGTAGAGGTCGTCCCACTGCTCGTTGCCGACGCCGATGAACTTCAGGTTGAAGGGTGCGGGGTGGCCCATCTCGGCGCGCTTCTTGCCCCATTCGGTGTTGACGTCGCCGTTGGCAAACTCGATGAGGTCGAGGCAGTCCTGGATGTAGGGGTCGAGCTCGTTCATCTTGGCGTGGGCGTCGGGGCCGTTCTGGAACTGGCAGGCCAGTCCGACGCTCAGCACGGGCAGGGGCTCGGCGCCGATGTCCTCAGAGAGGAGGAAGAACTCATAGAATCCGAGGCCGTACGACTGGTAGTAGTCAGCAAAGTAGCGATAGTCGAACGTGTCCTCCCAGCGGTTGCGGTTGGTGGGGCGGTTCTCGACCGGGCCGATGGTGTTCTTCCACTGGTAGCGGGTGTCGAGCGTGGTGCCCTCGACGATGCAGCCGCCAGGGAAGCGGAACACGCCGGGGTGGACGTCCTCGAGGGCCTCGGCCAGGTCGCGGCGCAGGCCGTTCTCGCGACCCTTATACGTGTCGACGGGGAAGAGCGAGATGTGCTCCAGGCAGACCTGGTTGGGGCTGGAGAGGAAGATGCGCAGCTGCGCCTTGGCCTCAGTGCGGGGCGACTTCAGGATGATTTCATACTTCTTCCAGTCCGAGGAGGTGATGTCGAGCTTCTGCTGGACGAACTCCTGGCGCTCCTCCATCGTGCTGGGGTTGGTGAGCTGCACGCGGATCTGTGATGAGCCCTTCGGGGCGCGGGCCCAGACGGTGAAGCGATACTCCTTGCCCTTCTCGACGCCGATGCCGAAGAATCCCTCGTTCTCCAGGCCCGTGCGGCGCTCGCGGTGGCCGGGGTCGTTGAGCACGACGTAGTGGGGGCAGCGCTCGAAGGGACCGTCGTTCTTCAGCTCGACGCGGCCGAAGACGCGCCATCCCATGTAGGGCTGCGCAAACTCGAACGAGCGGTTCTTCACCAGCTCGCCGTAGAGTCCGCCGTCGGCAGCAAAGTTGATGTCCTCGAAGAAGAGTCCGTACATCGTGGGCTGTACGGGGGCCCCCAGTTTCTTGGTGTTCACGTCCATGACGTGCTGCGCCTGGGCGCTGATGCCCATGGCTGCTACGAGTGTTAGGATACTAAGTCTTAATGTCATAACATTGTTTAAGTTAGATTTGTCTTTCGGTGTGCAAAGATACAAACATTTTGTCGTTTTTCACGCGAAATAAACATTTTTTATTTTTGTAAGGATGGGAAATCGTCGCCAAGCGAAAAAAAAGGTTAAAAGTGAAGCCCTTTTGGCGGTGTTTTGGCGGATAATGTGTATTTTTGCAACAAATATTCTAAAACCCTTAAAATCTAAAAGAGTAGTCTTATGGAAATACCTTTCGCTGAGGCGTGGAAGATCAAGATGGTCGAACCGCTGCGCAAGAGCACTCGCGAGGAGCGGGAGCAGTGGCTGAAAGAAGCCCACTACAACGTGTTTATGCTGAAGGCCGAGCAGGTCTACATCGACTGCCTGACCGACTCGGGCACTGGTGCCATGAGCGACCGCCAGTGGTCGGCCATGATGCTGGGCGACGAGAGTTATGCCGGCGCCACCTCTTTTTATAAGTTCCAGGAGGTCGTGCAGCGCATCTTCGGCTTCAAGTATGTCATCCCCACCCATCAGGGCCGTGCAGCCGAGAACGTGCTGTTCTCCTATCTGGTGAAGGCCGGCAACGTCGTGCCCGGCAATGCCCACTTCGACACGACCAAGGGCCACATCGAGTTCCGCAAGGCCACGGCCATCGACGTCACCATCGACGAGGCTAAGCAGACGCAGCTCGAGATCCCCTTCAAGGGCAACGTCTCGCTGGAGAAGCTGGAGAAGGTGCTGAAGGAGAACCCCGGCAACGTGCCCTTCATGGTGCTGACGGTGACGAACAACACCGTCGGCGGACAGCCCGTCTCGATGCAGAACATCCGCGAGACCTGCGAGCTCTGCCACCGCTACGGCGTGCCCGTCGTGATGGACTCGGCCCGCTTCGCCGAAAATGCCTACTTCATCAAGACGCGCGAGGAGGGCTATCAGGACAAGACCATCAAGGAGATTGCCCGCGAGATGTATTCCTACGTCGACTGCATGACGATGTCGGCCAAGAAGGACGGACTGGTGAACATGGGCGGATTCATCGCCACGAACAAGGAAGACTGGTATGAGGGCGCCAAGCAGTTCTGCATCCCCTTCGAGGGCTTCCTGACCTACGGCGGACTGAACGGCCGCGACCTCAACGCCCTGGCCGTCGGTCTGGACGAGAACACCGAGTTCCCGATGCTCGAGACGCGCATCCACCAGGTGCAGTACCTGGCCAAGAAGCTCGACGAATACGGCATCCCCTATCAGCGTCCCGTCGGCGGACACGCCCTCTTCATCGACGCCGACAAGGTGCTCTGCAACGTGCCCAAGGAGGAGTTCCCCGCCCAGACGCTGACCTGCGAACTCTATCTCGAGGCTGGCATCCGCGGCTGCGAGATCGGCTACATCCTGGCCGACCGCGACCCCGTGACGCGTGAGAACCGCTTCGGCGGTCTCGACCTGCTGCGTCTCTGCATTGCCCGCCGCGTCTACACCGACAACCACATGGACGTCATCGCCGCCGCCCTGAAGAACGTCTACGATCGTCGCGCGGAAATCACTCGCGGCGTGGCCATCGAGTGGGAGGCCCCGCTCATGCGCCACTTCACCGTCCAGCTGCGCCGCCTCGGGTGACTGGAGGGCGAAAGGTGAAAAGTGAAAGATGAAAAATATGATTAGACTTGAAGGTGGTATGCCATGAAGAACTGCCGCCAACAAGTCTAATCATATTTTTCATCTTTCACTTTTAATCTTTCACCTCTCCAAGGATGCGGCTCACCAGCGCTGTGACGTCAGCCCGGGTGATCGCTCCGTCGCGGTCGAGGTCGGCGGCATAGCGGTCGTAGTCGGCGTCAGCAGCATGGCCCAGGAGGATCTGCAGTTGGGCGGCGACGTCGGCAATGGTGATCAGTCCGTCGCGGTTGACGTCGCCGATGACGGTCGTCACCTCTTTTAAATATACTAAGTCGAAGTCGACGACGGCGGGGCGGTGGTCGCCCAGTGGGGTGGTGTCGTCGGTGCCCTGGACGTGGCCGTAGGTGTAGTCCTGCTCAATGCGGAAGTTCTTCGGCGAGAGCTTCAGGCCGTCAGACGTCGCGGGGTTGACGAAGAGGAGCTTGTCGACGACCTCGTAGCGGCTGAAGTCGGCCGGGTCGGACTGGTCGGTGAGGTCGTCCATGGCCGTCGTGGGCGTGACGCCGTCGCGCCAGTAGATGACCCACGGGTCGCCTACGGAGCAGCCGTTGAGCCGGTCGGTGAAGCAGGCGCCGATCTCCTCGCGCGTCCAGCGGCTGTTGGTGTCGCCGATGACGAGCTTCGGGCGGCCGTTGTTGGCGGCGTTGATGGCGTCGGCCAGCTGTTGCCACTGCGCCTGTCGCGAGCCGACGGCGTCGCCGGCGTCCATGTGGAGCACGTAGACGTCGATCATCTCGCCGCCGCACACGGCCACGTCGTAGTGGCGGAAGCCTTTCTTGACGTATTGGTTGCCGTCGGTCGAGGTAGTCTTCGTCCAGCGGGTCCAGCTCTCGCCCGAGGCCGTGGTCGTGGCCGTCTTCCAGATCAGGTTGAGACCGTCGGTGTCGAAAGGAATGCTGAGGTCGTCGATGCTGAGCGTGGCGCGGACAGTTCCGCTGTTATAGGTGCCGCTGAGCGACTCCATCAGCGAGCCGTGGTAGTTGAAGTCCTCGCTGACGCCGATGATGTCGTAGCCCTTTTCGGCCAGATAGCGGCTGATGAGCTTGGTGCCGTCGCTGCCCGGGCCGTCCTCGTTGAGGTTGAAGATGGCGATTTTTTGCGGCAGTCCGTCGACGTTGAGGGCTGCAGCGGTGAACGTGCCCTTCTCGTCCGTCTCATAGAGCCGGGTGCAGCAGAGCCGGACGTCGTCGAGCTTGAAGAAGGTCCGCGTCTCACTCTCATGACCCGCCACCCACCACTGGCCGTTGCTGCCGGCCGTGATGCGCAGCAGTCCGTCAGGCCTGACGCTGACGGGCACGGACACGCGGATGCCCGTTGCGTCGCCCTGGCCTGTCGCATGGACGCTGGCGCCGTTGGCAGCGAGGTAGACGTCGCGGCCCTCCCACGTGCAGACGACGGCCGAGAGCTCGTAGTCGCCGCAGGGCACGTCGGCCACCACCTGACTCACCGTCAGGGTCGATGCCCACCAAAGGTAGGCATTGAACAGGCAGTTGCCGTCCTTACCGGTCATCGGATAGTCGCTCCGTACGGCCACCTCAGGGTCGGTGCCGTCGCCAAGGTATTCGTTGTTGGAACTGGCTGACGTCCAGCCCGTCATGTCGCCCGTCTCGAACGACGGGTTGGTGATGAGCCATGTGGCGTCGACGGGGTTGTCGGCGCTGGCGCCGATAAGGCGCCGGAAGGCCGCTTCGCGGTCGAAAGCCCTTGCCGCTGTCAGCAGGCAGAGGCCGATGAGGGTCATCAGAATTCGTTGTTTGGTCATGACAGATTGATTTAGATTCGGCAGCAAAAATACACAATTGTTCTGACATGACCAAAAAGTTCTGCCAGTTTTTTGTGTTTTGATATTGTTAGGTGTTATTAAAGTTAGAGACCCCACCCCCAACCCCTCCCCTTGAAGGGAGGGGAGTTGAGCCTCCCCCGACCCCTCCGAAGGAGGGGAGTTGGTTGCCGCACTGCTGGTCGCGAATGACGGCGCAGCTGCTCCCCTCCCTTCAAGGGGAGGGGTTGGGGGTGGGGTCTCTAACTTTAATAATCATGGAATTATACAGAACGAAAAAAGGTCTCCTCAAAGAGACCTTTTTGAGTGACTCGTTTGGGGCTCGCGCTCGGCTCCGTAGGAGACGCTTTCACCAAGCGAAGCGACTGAAAGAACCCTTGGGTGAGAAGTCGCAAACGAGCCAAACGAAAAAAGGTCTCCTCAAAGAGACCTTTTTGAGTGACTCGTTTGGGGCTCGAACCCAAGACCCCAACATTAAAAGTGTTGTGCTCTACCAACTGAGCTAACGAGTCGACCTATGTTTTGCTGAAAAGCGGGTGCAAAGTTACAATGTTTTTTTGGAATGGCCAAATCTTTTGCCGAAAATAATTCGAAAAGAGCTGATTTCTTGTCTTGCTGCCGCTTCTTCTCACCTCTCACCTCTCACTTCTCACCTCTCATCTCCTTCTGATAGCATTCGCGGCAGAGCGGCTCATACTCCTGCGTCTCGCCGAGCAGGACGCGACGGTCGCCCGCCACCTTGCGATGGCTGACGTAGGCCAGCGAGCCGCAGCGCACGCAGATGGCATGGACCTTGGTCACCTCGTCGGCAATGGCGCAGAGGGCCGGCATGGGTCCGAAGGGCTTGCCGCGGAAGTCCATGTCGAGGCCTGCGATGATGACGCGCACGCCGCGATAGGCCAGCTCGTTACAGACGTCGACCAGCCCGTCGTCGAAGAACTGCGCCTCGTCGATGCCCACCACGTCGATGTCGCCGGCCAGCAGCAGGATGGATGTCGACGAGTCGATGGGCGTCGACTGTATGTGCTTCTGGTCGTGGCTGACGACATCCTCCTCCGAATAGCGCACGTCGATGGACGGCTTGAAAATCTCAACCCGCTGGCGTGCGAACTGTGCGCGCCGCATGCGGCGTATCAGCTCCTCGGTCTTGCCCGAAAACATCGAGCCGCACACCACTTCTATTCTTCCGGGCCGGTGTGCCTCGCCCGTTAGGTTTGTTGTCATAGTCAGGTGCAAAATTAAGCATTTTAATCCATAGTCAACCCCTCTGAATTCATAAATATTTTTAAAAATGGATATAATTATTGTTTCTTCATCCCAATTTCTCAATATTGTTTGTAAATTTGCCCCCCAGAATGGGAATACTTTACATCGTGCCTACGCCTGTGGGCAACATGGAGGACATGACGCTGCGCGCCATACGCATCCTGAAGGAAGCTGACTTGGTGCTGGCCGAGGACACCCGGACATCGGGCATCCTGCTGAAGCATTTCCAGATACAGCAGCACCTCATGTCGCACCATAAGTTCAACGAGCACGGCACGTCGGCCGCCATCGTCGAGCGCCTGCAGGCCGGCCAGAACGTGGCCCTCATCAGCGACGCGGGCACGCCGGGCATCTCGGATCCAGGGTTCTATCTGGTGCGTGAGGCTGTGCGGGCAGGCATTGAGGTGCAGACACTGCCTGGGCCGACGGCCTTCGTGCCGGCACTGGTCAGCAGCGGACTGCCCTGCGACCGCTTCACGTTCGAGGGATTCCTGCCTCAGAAGAAGGGGCGGCAGAGTCGCATCGAGGCACTGCGCGACGAGCAGCGCACGATGATTTTCTATGAGTCGCCCTACAGGCTGGTGAAACTGCTCGAGCAGCTGGCCGCCGTCATGGGCGACGACCGCCAGGTGAGCGTCTGCCGCGAAATCTCGAAGGTGCATGAGGAGAGCGTGCGGGGCACGCTGGCCGAGGTGGCCGCCCACTTCAGGGAGACGGAGCCACGCGGCGAGATCGTCGTTGTGCTTGAGGGAAGACAATAAATAATAGATAAAAGATAATAGTGTTGATTATGAAGAGAATTCTTTTATTGGCTGCCTGCGCCATGGCGCTGAGCGCCTGTCAGGAGGGTGTCAACCAGCAGCAAAGTGCTGCCCTGACGCAGAAGATTGACTCGCTGACCAAGGTCAACGTGCAGAAAGACAACGAGATCAACGACATGCTCTCGACACTCAACGACATCGAGGAGGGTTTCCGCGAGATCAGCGAGGCTGAGGGCCGCGTGACAGTGGCCCGTCGCGGCGAGGGGGCCAACTCGACGGCCCGCATCCGCGAGAACATCCAGTTCATTCAGAACACGATGGCTCAGAACCGCGAGCTCATCAACAAGCTGCGCCAGCAGGTGCGCCAGGGCAGCATCACCGGCGAACAGCTCAAGCGGACCATCGAGAACCTGACCACGCAGCTGGAGGCCAAGGAGAACGAGCTGCAGGCCCTGCGGGCTGAGCTGGAGGCCAAGGATATCCATATCGCCGAGCTCGACGAGCAGGTGGCACAGCTGGGCGAGGACGTCGCCCAATTGCAGGACGACAACCAGCAGCAGCAGGAGACCATCTCGACGCAGGACAAGCAGCTGAACACCGCCTGGTTCGTCTTCGGCACGAAGAGCGAGCTTAAGGAGCAGAACATCCTGAAGAGCGGCGAGGTGCTGCAGGACAACTTCAACAAGGACTACTTCACCAAGATTGACATCCGCGTCGACAAGGAAATCAAGCTCTACTCGCGCGATGCCAAGCTGCTGACCAACCACCCCGCAGGCACCTACACCCTGGAGCGCGACGCCAACAAGCAGTACGTGCTGCGCATCACCGACCCGCAGCGCTTCTGGTCGACGAGCAAGTACCTGGTCATTCAGGTGAAGTGACGGCCCCTGGCCGCCGCCATCACGAGCCCCTGTCTGAATGGGATGTGTCAACTGTGACACACCCCATTTTTTTATGCTCGCCGACCCTCTTTGTCAATGCTTTCAATTACGATGAAAAAAGCGCCGAAAACAATGAAACTGTAACCCGAGAGGCAACGGAGAGAAGCGAAATGTGAAAAAATAGCACTAAAATGCATTTTTTGAATAATTTTTTTGGTTTTTTCGGAAAATCGGCGTAACTTTGCAGCCCGAAGATTATGCCACAAAGTGTAGCGTTCGTTCGGTTAAGCTGCTTTGACAAGGAAAGCGAAAAGCCGCATACTGCGCACTGCGTGGGAGCGAATACTATCGAATAACACTGTCATTAACATTGCAACAACAAACAAAATTTAAATAGTAATTTATGGAGAAAAGACTAACAATGCTTTTGGTGGGACTTTTCCTTTCACTGGGAATGGCCTTCGCCCAAAACAAAATCTCCGGCACGGTCTTCGACCAAGACATGGGTGAGCCCCTGATGGGCGCCACCGTCAAAGTGCAGGGATCGACGAAGGGTGTCACCACCGACATGAACGGTAAGTTTACCATCGACGTGCCCGCAGGCAAGAAGCTTGTGATAAGTTTCGTGGGCATGAACACACAGACCGTCACCCCGAAGCAGGGCATGAAGGTCAACCTGACATCTAATACCGCACAAGTGGGCGAAGTCGTCGTCACGGGTATCCAGAAGATGGACAAGCGACTCTTCACCGGTGCGACAACGAAGATTGACGCCGAGCAGACCAAGCTCGACGGTGTGGCCGACGTCACGCGTGCCCTGGAGGGACGTGCCGCCGGTGTCTCGGTGCAGAACGTCTCGAGCACCTTCGGTACGGCTCCTAAGATCCGCGTGCGCGGTGCTACCTCTATCTACGGCTCGTCGTCGCCCCTGTGGGTGGTCGACGGCGTGATCATGGAGGATGCCGTCAACGTGGACGCCGACGACCTGTCGTCAGGTGATGCCACGACGCTGATCTCTAACGCCATTGCTGGTCTTAACGCTGACGATATCGAGTCGTTCCAGGTGCTGAAGGACGGCTCGGCCACCTCTATTTATGGCGCGCGCGCTATGTCGGGTGTGGTCGTCATCACCACCAAGAAGGGTCGCCAGGGTCACAGCTCCATCAACTATACGGGTGAGTTCACCTATCGTCTGAAGCCCTCCTACTCGAACTATAACATCTCGAACTCTCAGGAGCAGATGGGTATCTACAAGGAGATGGCCGCCAAGGGATGGCTGGAGTTCTCGCAGGTAGCCAATGCCTCGAGTGCCGGTCTGTATGGAAAGATGTACGGCCTGATGAACACCTTTAACGAGCAGACCGGTGAGTTCTATCTGCCCTTTACGGAGAAGGCCATGAACGACTACCTGCGTGAGGCTGAGTACCGCAATACGGACTGGTTTGACCTGCTGTTCAACAACAACATCATGCAGACCCACTCGGTCAGCGTCTCCAGCGGTACCGACCGTGCATCGCTCTACGCCTCAATGTCGGCCATGATTGACCCGGGATGGACCAAGGACTCCAAGGTGCAGCGCTATACGGCCAACATCAACGCCTCTTATAAGCTGTCGAAGAACCTGACCGCTACGCTGCGCACCAACACCAGCTATCGCGACCAGAAAGCTCCCGGCACGCTCAACCAGTCGACCGACGTCGTCTCGGGTGCCGTCAGCCGCTCGTTTGACATCAACCCGTTCAGCTATGCCCTGAACACCAGCCGCACGCTGGACCCCAGCCAGATCTATACGCGCAACTACGCCCCGTTCAGCATCTTCTCAGAGCTGGACAACAACTACATCGACATCGACGTGATGGACACCAAGTTCCAGGGTGAACTCGAGTGGAAGCCCATCCGAGGCCTGTCGCTCAACGCACTGGGCAGCTACCGCATCAACCGCTCAAACCGCGAGCACATCATCCTTGACAAGTCGAACATGGCTGAGGCCTATCGTGCCGGTGTGAACAACCCGAATATCATGTATTCGAACCCCTACCTCTACACCGACCCCGACAAACCCGGCGAATGGCCTATCTCAGTCATGCCAGAGGGCGGTATCAATATTCTGAACCGCAACGAGGTGAAACAGCTCGACTTCCGCTTCACGGCTAACTTCAACCACGTCTGGAGCGTCAAGGGTGAGGAGACCCATATCTTCAGCGCTTTGGCTGGTATGGAGGCCAACCGCGCCGACTATGACGCATCGGAACATTCCACCTATGGTGTGCTCTACGACCAGGCTCGCCTGCAGGTCATCACCCCGGAGTTCTACAAGCAGGCCAAGGAAGAAGGTACCGTCCTGACGTCGTTCGGACGCTCCTATAACCGTCGACTGGCTTACTTCGCCAATGCTAACTATAGCTACAAGGGACGCTACTCGGCCAACCTCACTGCCCGCTACGACGGCTCCAACCAGCTCGGCAAGAGCCGCCAGAGCCGCTGGCTGCCGACGTGGAACGTCTCGGCATCGTGGAATGCCCATGAGGAGAACTTCTTCAAGCGCTGGATGGAGCGCACCAACGGTGCCTTCTCGCACGCTACCCTCCGACTGAGCTACTCGCTCGTCGGTGAGCAGACGGCAGCCTCCAACGCCCAGGCCATCTTCCGCTCTACTAACATGTGGCGCCCCCAGGGCGACCAGCAGGAGACGGCCCTCTATCAGTCGAGCTATGCCAACGAAGACCTGACCTACGAGAAGAAGCATGAGTTCAACGTCGGCGTCGACCTCGGCTTCTTCAACAACCGCATCAACGTGGTCACTGATGCCTACTGGCGTGACAACTTCGACCTGATGGGCTACTACTACTCACAGCTGTCCGGCCGTCAGTATGCCAACGTCGCCTCGATGAAGTCGCACGGCGTCGAGGCTACCATCACTTCGCAGAACATCATGAAGCGCGACTTCCAGTGGACCACTGACTTGACCTTCGCTTACAACTACACGGAGATTACCGACCTCATGTCCGTCTCGCGCGTCATCGACCTCGTCTCGGGCAGCGGCTACGCCCGCGAAGGCTATCCCCACCGCGCACTCTTCTCGCTGCAGTTCATGGGACTCAACGATGAGGGTATCCCCCAGGTTATCAATGAGAGTGGCAACATCACGACCAGCGACATCTACTTCCAGGAGTATGAGCGTCTCGACCACCTGAAGTATGAAGGCCCGTCGGAGCCCACCTACACTGGTGGTATGAACAACATGTTCCGATGGAAGAACTGGCGACTGAACGTCTTCATCACCTATTCGTTCGGCAACAAGCTGCGCCTCGACCCTGTCTTTGCTGCCAGCTACAGCGACCTCGCTGCTATGCCGAAGGAGTTCAAGAACCGCTGGGTGATGCCGGGCGACGAGAAGGTGACCGACATTCCTGCCATCGCCTCGGTACGCCAGAACTACAACGACCTCTATCTCGGCTATGCCTACAATGCTTACAACTACTCGACGGCTCGCGTGGCCAATGGCGGTTTCATCCGACTGAAGGATATCTCGCTGACCTACGACTTCAATCCGCAGTTCGTCAAGAAACTTGGACTCAACACGGCCTCGATGAAGATCGATGCCACCAACCTCATGCTGCTCTACGCCGACAAGAAACTCAACGGACAGGATCCTGAGTTCGTCAACTCGGGTGGTGTCGCAACCCCGCTGTCCAAGCAGTTCACCTTTACACTGCGCTTAGGCATCTAACGTAACAGAAAAAAATACTATTTTTAAAGAGAGATATGAAGAAGATCAGTATATATAATTATAAGGTCGCTGTCCTGGCAATGGCGGGTATGGCACTCGCCGGCTGCACTGACAGCTTCCTCGACAAGGAGCCTGACGAGCGCACGTCAATCCTGACCGTCGACGATGTCATCCAGCTCTTCACTGCCTCGTATCCCGATGCTAACTATGGCTGGGTGTGCGAACTGTCGAGCGACAACGTCATGGACCTCAACTCGAAACATCTGCCCGCCAGTCTCAACGCCGAGCAGAAGGAAACGCATTATAACCTGACCTCATCGGGCCGTCAGGACGACGAGATGTTCCGCTTCGAGCCGGTCAAGTCGTCAACGTCGAGCGACACGCCGGCCGCCCTGTGGACCAGCTTCTACACCGCCATCAACTCGGTCAACGAGGGAATGATCGTCCTGGACCGCATCGCTGCCCAGCCTGGTTTCGTGGCTGACCGCAAGTATAATGCGGCTCGTGCCGAGGGACTGCTCATTCGTGCCTATGCTCACTTCATCCTCGTCAACTGCTTCTCGCAGGCCTATAAGAACGATGAGCTGAGCCGTCATGACGTCGGCGTGCCCTATCTTTACAAGCCTATCACCACTGTCGACGACAACTACGACCGTAGCAACGTCACTGAGACCTACAACAAGATCCGCACTGACCTGGAGGAGGGCTTGAAGTTGATTAACAATATTAACTATAAGATGCCGAAGTGGCACTTCAACGAGGAAGCTGCTCATGCCTTTGCCGCCCGCTTCTACCTCTTCACACGTGAGTGGGACAAGGTCATTGAGCATGCCAATGCTGTCCTGGGTGATAATAACGAGACGTTGCTCACACGTATGTTCGACTACAGCGTGCTCGAGGATCTCTACTACCTGAGCGACTATGCCAACGCATGGCAGAGCCCTTACATCTATAGCAACATCATGCTCATTGATACCTATAGCACCGTGCTCCGTAAAGCACGCTACCGCTATTCGCAGGGCAGCCTCGTGGCCCGTTCGATTTACTACCACAATTCACCCATGTGGGCCGGCTATGTCGTTAATCCCACCGTGCTGGTCATGGGTCTTGGCGGTAACGGCTATGGTGCCTACTACCCCGCTTGGATCTCGGAGCAGTTCCAGTATAGCGACAAGGTGGCCGGCATCGGATATGCCCATACCATCCGCCGCGAGTTTACCTATGCAGAACTGCTGCTGGAGCGTGCTGAGGCAGAGATTATGGTCGGCAACATCGCCAAGGCTACTGAAGACCTCATCACCTACTCGTCAAGCATTCAGAAGTTCTCCAACTCGACCAAGGAGACCTATGAGCGCAATGCCCGCATGACGCCGCTGACAGAGGAGATGATTAATACTTGGTTTGCCAAAAAGCGCAACAACAACTACAACTGCTTTGACGACTGGAACTTCGTCACCAACATGAGCCCCGACTACGTCATCGACCAGGAGAAGGTGCCCTATATGAACGCGCTGAACTACTTCCGTCGCTTCGAGACCAACTTCACCGGCATGCGCTTCTTCGACCTGAAGCGCTGGGGCATGGAGTACAGCCATGAATACGGACTCGACAATGAGGTCTATTATCTGAAGTGGAACGATCCGCGTCGTGCTCTTGAGGTGCCTGAGGATGCCATCGCTTCCGGTCTTGAGCCTTCACGCCCGCTGACCGTTGACTCCACGTCGACAGAGAAAGTAATACCAGCCAGCTACTTGCTGGGTGAAAACGAATAAGAAAGGAGGAAACTAACGATGAAGAAACTCAATTATCTGCTATACGCATTTTTGGCCTTCGCAGGACTCACCTTCACCATGTCCTGCGGTGACGACGATCTGGGAGAAACCATCTTCCCCCGCGAAGATAAGCCTCTGGACCGCACGCTGGGCACATTCCCGCTCGACACCTTCATCAAGAAGCACATGCTCGAGCCGTACAATATGAAGTTCATCTATCGCATGGAGGATATCGGTGCCGACATGCAGCGCAACCTTGTCCCTGCCAGTTACGAAAAGAGCGTGCAGCTTGCAGTGCTGACCAAGTACCTCTGGCTCGATGTCTATGACAAACTGGCCGGCGAGAAGGAGGTTTTCCTCAAGAAATATGCTCCCCGTATCATCCATGTCATCGGCTCGCCTGCCTACAACGACGATGGTTCGCGCACGGTGGGTGTGGCTGAGGGTGGCGTGAAGATCACGCTGATGGAGGCCAACAAGCTCGACGTCAATCAGATTGAGGGAGCCAATGGCCTGAACAACCTCTTCTTCCACACCATGCACCATGAGTTTGCTCACATTCTCGACCAGACCTATCAGCGTCCGACGCAGTTCGATCAGTTGTCGTCTAATTTCTATGACTCCAACTGGAACGACAAGCACGATTCCGTGCAGTGCGCACTTGGATTCGTCACGCCTTATGGATCGTCGGCCAGCCGTGAGGACTGGGTGGAGGTGCTCTCCTGCTACGTCACCTACGACCAGGAGCGCTGGGACCAGCTCCTTAACACGGCCTCTGTCGACTGGGAAGACGTCGAGATGACCGACGAACAGTATGATTCCCTGTTCTATAACTATCGTAAGAACCCTGACGGCTCCTATCGCCGCAACAGCGAGGGCAAGCTGATCCGTGAGAGTAACATTCGTAAGGAAGTCGACATTGACTCCGTGGGCTATCTGCACCAGCTCTCCAACCAGGAATGGCGCGTGGCCCGCAAGGTCATCAAGCGCGATGCCAACGGCTTTGCCGTCACCGATTCGTTGGGGCATGTCATCTTCGACCAGTCTCTGTGGGACAATATCGATGGCCGCGAGGTCATCCTGACCAAGCTTGACCTGGTGCGTACCTGGCTACGGGATAACTGGCAGATCAGCGTCGACGACCTCCGCAAAGAGGTGCAGTCGCGTCAGTACCTCACCGATGCCGACGGCAACTACATTCGCGACGCCAAAGGCGGTCTGATCAATAGATTGACTCAGCCTTATGAGAAAGATCCCAGCAAGACCCTCATCGAGTATCTCAATGAGGAAATCGAAGGCTACAAGAAGTTGCACGAAGAAGCATTAAATAACAAGTAAGCGATATCACACAAAGAATGATTATGAAAAAGATATTGTCCATATCACTGTTCCTTGCGTCGGCTCTGACTTTCGCCGGCTGCTCCGGCGAGGAGGAAGATCTTTTCAACGGATCGGCGGCCGAGCGCCTGAATGATGCCAGCGCAATCTATTCTGCACGTCTGACGGCACAGCCCAACGGATGGGCCATGCAGTACTATCCCACCTACGACAATGAGGCTCCTAACGGCAAGGGCTATCTGCTGCTGACACGCTTCAACAAGGATTTTACCGTCGACGTCTCGGGCTACGATTGGCCCTATTGGAGTTATGAGAAGACGTCCACCGAAGTCAATGCTACTGAGGAGTGGGTCGCCCATTACTATAATGAGTATCGTGAGGCAACATCCTTCTGGGAGGTCATCACCGACAACGGACCTGTGCTCTCGTTTAATTCATATAACGAGAATATGCACTATTTCTCGGATCCTGATTTCCGCGAGACGGGCACTGGATTCGGAGGCGACTATGAGTTCATCGTGGTCGATGCTCCGGATGACGCAAGCTACATGATGCTGAAAGGCAAGAAACGCGGCACCTACAACCTGCTTACTCCTATTGAGGAGGGTATCGTCTATGCGGACTATATGGCCGACGTGAAGGGATTCCACAACAGCAAGTTCCCGGTGAACGAGCTGGTCAGCAACCTTGTCCACTTCGGCGACTCCGTCTATCGTATGGACGGTTCCAACGACGGTCTGCCCAATATCTATCCCTATGACGCCGACGCTATCACCAACGAGAACTTTAACCCGTTCCTTATCACCAAGCGCGGGGATGACTATTATCTCCGCTTCCGCGACCCCTTCGAGCGTGATGACATGGAGGGTGTGCTTCAGGAACTGCGCTTCGATCCCGAGGCAGACAAGTTTGTTGGTGTCGACAACGCTGATTTCCAGATCACGGGCTATAATCCGGCACTTTTCATTCAGGAGAAGGTTATGAGCGGATCAAAGTTCCAGTTCAATTCCAAATCAGTGTTCTCTGATAAGGTGAAAGTGTATTACGACAAGCTGACGTCTGACTTTGCTGAACTGCCAAAGATTAACAAACGTAGCTATAGCTTTATGGGCTTCAACTTTGTCTATGACAGCAAATCGGAGTCATATCTTTGGAATGTCCTTTTCCGTGTGCCTAGCTCGTCAAATACGTCATCCGCATCGTTTATCGTTAATCTGACCCGAGAAGATACTAACTTCAAAATGGAATATGGCGGTCCGCTCGATGACGCAGCTACAAGTATCAGCGATCGTCTGCCTTATATTATTGAAGCCGTTAAGGCTTTGTGTCAGGAATTCAAGGTGACCCCTGTCATCTCGAATTTTAACCTCTCTCAGCTCAGGCTGACTTCTGTATCGGATCCCGATTTCTGGTTTGAATTCAATGTGCAATAAAAAAACTATTTATTTAAAATCTTAAACGATGAAAAAACTTTTACTGATGACCAGCCTGGCCTTCATGATGACTGCTCAGGCTAATGCCCAGGACAAAGTGACTGCTCCCATGGGTGAGAAGGTGTCTGTCAAGGCTGATTTTATGAATGTCGGCAAGGCCCCTATCAAGATGATGAATAAGGTGGAGCAGAAGGCTGCACCGCGTGGTCCTCGCAAGTTGCTGGCCGACGGTTTGTGGTTCCAGCGTCCTGAAGGTTCGCTCTGGATGCGTTTCAATGCTAATGCTTCGTGCTTCAACGTTCCTCCCTTCACTGATCTGCTCTATCAGAATATGTCGACTGACAAGGCCAGCACCACATGGGCCGTCACTACTCGTCAAGGCCTTGTGGAACAGCCTGGCGACGAGGACAACAACTTTGTTCAGATGCTCGGTGGCGCCGGTGGCTTCTATGCACCGACATTGCAGCGCGGCACGGCCTCTTACAACTATGGCGACGACACTGAATCACCTATTGTCTTGCCTTACGCTTATGCGCTTGACTCGCTCTATGAGTTGTCTCATTGCAATTACAACGGCGGTACTTATACGGGCTTCACTGACGGTTATATCTTCGGTACTTACGATCGTGATATAACGAAAGAGGATGGTTCGACCGTCCATGTCTATGCAAGTGCCATCCATGAGATGTTTGAGAAGCCCCTTCGCCCCCTCTATGTCTCGTCGGTTTTCTTCTATGGCATCAGTAGTGTCGAGGACTTCTTGCCTGAAGGTGTCAAGATGAAGCTGATTATCACCAAGACTTCTGATGAACACCAAGGCGAACTTATCGCCGAGATTCCTTTCACCAAGGATGATGTGATCCAGAGCTGGCAGTCTGACGGTGGAGACGACTGGGGCAGCATGTTCGAAGTCTCGCAGAAAGAGGTTGACGCCTTCGGTCAGGAGTTTGCCGTGCCCATCATTATCGACGATGCCTTCATGGTGACGATTGAGGGCTTCCATCAGCCTGGTGTGAACTTCTCATTGTTTATGACCGATGTCATGGCTGTGCCGACCGACTATTACGAGACAGCTGGCAAGGTTGTTCCTACGATGCGTTCCTATGTTCTCGAGGATGGCACTCCCTTGGATGACAAGATGTACTATTGCCAGTATATTGAATCGACAGGTGAGAATGCACAGTATGCTCGTCAGTACAACGCTTTCATGTTGTTCAACGCTTTCTATGACGTCGTTGAGCTTTATGACGACTGCAAGACGATGACAGCACCCGCCGAGGGTGGTGACCTCTATTTCGAGGCAGAGGAAGAGAACGACGAGGGCGAGATGGAGACGGTCCGCTACGGTACGCTCCAGTTCTACTCCACCCTGCCTTTCTATTCCACATGGGAAGGTCTCGAGGGTGAGGAGAACTACTTCTTCGAGGATGTGCCCGAGTGGATCACTGTCGGTGAGGTCACGGACCAGTATCATGCTGACTACAGCACCATCCTGGCTCAGCTGACTGCAGAGGCCCTGCCTGAAGGCGTTGAGGGACGTACTGCTTCTATCCGCATCGTGAGCGATCGTGGTGCCGAGGCCGTCCTGACCGTTGTCCAGGGCAATGTCACTGAGGGTATTGTCACCGTCAAAGACGGAATCTCCAAGAGTCTTTCCAAGTATGCCTACAACCTTGGTGGCCAGAAGGTGAACAGCCTTTACAATGGTATCATGGTGAAGGACGGCAAGAAGTACTTCAATAAGTAAGCATTTGCATCTCATTGCAATACATCGTCCGCCCAAAGACTGTATGCCCTGTCTGAACCATAAGCAGGTCATACCGTTCTAAGGAGACTTAGAGACCTGCCCTGACCAACTCACTTGCATGGTGTGTGTGGAGGGGCAGGTTTTTATTTCTTTTACTGATACTAATGAATATGAAGAAACGTTTTTGTCTATTTGTCGTTGCAGTGCTCTTGTCACTTGGCTCTGTCCATGCTGTCCCGGCACGTCCCGGCGTCATGCGTCTGGCCCAGCCCGACGGAAGTTATGTAGACCTCTGCCAGCACGGAGATGAGTACATGCACTTCACCACTACGGACGACGGCTATACCGTGGTCAAGGACTCGAGAGGCTATTGGGTCTATGCTGCCTTGCGAGACGGCTCGCTCATCCCCACTGCCCACGTGGCCCACACAGCCGACGCCCGTAGCGCAAGAGAGAAGAGCTATCTTTCAAACATCGATCGCTATCAGATGCCCGAGATATCGGCCCGCAACGCTCAGCTGCTGCGTGAGGAACGTGCTGCCGAGGCCCGCACACGTGCAGCCCGACGAGCTCAAGGTTATGACTACACGAAGATGCGTGGTCTGATCATCCTTATTGAGTTCAGCGACCAAGAGTTCTCGCGTTCAGACTATAAGGAGTTAATGACCGATATGGTCAACAAGGAGAACTACACCGGCTATACGAACCTTTCGGGCAGACCGATTGCCATGACTGGCTCAGTCCATGACTATTATCGTGACAACTCCGGCGGTTTGTTTACACCACAATTCGATATCGTCGGACCTTACAAGGTCAGCCGCAGCAAGTATTATCCTGGCGGCGGCGACTACAATGTCAGCCAGCTCATTCGCGAGACGATCAATGCAGCCGACCCGGATGTTGACTTCTCGCTCTACGACGGCGACAACGACGGCATCGTTGACATGGTCTACGTCCTTTTTGCCGGATGCGGCTCCCACATTACTGGTAACGATTCCAGACTGCTCTGGCCCCATGCCTCAACTATCATTGGTAATTATGGAAGTTATCTCTACAAAGACGGAAAACGGCTGGGCCGTTATGCTTGTTCGACGGAGATGACCGACAGCGAAAGCAATCCTTCATTGGACGGCATCGGAACCATCTGTCATGAGTTCAGCCATGTTCTCGGATTGCCGGACTTCTATGACACTGACTACCAGCGCAGCGGTGGTGAGGCTGACCATCCTGGCGACTATTCCATCCTGGCGGCCGGCAGCTATCTCAATGGCGGCAAGACCCCTTGCGGCTATACTTTGTTTGAGCGCTATGTCATGGGGTTCACCAAGCCGACGCTCATTGCCGAAGAAGGCAACTTCACGCTCGACCCCATCAGTGAATGTGGCACGGGCTATCGCATCAATTCCCCCAGTTCTCAGGAGTATTTCTTGCTTGAGAACCGCCAGTTGGACAAGTGGGATGCTTACATCCCGGCTCCTGGCATGATTGTGTTCCGCGTTGACTCATCCAATGTTTCGGTATGGGCTGCCAACAAAGTCAATGCCAATCCGGCTCATCAGTATTTCCAGTTGCTGCGAGCCGGCGGGTCTGTCCTTACGACACCATTCCCCGGACTGGCTGGCAAGACTGAGCTCACCCATGCTACCTCGCCCGCCAGCCTGAAAACATGGAGTGGACTGAACACCCGTATGGGGTTGAGACAGATAGAGCAGCAGAGTGGGGTGATCACCTTTGAAGCCTTCGACACCTACAAACTGGTCGATCTGTCACTGCCTAAGACCTTTGTCCTGAGCCCTGGCCAGACCCGTCGTCTGGTGGCAGAGCCTACGCCCTCCTATGCCGTGTATGATCTCACTTGGTCGACAGATAACAGTGACGTGGCTGTTGTCAACAGTGAAGGCTACGTGACAGGTGTGGGCGTCGGCACATGCCAGGTGACGGTGACCAGCGATAATGGCGTGACGGCCACTGTTCAGGTTGTCGTCGAGCAACAGACTTTTGTCGATGACATCGCATCTTTCAAGTCGCTGCCCGTTGGCGAGGAGGCCGTCTTGAACCTCAATGGTGCACAGGTGCTTTATGCCTATTCGAAGGACATCTACATCCGCGATGCCTCCGGGGCTATCGTCCTCAATGGCACAGGCTTCTCGCTTAAGCCCGGACAGCTTCTCTACGGACCTGTATATGGTAAGCGTGGCGACCTCAATGACCTGCCCCAGCTTGTTGCTGTTAGCGGTAAGACCGCTATCACAGACCTCAAGATCGTTGAGGGTAGCGAGCCTCAGCCTCGTCATGTACAGCTCCATAACCTCACGCCGGCTGACTATTGCGACATGGTCGTCGTCGAAGCAGCGCCTCTGGTCATGGACAATGGTGTATATGCCGTCAGTGGAGACCGCCGGGCACGTCTTTGGAATGCCTTCCAGATTAAGAAGATCTCAGTCCCCAGTGTTATTGAAGGCAAGTTCTTCGATGTCACATGCATTTACGGCACCAATACCGTCAAGAACGTCGGTGTCGTCGAGGAGTTGAAGTTGCTTGAATCGCCTGTCGAAGTGCCTGCGCCCGATGCCATCGTCAGCGTCGAGGCCGATGATTCGGGTTCCCAAGTGCATTTCAATCTTAAGGGACAGCGAGTCTCTGACAGCTATCGCGGCATTATCGTCAGTCAGGGCCGCAAGACGCTGAATAGGTGAATCTTTGTTAATAATTCAATTTAACGAAATCTTTTTCGTATCTTTGCATCTCCAAAGAATTAAGAATGCATAAGATATGAAAAAGATTTCGTTTTTGATAGTATCTTTCTGGCTGTCGTGTGTCTCTTTGTGGGCTATTCCAGCCCATAAAGGCAGTGTTCGTGTGGCTCAGCCCGATGGGTCGATGCTGACACTGCGGCTGGTGGGCGACGAGTATCTGCATTTCAATACGACTGATGACGGATATTCCGTGGTGCGCAATCAGCAGGGTGCCTACGTCTATGCCCGCAAGGGCAGCAACGGGCAGTTGGCTCCGACCGCCCTCGTCGCCCATGACGCCCTTGAGCGCCTGCCGTCAGAGGCAAGCTATCTGCAGGAGGTCGGCCGTTATCTGACTCCCGACATGACGGCTGAGCGGGCTGCCGAGAAGCAGGCTGAGCTGCAGCGTCAGGCCAAGGCCCGTGCCATGCGCCGCGAACCTCAGTACGACTACAACAGTTTCCGTGGTCTGCTCATCCTCGTGGAGTTCAATGACCGCAGCTTCACCCGCACAGACATCCGCGACATCATGGACGAGATGGTCAATAAAGAAGGCTACAACGGCTACGTCGGTACTAACGGCCGGCACCAGATCTATACGGGCTCTGTCCGTGACTATTTCCACGACAACAGCGACGGCCGTTTCTCGCCTGAGTTCGATGTCTTTGGCCCCTATCAGATTGACTATAGCCAGTATGACGCCCGGGCTACCGACAATGCCGCTCAGCTGACGGTCGCAGCCCTTGAGGCCGCCGACGATGAAATCGACTACAGCGTCTACGACCGCGACGGCGATGGCTATGTCGACATGGTCTACTTCATCTTTGCCGGCTTGGGCTCTCACTTTACCGGCAACGATTCGCGCCTCTTCTGGCCTCACCGCAGTGTCATCTATAATCCAGCTGCAACAGGATGGGATGACTGGGCCATTGTCAAGGATGATGTCGTGTTCTACGACTATGCCAGTTCGGTCGAGCTGACTGGCTATTCGGGCTATCCCAACTCCATCACCATTGATGGCATAGGCACCATCTGCCATGAGTTCAGCCATGTGTTGGGGCTGCCCGACTTCTATGATACCGACTATGAGCGCAGCGGCGGCGAGAGCAATCATCCCGGTGAGTGGTCTATCATGTCAGGCGGTTCCTACAACAACAATGGCCGCACGCCGGTGGGCTATAGCCTTTTTGAGCGCTATGCCGTAGGGTTTGCCGAGCCGGAAACGATCACTGCGGAGGGCTCCTACACGTTGCCCGAACTCAACTCGTGCAATACGGGTTTCCGGCTTAACACGAAAGTCGGCCGTGAGTTCTTCTTCTTCGAGAACCGCCAGCAGAAGGGTAAGTGGGACCGCACGCTGCCCGGACACGGTATGCTGGTCCATCGCATCGACTCGACTAACTCGCGGGCATGGCGGGAAAACACGATCAACAACAACCCGCGTCATAACTACTACGAACTTGTTCGAGCCAACGGCTCTTCGTACGATCTGCCTGGCAATACGTTCCCCGGCACGCAACGGGTGCGTACGCTCAACAACGTGACGACGCCTGCCAACCTTCTCACATGGACAGGACAGCCCTCGCAACTCGGCCTTACTAATATCCGCGAACAGGATGGCGTCATCACTTTTGATGTCGAAGATGTCTACGTGCTTCGCGAGATCAGTTTGCCTGACTCTCAGACTGTGTTTGCTGGCATCACGATGAAGATCGAGGCCGAGCGTACGCCTGACTACGCTCCCTACACGCTCGAGTGGTCCAGCAGTGACCCCGATGTGGCTACTGTCGACACTGAAGGCCGTGTGACGGGCATCAGTGATGGCACGGCAGTCATTACGGTGCGGGCCAATCAGAGCGAAGAACTCGTGGCACAGTGCCTTGTCACGGTCGTGACACGCGACATCTATTCCAGTATAGCCGACTTCAAGTCTGCCGTTGCCGAGCAGTCGTCTCTGCTGAGCCTTAATGATGCGGTAGTGCTTTACGCCCATAACAATCAGCTATATATCCGCGACGAATCCGGAGCCATGGTGCTCAGCCAGTCTGGGATCAATGCCAACCGGGGTGACGTGATCAATGGCTTGGTTCAGGGCCATTGCCAGCTGCAGAATATGATTCCTTATTTTTCTCCTGACGAAGACTTCACACCCTACTTTGAATTGTCTGAAGGTTCAAATCCAGAGCCTCGCCCGGTTCTGGTGGCTGAGCTCTCCGATAGTGACTATGCCGACTATCTGACCCTCCATCAAGTTGCTCTTCAGCGCCTGACCGTAGGTGGTGTCACCGGACTGTATGCTGTCGATGGCGACCGTCAGGTCCGGCTCTACAACGTCTTTGGCATCCGACCCTCCATCACGGTGCCAAGCAACATCGAAGGCAAGTACTTTGACGTGCCGGGTATCCTGCTGACCCGTCTGACCCCGGATAGCGTTCTGATCGATGAGTTGGCCCTGCTTGGCTCCCCTGTTGAGGTGGAGGCGCCTGAGCAGGCTGGCGTCAGCTCCGTAGAGTGGAGTGCTTCTACACCCGTCGACGTCTTCACTGCCGAAGGACGTCATGTGGCTCGCACCACGTTCAATGCCCTTAAGGCTTTGCCGCTACGCCGCGGTGTCTACGTTGTCCGTTCGGCTGACGACGTGAAGAAAATCGTCCGGCCGTAAATCTCCGAACTCTTAGTATAAAAGAGAATGGGTCCCTGATAGCGCGCACTATCAGGGTCCCATTCTCCTTTTCTGCTCTTCTTCCCGTCCTTCCATCTTGGCCGTGTCGAGCACGTCGTTCTGCACCATGATGTTGTCGATATGGCGCTTCGCGCAGCACAGTCGAATCGGATGGATTGTCAGTCGGGAGAATCGTGAGAAAAGAATCAGCCAGCGACATTCTCGCGATGGAGTGCCGCTGGCTGGTGCAAGAAATTATTCGTCAATGACGCTGACGAAGCTTACTCATAGAAACCGGTATACTTCTGGCCGGACAGGCGATAGATATAGCCATAGGCGGGGTCATCGTCATTAAACGTGATGTCGAAGACGATGCTGTCGTTAGGCATGCCGTGCAGGTTGGTAGCTGCTCCGAGCAACACCTTGCCGTTGGTGATGATGGCCTTGCCGGTGCCGGCGGCGTCGTAGTCCTTCTCAGGGCATGAGAACGTCAGATTCGTTGCGTTGGCAGGGATTTTCATCTGGAATGCCCAGAAATGGTTTGCATCGGTGATCCAGATGCTGTCAGCATCGTTAGCGGCTGTATTATAGGTGAACATTTCGATTTCACCAAGGCCATACGGGTCGCTGTACAGTGTCTGGCCTTGTTCGTCAACAATGTCGACGGTGACCATCCAGTGGCCTGCCAGGTTCTGCACGTTGGTGCCGCCGGCTTCCTCGTCGGTCTCCACATCGCAGGCCACAAAGCCCATTGAGAGGCAGAGGGCCATCATTGCAAATTTGATGTATTTCTTCATAATCAGTTCTCCTTTCTTCAATTACTTTGTTAATACTACGGTGAACGGAGCACCGAAATCCATGTCGAATCTCACAATGCCAGTGGCAGGATCGTAGCTGCCTGAGAGGAAGTCGGGCACGTCGTCGCCCCAGTACCAGTCGCCATACTGCAACAGGCTTATGCTGTTGTCGCTGTTCAGCTGGATGACGGCCTCAAGCAGGAAGTCGAGCTGTCCCAGATACTGCGGATAGCGGCCATAGGCATAGAATCCTCCGAGAATGTCGTTGATGAGATAGCGGTTGCCGCCAAGGCTGCTGATGGAGATGGGAGCGTCGAAATAGTGGCGTGAGCCATATTGGCTCTCACCGAAGTAGGCGCTCACGATGCTGTTCTTGTCGAACACCATGACGGTACGGCTGTCGGAGACTGCGAATCCGTCGACGTTCGACACCGTGTAGACGGGATTATAGATGCCGCCAACGTTGGGGTCGACCTGTCCGGTGATGACCACCCGGCTTGAGATGTCCTCACCGTTCTCCGTAGCGGTGAATCCTGGCTCTGTGTAGGGGTCGCCGGCATTGATCTCGATATACTTATCGCCCAGCAGTGTGAGTTCAGCGAAGTGAGTCACTCGCGTGTCAGTCAGCTGATCCTCGCTGTCGTTGCACGAGACCATACCCACGGTTGACAAACCGAGCATGAGGCTATACAATAATATCTTTTTCATATTGCTTTGCTTTTACTTGTTGGATGATTGATGTTCATACTTTTACTTCACGTCCCAGAACACGCGGTCGGTGATGTTGCGGGCCGCAGGCGTGTTGCTGTTATACTTGCGTGAGTCGCTCGAGTAGGGGATGCTGAGGCACAGACCGCCGTTGCCCTTCATGTTGCGCACGGGGATGATGAGCTCGCCCGGCGTGTAGGCCATCGGGTTGGCTTTGATCTGTGCAGCCGTCATGCTCGACACCTTCGGCACGTCGGTGCGGCGCTGCTCGCTCCATGCCTCCATGTGGTCGCGCATGAACAGTGCCACCCACTTCTGCATGTAGATGAGGTTCAGCTTGTCGGTCGTCGAGCCGGTCCAGGCGCCGCCGTCAGCAAGGAACGTGGCGGCGTCGGCTGCCATGCCGCGATAGGCGAAGTCGCTGCTGACGCCGGCCTCGTAGGCAGCCTGAGCAGCAGCCTCGTTGCCGTTGAATCGCAGCTGGGCCTCAGCGATGAGCAGCTGCAGCTCGCTCTGCGTGAAGAAGAAGATGGGCATGGCGTGCAGACCGCTGTAGTCGATGCAGCTCACGTCGGCATTCTTCGGCGTCGAGTTGTCCCAGAAGGGGTTGTCCTGCTTTGAGCCGGGATAGAGTCCCACGTAGGTGTTGTCGCTCGTGCGTGGCAATATGCAGTAGCTGAGACGCGGGTCGGCGGTGGCCTTCAGGTACTCCACGAAGGGATAGGCAGCGCAGTGGTTGTTGGCCGAGAGGTTGAAGACGGCGTCATACCAGGGGTTGAACTGTCCCTCCTGGTCGCTGTAGACGTCCCAAGCCACGTCGCCGCTGAAGAACTCGTTAGCGCTGAGCAGGGCCTTCACCTTGTTGGTGTATTCGGCGGCATTGATGTTGGCGTCGATGAAGCGGAGGTACATGCGCAGGCGCAGGGCGTTGGCGTAGCCCTTCCACTGGTCGAGGTCCTTGTTGAGCAGCGGGTCGGTCATTGAGATGAGGTCTGTGGCTTCAAGATTAGCCTCGGCCTCGTCGAGCTCTTTGAGCACGCCCTCATAGATGGTCTGTCCGTCGTCGTATTTCGGCGTAGAGTTGGAGTTGCCCTGCAGTGCTTCCGTGTAGGGCGTCTTGTCGGTGTTGTCGACAAGCAGCTGGAAGGCCTGGGTGCGCAGCACCTGAGTGATGAACAGGTCGGCGGTGTTGGTCGACTTGTCGGCCACCTCCTTGAGATCCTGCAGTGCGCCGGCATACATCACGCGGTAGGGGCGGATGAAGAGGTCGCTGGTCTCCTCAAGGTTCAGCTCGGCCAGGTCGTTATACTGGTTAGCCTCGGGCCTTTGGTCGAAGTACTGCACGAAGAATCCTGCATAGTTGAGCATCTCGTCGCCCGTGCATGCTGCTATGGCATTGATGGCAGCTGGGAACTGCAGCGACGGCGTGATGTCATTAGCCGACGGATAGTTGGGGTCGTCGTTAATGTCCATGTCGCAACTGGTAAGAGCCAGCCCAGCTAAAGCAAATAATAATATCTTTTTCATATTGTAGTCTCCTTTCCAAGTTTAGAATTTAACATTGAGGTTGAAACCGAACTTACGCGAGCTGGGGTTAGAGCTGTATTCACCGAAGTTTCCTTGCAGGTCGTTGCCGAACGAGGAGGTCTCAGGATCGACGAAGGTGTTGCTCGAAGGTGTCCAGACGAAGAGGTTGTTGCCGAAGAACGACAGGCGCATGCCCTGGATGAAGCTGTTCTTGAACCATGCCGTAGGCAGGTCCCAACCCAGCACCACCTGGCGGAGCTTCATGTAGCTGCGGTTGATGAGGTTGAACGACTCCATCTCCGTCGCACCGTTGTTCCAGTAGTTGTAGAGGTTGGTGCCGTAGAGGGGAATGTTGTTCTCGGCATAGACGGGCTTCATGATCTCTGCGCCGCTGTCGTCGAACTGGCCGGTTCCTACTTCACCCGCCACGATGACCGAGTTGGGCACCACGAACGGGTTGCGGTCGTTGTAGGCGGTCTGGATGGCGTTGCCGGTGAAGTACTCGATGCTCTTCGTACGCGAGAACATCAGTCCGCCGTGGCGGACATCCAGGTCGGCCGACAGCGAGATGCCTTTATAGGTGAAGGTGGTGTTGAAGCCCATCTGGTACTTGTTGCTCATCACGCCCAGTTCAATGGCGTCGGTGCTGTTCTGGGGCAGGCCCTGATTGTCGACGACAAATTTTCCGTCGTCGTTGGTCATAGCCTTATGGCCGCGCCATACGCCCAGCTCCTTGCCCTCGATGGCATAGAGTCCCAGACCGCCGCTGAGTCCGTAGATGAGGGCCTCGTTGCCCAGTTCGTCAGGCATGTCGATGACCTTGTTGTAGTTCTTGGTGAAGTTCCACGACAGATCCCACTTGAAGTCCTTCGTCTTGACGGGAGTCACGCTGACCAGGAGCTCGATGCCGCGGTTGCGCACCTTACCCATGTTGATGTTCTGTCCGGTGTAGCCCGTAGCGGCGTCCATCGAGAGCGTCGTGATCTGCTTGTCGGTATTGCGGTTGTAGTAGGTGACGTCGAACGACAGGCGGTTCTGCAGGAAAGCCAGGTTCAGACCGATTTCGGCCTCAGTGGTCATCTCGGGGCTCAGCGTCGAGCTGCCGAGGATGTTGCCGGCCGTGTAGGCGTTGGTGCCGGTCTTCGAGAAGGGGAAGTTGGAGTTGCCCCAGTAGGAGCTTGACGTGCCGGCCTGTGCGTAGACCGAATTGGTCATGTAGGCAGCAGCGTCGTTACCTGTCTTACCGTAGGCTGCGCGCACCTTACCGAAGCTGATGACATTCTTCAGCTCCTGCGGCAGCATCTCGGTGAAGATCCAGCTGATGGTGGCGCCGGGATAGAAGTAGGAGCGGTTCTCCTTGGGCAGTGTCGACGACCAGTCGTTGCGGGCGGTCAGTGTCAGGTAGAGCATGTCGTTCCATCCGAACTCAGCCTGAGCGTAGGCACCCAGCGTGCGCAGCTTCGTCTCGTTCTGTGAGGTTGAGGGAATCTCGCTCGAGTTCGAGAGGTTGAAGAAGGTGGGGATGGTCAGGTTGGTGACGCTGCCGTAGACCGACGACGAGCGATATTCGCGTCCGTTCAGACCGGCGATGGCGTTGACGTCGAGCTTGCCGAACTGCTGTGCGTAGGTCAGCATCAGGTCGTTCTCTATCTGGCGGCGGCGGATGGTCTGCTGCGAGGTGCTGCCCGTCATCGACGAGAGCTGGTCGGCATAGTTAGGTGTGTCGGGATACATGGCCGCATAGTTGGGAATGCCGGTGTTGCGGTGGCCGGTCGAGGTGTCGAGGCCGATGCGATAGGTCAGCTTGAAGTGCTCCAGGAAGTCATAGTCGACCTGGAACTTGCCGTAGAGTCGCTCGCTCTCGTAGCGGTTCTCGTAGTCGTTCAGGATCTGATAGGGGTTGATGATGCCGTAAGGCGTGTAGTAGTAGCCCGGCGTGTTGAAGATGTTGGTCAGGTCCTTACACTCGGCGATGGCGATGTCGCGCGGCGTCTGCATGATAGCGTTGTACATCGAGTTGGCCTGCTGGCCGCCGCTGACGTACGAGTTCTTCTGCCAGGCGTAGTTCATCGACGTGCTGAACGTGACGGCGCCCGTCTTGTGCGAGCCGCGGGCCGAGAAGGTGTACTTCTCGTAGCTGTCCTTCGACGTGGGGATGATGCCGTCGTCGCTGATCTGCGAGAACGAGACGAAGTAGTTCGACTTGTCCGTGGCACCGTTGAACGACAGGCTGTTCGAGTAGCGGAAGCCCGTGTCGAAGAAGTCCTTGATGTTGTTCTCGATGGGCACGTACGACTTGATCTGCTGCGAGCCGTTGTACTCACGGCCGTAGCGCAGCGTCGAGCCGTCGAACTTCGGGCCCCACGAGCCGTTCTCGATGTCGGTCTTGTCGCCGTCCCATCCCATACCGAAGTCGTTCTGCATCTGCGGCAGGCGCATCACCTGCTCCCACTGCAGACCGCCGTTGTACTCGATGCCGACGGCCTTGTTGGCCTGCTCCTTACCGCTCTTGGTCGTGATGACGATCACACCGTTGGCGGCACGCGAGCCGTAGAGGGCCGTAGCGGCGGCGCCCTTCAGGATGGTCATCGACTCCACGTCGTCGGGGTTGATGGCGTTGGCGCCGTTACCGAAGTCGTAGGTGGCATCCAGGCCGTTGCTCGTGATCGAATTGTTCAGCATCGGCACACCGTCGATGACGTACAGCGGCTGGTTTGAGCTCGACAGCGAGCTGAAACCGCGGATGATGACCGAGTTAGAGGCACCAGGGTCGGCAGCACCGCTGCTGATCTGCACACCGGCCACCTTGCCGGCCAGGCTCGACATGACGTCGGCCGTGCGGCTCTCCGAAATCTTGTCGCCGTCGACGGCCGTGGCCGAGAAGCCCAGGGCCTTCGTCTGGCGCTTGATGCCCATGGCCGTCACCACCACCTCGTCGAGCGAGTTGGCGTCGAGGCCCAGGCGCACCACCATACCGTCGTGGGCGTTGACGGCCTGCGTCCGCATGCCCACGTAGGTCACACGAATCTGAGTCCTGCCCTGCGGCAGGGTCAGACTGAACTTACCGCTCGCGTTGGTCACGGTGCCAACGTTGGTGCCTACGACAAGAACCGACGCGCCGATGATTGGTTCGCCGTCTTCCTGAGACACTACGGTACCACTCACTTTAGTTTGGGCCAACGCTCCTCCCACCATGAGGAAGAGCCCCATCAAAAGCATTGTTAGTCTTTTT
>OCTW013392043.1_pt1 | contig 44927 bp, 35 predicted proteins | sample 1539671 | NCBI WGS metagenome assembly OCTW01 (sample SAMN02144230, study PRJEB22623) | gut metagenome | biome: sheep rumen | host: Ovis aries | place: New Zealand
CTCGTTAGCTCAGTTGGTAGAGCACAACACTTTTAATGTTGGGGTCTCGGGTTCGAGCCCCGAACGGGTCACAAAGGAAGCGAGTCTTCCCCAGAGTTTACCAGCACTCTTAGCTCAGCTGGTAGAGCAGCTGACTCTTAATCAGCGGGTCTAGGGTTCGAGTCCCTAAGAGTGCACAAAACGGCTCCCGGTAACGGAAGCCGTTTTTTTTATTATCTTTGTGGAGTCATGATCAGGATTCTCAAGGCATCGGCCGGTTCCGGCAAGACATACAACCTTGCAAAAGAGTACATCCGCCTCATCGTAGAAAGCGATAAGGCCGACGCTTACCGTCATATCCTGGCCGTCACCTTCACCAACAAGGCTACGGACGAGATGAAGCGCCGTATCCTGAAGGAACTCAATACCCTGGCCAAAAACCCGTCGCAGTCGCGCTATCTGAAAGACTTGTCCGCCTCCACCCGTCTGACGGAGGCGCAAATCCAGAAAAAAGCGCAGCAGCAGATCTCCGGCATCCTGCATGACTACTCCGCTTTCGCCGTCTCCACCATCGACAAGTTCTTCCAGCAGACCCTCCGCGCTTTCTCGCGCGAGATCGGCCAGTTCTCCTCCTATCAGGTGCAGCTGGACCGCGAGGAACTGGTGGCGGAAAGCGTGGACCGCGTACTGGACGGCTTGTCGGAAGAGGGGGACAGGCCCCTGCTGGAATGGCTCACCCGCAGTGTCCAGGAGGACCTGCGCACTTCGGGCCGATTCTCCCTCGAAGGCCGGCTCACCGAGGTGGCCGCCAGCCTGAAGGACCTCCCGAAAGGCAAGGACCAGTTCCCGCGCGAGGCCCTGGAACGGATGCGCACCCTCTGCAAAGAGACCGTGAAGGACTATCAGGAAAGCGTGGTGAAGGCGGCGCAGGCCGTGCTGGACACCCTCGGGGCCGCCGGCGTGGATCCTGCCGACAGCAACTACGGCTTCCTCAAAGCCCTGTATAAGTACCGGGACCTGTCGGCCCGTGTTGCGAAACCCTCGGAGTCCTTCATGCGCAAGGCCATGAATCCCGACGAGTGGTTCTCCAAGGGAAAACGGGCCCTGAAAGACAAGCTTCATGGGGCGTTGGACGCACCGCTGGAGGCGTTTTTGGCCTGCTTCGGCCAGCCTTACCGTGCGTATCAGACCGCCTTCGCCATCCAGGGGCAGCTCTACAGCCTGGGCGTCGCAGGCGAACTCAGGGACGCCTTCACCCAGATTCAGCGGGAGAAAAACGTCATCTCCCTGGACGACAGCAACACCATCCTCGGTGGCATCATCGACGGCTCCAGCACCCCTTTCGTCTACGAAAAACTGGGCGTCCGGTTCGACAATTTCCTCCTGGATGAATTCCAGGACACGTCCGTGGTGCAGTGGGAGAATTTCCGGCCGCTCCTGCAGAACAGCGACGCCGCCGGCTGCAAATCCCTCGTGGTGGGCGACGTGAAGCAGAGCATCTACCGTTGGCGTGGCGGCGACTGGGACCTCCTGGACACCGGCCTGGAGCAGGAATTCCGGGACACGGATGTGACCGTCCTGGACGAAAACTGGCGCACCTGCAGCACCATCGTCGATTTCAACAACGCCTTCTTCCGCTATGCCGCCGCGGAGCTGGACCGGATTACCGGAGCCGGCGACATGATCCAAAGGCTTTACGCCGACGTCTCGCAGATCCCCCGTATCTCGGACCCCGCCCCGGGTTCCGTAGAAGTGCTTTTCACCGAGGACCAGATGGATGAAATCATCCGCACGCTGCGGGACCTGCACGGTAAAAAGGCCGAATGGTCCGACATCGCCATCCTCGTCCGCGGCAACCGCGAAGGCTCCGACATCGCCGCCGCACTGGTTGCCGAAAGGATTCCCGTCGTGTCGGACGATTCCTTGTTCGTCAAGACGTCCGTCACCGTGCGCCGGCTCGTCTCCCAGCTCTCGCTGGTGGACGCTCCGCCCCGGGAGGAAGCCCCCACCGTATCCGGCTTCCTGGCCCGCAGCATGCAGGTGCACATCCCCTCCGGCTATCATTCCCTCGTGGACCTTGCGGAAAAACTCCTCCGCGACCTCCGCCTGGCCGACCCTGTCACCTTCGATGCGGAAATCCCTTATATCCAGTCCTTTATGGACTACCTGTCAGATTGGGTCTCCACCGGCGGCAACAACCTGGACGCATTCCTCCGCAGCTGGAAAGACGCTTCGCCGAAGATCGCCTCTCCCGCCCGCGGCAACAGTGTCCGCGTGATGACCATCCACAAGTCCAAAGGCCTTGAATTCCCCTTCGTCATCGTCCCCTTCGCCGAGAAGGTGACCCTGTACAAAGCGTCGGCCAAATGGTGCGAGCCCGAAGCCGATGGCAGCGCCATTTCAGGGGAAGGCGGCATCTACCGCGTCCAACTGGACACTTCCGCCGAAGACACCCTCTTCCAGGCCGATTACCGCCAGGAGCACATCCGCCAGGCCGTGGACAATATCAATGTCTTCTACGTGGCCCTGACCCGTGCGAAATACGGCCTGAAGGTCATCGCCGCCCGGCCGCCCAAGGACACGTCGATTCCGAAGAACCTCTCCCACATCCTGTACAATTACCTGGGGACGGACGCTTTCACGGCCGGTGAACCTTATCCCTGGCACACCCTTTCGCGGGAGGAAAAAGGCCCCCGGCCCCTGGAGACCGGCTATGCCTCCTATCCGGCCGACAGCGGCGAGCGGCTCCGCTTCAGCCCTGAAGCGGCCGACTACTTCGGCCCGGACGGCTCGGTGGGCGCCGCGGCCAGCAACCGCATCCGCGGCAGCGTCCTGCACGGGATCCTTTCCCGGATCAGCGTGCCGGAGGACCTGCCCGGCGCTGTCGACGCCGCCGTCTCCCAGGGCGAGCTCTCCGCCCGGGACCGTGAAGAAACCCTGTCCCTTCTGGGCGGACGCATCGCCTCCGTCGCGGACCGCGGGTGGTTCGCTCCCGGGATGCAGGTGCTCCGTGAAGCCGCCGTCCTCTCTCCGGACGGAAACGAACTGCGGCCGGACCGCGTGGTCATCTTCCCGGACGGGTCGGTCGCGGTGGTCGACTACAAATTCGGCGCCCCCAAGGATTCCTATCTCTTCCAGGTGCGCCGCTATGTGAATCTGTACCGCAAAATGGGGTACCGAAAAGTTGAAGGGTACCTTTGGTATTTGGAAGATAATTTGATTACCTTTGTAAGTTGATTTAAGATATCCGTATGCTATGGAAGCCAGCGAGAATACCATCAAGCTTTATTACAATACAGAAGTCGAGAAACTGAAAATGCCGGAATACGGCCGCCTGGTCCTCCAGATGGTGGAGCAGCTCCGTGACATCCCGGACCGCGAAAAACGCACCCAGCAGGCCTACGCGGTGGTCAAGGTCATGGAAAGCCTGAACCCCCAGGTCCACCAGCAGGAGAACTACGCCCAGAAACTCTGGGACCACCTGTTCATCATCGCCGGATACGACCTGGACGTCGACGCGCCCTATCCCGTACCCGTCCCGGAAGTGGTGAACAGCCGTCCGGACCCCATTCCCCTGAACACCAGGCCCATCCGCGCCCGTCATTACGGCCGCAACATCGAGAGCATCCTGGACCTGATCGCCTCGGAACCGGAAGGGGAGGTGAAGACCGCCATGATCCGTTCCCTGGCCATCTACATGCGCCAGCAGTACCTCATCTGGAACAAGGACACCGTGGCCGACGAAACCATCTTCCAGGACATCGAGCGTCTTTCCGGAGGCCGTGTCAAGGTTCCGGAAGGCATCCAGCTCACCAAACTGTCGGCCGACGCTTCCTTCAACCGCCCGGGCATGAACCTGAATCTGGGCGGCGGCAGCGGCAAGAGCGGCAAGTTCAACCGGAATTTCCGCGGCAAAAAAGGTAAGAAATGAATCCTCTCAAGAAATATTGGAACGGGCTCAGTGAGCACAGGCAGCAGGGCATCCGCTTTGCTGGAATCTGCGTGCTGCTGCTGGTAACCGTTCTGGTGAGCGTTTCCGTCATTTCCTATGTGTTCACCTGGCGGCAGGACCAGAGCGCCCTCGCGGCCGGCGGACAGGTGGAGAATGCGGCTGCCCAGTCCGGGCTGTCCATCGGCCATATGCTGGTGACGGACGGTTTCGGCCTGGCGGCTTTCTGCGTGGTCGCTTTCCTGCTGGCCTGGTGCGTGAAGCTCCTTTGGAAAGACTGCCGGATATCGCTCCGCAAGTGGTTCTTCGGCGGTTTTTCGCTCATGTTCCTGCTGTCCTGGATCCTTTCCCTTGTGGGCATGTTCACCGGCTGGGAGTTCGCCTTCGGTGGCGGCCTCGGCGGCCGTGCGGGCGCCGCGCTGGTGGGATGGCTGGTCTCCAAAGTGGGTGAGATCGTGACCATCTGCCTGATGGCCGCCCTCGCCGTGGCGTGGCTGTACTGCATGAGCGGCCGTTTCTCCCGCTGGCTCATGGGCCGCAGGGAAGAACCGGCAGAGCCCGATCCCGTCTCCGAGGCCCCCTTCGAGACGGCCGATACCTTCGAGCCGGAAACCTCCGCCGATCCGCAGGAGGAAGAACAGCCGGACATCGTCCCCGCCTTCGTCACTTCGCCTTCCTCTCCCTTCAGCCGCCGTCGGAAGAAGGAAGAAAAGCCTGAGGAAGACCAGGCTCCGGCCGTGGAGGAAGAGCAGCACGACGGAATCAACGTCGTGACGGACGATACCCTGGAACAGGAAGTCCGTGAGCCCCTGAAACCCATCGACAACCGCCTGGATCCGCCGGACGGCCTTCCCAAATACAAGACCCCGGAACTGAGCATCCTCGGCGACTACACCGAAGCCCGCCACGAGGTTTCCCAGGACGAGCTGGTCCGCAACAACACCAAGATCCGCAACACCCTCGCCAGCTACAAGATCCAGGTAAGGGACGTCACCGCCATCGTGGGCCCCACCGTCACCCTGTACAAGGTGTACCCGGCTCCCGGTGTGAAGATATCGGCCATCAAGCAGCTCCAGGAGGATATCGGCATCAATCTGAATGCCCGGGGCGTGCGTATCACCACCCTGTCCGACTCGGTGGGCATCGAGGTGGCCAACGACAAGTCCTCCATCGTCCCGCTGAAGTCCCTGCTGAACGACGCCGCTTTCCGCGAGAGCAAGGCGGAGCTGCCCGTTGCCATCGGCTACACCATCTCCCAGCAGGTCAAGGTATTCGACCTGGCCGACGCACCGCACCTGCTTGTGGCCGGCGCCACCAAGCAGGGTAAGTCCGTGGGCCTGAACGTCATCGTGGCCTCCCTCCTTTACTCCAAGCACCCGTCGGAGCTGAAGTTCGTGTTCGTGGACCCCAAGATGGTGGAATTCTCCTCTTACGGGCGCCTGCTGCACCATTACCTGGCCGTGCTGCCCAACGCCGGCAGCGAACAGGAGGAGCAGGACAAGGCCATCGTCAAGAACGCCAAGGACGCGGCCGCCGTGCTCCAGTCCCTCTGCGTGGAGATGGACGCCCGCTACGAACTCCTCTCCAAGGCTTTCGTCAACAACATCAAGCTCTATAACGCCAAATACAAGGAGCACCACCTGCGCTCCGACGAAGGCCATCATTTCCTCCCGTATATCGTCGTCGTCATCGACGAATACGCCGACCTCACCATGTCCGTGGGCGCCGGTCCGGAGTCCAAGGCCCTGGCGCGCAGTATCACCACATCGGTCATCCGCCTGGCCCAGAAGGGCCGCGCCGCCGGTCTGCACGTCATCCTCGCCACCCAGCGTCCTACGGTCGACGTGATCACGGGCCTGATCAAGGCCAACTTCCCCATGCGTATCGCCTTCCGCGTCACCTCCCGCATTGACTCCGCCACCATCCTGGACCAGCCCGGCGCCGACAAGCTCATCGGCCGGGGCGACATGCTGCTGTACAGCGGCGTGGAGATGGAGCGTGTACAGTGCGCCTTCATCGGGAACGACGAGATTGTCGCGCTCACCAAGGCGGTAGGGGACCAGATCGGCTACCAGAAGAGCTACAATACGCCGTATTACCTGCCGGAACCCGCCCCTGCGGAGGGAGAGGACGGTGCCGGCGGCATGGTGGACATGAAAACCCTGGACGACCGTTTCGAAGAGGCTGCGCGCACCGTCGTTCTCAACCAGAGAGGGTCGACGTCGGACCTTCAGCGCAAGCTTGGCATGGGTTATGCAAAAGCAGGCAGAGTGATGGACCAGCTGGAAGCCGCCGGCATCGTAGGTCCCCAGAACGGGGCCAAGCCGCGTGAGGTTCTGGTAAAGGACATCGCCGAACTGGAGGAAATCCTCCGCCACTTTATGCAGTAGAGATGAAACGCTTATTGACCCTGTGGGCCTTGACGGCCATCTGCCTGGGCGCTTTCGCCCAGAGCGGAAGCATTCCCCTTCTGGACCGCGTGGAGGGACACCGCGTCACTTTCCACTACACCTACAGCCTGTCCCGGAACGGGGAAGATTTCACCCCTGTCACCGACGGCGACGTGGTGGTGGAAGGAAACGACTACATCCTGGAAGGCCTGGGCCTGAAGGTGGTCTCTGACGGCACCACCCGCTGGACCTGCGACGCCGAAGCCCGCGAGATGGTCGTCGAAACCGTGCAGTCGGAGGACCTGTTCACCAATCCCGCCCTTTTCATCGGCTCCTACAGGCGCTATATGGACCGCATCCGGGTGAACAGCCAGGGCGCTGATTCCCTGGATGTCACTCTCACGCTGGACGAAGATACCCGCGCCCGCTTTGTACTCAGGGACATCGTGTACGGCGAAATGCAAGGAAAAAGCGATTTCTCCGTCGATGAGAAATCGCTTCCGAAAGACTATGTGATAACGGATCTCCGTTAATCTTTTACGCAACGTACCGGAAGGGCCAGGGTTTTCTTGTCGCCCTTCCCTTTTTGTATCATCGGGGACTTCTCGTAGATGTAGCGGAAGCAGCCGAGACCATCTTCCTCGGAGGCGGTCCACCAGAGGGAGTATTCCTTGAAACCGTTGTAGACGCCCTCGTTGTTCAGGTCCGTGTAGCCGACGGGGATGGCGTTGAACTTGGCGCTGTTGGTGACGGATACCTCGGGCCAGTAATTCCACATGTCGGCGCCTTTGAAGGACGCGTTCACCATCAGGGAGCCGGCGTCGTCGCCCGCGCAGGCGTCAAACTCGGCCGCAGTGGGGAGGTGCCAGCCTTCCGGGCAGGTCTGCTGCGCCTGTTCCCAGGTGTAATACCGGCCGAATACCGATTCCATGACGTCGCTCTTCAGGAATGCCGAGCCGGCGGGGTCGGAGTACCAGTTGACGGCGAGCCAGGTTTTCCCGTCCAGGACGGTGGTGGGGTAGCTGCTGCCTTTGAGGCTGACCTCATTCTCACGGGTAAGGCCTTCCAGGACGGTGTCGGGATCGATGACCGTGAAGGAGGTGCTGGCCGATGCGTTGTAGTACTTGGATTCCAGGTCGTAGACGTAGCAGTAAACGATATAGGTGCCCACGGTGTCGGCCTTGTAGGAGAAGGTGGGGTTGGATTTGAGAATGTCTTTGGAGAGGGTGTCCTTCTTGGCGGAATTGACCTGCCAGTAGATGCCCAGGGTGCCGTGATTCTCTTTGTCCGAGGTGGTGATCTTACTGGTGACGGCGTTGAAATCCAGGACCGTTCCCTTGGCGACATAAGGAAGGGCGCTGTTGACGCTGAGCCCGGTGAGGCTGGGTTTGGTTTCCGTGGTCTCCGACTTTTTGCAGGATGCAAAGAGCACTGCGAGAAGGGCCGCGGTCCATATTATCTTGTTTTTCATATCTGTCCTTTATACAATTTACAAATATCGTTATTTTTTTGTAATTTAGCACAAATTTCTTGCCAAGATGAAAAAGCCCGTCGTTCTTTTGCTGGTGCTTGCCGCCCTTGTGTCCGGCTGTCAGAAAAGCCGTTATATCCAGGTCAGCGGCTATGCGCAGGGGGGAACCTACACCGTCAAGGCCAACCTGGCCGGCACCCGTATCGGCCCGGAAGCGTTGCGGGACAGCGTGGAGGCCCTCCTGAGGCAGATCGACACCACCCTCTCCGGCTACAACAAGCGCTCGCTCCTGTACCGTTTCAATGCGGGAGAGCGGGTCCCGGCCACGCCTCTTTTCGTTCAGATGTACCGGGAGGCATACCGGTGGTGGCAGCGCTCCGGCGGGGCCCTGGACTTTGCGGCCGGCGGCCTGTACGACGCCTGGGGCTTCGGTTTCCGCTCCAGCGAGTTCCCTTCTCCGGAGAAAGTGGACAGCCTGAAGGCGGCCTGCACCATGGCGCTTCTTCCCGCGGAACTGCCGGTCACGGACGGTTTTGCGGACCCTTCGGCCCTGGGCTTTCCCCGGCTGAACTACAACGCCATTGCGCAGGGGTTCAGCTGCGACGTGATCGCCCGTTTCCTGTACCGCCAGGGCGTGAAGGACATGCTGGTGGATATCGGCGAAATCTGGTGCGACGGACTCAATCCGTCCGGGCAGCCGTGGGCCGTGGGTGTGGACCGTCCCGTGGATCAGCCTTCCGCGGCCGGGGCGGGAGAGGCCGGGCTGCAGGGCATCTGGTCTTCCGATGGCCGGCCGGGCGGCATCGTCACCTCCGGCAATTACCGCAAATTCTATATCCGGGACGGGCGCAAGTATGCCCATACCATTGACCCCCGGAGCGGCTACCCTGTGCAGCATAACCTCCTCAGCGCCAGTATCGTGTCTTCGGAAAGCTCCGCCCATGCCGACGCCGTGGCCACCTGGTGCATGGTGCTCGGACTCGCGCAGGCGCAGGAACTCATCCTCTCCGACCCTTCGCTCGAAGGGTATCTGGTGTATGCCGCCCCTGACGGTTCCTTCCAGGAGTGGCACAGCCCGGGATTTACATTGAAGCAATAAGGCCCAGCACCTCGGTCAGGGCGCGGCACAGCAAGTCCGTAGCCTGGACAAGCGCCGCAGGACATACGCCGATGGCAGACAACGCCACCGTCAGGACGGCCGTGACCATGAGGCAGGTGGTGAGCGGGATGGCGAAAAGATTCGTCAGGAGGAAAAAGCGCGGGAAGGTGTGGAAGCGGTACCAGGCCAGCGGTCCGGTGAAGACCTGGCAGCTGATGGAAAGCGCGGCGGCCTGCCAGATGCGTCTGAGGGGATTCCGTGCGCTTCCTTCCGGATACCATTTTTCCAGGACGGGATAGAGGAGGAAGATGCCGGCCATGGCCAGGTAGGACAGCTGGAAGCCCAGTTCCCCGATGGCTTCCGGGTCAAGGACCAGCTGGACAAAAAGGGCCAGGCACAGCACCCGGACGGCTTTTCTGGGCCGTCCCAGCAGGCGCAGCGTCTCGCCGATGAGGATAAACAGGAAGGCCCGCATGATAGAGGGGCCCGCCCCCGTCATGAGCGTGAAGAAGCCGGCACCGGAGACGATGATGCCGTAGCGGAGCCGCCGGGCCGTCCGCGAGCGTCCCATCACCCGGACAATCCGGTCGGCGACCAGGTAGATGATGCCGATATGGAGCCCCGACAGGGCCAGCAGGTGGGAGGCGCCGCTCTCGCGGAAAACGGCCGTCGTATGGGCCGGCAGGGCGCTTCGGTCGCCGGTGAGGAGGGCGAGGAGCAGGGGCGCGGTCCCCTCGTCGCGGAAGGGGAGGGTGCGGATGAAGGCGCGGAGGGCGTCGGCGCAGTCTTCCGCCAGGAGGCCGATGAAGTCCGGCCCCTGCGCGGCGGGGATCCGGGCCGCGGCGCAGCAGAAGGCCCCCAGCAGCAGAAACGTTCCGAAGATCCAGCCTGCAGCGGCCCGCTCCGGAAGCATGGCGATCCGCTCCCTGCCCAGGACGGAAATGGCGAGGCAGGGAAGGAGGGCGCCGGCGAAAAGGGTGGCCGAAGACGGTGGAATGAGCATTCCGGCGGCAATCCCGGCCGTGAAGAGCACCGACAGGAATTCTATGTTTCTTGTCCGCTCCATGACTAGTGCGAAATTACTAATAATTTCGTATCTTTGCAGGGATATACCGAAATTAATTGTTACAAGATATGATCATTCTCGTTATCAACTGCGGAAGTTCGTCCATCAAGTATCAGCTTCTGGACATGAAGAGCGACGACGTATTCGACGTCATTGCCAAAGGTATCGCAGAAAAAATCGGCCTTCCCGCCGGAATTCTCCAGTACGCCCCCGCCGGCAAGGACAAAATTGTCACCGACGTTTCCATCCCGGACCATAAAGTGGGCATGCAGCTCATCCTCCAGGCCCTCACGGATCCCCAGACGGGTGTCCTGAAATCCCTCGAGGACATCGAGGCGGTGGGCCACCGTATCGTCCAGGGCGGCGACTTCTTCAGCGGCTCCGTCCTCGTCAACCAGGACGTGCTGGACAAGATCGCTTTCTGTGCCGATTTTGCCCCCCTGCACAACCCGGCCCATCTGCTGGGCATCCATGCCATGCAGGAGGTCCTTCCGGAAGTGTCCCAGGTCGTTACCTTTGACACGGCCTTCCACCAGACCATGCCCGCCTACGCATACATGTACGGCCTTCCTTACGAGTACTACGATAAATACCGCGTCCGCCGCTACGGCGCCCACGGCACTTCCCACCAGTTCGTCGCCGGTGTCGGTGCCAAGCTCGCCGGCCTGGACCTCGCCTCCTCCAAGATCATCACCTGCCACCTGGGTGCCGGCAGCTCCATCTGCGCCATCCAGAACGGCAAGTGCGTGGACACCTCCATGGGTTTCAGCCCGCTGGAAGGCATGATCATGGGCACCCGCGTCGGCAACATCGACGCCAATGCCGTCATCTACCTGGAGAACAAGCTGGGTGTCACCCCCGACGAGATGTCCGTCATCCTGAACCGCAAATCCGGTTTCCTGGGCGTGAGCACCAAGACCTCCGACGCCCGTGAACTGGACGAACTCGCCAACAACGGAGACCCCAAGGCCAAGCTCGCCCTCAAGAAGTTCACCTACGACATCATCAAGAACATCGGCTCCTACGTGGCTGCCATGAACGGTGTGGACCTGATCGTGTTCACCGGCGGTATCGGCGAGCATAACAGCCGCCTGCGCCGCCGCGTGCTGGAGAACTTCTCCTACCTGGGCCTGAAGGTCGACTACGAGGCCAACGTCGCCTGGGGCGAGGACGCCATCATCACCACGGAGGATTCCAAGGTGAAGGCCGCCCTCATCTGCACCAACGAGGAGCTGGTGATCGCCCGTGACACCATGCATTTAGTCCTGGAAAATCAAGAATAAAAGACTATGATAACCAATTTCAACGAACTCTTTGCCGAACTGAAGGCAAAAGGCATCTGCAAGAAAATGATCGCCGCCTGGGGCGTCGATTCCCACACCATCGAGGCCGCCTCCCTGGCCACCGACTTGGGCTTTGTGAAAGTCACCCTCGTGGGAGACCCCGACATGATTGAGGAAGTTTGCAAAGGCGCCAAGATCGATATCGGCAAATTTGAGATTGTCCCCGAAAAGGACGAACTCAAAGCCGTCGCCAAGGCTGTCCAGATGGTCCATGACGGAGAAGGCGATGTCCTGATGAAGGGCCTCTGCTCCACCGACAAATTCCTCCGCGCCATCCTGAACAAGGAAGTGGGCCTCCTGCCCCCGAAGGGCCTCCTGAGCCATGTGGGCGTCATCGAGAACCCCAACTATCACAAGCTCATTTTCATCACCGACATGGCCGTGATTCCCGCCCCGGATTTCCGCCAGAAGGTGAAGATGGCCGGCTTCGTGACGGGCGTGGCCCGCAGCTTCGGCATTGCCCAGCCCAAGATTGCCTTCATCGCCGCTTCCGAGCAGATGCTCGACAGCATGCCCGCCTGCATTGAAGGCGCCATGCTCGCCAAGATGTGCGACCGCGGCCAGATCAAAGCCATCGGCGACGGTCCGCTGGCCCTGGATGTCGCCATCGACCAGGAGTCCGTGGAAATCAAGAAACTGAAGAGCCCCGTGGCCGGCGACGCCGACTGCCTCCTCTTCCCCAATATCGAGAGTGCCAACGTGTTCTGGAAAACCAATTCCAAACTGGCCGTCGGTGTCCGTCAGGCCGGTTTCCTGGTGGGTACCAAGGTCCCTTGCATCCTGGCCTCCCGTGCCGATTCCGTCGACGTGAAGCTCAACTCCATCGCTTCCGCCGTTATTTCTGTTAAATAAGTTAGTAGTAGTTATGAGAAAATTGATTGTTGCCGGGAACTGGAAAATGAATACGACCGTTCCCGAAGGTGTGGAACTGGCCAAGGCTGTCGTCGAGAAAGCGAAGAACCTTCCCGCCAATGTGGAACTTGTCGTCGCCCCGCCGTTCACGCATCTCTGCCCTGTGGCCGAGGTCCTGAAAGGCTCCAAGGTCCAGCTGTCGGCCCAGAACTGCGCCGACCACGAAAAAGGCGCCTACACCGGTGAAGTGGCAGTGAACATGCTCACCTCCATCGGCTGCACCTACACCATCCTCGGTCACTCCGAGCGCCGTCAGTACTACGGCGAGACCGACGAGAAGCTGGTCGTGAAGACCCAGCTCGCCCTTGCCGCAGGCCTGAAGGTCATCCTCTGCGTGGGTGAGAATCTTCAGGAGCGCGAGGCCGGCAAGCACTTCGACGTGGTTACCGCCCAGGTGAAGAACGTCCTTTACAACTTCACCGCCGAAGATATGAAAAATATCGTCATCGCCTACGAGCCCGTCTGGGCCATCGGCACCGGCAAGACCGCCACGGCCGCCCAGGCTCAGGAAATCCACGCCTGCATCCGCAGCGTCATCGCCGAAAAGTTCGGCAAAGAAGTGGCCGACGACCTCACCATCCTCTACGGTGGTTCCTGCAAGCCTTCCAACGCCAAGGAACTCTTCGCCGAGAAGGATATCGACGGCGGCCTGATCGGCGGCGCCGCCCTCAAGGCCGACGACTTCCTCGGAATCGCTACAAGTTTCTGATACAGGATTTTGCGATTCAAGAAAAAATGATTACCTTTGCGCGCTTTAAAAAGCCGCAAAGGTTTTTTGGTGCAATGGGGTGCTTGAAACAGAGCACTGAGTAACACATTTTATTAATTAACATCATGAAGCATTTTACGCTGAAAGGCGAAATCCGCCAGAAAGGTAACAAGGCTGTCCTCAAAGCCTTCCGTCGTCAGGGTCTGGTTCCCTGCAATCTCTACGGTCTCGGAATCGACAACATCCTCTTCACTGTGAATGAGAAAGAGCTGAAGGGTCTCACCCACACGCCCGCCTCTTACATCGTGGACCTGGAACTCGACGGCAAGACCTACACCGCTGTCGCTCACGAGTATCAGTGGCACCCGGTCGAGGACAACTGCCTGCACGTGGATTTCCTCGCCGTTAATGAAGAGAAGCCCATCGTCATCAACGTTCCGCTGAACATCACCGGTCACCCGGTTGGTGTGCAGGCCGGTGGTAAGTTCACCCAGAGCGCCCGCAGCCTGAAGGTCTGCGCCCTCATGAAGGACCTCCCCGACCAGCTGGACATCGACGTCACTCCGCTGGAGCTGGACAAGAGAATGGTTGCCGGCGACCTCAAATTCGACGGTATCCAGATCGTCTCCGACCGTAACACCATCATCTGCTCGGTCAAGACCACCCGCGCCATGCAGCAGGCTGCTGCCGAGGCTGCCAAGAACGCCTAAAGATGGACTACCTGGTTGTAGGTCTGGGAAACATCGGCGCAGAGTATGCGTCCACCCGGCACAACATGGGATTTATGATATTGGATGCCTGGGCTCAGGCATCCAATGTCCTTTTCAAGACCGACCGCTACGGCTCCGTCGCGGAAGTCTCTTTCAAGGGCCGCTGGTTCGTGCTCCTGAAACCTTCCACGTACATGAACCTGAGCGGCAGCGCGGTGCGTTACTGGATGCAGAAACTGCACCTGCCCCTGGAAAATCTCATTGTCATCTCGGACGACCTGAACCTCCCGTTCGGCACGCTGCGCATGCGTCCGGGCGGTTCCTCCGGCGGGCACAACGGGCTCGAGGACATCACCGCTAAACTGGAAACCGACCAGTGGATCCGCATCCGTGTCGGCATCGGCAACCAGTTCTCCCGCGGCGGACAGGTTGACTACGTCCTGGGCGACCTTTCCGAAGAAGAAAAGGCTGCTGTCCCGGAACTTGCGGCCCGGGTCATCCAAGGAGTCAGGGACATTTCCACCATCGGCGTTGCCCGTGCGATGAACACGCTGAATACCCGTCCCAAAACGGAAAAGGCGTCTGAAAAAGAGCCGAAACTGCCTGAAACTTAATTTTTTCTAAATTCTTTTTTGGTTTTTGAATTTTTTTGCCTACCTTGCACAAAAGTTTGAGAAAAACGTTTAACAAACCAATAAAATAAACCATTATGAAAGAGCTTGTTGAAAAAATCAATGCAGAAGTCGCTGAATTCACTAAGAATGCAGAAGCACAGGTAGTAAAGGGTAACAAGGCTGCCGGCGCCCGTGCCCGTAAAGCCGCTCTGGCCCTCATGAAGGACCTGAAGGAATTCCGCAAAGTCTCCGTGGACGCTGCGAAATAAGCATTTCCTTCCAAAAGAAAAAAATGTTGCAGAAAATTCATTTTTTCTGCAACATTTTCTTTTTTATTGCATCTATATAGTAGGTTTAGGTTTTAGTACACGTCAAGGAACCGGTCTCAGGAGTGATTTTGAGCCGGTTTTTTGCTTTTCTTACCGGCGCGGGTGATTCTCCAGCACAGACTTGAACCAGGTACTGGAGTCAATGTGGGTGTAGATTTCCGTGGTGAGGATGCTCTCGTGCCCCAGCATTTCCTGGACAATCCTGAGGTCGGCTCCGTTTTCAATCAGATGGGTGGCGAAGCTGTGCCGGAACGTATGCGGGGAAATCTCTTTCCGGATGCCTGCCGCCATGGCCTGGTCTTTCACGAGATTGAACAGGGACACCCGGCTGAGGGGTTTGCCGAAACGGTTCAGGAAGAGATAGTCTTCCCAGGCGCGGGCCGCCGGTTCCGGACGGTCGGGGAGGTAGGCGCGGATGGCGTCGGCCGCATAGTCGCCCAGGGGGACCAGCCGCTGTTTGTCTCCTTTGCCGATGACGTCCACAAACCCTTCGTCCAGATGGACGTGGGAGATCCGAAGGCCGGCGCATTCGCTCACGCGGAGGCCGCAGCCGTACAGGACTTCGAGGATGGCCCGGTTCCGTTTGCCGAAAGGGGCCTTCAGGTCCACCGAATCCAGGATGGCGGAGACTTCCTCCACGCTGAGCACGGCGGGAAGGTATTTCCCGAGTTTCGGGGCTTCCACGCGGTCGCAGGGATTCTCTTTCCGCTCGCCCTCTTCGATGCACCAGTCGAAAAAGTTCCTCAGGGCGCTCAGCAGGCGGGCGCTGCTGCGCTTGGAGAGCCCGTCGGCCGTCACTTTGCCCAGATAGGACTCGATGTCGGCCGTGTCAATCTCCGCGGGCGCTTTCTGGACGGCTTCCAGGAAATCCTTGACATCATGACAGTAGGATGCCACCGTGTTGGGTGACATCCTCCTTTCGATCCGAAGATAATTCCGGTAGTCGGTATTATAGCGTTCCGTACTGTCTGCCATAGGCAAGCATCTGTCCCAGGTAGTCGTCGGTGTAGACGGGGACGTAGTCCGTGACGGTGCCGTTTCCGTCCTTCACGGGCACGATGTCCGGGTTCACGAATCCGCCGTAGGGCTTCAGGTTCAGGGCCTCGTAGCGCGTTTTCACCTCTTTGTGGAGCTCGGGGTCGATGTGGACGGCGTAGGTCTCGATGAGGGCTTTGCCGGCCTCGTAGTCGCCTTCGCTCTTGATGCGCTGGATTTCGGCAAGGAGTTCGGCGAACAGGGCGCGCAGTTTTTTGTAGTCGTTGACGACGAAATAGGTCTTGCCGTCTTTCACCTTCCTTTCAATCACCTTGTCCTTGGCGCCTTTCTCCAGGCACCACTCGGCGATGAGCTTGCGGTTCTGCATGTGGGCTTCCGTGTTGGGACGGCCCAGTTCCACGCGGGTGAACTGCACCATGAGGCCGTTGCGGATGTAGTTCGCGTATTCGGCCTTGTAGGCCTCCGGGTCCGGCATGATGCCCAGTTCCACCATCTTCGGGTCGGCCGTGTAGTAGAGGCCGAACAGGTCGGCGCGGGCTTCTTCCAGGGCCGACGCATACTCGCCCATGGCGGTGGCGCTGACACCCGGCAGCAGCTGGCCCGAGGCATGGCCCAGGCATTCGTGGAGGTCGGTGTGGATTTCATCGGCCACGGTGCCCCATTTCTTGGCGAGGTCGATTTCCTTCTGGTCGTATGCGAATTCCGCGAGGGTGCTGGTGGGCAGTTCCTGGGCGGCGTAGTCGTAGGTATGGGTGATGTTGGCGATGGTGACGCTCTTGGACCCGTGTTCTTTGCGGATCCAGTCGGCATTGGGAAGGTTGATGCCGATGGGCGTGGACGGATAGCTGTCGCCGGACAGGCAAACGGCATTGATGACCTTGGCCGACACGCCCTTCACCGTGGCTTTCTTGAAGCGGGGGTCCACCGGGGAGTTGTCCTCGAACCACTGGGCGTTGGCGGAGAGGATTTCCGTACGCTTGGAGGCCTCGAAGTCTTTGATGTTTACGTATCCTTCCCAGGATGCCTTGCGGCCCAGCGGGTCGTTGTAGTCCTCGATGAAACCGTTGATGAAGTCGACGGTGCCCAGGGTGTCCTTCACCCATTCGATGTTGAATTCATCCCATTTTTTGAGGTCGCCGGTGTTGTAGTATTCGATCAGGATGCCCAGGGCGCGTTTCTGGATGTCGTTTTCGGCCACTTCGCGGGCTTTGGCAAGCTCTTCGCAGATTTTCTCGAGGGCGGGGGAGTACAGGCCGCCGATCTTCCAGGGCAGTTCGCGGATGACGCCGTCCTTCCCCTTCACGACCTTGGTGTTGAGGCCCCAGGAGACGGGCTCCGGGTCATCGGGGTCTGCGAGACGGGCGTAGTAGTCTTCCACTTCTTCGCGGGTGACCCCTTCATAGAAGTTGACGGCCGACTGGGCCACCAGGTCGCCGGATGTTTCCGTGGAGCGGCGCTGCGGCCAGACGGCCGGGTTGTAGATGATGTCCAGGAGTTCGTCCTGCGCGATGCCGCACTGGGCGAGCAGGCTTCCGAAATACTCCCTGGAGCAGGCGGGGAAGATCTTGTCCTCGGCGTAGTGGTGGTGGATGCCGTTGGAGAAGAAGACCCGCTTGGCATAGACGAGGAAGTCCGGATATTCAGGGGCCGATGTGTCCACACCGGGGTTCTCCAGGATGGCTTCCAGGGCGTGACGGACCTTGAGGTTGTCCTTGCAGTTCTGGTCCCAGAGGATGTCGCGGCCGTATTTGGCGGCCTCGGCGAGGTGGTAGGCGTACTCCTTCTGTCTGAGAGTCAGGTTCTCCCAGCCCGGAATCTGGTAACGCATGACCTTGAGGTCGGCGAAAGAGTCGATGGTATATTTGAAATCCTGGGTGGATTGTCCGTTATTGTTCCCTGCACAGGAAGCAAGGAGAAGGGCTGCGCCGGTCAGCATCATGAGTTTGTTTGGAATGTTCATATTTCTATAATCAATGTACAAATATAATAAAAATCATTAACTTTGTAAATTGGAATAATGTCAGATGAAGGTACGTTATCTCATAGCTTCCCTTGCGGTGCTGCTCGGTGTTTTCTCCTGCAACAAGGACGAAAACTTTGAGCCGGGCGCTCCGACTCCGGACTCTTCTTCCACTGTCCAGCCCGGCCGGACTCCGTCGGAGGAAGTGCGGCATGTCATGGTCATGGTGGCCGGTGGCTACAATTCCCTGTACAGTTATATGTCGGAGGATATGCGGATGCTCGAGGAAGGCTACCTTCCCACGGGCACTTACCGGTCGGCAGACGTCCTGGTGGTCCTTTCCCGGTTTACCGCTGCATACCAGGACTACACCACTCCGTCGGCACCGGTCCTGTACCGGTTGTATCGGGACCCGCAGGGAAGGACGGTGAAAGACACCCTGAAAGTCTGGAACGGAGATACGCAGATTTTCGGCGGGAATACCCTCACGGAAGCCCTGGACCTCGTGTATAAGCGCTACCCGGCCAAAGGATACGGCATGGTGGTCTCCTCGCACGCTTCCGGCTGGCTTCCGGAAGGTTATTACAACGACCCTTCCAAGTACGAAAAATCTTCCCTTGATCTCTTTTCGGCTCGCCGGTCCTCCAGGGCCTGGACGTACACCCCCGGGAGCTTCCCTCCGCTGGATCCGTATCCGGCCGTCAAAAGCATCGGACAGGACAATGACAGCGATCTTGTCGGCGTGGAAATGGACCTGGACGAGTTCGTATCGGCCATTCCCATTCACTTGGATTATCTGCTGATCGACGCCTGCCTGTCCGGCTGCGTGGAAGTGGCCTACGCCCTCCGCGAAAAGGCCGACATCGTCGGTTTCTCCCAGACCGAAATCCTTGCCGACGGCTTTGACTACAAGACCATTACGGAGCACCTGCTGCAGCCGGAACCCGACCCTGTCGCCGTCTGCCAGGATTACTTCAATTACTACGACAGCCAGTCCGGGTCCAACCGTTCCGCCACCATTTCGGTGATAGACACCCGTAAAATGGATGCCCTTTCGGAGGTCTGCGCCACCCTTTTCGAGAAATACCGCACGCAGATCTCTTCCCTGAACGGATACAGGGTACAGGGTTATTTCCGCCACGAACGTCACTTCTTCTACGACCTCCGCGACATCCTGGTGAAGGCCGGCATCACGGAAGAGGAGACGGCCGCCCTGGACGATGCCCTCGCGGAATGCGTCCTGTACAAGGCGGCCACACCGTATTTCCTGAGCCTTCCCATCCGGACGGCGTGCGGCCTCTCCATGTACCTCCCGTCCATGGGCTCCTCGTATCTGGACAATTTCTACCGGACCAGGATAACCTGGAACCAAGCGACAAAACTCGTACAATAATATGAAAGAATTCGTCAAGACCATGTTGGCGGTCATCTGCGGCCTGCTTGTGCTTCAGATTCTCCGCTTCCTTCTGTTTTTTGTGATTTTCGGCAGCGCCCTCGCTTCCGGAAGCGGTCCTTCCATCCCGCGCAGCGGTGTCCTGGACCTGGACTTGAGCAGTTTCACGCTGGCGGAGCAGTCGCAGGAGAGCATGCCGGCCTTCAGCCTTGTGGGCGGCATGAGCGGCTCCATGGTCCCCGCCGTGGGCCTGAAAGATGCCGTTGAGGCCATCAAGATAGCCGCATCGGACCCCGCTGTCCGCTATATTCTGGTCAGGGCCGACAACGGCGTCGCTTCGCCTGCCGGCTACGAGGAACTGCGGGCCGCCCTGACGGATTTCCGCCGCAGCGGCAAGGCGGTCATCGCCTACACCGAAAACCCCGGCAACGGCTCTTACTACCTGAGTTCCGTGGCCGACAAGATCTATATGGGTTCCCAGCACGGGGGCAACAATACCTTCATTGGCCTGTCCGGGCAGATGCAGTTCGTGAAAGACCTCCTGGACAAGCTGGGCGTGAACGTGCAGCTCATCCGTCACGGCAAGTACAAGAGTGCCGGCGAGATGTTCATCCGCAATTCCGCCTCCCCGGAAAACCGCCAGCAGAACCTGGAAATGGTCACTTCCGTCTGGAAATCCTTCTCCGGAGCCATCTGTGAAGCCCGTGAGATCAGCCCCGAAAAGCTGGACGCCCTCCTGGACAACCTTTCCCTCGTTTTCCCGGAAGACTTCCTGTCGAACGGCCTCGTGGACGAACTGGTAGACCATGACGCCCTCGTGCAGAAGCTCTGCACCGCCGCCCAGGTGGAGGATGTGAGCGCCTTCCACCTCATCGGCTTCCCGGACTATTTGTCCAACCGTGTCGGCGTCACCTTCCCGGGCCGCAGCAACGTGGCCGTCATCTATGCCGACGGTGAGATCACCGACGGCAGCGACTACCGCTCCGTCAGCGGCGACCGCTTTGTGAAAGTCATCGACGAAGTGCGCAGGGACAAGAGCGTGAAGGCCGTGGTGCTCCGCGTGAATTCGCCCGGCGGCAGTGTGGCCGCTTCGGTGAAGATCCGCACCGCCCTGGACCAGCTCCAGAAAGAGAAGCCCCTCGTGGCCTCCTACGGCACCTACGCCGCATCCGGCGGTTACTGGATCTCCAACGGCTGCCAGAAAATCTATGCCGACGCCACCACCGTCACCGGCTCCATCGGCGTGTTCTCCATGATTCCTGAATTCTCCCAGGTCACCAAGAAGGTGGGCGTAGGCATCGAGTCTGTGGGAACCCACAAGCACAGCGACATGTTCAGCCTGGTCCGTCCATTCGACGCGACGGAGCTCGCCGCCATGCAGGCCTCGGTGGAAGACATCTATGAGAGCTTTGTGAACCTCGTGGCTTCGAGCCGCGGCATGGAGTCCGCCGCCGTGGACGAGATTGCCCAGGGCCGCGTCTGGACCGGGGCCGACGCCCTCCGCATCGGCCTGGTGGATGAGATCGGCACCCTGCAGGACGCCATCACCTACGCCGCTTCCCTGGCCGATTTCTACTCCTCCGACGAATACACCGTGGTGGACTATCCCAAGCCGCTTACCGTCCTGGAAGAGATGATGTACACGTTCGGCGCGAGCAAGGAAGAACCCTCGATTCTTTCCGACACGCCTTTCGCCGGCCTCGGCCGTGACCTCCGCTCCCTGATGGACGGCGAACCCGCCCGCGTCTACGCCCGTCTCCCTTACACGATCGAGATCCGCTAGTGACGCCGTTTCTCCGACAGGTGGCTGCCCATTACTACGGCAGCCCGGACCTGCAGCGCAGGTGCTTCCTGTTTCCCAACCGCCGCTCCATGGTATTTTTCCGGAAATACCTGGCCGACCTGGTCCGGGAAAGCGGGAAGGGCGTGCCGCTGCCGGTGCCTCCCATGTACACCATCAACGACTTCTTCTACCGGGTGAACCATGCGGAGGTGACCGACAAGCTCCGCCTCCTGCTGGAACTCTATGACGTATACCGGGCCCACAACCCCCAGGCCGAACCCCTCGATGAGTTCATCTTCTGGGGCGATGTGATGCTCTCCGACTTCGACGACATTGACAAATACCTTGTGGACGCCGCAGCCCTTCTGCAAAACGTGTCGGAGTTCAAGGCCATCCAGGACAGTTTCGACTACCTGAGTGACAATCAGAAAGAGGCCGTCACCCGCTTCCTTTCCCATTTCCGGGATACGAAGGGCGCCCTTTCCGTACGTCCGGATGAGAAGGGAGTCAAGTCCAAATTCCTCAGGCTGTGGAACTTGCTCTATCCCGTATACAGGGACTTCAATGCCCTGCTCCGGGAAAAGGGATTCTCTTACGAAGGCATGGTGTACCGGGACCTGGCCCGCCGCCTGAAGGACGGGGTTTCCGTGAGGGACATCCTCGAAGCGGAATTTCCGCAGACAGAGCGCTTTGTCTTTGTGGGCCTGAACGCCCTGAACGAATGCGAACGCCTGCTCCTGAAGCGCATGCGCGACGCTTCCATGGCCGATTTCGTCTGGGACTACGTCTCTGAGGAGATCCGCGCCTCCGCCAACAAGTCGTCCCTGTTCATGCGGCGTAACATCGAGGAGTATCCGCAGGCTTTTCCCATCGACCCGGAGGGGTTGCGCCGGCCCGAAGTGACCGTCGTAAGCGTCCCTTCGTCCGTGGGACAGGCCAAACTTGCGCCGCAGATTCTTTCCCAGGTGCAGGGAGACCCGGTGGAAACCGCCTTTGTCCTTCCCGACGAGAACCTCCTCCTGCCGCTGCTGAACTCCATCCCTCCCGAGCACGACAACGTGAATGTCACCATGGGCTATCCCATGAGCGGAAGCGCCGTCTTCACGCTCCTGGATGCCCTGGGCCAGATGCAGCTCAAGATGCGCCGCCGCGGAGACGTCTGGTACTTCTACCACCGCCAGGTGCGGGAAGTGTTCTCCAGCGGCCTTCTGAGGGAACTCCTCAGCGACGGGGAAGCCGACGTCGTCCGCCAGATCAAGGCCGACGCCAAATACTACATCCCCCAGTCCGACTTCCGCGGTCCGGTGCTCGGGATGCTCTTCCGTCCGGTGATTACGGAGCCGGGCGTGGCATCGGCCGTCCAGAACCATGCGCTGGAGGCGTATCTGTCCGAGATCATCGCCTGCCTGGGCCGCAGCCTCTCCGGGAATGGGGAGATGCTGCTGGAACTGGATTTCGCCAAACGCTGCCATACGCAGCTGAACATCCTGTCGGACATCGACCTGGACGTGCTGCCATCGACGCATCTGAGGATGCTGGAGCGCCTGCTGGAAGGCATTTCGGTCCCTTTCCAGGGAGAACCGCTGAAAGGGCTGCAGATCATGGGACCGCTGGAAACGCGCGCCCTGGATTTCCGGAACCTCGTGATCCTGAGTGCCAACGAGGGCATGTTCCCCCGGCGCAGCGTAAGCTCTTCCTTCATTCCGCCGGAGCTGCGGAAAGGTTTCGGCCTGCCTACCTATGAGTTCCAGGACGCTGTCTGGGCCTATTATTTCTACCGGATGATCCAGCGCCCGGACCGGGTCTGGCTCATCTGCGACAGCCGGACGGAAGGTCTCCGCTCCGGCGAGGAGTCGCGCTACATCAAACAGCTGGAGTACCATTTCGGCTTCAAGGTGACCCGTCTGGTGGCGTCGGCCGCCATGTCTCCCATCGAACCGGACAAGGCTATCGAGAAAACGGCGGACGACATCGAGGCCGTCCGTTCCCGCGAACTGTCCGCATCCGTCCTTCAGAGCTACCTGTACTGCCCGGCCCGTTTCTACTACCAGGTGGTCAAGAACCTGGAGACAGAAGAAGAGGTGGCCGAATCCCTGGACGCCGGCATGCTGGGCAATGTCTTCCACCATGTGATGCAGGACCTGTACCGGGACAGGGACCTCGTGACCCTTCAGGTCCTGTCGGCCCTTCGCAAGGACCGGGCGGCGCTGAAGCGCCTGATCCGTCAGGAAGTGCTCCGGGAGATGCATTCCATCGAGGTCACCGGGCGCAACCTGGTCCTCGAAGAAGTCCTCCTGGACTATGTGGACGCGGCCCTCAGGCACGACGAGATGCTGCTGAGAACTGCGGACGGAAGCCGCGGGTTCCGGATCATCGGCCTGGAGCAGCGGAGGCGGATGACCTTCGGCGGATTCCGCTTCAAGGGCTTCGTGGACCGCATCGACTCCTACAAAGACGGGGAAGTGCGCATCGTGGACTACAAGACCGGCCGCGTAGAAGAAAACGATCTCCTGATTACCGACGACAATGCCGACGCCGTGGTGGAGAAGCTCTTCGGCCCGTCCAATGCGGGAAGGCCTAAAATTGCCCTCCAGCTCTTCCTGTACGACCTTTTTGCCCACGAGGATCCCTCCCTTTCGGGACAGCGCATCCTCAATTCCATCTATTCCACGCAGCGCCTCTACTCAGGCCCGCTGCCCGACACGGCCGAAAGCCCCCGCTTCATGGCCCTCATGCGCGAACGCCTGCAGCTCCTGCTGGAGGAAATCGTAGACCCCGGCATCCCGTTCCGCCGCACGGATGACCCCGCTACCTGCGCCATCTGCGACTTCAAGACCATCTGCGGCCGATAACTTTTAATGCTACAAGACGATGACGAAGAAACTGACACCCATGAAGTTCCTCCCGGACGTACAGACCTTTCCGTGGGGCACTGCAGAATACAGACTGGCCGACCTGGGCTTCATCGATTCCATGGCCTCGGAAGGCTGGCTGAAGGGAAATACCCTCAGCGACATCATGCAGACCTATCTGGAACGCGTGGTGGGCGAAACCTCCTTTGAATGGTACGGGACGCAGTTCCCGGTGCTGGTGAAGCGCCTGCACGTGAAAACCCGCACGTCGGTGCACATCACGCCCGACGACGAGACCGCCGAACAGCGCTACGACGCCTTCGGCAAGACCGCCCTCTGGTACGTGGAGGCCGCGGGTCCGGATGCCAGGCTGTTTCTTGGCCTGAAGAAGAGCGTGTCGGCCGAAACGTTCTACCATGCCTGCATGGCAGGGGAGCTGGAGGAACTGCTGCACGTGGTGAAGCCTGTTCCCGGACAGAGCTATTTGATTACCCCGGGCCTTCTGCACGCCGCCCAGGATGTGACCCTCCTGGAGATTGCCGAAGGTTCCGAACTGTGGTTCCGCCTGCACGACTGGGGCTCCACCGAGCGTGAAATGCATCTGGAAGAGGCCTTCGACCTGATCGACCTCCGCGCCACCCGGAATATCCCGCAGCCGGAAGGGGCGCTGCTGGCCGCCACGCCGCAGTTCACGGTGAACCGAATCGCCCTCAAGGACCCCCTGAAGAGCACCCGTGACGAGGACGACACCTTCCTCGTGTACGTCTGCGTGCAGGGTGCCGCCCAGGTGCAGGCTGACGGCGCCGTCTACCGCCTCCCGGCCGGCGACCTGGTCCTGGTTCCCGCCGAGGTCACCGAATTCTTCCTGGTCCCCGAGCAGGCCGGCACCATCCTCCTGGAAGTGCGCATGGATCCCCGTGCGGACAATGACATCGTTTCAACCCCTGTAGACGAATCGTAATGGCAGACGTCCGGATAGACAAATACCTCTGGGCCATCCGTGCCTTCAAGACCCGCACGGATGCGGCCGACGCCTGCAAGGGCGGCAAAGTGAAGATCGGCCAGGTGAATGCCAAGCCTTCCAAACTGGTGCAGGCGGGCGACGTGCTGCATGTCCGCAAAGGCGCGGTGACGTTCGTATACAAGGTGGTGCAGCCCACCGAGCACCGCGTCGGGGCCAAGCTGGTTCCGAATTTTGCCGAGAACCTGACTCCGCAGGAAGAGCTTGAAAAGCTCCGTACGCCCGTCGAGACCTTCTTCCTCTCCCGTGACCGCGGCGCCGGCCGGCCCACCAAGAAGGACCGCCGCGAGATAGAACAAATCTGGGACGCCATTGACTTCAATGACATCCCAGACGATGTGGCCGCCCGTTTCGGGCTCACGGACGAGGACCTGGACTAGTCCTGTTCATAGCCAAAGTAATAGTCTTTCTTGGCCGTCGGTACGCCGTCCCGCATCCAGGCGGGTTCCGGTGCGCCCTTGAGGTAGTGGTCGAAGAACTGCTGCAGGCGGATGGAGAGGTCTTTCCGGTTGCGGCGCTGGCGGAGGTTGTGCGCTTCGTCATTGTATTCCAGCAGCCAGGCGGGTTTTCCCAGCCGGCGCAGGCCCATGAACAGCTCGATGCCCTGGTACCACGGCACGGCGCCGTCGGCGTCATTGTGCATGATCAGAAGGGGCGTGGTGACGGCGGGCAGCTTAAAGAGGGGAGAGTTCTCCAGGTACAGCTCAGTGCCGCTCCACAGGTCCCGGCCGATGCGGCTCTGCCCCTGCTCGTACTGGATCTGCCGGCTGGAACCGGATTCCCAGCGGATGCCTCCGTAGGCCGACGTCATGTTGGCCACGGGCGCTCCGGCGCCGGCCGCCTTGTACATGCCGGTCCGCGTGACCAGATAAGCCACCTGGTAGCCGCCCCAGCTCTGTCCCTGGATGGCCATGTTGTCCTTGTCCACCCAAGGGAAGCGGGTGAGACTTTCCGTGCCGCTCACGATGCAGTTGTACGCCGCCTCACCGGGCGTTCCGGCGTGGTACACGATGTCCGGGACAAAGACCAGGTAGCCGCGGGAGACGTAGAAGGGGATATTGATGATGGACCAGCTGGGCTGCACCGGATGGTTCCGGTACAGGGTCTCGGAATTCCGCTCGTAGAAATAAACCATCATGGGATACTTCTTGTCCGGGTCGAAGTCTTCCGGCTTGTAGAGGATGCCTTCCAGCTGCTCGCCGTCGTAGGCGGTCCAGCGGTACAGTTCGGCCGTGCCCCAGTTGTAGTCGGCCTGCTGGGGGTTGATGGCGGTGAGTTTTTCTTCCGTTTTCCCGAGGCTGGAAGACAGGTAAGCGTCCATGGGGCAGGTAAAATTGCCTTTCTGGTAGAGATAGACGTCGGCCAGGCGGGCTTTTTTGAGACCGCTCCAGGTGAAACCGCCCTTGACAAGGGTGCGGAAGGTCTTTTCCGGACGGGCCAGATTCACGCTGGCCAATCCGTTTTCCTTGGTGTCATGGTCGAAGACGCTCAGCAGCAGGGTCTCCGCCGGGCCGATGTGGCGTTCCTCCTCGTGGTCCTTGGTGTTGATGTAACGGTAGGTGACACCGGCTTCGCGGCCGCGGGTGAGGCGCACCGGGGCGGCACCGTCGGCGGGGACCTGCCAGAGGTCGTACCGGTCGTAGAGGATGAGGCTTGCGTCGCCGCCGGTCCAGCCGGCGATGCCGTAGCTGTCGGGCAGTCCCGGGGTGTCGTTATCCTCGTCCCAGAGCGGGACGTCCACTTTCACGGGGACGGTCCGGGCCGACGCCACGTCGTACAGCGTCCAGCTGCGGGTGCCGTAGTCCCACCAGATGACCGTCCGGGCTTCCGGGGAAAGCCGGACGTCGGAGAGCGGTCCGCGGGCGATTTCCTTCCGGGAACCGTCGGCCAGGGAAATGAGGCTCACGATGACCTCGCCGTTACCGTTCCACTGGCGCTCGATGGGGTTCAAGGATTCCATGTAGAGGGCTACGGGCGCGTCCCAGCGGTTGCCGGGCATCAGGCGGGCAAGGCGGCTGGTCTGCAGCGGCAGAAGGCCGCCGTCGGTCACCACGGCCGGGTAGGTGTGCTTCCGCTCCTCTTTCAGGTTCACTTTCTCGCGCGGCGGAAGGAAGGGGGAGTCCCAGTTCCAGATGTCCAGCCCGGGCGTTTCGAACGGCACCAGGGTGGTGTCCTTGGGCGGCTCGAATTCCTGGATGCCCACGAGGATCCTTTCTCCGCTGTGGCTGAACAGGGGCTGGCTGTTTTCCGTAATGCCCCATCCTTCCGGTACGCCGGCACCCGTGGAAGGCAGTTCCCGCACGTTCTGTCCGCTTACGGTATAGAGGAACAGCTTGGGGTGCTTGCTGCCCGTGGACAGCGTGTCGTCGGCCGACAGGAACAGCGCCCGCTGCCCCGCCTGGTCAAAGACGGGCGTCCCGACCCACGCGCTGGTGTCGGGCAGGACGTTGAGGCTGCCGGCACTGACGTCGAAGAAGCCGGCCTGCATGTGCTTCTTGCCGGTCTTTTTCACGAGGCCCAGCTGTGCGCCGTCGCGGGAGAAGACATAGTGTTCGATATTCCGGAGCGTGTCGATGCGTCCGCTTGCGAAGTGATAGACGGCGAGGGGCGTTCCCTTGTCCTTGGCTTTCCGCTCCTTCTTGGGCACGAACGTCGTGTCCGTGGTGGCAAAGGCAAAGGCCGATGAGGCGAATTTCCCCATCTGGTAGCTCTTTACGTCCGGGAACTTCACCACGTCTCCGGTGGCGAGGCTGATCACCGCCAGGGAGTCCTTTGGCATCTGCTCCGGCTTCTTCTTGTCAATCCGGGCGCGGCGGGTCTTCTGGAACTGCGGCTTGATGAGACAGACCGCATAGGCCTCATCGTCCGTTATCTGGGCTCTGTAGCCCCGCGGGATGGTGATTTCTCTCCCTTTCTTTCCCAGGACGCGGAAGGTGAGCATGCCGTCGCCTTCCTGGGGACGGATCTCGTAGGAGAGAACCTGTCCTTTGGCGGAAAGGTCGGTGGCGCCTACGCTCTGCCAACTGTCGTAGACCGAATGGTCCAGGGGCTTTTTCTGCGCCGCCAGGGGGGCGGAGAGAAGGGTAAGGGCCAGAAGGGCCGATAGCGTGCTTCGATGGGTCATCTTGTCATCGGATTACAGATAAATCTACATTGCCTTTGATGCCGTATACGACGGCCTTGTCGGTGAACTGCCAGTAACTCCAGCCGGAGGTCCTGGGCGGTTCGCTGTTGTAACGCGCTACCCACAGGGGGTAGTTGCCGGTGATTTCCTTTGAGAGCCAGTCGGAGACAAAGGAGTCGGAGGTATAGACGATGGGCGTGCGCCCGTAATGCTGTTCGACCATGGTGAGCCACTGGAGGGCTTTCCGGTTCAGCTGCTCTTTGGTGCATCCGCCGTGCACCGTCTCGATGTCCAGGATGGGCGGCAGGTCCCGGTGGGTCAGCACCACCCTTTCAATGTACTGCTGTGCCTGCAGCCGGGCATCCTTGGAGGAACGGAAGAAGTGGTAGGCGCCCCGGGAGAGGCCTGCCTGTCCGGCTTCTTCCCACCACTGTGCGAAATGGCGGTCCTGCAGCGATTCCCCTTCGGTGGCTTTCATGACCACGTGGCTCAGGGGCAGGATGGCTTTGGCGCCGGAGAGGAACTTGGACGTGTTGCCGGCCGGGTTCAGGACTACCTTCAGCGAATCCCAGGCCACTTCCCGCGGGTTGTGGTGGGACAGGTCCACCATAAAGTGCCGATAGCCTTGCGGAACGGGAGCGCCAGTGTCGGGATTGCCGGAGATGAGCCAGTGGGGAACCAGGATGGCCAGTGCCGCGACAGCCGCCGCAGCGACGCCCCACCAGGGACTCAGCGTGATTTTTTTCTGCTTTTTCCTGCGGCGGGGTGCGGTTTTCCGCTTTTTGACGGCGGGCTTATTGGCGGACGGGGAAGGCAAGGAGGACCAGGTTTTCCAGGATGTAAATGACAAAGACACCCAGCACGGCAAGGCTCCAGTTGAGGCGCAGTAACGCAACCGCTATACACCAGAGGATGGCGAGCGTGAAGAAGACGATTCGCTTGGTATCCAAGAGCTTATGTCCTTTTGCCACCTTCATGCCGAACATGGGAATCTCGCTGACCAGCAGGAGGCCCAGTACGACGGCCACGGCCGGAAGGAACCAGACGCTGCCCGCCCAGCCGTCCAGGAAGGTGCCCGGATTCACGGCCAGGAAATAGCACAGCGAGCCGCAGATCAGGGCCGACGTCGGGGTGGCTACCCCGATAAAATCCGTGGTCTGACGCTCGTCCACGTTGAATTTCGCGAGCCGCAGTCCGCTCATGACCGCCAGGAAAAGCGGCAGGAACGAGATCCAGTCCGTGACCCCGTGCAGCCGGAGGGTCTCCACCAGCATCACGGAAGGCAGGAGGCCGAAGCTGACCATGTCGGCAAGGGAGTCCAGCTCTTTGCCCATGGGGGAGTAAGCGCCGAGAAGACGGGCGGCCAGGCCGTCCGAGAAGTCGAAGACCGAGGCGGCCAGCATCAGGAGGAAGGCCGCGCGGATGTCTCCCTGCAAAGCAAGCACCACTCCCAACGACCCCGCGAGGAGGTTCATGGAAGTGATGCTGTTGGGAATGTGTTTTCTGAGGCTCATTTACTTGAGACCCAGTTTTTTGAGGATGCCCTGGGGGATGGCTTTCTTGTTCACCATGATGTTCAGGGTCTTGCCCTTGACGAAGTTTTCGCTCATGTACCAGATGCCTTTGTACTCGCCGGATTCGCCCCAGGAGTTCTTGATCAGGTAGTACTTGTTGCCGTTCTGGTCCTTGGCGATGCCGTACAGGTGCATGCCGTGGTCGTCGGTGGAAGTCTTCTCGTCGAACATCTGCTGACGGAGTTCCTGGGTGACCTGGATTTCCTTGACGGCAGCCTTCTCGACGGGTTTTTCGTCGGCCTTGCCGACCCAGCGTTCCTGGTCGGACCCGGAGGTGGGCTTGACGGAAGTGTCCACGAGGATGGCAAGACCGTTGCGGGTGAAGCCGGCCTCGGACACGTCACCGCCCCAGGCTACGGTGTAGCCGTTGTTGACGGCGTTGTCGATGATGGCCATGAACTCGTCCAGCGGGACGTTCCAGGACGGGGTCCAGCGCCAGTTGTCGCGTACCTCCATGGGGAAGGCCGTGTAGAAGGGGTGATGGGTGTAGGAAGTGATGCCTACATAGTCGTCCAGGTTCAGGCCGAAGGAATCGCGGTAGGACTCCGGGGTGTAGGTGGCGCCGCCCACGGTGAAGGTTTCGGGGATAACGCCCATGTAGGCGTCCAGGATGCCTTCCAGGCCTTTGGGCCAGACGTTGGTGAGTTTCTTGTTAGGATTTTTCACGACAGCTTCCACGTAGCCGCGGAGCACGGCGTCCAGCTCTCCCTGGACGGGGAGGTCGTATCCGTACTGGAGGCCGGAGTAGGAGTTCTGGTCGATGATGCCGTAGGCTTTGATGACGTCGATGACGTCGCCGAAGTCGGAGCCGGCGCTGAAGCCAAGGGCGCCGTCCACGCGGACGTATTTGCGGGCGCGGTCCGCGTAGGCTTTGCGGACGACAAACATCTCAGAGAAGTCCGGATACAGGGCCGGATCCTTGATACCCTTGGCTTTGATGGCCTCCGACTCCAGGAAGGACAGGGTGCTGAAGCACCAGCAGGTTCCGCTTCTGCTCTGGTTCTTGATGGAAGTGATGGGGTTCTCCTTGACAGTGGTGAACTGATAGTCGGCCGGTTTTACGGGAGCGGCGGAACGGGACTGGGCCAGGGCCGCAAGGGGTACGAGAACTGCGAGTGCAGCTGCAAAGAGATGTTTTTTCATATAAATCAGCATTATTGTCTCTACAAATGTAGGCAGAAAATAGTAAATTTGCAACATATGAAAACCATCCTTTATATTCACGGTATGGGGGGCGGCGGAGACAGCCGCATCCCAAGGGAACTCAAGGGCTTTTTCTCTCCGGATCAGGTGCGGATCGTCATCCGGACCTACGACTTCGACCCGGAAATCGGCCGTGCACAGATTCAGTTGTGGGTGAGCGAGTTACAGCCGGACCTGGTGATCGGCGAGTCCCTCGGCGCCATCCAGGCGCTCCGGGTGCAGGGCGTGCCGCATTTGTTCGTGTCTCCCTCCCTGGGTGCGCCGGCCGTCCTTGAAAAGTGGTCCTGGGTGAGCCGTTTCGCCTTGGGCCGATGGTTCCTTCACCGGAAATTCCCCGTCAAGGAAGGCGACCGCCAACCGCTCAAATTCACCTTCGGGGTGCTGCAGAAATACCGCGCCCACTGGGAAGCCGCCCTCGCCGCCATCGAGCCGGACGGCTATTACTACGCCTTCTTCGGCACGCAGGACCATTACAAGCGCTCCGGTGTGGTGCAGTTGGGGCTTTGGGAAAAGTATTTCGGGAAAACCTACACGGAGTACGAAGGCAGCCACTTCATGGAGTCCGAGTATATCGGGACGCTCCTGGTCCCCAAGATCCGGGAAGTGCTCGCTTTGCAAAAGTAGCCGGAATTATGTATTTTTGCATTTTCTGAAAGAAAGTATGAAAAGATACCTGACCATCGGGCTTGCCGCCGTGCTTGCCGCCGTATCCTGCGGGCCCAAAGCGGTCGCTCCGCGTCCTGCGGTGCCGCTGGTGTACAGCATCGCCGCAGACTCCACGGGTGCCGCCCGCCTGGTGCGTAACGCCGGCTCCCTGGGGGCCGACGGTGCCATCGCCATCATCGGCGAACCTGCAGACGCCATCCTCCTGGCCCGCCGCTTCCAGAGCGTCGACTGGGTGGACAATGTGGACGGAGACGCCGACCGCGACTCCCTTCCGGACTTCGCCGGTGAAACATTCCAGGCCATCATGGATGCCAACAACGCACCCTATGCCCGGTTCTGGAAATCGGCCCAGGGAATGCCGGACAGCCTGCGCTATCTGGTGCTGGACAGCCTCCGGGAAGCGGCCGTCGAGACCGCGCTCTTCGCCTGGGACAGCACCTGCTACTCCACTGCGCAGGACCTGAGCCAGCGCCTGAGGAAGATTCCGGCCAAGATTCTCATCTATACCTCTCCGCTGCAGGCGGAATGGGGACTGTTCGACGTGGATACCCTCCGTCAGCTGTGCGGGGGCACCAGTGTCATCCTTTCCCCCATGGACATCCTCCTGGAAAAAGCCTACGGCGACGGCGCCCGCAGGATCGGGGTCTGGACTTCCCGTGACACCCGCTCCTCCGGAGCCTGGGAAACCGTCTTCGCCCGGAAAAACTGGGCCGACGCTTCCCTGACGGTCATTACGCCCGAGTCGGCCCTCGATGTGCGGACCCGGCTGCGCAGCTTCCTGCGGCAGTATCAGGCGGGAGGAAAGCCGCTTGACGCCCTCCTTCTGGACGACTATTCCGTCGACCCGGTCCCGCTGCAGTCGGAACTGACCATGATCCGGCGCGCCGGAACGGAGGAAGATGCGGCCTTCGACCGCATGCTCTCCCGCCAGTTCACCATTCTGGACCCCGTCACCACCACCATCGGCTATACGTATCAGTTCCTCCGGGAGAAATACCTGTTCACCCATAAGATCGCCCGTCCCGCCGTCCGCTATTACGAAACCGTGGAGAGCGGTTCCGGCAATCCCGTCCTCATCGAAACCGACGCCAATTACGCCCTCACGACCTATGTTCCAAATCTCGATTAGCCCGGATCAGATCAGCGCCCTGGAGCTGGCTTCCTTTCCCGGGGAGATTGTCGTGGTGGACGAGGACGGCCCCCTCATGAAACGGGCTGTCAGCTATCTCAAACGCCAGAAAGTCATCGGCTTTGACACCGAGACGCGGCCTACGTTCTCTCCGGACCAGCATTCCACGGGGACGGCTCTCCTTCAGCTGTCCGGAAGCGGGAAAGCCTACCTGTTCCGCCTCAAGAAGTGCGGCCTGCCGCGGCCCCTGGCTTCCATCCTCGCGAACCCCGCCATCCTGAAGGTGGGCGCCGCCACCCTGGACGACGTGCGCGGCCTTCAGAAAATCACGAAGTTTTCCCCCAAGGGATTCGTGGACCTGCAGAACATCGTCTGGGAATACGGCATCCGCGACAAGAGCGTCAAAAAGATGACCGCCATCATCCTGGGCGTCAAGATTTCAAAAGCGCAGCAGCTCTCCAACTGGGAGGCGGAACACCTGTCCGAAAGCCAGCGGCGCTACGCCGCCACCGACGCCTGGGTGTGCCGGGAAATGTACCTGAAACTCACCCATTCCCCGAAGAATCCGCTTACCGAAGCACAACTTCACCCCGAAAGAATTGCCGACAATGGATAAAGTCATACTGAAACCCCGTCGTGAGGAATCCCTCCTCCGTTATCATCCCTGGGTGTTTTCCGGGGCCATCGCCCAGGTTATCGGCCATCCTGCGGAAGGAGACCTCGTGGCCGTCCAGTCCGCGGACGGACAGCTCCTGGCCTGCGGCCATTACCAGATCGGGTCCATCAGCGTCCGCATCCTCAGCTTTGACGAGGATCCCACCCTGCCGGATTTCTGGTACAAGATGCTCCTCAGGGCTTACCGGCTCCGGGAGGCGTACGGACTCACCGAATCGGCACAGACCAACTGTTACCGGCTGGTGCATGGGGAAGGGGACGGCCTGCCCGGCCTCATTGTAGACTATTACGACGGCGTGTGCGTCCTCCAGGCCCATTCCGTGGGCATGTTCCGCGCAAAAAACGCCATTGCGGACGCTCTCCGCGAATTATACGGCGACCGCCTGAAGGCCGTCTATGACAAGAGTTCCGGCACGGCGCCTTTCAAGGCCGGTCTGGAACTGGTGGACGGATACCTGTACCGGGCCGACGGTTTCTCCGAGAACGAACAGGCCGTGCTGGAAAACGGCAACCGCTTCCTCGTGAACTGGCAGGAAGGCCAGAAGACGGGTTTCTTCCTGGACCAGCGGGAAAACCGGGCCAGGGTGGGTGCGCTCGCCCGCGGCCGCCGGGTGCTGAACCTGTTCTGCTATACGGGCGGTTTCTCCATCTATGCCCTCGCCGGCGGCGCTGAGCATGTGGACTCGGTGGACAGTTCCCAGCGAGCCATGGACATGGTGGACCGCAACGTCGCCCTGAACGGCTTTCCGGCCGACAGGCACACCTCCTACTGCGCCGACGCCATCGACTTCGTGAAAAATGTGCCCGACGGCGCGTACGACCTCATGATCGTGGACCCGCCGGCATTCGCCAAGCACCGCGGCGCCCTGAAAAACGCCCTTCGGGCCTATCAGCGCCTGAATGCGGTCGCCATCGCCAAAGTGGCTCCCGGCGGCTTCGTATTCACCTTCAGCTGCTCGCAGGTGGTGGACAAGGAGGCCTTCGCACTGGCCGTGTTCTCCGCCGCCGCCGAAACGGGCCGCAGCGTCCGCATCCTGGACCGCCTGAACCAGCCCGCCGACCATTCCGTCAACATCTACCATCCGGAAGGCGAATACCTGAAAGGCCTCCTGCTGTATGTCGAATAACGATTACATGTTCCCGACTTCCGTCAAGGAAGTCCAGGCGCTGGGGTGGGATTACATCGACATCATCCTCTTCACGGGCGATGCCTTCATCGACCATCCCTCGTTCGGAACCGCCGTAATCGGCCGATGGCTCCAGAAATGGGGTTACCGCGTGGCCGTGGTCCCGCAGCCCAACTGGCGGGACGACCTGCGGGATTTCCGCAAGCTGGGGCGTCCGAGGCTGTACTTCGGCCTCAATTCCGGGGCGATGGACTCGATGGTGAACCACTACACCGCCTCCAAGCGCCTCCGCCACGACGACGCCTACACGCCCGACGGCAAGGCCGGCGCCCGTCCGGATTACGCCGTCACCGTCTATACGCAGATCCTGAAGGACCTCTTCCCGGATGTGCCGGTCGTGATCGGCGGCATCGAAGCGTCCCTCCGCCGCCTTACGCACTACGACTACTGGAAAGACTGTCTCCTCCCTTCCGTCCTGGTCTCCTCCGGGGCCGATTATCTGTGCTACGGCATGGGCGAACGCCCCATGCTGGAACTCACGAAAGGGATCGAAAAGGGCTGGTCCCCGCACCGGATGCACCAGATCCCCCAGATTGCCTTCTTCGTCAAGGGCAGGGTTCCGGAAGGGGTATCCCTTCCAGAATCTGTGGCCACCCTCGGCCACATAAGAGGGAGGGGCCCCGCGGATGAATCGACAGAGGGCAAGGCCCCTGAAGATTCGATGCGCAGGGAGGGGTCGCGAAGCGACGATTCGGGAAGGGAAACCCCTTCCGGAACCCTGGTGCTGCATTCGTTCGAGGAGTGCTTGAAGGACAAGCGGGCGTTCGCGGAGAATTTCCACTGGATCGAGACGCATGCGAACATGATGCATCCGGACACCATCCTGGAACCGGTGGGGGACGGGTATGTTCAGATCAATCCGCCCTTCCCGACGGCCACCACCGAGGAAATGGATTCGTTCTGGGACCTGCCGTTCACCAAGCTGCCGCATCCGCGCTACAAGGGAAAACGCATCCCGGCCTACGACATGATCAAATTCAGCGTGAACACCCACCGGGGCTGCTTCGGCGGCTGTAATTTCTGTACCATCGCGGCGCATCAGGGGAAATTCATCTCTTCCAGAAGCGAGGCCTCCATCCTGAAGGAAGTGAAGGAACTGAACAGCCTGCCGGATTTCGCCGGCAATATCTCTGACGTAGGAGCCCCCACCGCCAATATGTACGGCATGCACGGGAAGAATACGGAACTGTGCGAAAAATGCAGGCGCCGCAGCTGCCTGTTCCCCAAACGCTGTCCCAACCTGGACTGCGACCACACCCGCCTGATGGACCTGTACCGCAAAATTGACGGGACCAAAGGCATCCGGCACAGCTATATCGGCAGCGGTATCCGCTACGACCTTTTCCTCACGGAGGACGGCTTCGTGGACGACAGCTCCCGGCCGTATCTGAAGACGCTGGTGCTGGACCACACCTCCGGGCGGCTGAAAGTGGCCCCTGAGCATACGGAGGACCATGTCCTGCAGAAAATGGGAAAACCGTCCTTCCGCCTGTTCGAACGGCTCCGCAAGGAGTTCGACAAAATCAACCGCGAGGCGGGGACCCACGTGGGGCTGGTACCTTATTTCATATCGTCCCATCCGGGCTGCACCCTGAAGGACATGCAGGCCCTTGCGAACCATCCCGCCCTGAAGGGAATCTGGATGGACCAGGTGCAGGATTTTACGCCGACGCCCATGACCACTTCGTCGGTCATGTTCTACACGGGACTGGATCCGCGGGACATGAAGCCTGTATTTACGGAGCGCAATCCGATGAAAAAACAACAGCAAAAAGCGTTTTTCTTTAAAAATTCTTCGAAAAAAAGCGAAAACCGCTTGCAGAGTTCAAAACAAAGCCTTAATATTGCAGCTCGAAAACCTAAGAAGAAAATATAACCGACAAAACCTTCAATTATGGCAGACAGCAAGAAAAGACATGTGGTGAGTTACGAGAAGATGTCCGGGCATCCGGACCTGGCCGCCGCTTTCGCTGAAAAGTATCCCAGAGGCTTCAGCGATTATCTGACCGACCTGGTCAAATATCCCAAGCCGGACGGCACGTTCTTTTACGCCGTCACCATTGAGACCGCGGAAGCTGTCTACCTGGTAAAGATCAATGTCAAGACAGACGATATGGAAGACGTAGCCCGCTGGCTGGAGGGAGAAGAGGACGCTGAGAACGAGGCCGTAGCCGGTGGCAGCGCCGACGCCTCCGACGCAGCCGGCGAAACCCTTCCCGACGACAACATCGCCCAGTACTCCAGCGGCGCGGAAGACGAATAAAAACGTGGCACACCGCGGTGGCATAAAACTGATCTGGGGTCCCTTGCGGACCCTTTTGCGTAAGGTCCCGGAGCCGACGGCCCTGTTGGTGCTGTCCGTGGTCACAGGTGCGCTGAGCGGCCTGGCCGCCGTGCTGCTGAAACTCTCCATCCATGCCATCCAGGGCGGCCTGGCTTCCCTTGCGGGGAAGGGCAGGCTGCTGTATCTGGTGTTTCCGGGCATCGGCATGCTCCTGAGCCTGCTGATCGTCCGTTACCTGGTGCGGGACAATATCGGCCACGGGGTGACGAAGGTGCTGCAGGCGGTTTCCAAGAACGAATCCAAGATCCGGCGGCACAACTGCTGGAGTTCGCTCCTTACCAGTGCGCTTACCATCGGTTTCGGCGGTTCCGTGGGTGCCGAGGCGCCCATCGTCTATACCGGCGCAGCCATCGGCTCCAACCTGGGCCGATACTCGGGCATGTCCTACCGGGGGATGACGCTGCTGCTGGGCTGCGGGGCGGCAGGGGCCGTGGCGGGTATTTTCAATGCGCCGCTCGCCGGAGTGCTCTTCACCCTGGAGATCCTCCTTTTCAACCTGTCCATGTCCGGCATCCTTCCGCTGCTGCTCAGTTCCATATCGGCCACCCTCGTGAGCTATCTGTGCCTGGGGCAGGAGAGCGGGCCCTTCACCGCGTCGGTAGTGCCTTTCTCCATGCAGAATGTGCCGTTCTATGTGCTTCTGGGCGTGTTCTGCGGCTTGGGTGCGCTGTATTTTATCCGGACCACCCTTTCCATGGAAGACCGGCTGGGCCGTGTCCGGAATCCGTTCCTGCGGTGGGGAATCTCGGCCGTTTCGCTGGGAGTGCTCATCTACCTGTTCCCGCCGTTGCACGGGGAAGGATACAATTTCCTGTCTCCGCTCCTGAGCGGCGGGCAGATCAGCTTCGGCGGCACGCCGTTCAGCTATTTTGAAGGGTTGCCCTGGGCCGTTCCGGTGTTCTTCCTGGCCGTCCTTCTGCTGAAAGTGTTCTCCATGACCTTCACCAATGCCGGGGGCGGCGTGGGCGGCACGTTCGGCCCGACGCTGTTTATCGGCGCGCTCGTGGGATTCGTGCTTGCCACCACGGTGAACCTGCTTATGCCCTCCGGGGGAGTGCCGGTGTCCAATTTCGTGCTGGTGGGCATGGCCGGGCTCATGGCCGGCGTCATGCAGGCGCCCCTGACCGCCATTTTCCTTATCGCGGAAATCTCCGGCGGGTACGGGCTGCTGGTTCCCCTGATCCTGACATCGGCCGTCGCCTATGGGGTGACGCGCATTTTCGAACGCTATTCCATTTATACCAAGCGCATTGCGGCCAGCGGAGAACTCCTGACGCATGACTCGGACCAGGCTGTCCTCACGCTGCTGCACACGGACGCCATGCTGGAGAAAGACTTCCTTCCCGTGCGCATCGACGCGCCCCTCGGGGACCTGGTGGAGGCGGTGTCCCGGTCGGAACGCAACATCTTCCCGGTACTGGACTCCCACGGCCGTTTCCAAGGCTACGTTTCCCTGGACGACATCCGTCGCGACATGTTCCAAACGGAGCTGTACACGAAGCGGCATGTGTACAACTATGTCCGGAGCGCTCCGGAATATATCCAGGCCGACGAATCCATGGATTCTGTGATGCGGAAATTCGAGAAAACCGGAGCCTGGAACCTCCCCGTCGTGGACGAAAACCGCAAATACCTGGGCTTCCTGTCCAAGTCCAAAATCTTCAACGAGTACCGCCAGTCCCTGCGGAGCGTCTCGCAGGATTAAAAACTTTCACGCACCTTCCCCCGTACGTGCCCGGCGGGCCGATTTTCCGTCTTTTTTCTTCCTGCTGCTTTTGTAAGGCGTTAAATATCAGATATTTATCCGGAAAGTTTTTTGAGGGGTAAAAATTTGCGTCCGCGGGCCCTGAGCCGTACCTTTGTCCTTGCAGTCACCTGCCAGTCGAGACGGTAAAGATCGCTGCCGGCTGTTGTTACCAGGGGACGGCTCCGAATTTGGGCGGAGCCGTCCTTTCTCTTGCATATTATTGCGGAAATCCGTAAATTTGAACTTCGAGACAGACCGCATAATGAAAGAAAGTTACCTGAAGTATATCGCCAAGCAGCTTGGCATCCAGCCCTGGCAGGTGGAAAACTGCGCAGAACTGTTTGCCGACGGCTGCACCGTTCCCTTCATCAGCCGCTACCGCAAAGAGCGCACCGGCGGCCTCACGGACATCGAAGTCGCCGAGGTCCGGCACTGGAGCGACGTCTTCTCGGAAATGGACAAGCGCAAAGCCTCCATCCTCAAGACCATCCAGGAGCAGGGAAAACTGACCCCCGAACTGGAAGCCAGGATCCAGGACTGCCTCGTATCCAGCGAATTGGAAGACCTATATCTTCCTTACCGTCCCAAGCGGAAGACCCGTGCCACCGTCGCCGTCGCCAAAGGCCTCGAACCTTTGGCCGATCTTCTCTGGTCCGGCAAATCCCGTAATCCCGAGGCCGACGCCGCCCGCTTTGTGAAAGGGGAGGTCACGTCGGCCGAAGAAGCCCTCCAGGGGGCGCGGGACATCATGGCGGAACGGATCTCCGAGACGGCCGGGAGCCGGGAGGCCCTCCGTCAGATCTATCGCACCCGGCGCGTGCAGTCCAAGGTGACCAAGGCCGGGGAATCGGCCCCTGAAGCCGCTAAATACAAGAGTTACTTCTCTTTCAGCCAACCCGTTGCGAAGATTCCCTCCCACAACCTGCTGGCCATGCTGCGCGCCCAGGAAGAAGGATTCCTCCGCGTCGAAATCGACGCCGACGGCGAGAAATGCGGCAACAAACTCTACTACGACTGGTGCCAGGAGCACGGCTATCCCGCCCGGGAGAACGGCCTGCAGGTCCGCGAAGCCGTAGACGACGCCTGGAAACGCCTGATGGACCCTTCCATCACCGGTGAAATCCTCCGCGAAGCCAAACAGAAGGCCGACGTCGAGTCCGTCCAGGTGTTCGGCGACAACCTCCGCCAGCTGCTGCTCGCCCCGCCCGTGGGGCAGAAGCGCGTCATGGCCATCGACCCGGGTTTCCGCACCGGCTGCAAAGTGGTGTGCCTGGACGCCCAGGGGAACCTCCTCTGCCACGACGTCATCTTCCCGCACCCGCCCGTCTCCCGTAAAATCGAAGCCATCACCAAGGTGGCCGGCCTCGTGGAGAAATATGGCGTCGAGGTCATTGCCATCGGCAGCGGAACGGCCGGTCGGGAAACCGAAGAATTCATCCGCAAGGTGGGCCTGCCGGAAGGGATCCGCATCTTCAGCGTCAGCGAGGACGGCGCTTCCGTCTACTCCGCTTCCGACGTCGGCCGCGAAGAATTCCCCGAATATGACGTTACGGTCCGCGGCGCTGTCTCCATCGGCCGCCGGCTCATGGACCCGCTTGCGGAACTGGTCAAGATCGACCCCAAGTCCCTGGGAGTAGGGCAGTATCAGCATGACGTGGACCAGGGCCTGCTGAAAGAAAAGCTGGACAACACCGTGGAGAGCTGCGTGAACAGCGTGGGCGTGTCCCTGAACACCGCCAGTCCGTACCTGCTGCGGTATGTCAGCGGAATCGGCCCTGCGCTATCCAAGGCCATCGTGGACTACCGGGCCTCCAACGGCGATTTCCGCTCCCGCGAAGAACTCCTCAAAGTGCCCCGCCTGGGTGCCAAGGCCTTCCAGCAGTGCGCAGGTTTCCTGCGCATCCCCGGGGCCCGGAACCCGCTGGACAACTCCGCCGTCCACCCGGAAGCCTATCCTGTCGTAGACCGCATGGCCAAGGACTTGAATGTTTCCACAAGTGAGCTGGTCGGCAATGCGGAACTGTGCCGCCGGATCAATCCCCAGGACTATGTCGGGGGCGATTTCGGCCTCCCTACCATCAACGACATCCTGCAGGAATTGCAGAAACCCGGCCGCGACCCCCGCGAATCCGCCCAGGAATTCTCCTTTGCCGACGACATCCACCAGATCGACGACCTGAAGGTCGGGATGGAACTGCCCGGACTTGTCACCAACCTGACGGCGTTCGGGGCTTTTGTGGACATCGGCCTGCATGAGAACGGGCTCATCCACGCTTCCCAGATGGGCGTGCGCGGGATGGCCGTCCCTTCAAAGATCCTGAAGCTCCATCAGCATATCACCGTCCAGGTCCTGTCCGTAGACCTGGAACGCAACCGTATCGGATTAAGATTAGTAAAATGAAACGATTTTTAACCCTTGTCGCGCTCGTCTGCGCAGCCTTTTCGGCCCAGGCCAAAGGCTACACCGTCACTTCCCCGGACGGTCATCTCAGCGTCACCGTCCAGGACGGGAAAGCCCTCTCCTACAGCCTCACCCGGGACGACGTTCTCCTGATCACCCCGTCGCCGATCTCCCTCACGCTCGAGGACGGAACGGTATGGGGACCGGGCTCCCGCTTCTCGAAAGCGGCCCGCCGCCACGTCGACGAAGTGATCCCCGCTCCCGTGTACAAACGCGCCCAGGTGAAAGACTGCTACAACGAGCTTACCCTCCATTCCAAGCTCTTCAGCCTGGTTTTCCGCGTGTACGACGACGGCATGGCCTGGAAGTTCCTTCCCAAAGGCGCCGTCACCGTGGCGGCGGAAGAAGCGACCTTCTCCTTTGCCGCCGACTGGAGCGCCTATATCCCGTACGTCAGCCAGCATACCGAGACGCTGGAGTCCCAGTACATCAGCTCCTTCGAGGCGCAGTACGCTCATAACAAGCTGAGCGAGTGGAACAAAGCCCGCCTGGGTTTCCTCCCCATCACCATAGAGGCCGACGGCCTGCTCCTGTCGGTCCTGGACACCGACGTGTGCGATTATCCCGGCATGTTCCTGTATAACGGAGACGGAAGCACCACGCTGAAAGGCGTCTTCGCCCCCGTTCCGGATACCTATATCCCGGACGACGACCATACCTTCCAGCTCCTTCCCGCCACCCGGAAAAATGTCATCGCGGAGAATACGGATTTCCTGCCTTGGCGCTGCGTGCTGGTGGCTACGGAAGACAAGCAGCTGGCCCAGAGCGACTTCTCCTGGCGCCTGGCCGCCCCCCAGGCTCCCGGCGACTGGTCTTGGGTGAAACCCGGCAAAGTGGCATGGGACTGGTGGAATGCCTGGAACCTGTACGACGTGGACTTCGAGGCCGGAATCAATACCCAGACGTACAAATACTATGTCGATTTTGCCGCCTCCAAGGGCATCGAGTATGTCGTCTTGGACGAAGGCTGGGCCCGCAACACCATCTTTGACATGTTCCACACCATCGACGCGATCGACCTGCCGGAACTGGTCAATTATGCGGCTGACAAGGGTGTCGGCATTATTCTGTGGACCCTTGGCAAGACCCTGGACCGCGACTTGGAAGCCCTCTGCGCCCTCTATTCCAAGATGGGCGTCAAAGGCTGGAAGATTGACTTCATGGACCGCGACGACCAGCTCATGATGCAGTTCTATGAGAGAGCCGCCTCGGTTGCCGCCAAATACCACATGCTCACCGACTTCCACGGCGCACCGAAGCCCGTCGGCCTTCAGCGGAAATACCCCAGCATCGTCAACTACGAGGGTGTCTTCGGCCTGGAGAACATGAAATGGGCCCCCGAGAGCATCGACCAGGTCACTTACGACGTCACCATCCCGTACACCCGCCTGGTGGCCGGATCGGCCGACTACACCCAGGGCGCCATGCGCAACGCGGCGAAGGGGAATTACCGTCCCGTCAGCTCCGAGGGCATGTCCCAGGGAACGCGTTGCCACCAGTTGGCCGAATATCTGGTCTTCGACGCCCCGCTGAGCATGCTCTGCGACTCTCCGTCCAACTACCTCCGCGAACCCGAGTGCACCGACTGGATTGCCGGCGTCCCTACCGTCTGGGACGAAACGGTGGCCCTTGACGGCAAGATCGGGGAGTACGTGGTCCTGGCCCGCCGCAAAGGCAGCACTTGGTACGTGGGCGCCCTCAATGGCTGGACCCCGCGTGACCTGACGCTGGACCTGAGCTTCATCGGCCCGGGCAGCGCCGTCGTATTTGCCGACGGCGTCAACGCCCACCGCGCCGGCCGTGACTACCGCAAAGAAACCCTTACCCTGGACGGAGGCTCCGTAACCATCCACCTGGCCCCCGGCGGCGGCTGGGTGCTCCAGACCCTGTAAATTCCGAATTCCTATGCATGAAAAACTGAAAGTTTACGCAGCGACCCTCACGGCTGTCACCTTCTGGGGGCTGTCCTACATCTGGTCCAACCGGCTCCTGCAGCAGGGCATCCCGGTGGAGTATTTCCTGCCCATCCGCATCTTCCTTGCGGCCTGCATCCTGCTGGTCGTGAACCTGGCGTACGGTTTCAGCATGAAAATCCACAAGGATGACGTACGGAATTTCCTCCTGCTGGCCATCTGCGAACCTTTCATTTATTTCTTCTGTGAAACCTACGGCATCCAGTTCACCGGATCGCCTACCATCAGCGCGCTTGTGATTGCGTCCACGCCGGTGGTGGCCGTCGCGGCGGGGGTGCTGTTCTTCAAGGAGAAGATTACCTGGCAGCATGTGGTGGGCATCGTCATCTGCCTCGCCGGCCTGGTGCTGGTGACGGGTGCCCACGGCAGCACCAGCCGCCTGTTTGTCTTCGGCATTGTGGTCCTGATCCTCGCCGTCTTCGCGGAGGTGGCTTACGCTTCCTTCACCAAGGCGCTGTCGGGCGGGTACCAGCCGTCGGTCATCGTGATGTATCAGTTTTTCATCGGCACGGTGTGCTTCATCCCGCTTTTCCTGACGCGCGGCATGGAGCATTTCGACGCCCAGGTCTACCTCGGCCGCGGTTTCTGGGAGCCGGTGCTGTGCCTGTCGGTCCTCTGCTCTTCGGTGGCCTTTGCCCTCTGGGCCTACTCCATCAAGCACCTGGGCGTGGCCAAGTCCAGTATTTTCCAGGCCATGACGCCCATCGTGGCGGCCCTCGCAGCCTTCATCCTCGGAGACGAAGTGCTCTGCGGGGCCCAGTGGGTGGGCCTCGGGATTGCCATCGCGGGCGTTATCCTGACGCAGCTGAACCTGGGAAGCCGGGACCTGTTTGCAAGGAAAAAGGAGGGTTAAGCCCTCCTTTTGAGTTTCCGGAACCTGAGGCCGATCACGCCCCAGAACGCCTCGCCGAAGATGCCTCCGCTCATCTTGGAAGTGCCCTTCTGGCGGTTGGTGAAGATGATGGGGACTTCTTTTAGGGTGAATCCGAGTTTCCAGGCGGTGTACTTCATCTCGATCTGGAAGCCGTAGCCTTTCATGCGGACGTCGTCCAAATCCATTGCCTCCAGGACCCGGCGGCTGTAGCAGACAAAGCCGGCGGTGGTGTCGTACACCTTCATCCTGAGGATGGTTCGCACGTAGGCCGATGCGAAGTAAGAGATCAGGATGCGGCTCATGGGCCAGTCCACGACGCTGACGCCGTTGCAGTAGCGGGAGCCTATGGCCAGGCCGGCGCCTTCCTCCGAGCAGGCCCTGTGCAGGTTCAGCAGGTCTGCGGGGTTGTGGGAGAAGTCGGCATCCATTTCAAAGATGTAGTCGTAGCTGTTTTCCAAGGCCCAGCGGAAACCGGTGAGATAAGCGGTGCCGAGTCCCAGCTTGCCGCTGCGCTCCAGCAGGTGGAGGCGCTCCGGGAAGCTTTCCTGCAGCCCCTTTACGAGGGAGGCGGTGCCGTCGGGGGATGCGTCGTCGATCACGAGGACGTGAAAGTCACCCTCCAGGCCGAAGACGGCTTGCAGGATGTCCAGGATGTTTTCTTTCTCGTTGTAGGTAGGAATAATGACTAACTTCTTGTCCATAGGTGATCTTTATGGGACAAAGATAAAGCAAAAAAATGGGATTGCCTATACCAAAGCGGCAATCTTTTCCAGCCAGAGGGCGTCCGTAGCGTCAAATGTGGCATATTCGGCACTGTCAATGTCCAGGACGGCCGATACCTGCCCTCCGCTGTGGACGGGCACCACGATTTCCGACTTGGAGAGGCTGCTGCAGGCGATGTGCCCCGGGAACTCCTCGACATCCGGGACCACCAGCGTGCGGTCCTGCTTCCAGGCTGTCCCGCAGACCCCCTTCCCGTAGCCGATCCTGAAACAGGCCGACGGTCCCTGGAACGGCCCCAGAACCAGCTGCTGCCCCTGTACGCGGTAGAATCCGGTCCAGAAGAAATGCATGCGCTCTTGGATGAGGGCGGAGAGCTGGGCCATGATGGCGACGGGGTCGGTCTCATCGGCCAGGATGAGCCGGATGTCCTGGTACAGGCGCAGATAGCGGAAAGTCTTGAGGGACAGGTGGCAGTAGCCTTCCGGGTTTTTGGTGAGGTAGTCCTGGTGGCGCTCTTCGGCCGGATAAAAGTTTCTCAGCGGTTCCAGTTCCACTACCAGCGGTACGCCGGCCTTCTTTTTCTCGCGCGCGTAAACATTCTTTATTGTGGGAAGCTCGTTTTCGTCGGTATAATAGATGCCGGTGCGGTAGCGGGTGCCTTCGTCGTGCCC
>OCTW011508370.1_pt1 | contig 44835 bp, 41 predicted proteins | sample 1539671 | NCBI WGS metagenome assembly OCTW01 (sample SAMN02144230, study PRJEB22623) | gut metagenome | biome: sheep rumen | host: Ovis aries | place: New Zealand
TATGAGGGCTTGACCCTTGTGACAGCGGATGAGAATATACTGAAATACACGGGAGTTAAACTTATCAAGGCATGACAAATACCAGCATCCTGGAATACAAGGCACACAGGCACTGCACGTACAACCGTGAAGAGCTGGAGCACAGCCGTGACATAGGCTGCTTTTACTGCCTTAGGATATTCCACAATCACAGGCTGATAGAAAACTGGTGTGACTGCGGCGATACGGCTCTTTGCCCTTATTGTTCCATAGACAGTCTTATAGGCAGTGCATCAGGTTTCCCCATAACAAAGACATTCCTTACGGGAATGAATCAGATATGGTTTTAAGGAGTTTTGTATGAAAATACTCGTAGTAGGCGGCGGCGGCCGTGAACACGCCATAATAATGAAGCTTGCCGAAAGTCCGAAGGTGGACAAGCTCTACTGTGCCCCCGGCAACGGCGGCATATCCCGCTATGCGGAGTGCTTTGACGTAAAGGCTACCGACATAGAAGGACAGGTGGCTCTGGCGCAGAGGCTTGCTGTTGACATGGTGGTAGTAGCCCCTGATGACCCACTTGTTCTGGGTCTGGTGGATGCCCTGAACGCAAAGGGCATAAAGGCATTCGGCCCTGACAGCAAGGCTGCCGTCATAGAGGGCAGCAAGGCCTTTTCCAAGGAGCTGATGAAGAAATATGGCATACCTACAGCAGCTTATGAAACATTCACCGACAGCGAAAGTGCTGTTGCCTACCTTAAAGGTCAGAACACCTACCCCGCTGTTATCAAAGCGGATGGTCTGGCACTTGGCAAAGGTGTTATCATCGCACAGAACGAGGAGGAAGCCGTAACAGCTGTCCGTGAGATGATAGACGGGGGCAAGTTCGGGAAGTCGGGAGCAAAGGTGGTCATCGAGGAATTCCTGACAGGTCCTGAGGTGTCTGTACTCTCCTTTACCGACGGAAACATTGTGGTGCCCATGATATCATCCATGGATCACAAGCGTGCCCTTGACAACGACGAAGGGCTCAACACCGGCGGCATGGGGACTGTTGCCCCGAATCCCTGCTATACCAAGGCTCTTGCCGACGAGTGCATGGAAAAGATATTCCTGCCTACCATCAATGCCATGAAGGCGGAGGGGCGCACCTTCAAGGGCTGCCTTTACTTCGGGCTGATGATGACACCAAAGGGGCCAAAGGTCATAGAGTACAACTGCCGCTTCGGAGACCCTGAGACTCAGGTGGTGCTGCCTCTGCTTGACGGCGATTTGTGTGAGATCTTCGAGGCAGTGGCTGACGGCAGACTTGCTGATGTGGAAATAAAATGGAAGAATGAGTCCTGCGCCTGCGTTGTAATGGCTTCCGGCGGCTATCCGCTTTCATATCCCAAGGGCATTGAGATGTCGGGCTTTGACGATAAGGGGCAGGTGGAGGGTGCCTTTGTCCACCATGCAGGCACCAAGTATGAAAACGGGAAGTTCTTCACCAGCGGCGGGCGTGTAATAGGTGTCACTGCCACAGGCGCTGCTCTGCCAGAGGCTCTTGACAGAGCATATGCAGCCGTGAAGAAGATCTCCTTTGAGGGGGCGCATTACCGCACCGACATAGGAAAGAGAGCCCTTGCGGCACTGGAGCAGAAATGAACGAGATATTCAGGCGCATAAGTGTCCGAAAATACACGGACGAACCCGTTGAACCGGAAAAGATAGAACAGATACTGCGTGCGGCTATGGCAGCTCCCTCTGCCGGCAACCAGCAGCCATGGGAATTCTATGTAGTTCGTGACAGAGCTGTTATCAAGGCTTTGTCCGAGTGCAGCCTGTATTCAGCCTGCGCTGCAGGTGCACCTGTGGTGATAGTGCCCTGTATGCGCACAAAGGGTCTGCGCTGGGAAAGGCTCGGACAGATAGACCTGTCCTGTGCGGTGGAGAATATGCTGTTAGAGATAACATCGCTCGGCCTCGGCGGCGTATGGCTCTGCGTTACACCCGAACCGGAGCGTATGGAAAAAGCTGATGCCGCTCTGGGGCTGGGGGACGATCTTCACGCATTTGCCTTAGTGCCTGTGGGCTATCCTGCCGAGGAACGCCCTCAGCAGGACAGGTTCGACAAGAGCAGGATACATTACATCTGATGGAAAGGATATAACTATGAGTGATCTTAATATCGTATGCCTTGACCTTGAAGGCGTACTCGTACCCGAGATATGGATAGCCTTTGCAAAGGAGAGCGGCATACCTGAGCTTACCCGCACCACCCGTGATGAACCCGACTATGACAAGCTGATGAGGTGGAGAATAGGCATTCTCAAGGAGCACGGCCTGGGTCTTAAGGAGATACAGGATACCATAGCAAAGATAGACCCCATGGAGGGGGCAAGGGAATTCCTTGATGCCCTTCGTGAAAAAACACAGGTCATCATCATCTCCGACACATTCACCCAGTTTGCAGCCCCCCTTATGAATAAGCTGGGCTGGCCCACCATATTCTGCAATACCCTGGAGGTAGCGGACAACGGTGAGATAACCGGCTTTAAGATGCGCATCGAGAAAAACGGAAAGCTTGAAACAGTCAAGGCTCTTCAGTCCATCGGACTTGACACCATAGCAAGCGGAGACAGCTACAACGATCTGGGAATGATAAAGGCATCAAAGGCAGGGTTCCTGTTCAGATCCACTGATAAGATCAAGGCTGACAATCCCGACGTGCCCGCATATGAGACATATGAGGAGCTGCTTGGGGCTATAAACGAGGTGCTGGACTGATCATGCAGGGTACCGTATATTTTCCGCTGCCGCCTGCTATCCATGTAGGCTTTGTAATAGTAAGTACCATAATACTTATTCTGCTGTATATAAAACAGCGCCACAGATATCAGCTCTTCCTGCTTATCGGCATATGCTCCACACTGCTTGTGTATGTTGTGGCAAAGCAAAAATGGGCATTCTATGTGCTGGGTATCGAAGAGATAGCCCTGTTTGTCCTTACTGTCATCGGTATGCATAAGCGTGAAAAGGCAGATGATGAAAAGCTTAAAAAGCGCACTGAAGAGATAAACAGGATAATCGACGAAAAGGAAAACATCGACATTGAGGATCTTCTCAAGGTGCGTGACACCATAGAGGAGCTTGTTATAGACGACAAGAAGACCATTGGCAGGATAGACGAGCTTGATGCATACATAGCGGAGAAGATGGAAGATGCAGCAAAAAATCAGAGCAGTAATGCTTGAAGAGGCTACTCTCACCACAGGGGATATATCCACAGCCCTCTTTGATACGGCGGCTGATGTGGTGCGATACCCCCTTACAAAGGCGGAGGATGTACCCCTGCGCCTGAAGGGTGCCGAAGCTGCTATCATCAACAAGACTGTATTTACGGCACAGGTCATGGACAAGTGCCCAACACTGCGGTATATAGGTCTGTGCGCCACAGGCTACAACAACGTGGATATAAAGGCGGCAAGGGAGCGGGGCATCACCGTTACCAACGTGCCTGCCTATTCCACTGAGGCTGTGGCACAGCATATATTCTCATTCATACTGTACTTTTCGGACAAGACGGCGCAGTATGATGCATTTGTAAAGGACGGCGGCTGGCAGAGATCTCCCACATTTTCCGCATTTCCGTTCCCCACGGAGGAGATTTGGGACAAGGTGCTGGGGATAGTAGGCTTCGGGCGCATAGGACAGAGGGCGGCTGAGATAGCAAGAGCCTTCGGCATGAAGGTCATTGCAGCCACGAGGACTCCGAAAGAAGTCCCCGGCGTAGAGTTTACGGATGTGGACAGTGTATTTGAAAGATCTGACTTTATCTCCCTCAACTGTCCGCTGACAGATGAGACCAGCAGGCTTGTGGATGCAAGGCGGCTCTCCTTGTGCAAGTCCTCGGCGGTGGTGATAAATACATCCCGGGGCGGTGTGGTGGATGAGCACGCTCTTGCTGTGGCTCTTTGCGACCGAACTATTGCGGGTGCGGGGCTTGATGTGATAGAATATGAGCCTATGAGGGCGGACTGTGAGCTTATGAGCGCTCCGAACTGTATCATCACTCCCCACACATCATGGGCGGCAGTTGAAACAAGGGAAAGACTTGTCCGTGTGGCTGCGGGCAATCTGCTGGCATTTGTGCAGGGGACACCTGTAAATGTAGTTGAGAGGTAAGGAAATGTTTGACATACAGAATAAAAAACGCATAGTGTTCAAGATAGGCACCTCTACCCTGACACACAAGTCCGGCAGGCTCAATATAAGGCGCACGGAGCGCTTTGTTAAGGCACTTGCGGATCTGCATAACTCGGGACTTGATATTATACTTGTTTCCTCCGGGGCTATTGCAATGGGCTTACAGAAGATGGGTCTCACCGAAAAGCCCAAGGATACAGTGATGAAGCAGGCTTGTGCGGCTGTAGGGCAGTGCGAGCTCATGTATTTTTATGACAAGCTGTTCGGGGAATACAACATCAATGTGGCTCAGATACTCATAACCAAGTACGTTATGGAGTCTGTGCGGAGAAACAACATTGAGAATACATTCTTCAAGCTCCTTGACAGCAATATCATCCCCATAGTGAATGAAAATGATACTGTTGCCATTGATGAACTGGAGCTTGAGGTGGGGGAGAATGATTCCCTTGCGGCGACTGTTGCAGTCATTACAAAGGCTGATATGCTGGTGATACTTTCCGATATTGACGGCTTCTACGACGGGAATCCCAATTCTCCCGAATCAAAGGTGATACCTGTGATAGAGAATGTGGATGACCATATACGTGCCCTGGCGGGGGATGCCGGCTCTGCACTGGGGACAGGCGGTATGCACACCAAGCTCAATGCCGCAGAGATCGCCAATTCAAACGGCATAGATATGGCTATCATTAACGGCAGACTTCCGGAAAACATTTACAGGCTGTTTGACGGAGAAGGAATAGGGACGATATTTACGGCAAAAAAGTGAGGGAGCGGTTTTATGTCTTATACTGATGAACTGGGTATAAAAGCTACAAAGGCTGCAAGAGCCGGGGCAAAGCTCACAACAGGGAAGAAAAACGATGCCCTTGCAGGTATAGCAAAGGCGATAGACAGCAGGCGCAGTGAGATACTTTCTGCCAATGCCGCTGATATAGCTGAGGCTGAGAAGAACAGCATGAGAGCCTCTCTGATAGACAGGCTCAGGCTGGATGACAGCCGTATCGACGGGATAGTATCATCCATATACGAGCTTATTAAACTGGAGGACCCTGTGGGAAGGGTAGACAGCGGCTCTGTGCGCCCCAATGGTCTGCGTATCACCAAGGTGCGTGTGCCCATAGGCGTAGTGGCTATGATATACGAGGCACGCCCCAATGTCACTCCGGATGCTGCCACACTTTCCCTTAAAACCGGCAATGCCTGCATACTAAGAGGTGGCAAGGAAGCATATAACTCCAACAAGGTATTCTGTGACATTATGCGTGATGCTCTTGATGAGGCAGGCCTTGACAGGGATCTGATACAGTTTGTTGACGATACCTCCCGTGAGACCTCCACTGCGCTGATGAAGTGCCCTTATGTGGATGTGCTCATCCCCAGGGGAGGGGCAGGGCTTATAAAGGCTGTGGTGCAGAATGCCACCGTGCCTGTTATCGAAACAGGGACAGGCAACTGTCACATCTACATTGATGAAAGTGCAGACGTGGATATGGCGGTGAATCTTACGGACAACGGCAAGACACAGCGTCCCTCTGTGTGCAATGCCCTTGAGACCCTTCTGGTGCATGAGGCAATAGCTGAAAAGGTGCTGCCTCTTATAAAGGCAAGGCTTGATGAGCACAGCGTGGAGCTCAGAGGCTGCGAGAGAACCAGGGCTATACTGGGTGACTGTGTCATACCCGCCACGGTGGAGGACTACGCCACCGAATTCGGTGATTATATCATGGCTGTCAGAGTTGTAAAGAGCCTTGATGAGGCTATGGATCACATAGCAAGGTATTCAACGGGACATTCTGAATGTATCGTCACCAACGATCTTGTGAATGCCTCCCGCTTCAAGAATGAGGTGGACTCCGCCTGTGTATATGTCAATGCATCCACACGCTTTACCGACGGCGGCTGCTTCGGCTTCGGCGCAGAGATAGGCATTTCCACCCAGAAGCTGCACGCAAGAGGACCTATGGGGCTTTATGAGCTTACCTCGAACAAATACACCATTGAGGGCAGCGGACAGGTAAGATAGCGGGGGAGTTAGCGAATGTCTGAAAATGAACTGGATGCCAATCTCACCGAAAGCCATGAGGAACAGCAGGAAGGAGCTGCGGTGCAGCAGGAGGCTGACAGCCGCCGCCGTCAGACAAACTTTCTGGCAGGGCTTCTTGTTATGATCATGGCGGTAATAGGGCTTGTGGGTGTTGGTGAGGCTGCTGTAAGGGGTATTGACAAGCTCATCAATGACACCGACCGCAAGAGCAGGATGGAGAGATTCATATATCCTGTGGTCATCTGCGACCCTCCCACAACAGAGCAGTCAAAGGGCTTTCACAGTGATACCATGATTGAGGCAGCCATATGGGATATTATCCTGTATGCGGACAGGTCAAGGTATGAGATGGACTTTGACTACATGATAGTGCCCCAGGTGGATGTGGAGTATCATGCGGCAATGCTTTTCGGCTCGGATCTGGAGCTGGAGCACAGGACTATCTCCACATCGGACTATTCCTTCTACTACGACGAGGAGCACTCCTCCTACCGTGTGCCCGAGAAGCCCGATTATTTCTGCTATTCTCCCGTAGTGGAGGAGGTATCGGGACAGGGTACGGTATATACGCTCAGGGTCGGCTATATCCCGCCTACCCCTGCGTGGCGCTTTATTGAAGGGGATATAACACCGGAGAAGTACATGGTGTATGTGGTGGACGAAAGCGGCCCCCACGGGATGTATCTGGTGTCAATCAAAAACGATACCGAAACAGGCTCTGAAAGCGGGGTAAACTGATGAAGATAGTTTGCGTAGGACTGGGTCTTATAGGGGGCTCCCTGTGCAAGGCGATAAAAAAGCACACCAATCATCTTGTGGGGGGCATAGATATCGACCGCAAGGTGGTAAAAATGGCTCTTTCCCAGAATGCCATCGACTATGAGGCGAAGGATGTGTCCGAGGCTGATGTTACCATAATCTCCCTTTTCCCTCCCACAATAATCAGCTATATCAAGGAAAATGCGGATGTGTTCAAGGAGGGCTCCGTAGTTATCGACACAGGCGGCATAAAAAAGGCCATAGTCGATGAGGTGACGGATGTTCTTGCTGAAAGGGGAGTTACCTTTATAGGTGTACACCCCATGGCGGGACGTGAATTTTCAGGCTTTGAGTATTCCCTTGACAATCTCTTTGATGATGCAAGCTTTATCATGACCCCAACAGAAAAGACTCCCAAGGAGGAGATACACCTCATCGAGGATCTGGCTCTGTCTATCCATTTCAAGAAGGTGGTAAAGACATCGCCCGAGGAGCATGACCGGATAATAGCCTTTACGAGCCAGCTTGCTCATGTGGTGTCCAATGCCTATATCAAAAGCCCCACACAGCAGCAGCAAATGGGCTTTTCAGCAGGCTCCTTCCAGGATCTCACCCGTGTGGCAAAGCTGAATGAGGATATGTGGACGCCTCTTTTTATCATGAACAAGGATGCACTGTGCTTTGAGATAGATTATATCATAGACAGGCTGGCAGAATACAGGGATGCCATCAGGGCTGAGGACAGCGCTGCTCTGCATGAGCTCCTGCGAAAGGGACGTATTCTCAAAGAGGAGCAGCTTGCAAAAAGAGGTTAACTGTCAGATGATTGGAGAATAAGGATGCCCATAAATATTCCGGATAACCTTCCTGCCACAGAGATACTGCGGCAGGAGAATATATTCTATATGACGAATGTGGTGGCGGCACATCAGGATATAAGACCTGTAAAGATAGCCATTCTCAATCTCATGCCCAAAAAGATAGAGACAGAGACACAGATACTGCGCCTTCTGTCCAACAGTCCCATACAGGTGGATATTGAGCTCTTGCAGATGAAGACTCATGTTTCAAAGAATACTCCCATATCCCATCTGACAAAGTTTTACCGCATATTTGACGATGTGCGGGATTCCCGTTTTGACGGGCTTATCATCACAGGTGCCCCTGTCGAACAGATGAAATACGAGGATGTGGACTACTGGGATGAGCTGTGTGAGATAATGGACTGGTCACTGAAAAATGTGTATTCCACCTTCCACATCTGCTGGGGCGCCCAGGCAGGGCTGTATCATCATTTCGGCATACCCAAGTATGATCTTCCCGAAAAGATGTTCGGCTTGTTTGATCACAGGGTCTTAAACCAGTATCATCCTCTGGTAAGGGGCTTTGATGACGTATTTGTAGTGCCTCATTCCCGCCATACAGAGGTAAGGCGTGAGGATATAGACAAGGTGCCGCAGCTTGAGATCATAACCGAATCAGACAGGTCAGGGGTACATATAGTAGGGGACAGATCACAGAGGCTCTTCTTTGTCACAGGCCATTCAGAATATGACCGCCGTACCATTGCCAATGAGTATTTCAGGGATCTGGGGAAGGGGCTGCCTATCAATATGCCCTATCATTATTTCCCCTATGATGACCCTGAACAGGTGCCCTATTTCAACTGGCGGGGACACGCCAATCTCATGTTCTCCAACTGGGTGAACTATATCGTATATCAGGGCACTCCCTTTGATCTGAATGAGCTTACACCGATAAAGACTAAGTGAATGAATGCACTGCATTCCGGGGAGATGTATAGAACGTGGAAGGTATTCTGCGTATTGCAGGACTGGTGAATGATTCCATAGTGGACGGACCGGGGATCAGGTTCACAGTATTCGTACAGGGCTGTCCCCATGCCTGTGAAGGCTGCCATAACCCCCAGACCTGGGACTTTGAGGCAGGCAGAGATGCCACCTTGGATGAGATAGTGGAGAGGATAAGACACAACCCTCTGCTTGACGGTGTGACCTTCAGCGGCGGAGAGCCCTTCTGTCAGGCAAAGCCCCTTGCAGAGCTGGGGAAACGCATAAAGGATATGGGGCTTGGCCTCATCACCTACACAGGCTATGTGTATGAATATCTTCTTTCCCATGCAAATGAGGAAAACGGATATATGGAACTGCTGAAAGTGACGGATATACTTATAGACGGTCCCTTTGTGCTGTCAAAAAAGAGTCTGGAGCTTGATTTCAGGGGCAGCTCCAATCAGCGTATCATAGATGTCAGACAGTCACTGGCACAGGGGAATACAGTGGAAGCAGCACTGTAAGGGATATCGGATATGAAGAAAATACAGATAATGCTCATGTGCCTTTGCTTTTTCATCGCCTTTTCAGGATGCTCACAGGGTGAAAAAAGCGGAGGCACATTCACGCTCTGCTTGCAGGAAAACCCTGCCAACCTGGATCCGCAGATGGCAGTGGATACAGCATCGCTAACGGTGATAAGGAACATCTATCAGACGCTTATGGAATTTGACGAGAGCGGCATGGTGGTATGCTCCGGGGCAAAAAGCTATGATATCTCCGGGGACGGGCTTACATATACCTTTACTCTCAGAGATGATCTCCATTGGTCTGATGCAGCCCTTGAAACGGATGTTCCCCTTACGGCACAGGACTATGTATATGCCATGCAGCGCATCTATTCCCCTGAGACCCATTCCCCGCATACAGAGCTTTTCTCGGGGATAAAAAACAGTACTAACTGTCTGAAAGGCGCTCCGCCGGAGGAGCTGGGGATATATGCCCCGGATGATCACACTGTGGTAATAGAGCTTTCAGCTGCGGACTGCGACTTTCTGAAACTCATGGCACATCCTGCCTCCTCCCCCTGCAACAGGGAACTGTTTGAGTCTACCGAGGGAAGATACGGGCTTTCGGTAAATGATACCTTTTCCTGCGGAGCATTCAGGCTCAGCGAGTGGAACTACGATCCCTACTGGACAGAGAATTTCCTCACTCTGACAAAGATACGCTCCAATTCCTCCGAAGACTTTTTCACATACCCCGATGAGATCAATATCAGGATAGGGGACGACAAGGCACAGCCCTGTGCATACATGACAAATACCTGCCCCGATGAGACAGGCAAGAAAAATGTGGATAGCTGTGAATGCAGTCTCAGTGTGCTGCTCGTATCACCGGACAGTGTGTTTTACACCGATGCCGCAAAGAGGGAAGCCCTCTTTGGTGCAGCCGATGAGGATTTTACAGAGCTTCTGGAGGAGGGCTCCGCACGGGCGTACAGCTTTATCCCCTCATATTATACGGTGATGAACAAGCCCTATGGAGAGCTTTATCCGAAGGGGGAACGGATACCGAGAAGCAGCAGCTTTGAAGCGGATGAGGGCTTTCCCACGCTCCTTGTGTGCGATGACTACCCTTGTGAAAAGATACCCTATGCCATATCAGATGCCCTTGAAGAAACAGGCTACTACTGTGCGGTCACATTTGAAAGCAGGAGCAGCTATCAGAAGAGCTTTGATGAGGGTAAATACGATCTATGTATATACACCGTATCATCACAGCAGAATGACACTCTTTCGGTGCTTTCCACACTTGCTGATGCGTGCCCCCTGTTTGACAAGAGGCGGCTCAGTGACCCCAGGGTGAGAAAGGGGAATATCCTTGACAAGGCGGCATTCACCAAAAGCATGGAGGAGCTGCTTCTGACGGAAAGCTACGCCCTGCCACTTACCTTTGACAGCACATGGACAGTGACGGACAAGGACGTGGAGGGGGCTGTGTTTGATCCCCTTGACGGTACTATCTACTGTAAATATCTTCGCAGCAAATGACGTGTCAGGCTGCGTTCATCCATTACATAAAAACTGCCGCCCGCTCCCAATGCAAAGGGAGCGGGCGGCTCTTGTACCGGTAAGGCATCAGTCTGCCAGAGTTCCCAGGGGATCCCAGGGCTCCAGTTCCGTTACGGGCTTGTCAAATACGGCAAGGCTCTCCTCATCGAGATATTCCCTGTCTACCACCAACTGATATACGAATTCATCGAACCATGCATCGGATGCGATGTAGAAGCCTTTGTGGCCTACATCCTCCCCCCAGCTGTTTTCGACTCTCCATCTGTCGGGTCTGCCGTTTTCGTCCAGATCTACGCCTACAAGCACCATTGCATGGTTCATGGCGCTGTCCCCGTATACAAGGCGCTCCCCCTTGGAAAAGCCGTAGTGTATGCCGAAGAGGGTCTCCACATTTGCGCTTGCCCTGTCAAGGATACCCTCTTTTGAAAGGCAGAACTTTCTTACATCAGACCCGAACCACACAGGATGACCGTCCTTTAGCTGTGCCACAGCAGCAGCCTTGAACTTTTCCAGCGGCAGGTTTATGTACTCTATCCTTTTGCCCTCAGCCACATTCCCCAGGAATTTTACGGTATAACGGCTGTACAGGGGCTTGTTATCCGCAGGAGCATTCACCAGCCCGGCCAGGCTGTCAAGGTCAATGCCTATATACTTTTCACAGAATTCCTTGGGAGTGATGCCTCTTTCGTTGTAGGTGTTCTTCTTGTCCTTGTCCCTTACGATGTAGTCAAAGGTGCGGGGAGGCTCTCCGAGAGATATGCAGAGTATGCGGTACACCTCGGTCATAAAGCTCTCTTTCATGTGGGTAAGGGTATCCCTGTCCGTGCCGCTGTTCACAGCATTTCTGAGCTTTACACCGTCCTCACGGAGCAGGGAAGTGAGGTACATATCAAAAAAGCGTGATCTGGTGGCATTGGCGGAATCAGGATATGCCTCAACAGGAACTACACCGTACTTGCGCACAAGATTTGCCACCATTTCCCACTGACCGCCGTCACATATAGGGTCTGCGGTGAGGAATGCATACAGTCTGCCGTCTACGGGCTCATCTGCAACAGTTATCATGTTCTCCAGATAGAAGTTGGCCTTTTCCAGCTTGTCATAGAAGAAAAGATAGCTCTGGGACAGCTGCAGGGATGACAGGGAGTATTTCTTCATCATCTCATAGCGCATTACGTTGCAGGCCGCAAATATCCAGCATCTGCCGCTTGTTTTCTGGTCTGTGATATCCCCCTGATCCAGATCCACGGAAAATGAGTAGGGGATAGCTCTTATGGCCTTGTATGAGGCTGCTGCCCCCATGACCCCGTTTTTAACGGCGGCATTTGAGGCTATCTGAGCGGCACGGTCGCTGGCAAAGCTTTCCTGCATTGAGCTTAAAAGCTCCGGTGTGATAGTGTTCATTGATTTCTCCTTTTCTAACAGCCTATTTCAAAGCTGTACCGTTTAGATAACTTGATTTACAGTATTGCTGTGAATGTGATCATGCCGTCTTTGTAGCTCACCTCTATTTTGCCCTTGTGGAGCTCTGCCACACTTCTGGCCATTGAGAGTCCTATCCCATAGCCTGCCTTTTCATGGCTGTGGGATGTGTCCCCCCGGTAGAAGCGCTCAAAGTAGCGGCTGTAATCCTTACCTTCGCCCTCGGCAAAGGTGTTGGATACGGAAAAGACGGACTTCCTTTTCATTGAAAGCTCTATCCTTACCGTTCCGCCCTCGTCGCAGTATTTTATGGCGTTGTCGATAAGTATGGTATACAGCTCTCTTATGGAGTTTCTGTCTCCCTTCACCTTCACATTCTCTGCTATGTGATGTTCAAAGGCCTTGCCCTGCTGTGATGCCACAGCCTCAAAGGAGGTCGCAAGCTCTGATGCAAATGCCGAAAGATCCACCTCCTGTGAAAGGTCTATCTTTTCGCTGTCCCCCTCATCGAGACGAGCAATGGTAATGAGCCTGTTGACAAGCCCTGTGAGGCGCTTTACCTGGTTTATGATGCTCTGTGTCCATTCGTTGGAGCCTGTTGTCATTTCAATGACTTCGGTATTTGCAGAGATTATGGCAAGGGGGGTTTTCAGCTCGTGTCCCGCATTGGTGATGAATTCCTTCTGCTTTTCGTAGCTGTCTACGGTGGGCTGGATGGCACGTCTTGAAAAGACTGATACGATCACAATGAACAGCAGCATACTGATAAGACCGATACTCAGTGAAAACTGTACTATCATCCTTGTGGTATACAGCTTTCTCGTGCAGTCAAGGAATACTGTCAGTCTGTAATCGGCGGTGTTTGTACCTGTAAGCATTTCAGCCTGTTCTGCTGTGAGCGGCCTTGAAAGAAAGTAATAGGTATTGCCGTCGTCCTCTATTTTGCCCCTCTGCCTTTTGCCTGTCTGTGCAAGGGTAAGGAAATGATCCGTTTCATCCACAGATACGGCTGAGATATGTTCAAAATCACTTCTGACAGCATTATTGCTGCTGTCGGTAATGACAGAGAAATATCTGGTTTCATACGCCAGCTCATCGTTAATGTTTACTTTGAAGATAATGTGGTGGGTAAAGGGATCGTTTTCATCCTGATGATACACCGCCGGCATATTTCCGTTGTTTTGTGAGATGTAGTCCAGCAGGGCATTGAGCTCATTGTAGCTGTAATATGTGAACAGTCCCAGTATGCAGGTCAGCACAAAGGTCAGTATGATAAATATAGCCCCTGATGCCACCAGTATGAATTTTCTTCTTAGTTTCTTTATCATAGGCTGCCCTTCTTTCGGAATGGGATCTCTCAGCTGATCCTAAGGGTGAATTCTCCGTCCTTTTCCCCCTCTATGGATATGTCCGCATTGATGGAGACGAGCTTGTTGCGCAGATAGTTTATGTATATCCACACAACATCGGTGCCAAGCTCCTTTTCATCGCCCCATATGTGCTCAAATATGTTTTCTGTGGAAAGCTTTTTGTCACGGTTGAGCATAAGGTATGACAGCAGCTTTGTCTCACGTCCCCCGAGCCTTATGGAATTATCCGAGGAAAGCTCCTGCTCGTCAATTTTAAGTGTCACTCTGCCCACAGTAAGGGTATGTGGAGTATAGCCCTCCGTGCGCCGCTGAAAGGCTCTGAGCCGTGCCAGAAGCTCCTTCATGGCAAAGGGCTTTGTAAGGTAGTCGTCTGCGCCGCTGTCAAGACCTGTGATGCGGTCATCTATCTCCGCCTTTGCGGTAAGCATGATGACAGGTGTGGTGACCCCTGCCTCTCTTATGGTCTTCAGTGCGGTGATACCGTCCATAACAGGCATCATGATGTCAAATACACAGGCATCAAAGGTGTCCCTCTGAACGGCTTCTACTGCTTCTTTGCCGTTGTACACAGCGGTTACCTCGTGGCCTGTGGCTTTAAGCACGGCACAGATGGCGTTGGAAAGCTCCCTTTCATCATCTGCAACAAGTATTTTCATTTCTAACTCCGTAAAACGGCTGCCCTGCGGCAGCTCATGCTCTTTCTATAAGGTCTCTTATGGTCTGCATGGAAAGGTCACAGGAGGCAAGCTCATCTGCAACTCTTTTAAGCTCCGATTCAATGAGGAGCTGGTTCTTGATGTCCTTCTTGTAGCGCATTTTATGTTCAAGAGCCGCCCATGAATCCATTGCGATGGTGCGAAGCTGTATCTCCGCCTTGTATCTGCCGGGGACATTCCCGAACACGTCTTCAAAGGGCTCCTCCAGGCTGATTATCATATGATAGCTGCGGTATCCGTTGGGCTTTGCGTGGGTTATGTAGTCCTTCTCCTTTATTACTGTGCAGCCCTCCATAGAGCGTATATATGATATGTTTTTGTATATATCGTCCGTAAAGGAGCAAACTATGCGCATACCTATGCTGTCGGAAATTGCGGAAAGGGCATTCTCTGCCGTTTCTTCAAGCCCCTTTTTGCGGCATTTCTCTCTCATGCTCACATCTGACTTTATGCGGATATCTATGTGTTCGGATATGTGTGTCCTGCTTTTGCTGTATTCAGCCGATGAGTAGCCTTCTACCTTCTGCCTGAGATCATCACAGACCTGCCGCAGGTATTCTTCATATTTTCCGTAGATCGAACCCATGCTATGCTCCTGTATCAAGTATGAATATAAGTATCCTTGTATCTGCGTAATAGTCAATGTAGCTGATATTTCCCCTGAAATTAAGGGCTGTCATCAGCCGGTCAATGTCCGATACCCCGTCTGCATCCTTCTCCATAAGCTCTTCTATGGTCTGCCTGTACAGCTCATCGTCGCTGAGCTCTATGGAAAAATAGGCTTCCCCGGAATCCATGGCAAGGCGGCAGGATTTTTCTATTATTTCAAGTGCTTCCTCGTAGGTGTCCGCAGTCAGTCCGTGCTTTACAAAATAGTTCATGTCCCTGCTCTCGGCCTTGGGAGGAACGCCCATTGAATTGCTTATGGTGCGTGTCTGCAGTATAGTGTCATCATCTGTCAGAAAATAACGGTAAAGCACCATGTCAGGATAGCTGTTCTTTATTGCTGCGGCAGGCTGATCCCAGCCTATGTCCACATGGTACCATTTGCCGTCAAGCTTTACCATGTTCCACATATGGTCTATGTCGGTATATCCGGTGACCAGCATATTTTCAATCCCTGCTATGTTGCACAGGTAGGAAAATGTCTTAGCATAGCCCTCACACAGAGCCTTCCCCCCGATAAGGGTGCCGTATACGGAATCAGCAAGCTCGTAGTCCTCTGCACTTTCCACATGGGTCACAAGGTAATCGTGGAAATACTTTGCCTTGTCGTAGTCGCTTACAAAGTCTCTTGTCTGCTCTGTGATCTCCAGTGCCTTCTGTTCGGTCTCAGCAAGCATCCTGTTGACCTCTTCCACGCTGTATTTGTAGCGGAAATTGATCTCAAAGGTCTGGGCGGCTGAATTGAACTCTCCAAGTGTCCTTGTGTCAAGGAAGAAAAACGCAAGCTGTTCACAGTGTACGGTCTCAAGCACCTGTGTGTAGCTTTGCCTGCTTATGGTAAGAGGGAGCAGGGCATTGTCGGAAAAGCTGGTTATTGTATCCACCACACTGTCATAGACATTCTGCATTCTCACGTTATAGCTCAGGGAGAAATACCTGGTTTCCATATTGTCAGGGATGATGAGCTTTTCCTCCGGAGCATCATCAGAGGGGGATGAGGATGCGGAAGGAACGGGGACAGTGGTCCCCTTGGATATGACCGTATAGGGAGGTTCATCATCAATTGCTGTGCAGGCACTTGCAAGAAGCATGGTCAATGCCATGACAAGTGCTGATATTCTGTTTTTCATGGCATCGTACCTTTGTATGTTCATGTATGTCAGCTGTACTGTATTTCCGTTCCTTCATTGAAGTTCAGGAATATCTGTATTATGTTCAGCTTCGGTTCAAGATAGCGGGTATAGCGCTTGTGGTCGGCTATGCCGAAGGGATCAGCCTTGTCCAGTATCTGCCTGAGCCCGTGCTCATCAAACAGCTGTGTGCATACGGTATCGTATACTTCATCGCTGCCGCACCGCAGTGATATACAGTGGAGGCCTTTGCGGATCTCATCGGCACTGTGGTGCATAAGCATATCCCCGGCATCCTCTGCATCTTCACAGTAAAGCCCCTCACGGCGGAAATAGCTGTTACTGTCCGTACATTCGGGGAAATCGGTGTACTGCTCGTCAAGGGTGTGGCTTGTTCCCAGCATATCCCCGTCAGTGCCAAGGAAATAGTAGTAACGGCAGAAATCCTCATTCACAGGGTCAAGTATAGGGTCGTCCCAGCAGGTGTCAACATGGTACCAGTTACCCTCAAGCTTTACAATGTTCCAGGCGTGGAGCGCCCCTGTGGAATTGCTCCCGTATACGGTGATGCACTCTATCCCCGCACCCTTGCACAGATAGGTGAATGCTGCGGCATAGCCTTCGCACTGTGCACTGTGGTCTACAAGGGCACCGTAAGGTATGTTTGCATACTCTCCCTCCCGGGTAAAGGTGCAGCCTAAAACTATCTCATCGTGGAAGGTCTTCAGTTTTTCATAATCCGTGGTATTCTCGTCAAAGCGGGAGTATATCTCATCACGGCGTGCCCCGGTCTCCTTAGCTATGGTCTCACACTTTTCCCTGTCGAAGCGGTAGTCTATATGCATGGAGGAGGTTGCAAACCTGGGTGAATAGAATATGCTTGACATCCAGAAGTATTCTTCCCCGTAATACACGGATACAAATATTTTGCGCATAGCTTCCTTTGTCAGCTTCCGGGAGAATTTTGCGGTGTCCCGATGGTTTTCAACGGCATAGCAAAGCTCGTTGTACCATATTTTCTCCTCATCGCTCAGTGAATTGTATATGTAGCCGTCCCTTTGAACATCAGAAAAAAGGCTGTCCTCGGGGACGGGGCCGGATGAGCCGCCCCCGTCCTTTGAACAGCCTGATGTCAGCAGGAAAAACAATGCGATACACATACAACCAAGCTGTGTTTTACGCCCGCTTGCCATTAATACTCAAGATCTATCTCGATGACAAGGGTCTCGGGATCGCTGTTGTCCTTTACAGACTTTACAGCGGAGTTTTCACCCTTTATCCAGCTTGCATAGGTCTTGAGCTCTGCTGTCACCGCATCATATACGCTCTTGTCAGATACCTTTATCTCTGCCACTCTTGTCTTGTTTGCGGCAGTGGTCTTCATGGCATTCTTGAGGGCTGTTTCCGCCGATGCCTTGTCAGAGTATACAAGCCCTTCTGCGTCGAAGTAGTTGTACTTTGTGGCGGTGCAGGCAGGAGGTGTGAAGTAGGTCACCTGTGTGCCGGTGGTCTTCTTGTTAATGTTGTAATGGGACTTGTTGTGTATCTGTGCATCGGTGACACCAAAGTACCTGTGGCGCAGATTGTTAGCTATCACAGTGGAAAGTATGGGGTCATCCCATGTGCAGTCAACGTTGTACCAGTCACCGTCGATCTTTATGACGTTCCACGCATGGGAGCTGCCGTCCGCATTTGTGCCTACCACGATCATGGACTCAATGTCTGAAAGGTCGCACAGGTACTGCATGGTCTTGGCATAGCCCTCGCACTGTACGGTGCCCTGTACAAAGCCGCCGTATATGGTCTGATTGTAGCCGGGCTCCTTGTTGAATGTGTTGTTGAGCACGATCCAGTCGTGGAAGGTCTTTATCTTTTCATAGGTGCTCTTCCCGTCTGCCAGGGCAAGCACTTCCCCTGCCTTCTGGTCGATCTCCTTCTGCATGGAGGCGATAAGGTCGTTGTCTACCTCCCAGTACCAAAGGCGCCCCTTCTGCACCTTGGAGGAGGAGAGCCAGAAAAGCTCAGGCTCCTGCATATACATACAGCCGTACACCTTTACCCATGTCTCATCAGAAAGATCATCGGGCACCTGTATGCGGGTCTTTATGTTCTTTGCGGCATCAAGCATCTGCTTGTAAAGCTCCTGCTCTGATGCGGAAAGCTGCCCGTATCCGTACCTTGTGGTGCAGTCAACGTTGTATTCCTTGAGTATGGGATCCTTGGGTGCTGCAGTGGTGACTACAGGCACATCCACAGATACTATCTCAGTCACATAGTTACCCGCATCATCTGTTACAGCCTGACCCTGGTCATCCGTCACCAGCGCTTCCACCTCGGATACCTCAGTGGGAATGGTCATGGGTGTGTCAGTGTCGGCAGCAGTGGTAACATCAGTGCCTTCGGCGCTTTCGTTCTGTACGGTATCTGCCGCTGTGGTTTCAATGACCCTTACAGTTGTTTCCTCCGGAGCAGCCTCACGTCCGTTGCAGGCTGTCATACAGCCTACGGCCATAAGCAGTGCCGCTGCAAAGCCTAATACTTTCCTGTTCATGTTAATACCTCTCTTATGATTGTAATTGCCGACTGTGTGCCTTTCCGTTACACACAGAGTGCTTAGTCATTGTAGATAATATCGTAGTGAACTACCTGTATACCCGAGGTGGTGGCAGCTTCTGCTGTTCCCAGGAGCTTGAGCTTTGATACATTGCCTCTCTCCTTGGCGTAATTCTGGAACTCTCTCCAGCAGGAGGTGTCTCTCAGGGCATCGTATACCTCCCTTGATGCAACACGTATCTCCACTACCTGTGTACCTGCGGCTACCGCCTTGTCTATCTCACGGAATATGGCATCCTTGCCGCTGTTCACATCATAGTATACCTTGCCGTACATATTGAAGTAGTTGGCAAAATCTGACCAGCATACGGGAACGTCGAATAGCTTCACCATTTTCCCGTCAAGCTTTGCCTTGTTCACGTTGAAGTGAGTGATATTGTGTATCCAGCTGTCAGGCACAAGGAAATAGTCATAGGTGATGTAGTTCTCGTCATAGTCGTTTATGGGGTCGCCCCATGTGGTGTCTATGTTGTAGTACTGCCCGTTGACATCCACTATGTTCCAGGCATGGGTGCCGCCGTTTGCATTTGTGCCCACAACGGTTATGCATTCTATGCCTGCTCTGTCGCAAAGGTACTGCATTGACTTTGCATAGCCTGCGCACTGGAGCTTGCGCTTTGCGGCATTCTGATTGCCGAGGCAGTTGTATATGGTGGTGTTAAAGCCGGCAGTGGACTTGTCAAAGTCAGATCTGTGGATTATCTCCTCATAGAAGGTCTGGATGCGGCTGTAGGGGTCAGTGCCTGCCTTATGCAGCAGGGACAGGGTGGTAAAGTCTATGCGCTTTATCATAGATGCCACAGCACCCTGATCCAAGACCTTGTAGCTGAGATAGAGGGAATTCTCCCTTTCAAGGGGCTTGCTGTGCACCCAGAAGATCTCAGGCTCGGAATGGAATACCACAGCAAAGACCTTGAGCGCTCCCTGATAGTCCATGCCCGCAGGCCAGAAGACCTCGTCATCGAAGTTGAATATAGCCTTTACTATATTGCGGTACATCTTCTGCTCACGGGGTGAAAGCTGCTGATATGCGTATCTCTGTGTGTAGTCGTAGGTGTAGTCGCCTACGGTGACAACAGTTCCCTTGAGGCTTATCTTGCTGGTGATGGCTTCATCTGTGACCTTTGACTTTTCAAGTGAGTACACAGGAGGCCTTTCATCAACAGCCTTTGGCAGCGAAAGGGGCGCAGCAGCCACAGCAGCTGTCAGGGCTGCTGCTGCGATGCTCATTATGGTTTTCTTTGTCTTTTTCATTTTGTTTCTCCTTGGGAAAAGCGTTTTCTTTGCAATTACTTGTACACGATGTCGTAGTGAACTACCAGAACACCCTCGGTAAGGCCCTGTCCCATGAGCTTGAGCTTGGAGACATTGCCCTTGCCCTTGGCGTAATTCTGGAATTCCTTCCATTTTGAGGTGTCTCTCATGGTGTCGTACAGCTTCTTTGATGTAACTCTTATCTCCACTACGTTAGTGCCGTTTGCAACAGCCGTGTCTATCTGGCTCTTGATGGCATCGGTAGCGGATGCCTCATCGCTGTACAGCTTCCCGTATACATCAAAGTAGTTGGCTGCTTCCTTTGTGCAGGCAGGGGGAGTGTAGAGCTTTATGTTGCCGTTTTCTCTCAGTGCTACGCTTACATTGAAGTGTGTCAGGTTGTGTATCCAGCTGTCAGGTACCAGGCAGTAGTCATAGGTGATGTAATCCTTGCCAAATTCCTGGCCGTTTATGGGGTCGCCCCATGTTGCATCCACGTTGTAGTAGCCGTTCTCGCAGTAGAGCACGTTCCATGCGTGGGTGGAGCCCTCGGAGTTGGAGCCTTCAACTACCATGCAGTCTATGCCCACTCTGTCGCACAGGTACTGCATTGACTTTGCGTAGCCTGCGCACTGCAGCTCGCCCTTGGTGCCCAGCACATTGTATATGGTGGCATTGTATCCGCTGGCATCCTTGCTGAATGTGGCACGGTATACTATATTGTCATAGAATGCCATTATCTGTGTGAGGGAGGAGCTTCCTGCCTTGGACAGTATTGCGGATGCATTGGCATCTATGTTGCCTATCATGGTGTTTATCTCATCAGGATCAACAGTCTTGTAGGTAAGTCCCAGAGCAGTGCCTCTGTCCTTGGGGGAGGAGTTGAGCCAGAAGAGCTCAGGCTCGGAGTGGAACACGATGTGGAATACCTTTACAGCATCCGTGTATGTGAGCCCTGCAGGGAGCATAACGTTTGTATCGAATGAAAAGGCTGCCTTTACTATGCCCCGGTACAGCTCCTGCTCGCTGGAATTCAGCTGCTTGTAGGGGTATCTGTTGGTATAGTCGAATGTATAGTCACCCACGGTCACAGTAGTGCCGCTCAGCTTCATCTCACCGCTGCCCACGGATACATTGCCCGTGTCATCATCAGCAATATTGCTGTTCCCGCCTGAGGTGCCGTCTGACTTTTTCTTTGTGGTGGTGTTTTCCTCAGAAGCATCTGTAACAGGTGCGGTAGTTGCGGGAGCGGGCTTGCTGGTGGACAGATAGTCGGAATGGATGTATCCGCCCTCGGCTATTTTGTAGTAGCCAGTGTCTGTGATGGCTGTGATAGTGACTGCATCTCCGGCAGAGTGCTGTGATATGGGAGTAGCGCCTATAACTGCCCTCTCTCTTGAATAGCAGTCCGTGGTGACGTACATGGTGCCGCTCATCTGTGTCTCGCTCCAGGAGTTTGCCTGGGCGGATGTAGCCTCCGTTTCACCGGCAGGGGCAGATGTGGTCGCAGTAGTTTCCTCCTGTGACTGAGGTGCGGTTGTGGCTTCGGTAGTCTCCTCAGTGATAACGATAGATGTGGGCATAGTTGCCACAGTGGTAACGGTGGTAATGTCTGTTGCTTCCGTTACCGTAGTCTCCTCGGCTGCTGTGGTGGTGGTCTCCGACATGGTGGGGATCACGTTGTCCTCGGATGTCTGAGTGCAGGCAGTGAGCATTGATATGGCTGTGATGACAGCCGCAAGCCCTGCGATGGTTCTTTTGTTCATACTGGTCTCCTTTGCTATCTTTTTTACTTGGTATGATGTTTCGTTAAAATGATCCGCACTGACAGCATCAGTCAGCATGGCTCTCCTCCGTCTGCTTTTCAACAGTTGCCTTTATGCGTTCTATGCGCATATCCTCCGCAAGCAGCACGGTAAAGGTTATGCCGTTGTATGTGACAGTGGGAGTCTCTCCGTCTGCCGGGATATGCCCTAATCTGCTGGTGATAAAGCCGCCTATGGTGTCGTATTCGCTGTCCTCCGGAAGGGGGCTGCCAAGAGCCTCCATTACGGTCTGTGCATCAGCTGTGCCTACGATGATGTATACGCCCTCGGATATCTCGGTCATATCCTCTTCCTCGTTGTCGTATTCATCCTGTATGCTCCCGAATACGGATTCGATGATATCCTCCATGGAAATGACCCCCGCAGTGCCGCCGTATTCATCCACGACCACCGCAAACTGCTGCTTCTGGGCGGTAAAGCGCTCAAAAAGCTCATCACACATACAGCTTTCGGGGACAAAGATCACATTTCTCATAAAGGAGCGCACATCAAGACCTTCAGTGGACTGCATACCTATCAGGCAAAGCAGATCCTTGATATTGATTATGCCTTCGATATGGTCAACGCTGCCGCTGTATACAGGTATCCTTGAATGGCCGCTGTTTATGGCGGTATATACCACATCCGAGATCTGTGTATCTATGCTGACAGCCACCACATCCATCCTGTGGGTCATGACATCGCTGACATGAGTGTCATCAAGCTCGAATATGCTGCTTATCATGTCACGCTCATCAGTTTCAACAGTGCCGTTCTCGCTGCCCTCATCAAGCATCATCAGTATCTCTTCCTCTGTTACAGCCTCCTCCTCGGAGAAAAGGAGCCTGCCAAGGGGATATGAAAGGGGCAGGAGCAGTATCCGCATACATTCGATGACACCTGCCCACGAGCAGGCGAGCTTTACGGAATCATCCCTGCTCATCTCTCGTGATGACATGATACCTGTGACAGTGTATACAAGCACAGCGCAAACAGTAATGGCGGTATTTACTGCCATGCTGAGATGATATGTCCGGTTCAGGCTGTACAGACACCACAGGAGACATACATAGTACCCAATGGCATTCAGAAGGTCGTGCGTCCTGAAGGTATCACGGAGCCGGTCATTGTCGTTGAGCTTCAAAAGCAGCTGCTTTTTGCCTTCCTTTGCAGCAAGCTCCTTTATGTCCGCCTCGCCTATGCTGTCTATGGCCTTTGCCATACGGTTCGACCATGCCCGCATGATAAGCATCACCAGGCACAGCACAACAAAAATAGTCATTCGTATATGACTGCCGTCTGAGTCCATATACGCCTTCCTTTCCCATGATCAAAAGATTAAAGGGCGGTCTCCCGCTTAGAAATCATGTATAGACTATTATACTACAAAAATAAATCCCTGTCAATCATTGCACTTGATTTTCGTGTTGGTCACAATGTTGATTTTATACAAAATCTACTGACATTTTACGGTAAAATATCCTAAAATTCAAGGGGTTTAAACCAAATTGTAACCAAATTTTGATATACCTTTGCATAATGTGATGACTGCCTCCTCCGGCTCACATAAGAAAACTGCAATGATCCACAGCAGACATCAGCCTTGTGCAAATACCTCAGAATTGCATTTGCTTTGCTGATGTGATTTGTGATACTATACAAATTTTGCCGACTTGAAAATTTCTTCTTGACAAACAAGAGCAGCGGGGTTATAATACTTAGGTACAAAGAAGCAGAACTCCGTTCTCACCGTGCCATTAGTGTTTGCGTACGGTCAATACCATATGCGTGGCTCATGGTCATGTTTCGGTGTCGGCGGAAGTTTCTGATTTTCGCTGATTTTTTTATTTTGGGGGTGCTTAGTATAGCTACAAAGAGCAGCAAAGATGTACAGATCAATGAAGAGATCCGTGACAAGGAACTCAGGGTCATAGGTCCGGATGGCGCACAGCTCGGCATAATGTCCTCGTCCGCTGCAAGGAAGATCGCAGAGGAGCAGGATCTTGACCTGGTCAAGATAGCGCCGCAGGCTACACCGCCTGTGTGCAAGATCATGGATTACAGCAAGTACATGTTTGAACAGGCAAAGCGTGAAAAGGAAGCGAAGAAGAACCAGAAGACGGTGGAGATCAAGGAGATACGTATGTTCTCTGCGATAGACACTCACGACTTTGAGACAAAGGTCAACCAGGCCTGCAAGTTCTTGAAGGGCGGCGATAAGCTGAAGGTCTCTGTGCGTTTCCGCAGACGTGCCATTGCTCATCCGCAGCTTGGCGAGGAGCTTCTCGTGAGATTCGGGGAGGCGTGCTCAGAATTCGGCACCATCGACAAGCAGCCCAAGATGGAGGGGAGAGCCATAGTGATGTTCATGGCTCCCAAATCAGGGAAACAGGGTTCATAAGTGAACCGAAAGCTGAAAACACTTTTTAAGGAGGATATATCATGCCTAAGCAGAAGACACATTCAGGCGCAAAGAAGCGTTTCAAGGTGACAGCAAACGGTCTTGTAAAGTATCAGAAGACCAACAAGAGACACAGACTGACCCAGAAGGATCACAAGCGTAAGAGGATCGCCCGTGTTATGGGTGTTGCAAGCTCTGCTAACACTGCAACACTCAGAGAGCTCATGCCCTACAAGTAAACAAGGGCTCACACATTCTAACAAAGATATTACGGAGGTATAGATATGGCTCGTGTTAAGGGCGCAATGGCTACACGCAAGAGAAGAAACAAGACTCTGAAGCTCGCTAAGGGTTACTGGGGTGCTAAGAGCAAACACTTCAAGATGGCTAAGGAAGCCGTAATGAAGTCCGGCAACTATGCATATGTAGGCAGAAGACTCAAGAAGAGAGATTTCAGAAAGCTCTGGATCACAAGAATTTCCGCAGCATGCAAGCTCAACGGCATGAATTATTCCACATTCATGAACGGCCTTAAGAAGGCTGGCATCACACTCAACAGAAAGATGCTTTCCGAGATAGCAATAAATGATGCTGCCGGTTTCACAGCTCTTACCGAAAAGGCAAAGGCTGCTCTTTGATTATAATGATAAGGCTGTTTCGTTTGGGGATCTGCTCTGACCGGACAGCCTTGTTTTATACGTATGTTCTTAAACAGTATTGTGTAGTGCAGGTGCAGCCATGGAGATCATCACATCAGGGGACAACAGCAGGATAAAACAATACAAACGTCTTTTTGCAGAGAAAAAGTTCAGGCTGCGTGAGGGGCTGTTTGTCACGGAGGGTGCCCGCCTTACCGCCGATGCGGCAAGGGAGGGGGCAGGGCTTGAGTATGTCCTGGTGTCGTCCTCCGGTGCTGAGCATTTCCTGGATGAGGTGCAGATGATAAGCGATTCCTGCAAGGTGTACATGATATCTGACAGGCTGGCTGATATGCTCAGCGGCACCCGGACTACACAGGGGATATTCGGCGTATGTCGTATCCCGGAGATCAGAAATGCCGCTCAGTGCGGTATCACCCACGGCATGAGGATAGTTGTCCTCGATGACGTACAGGATCCGGGCAATATGGGTACCATACTGCGCACCGCAGATGCCTGCGGTGTTGACAGGGTCATTCTCTGCGGCTGCTGTGACGAGTATTCACCCAAGGCTGTGCGCTCTGCCATGGGAAGCGTGCTCAGGGTAAAGCCTGTACACGACACCTTTGAGAACACTGTCTCAGTGCTGAAGGGAAACGGCATCAAGGTCTGGGCGGCTGTGATAAACGGCGGCACGGATCTTCTGAAGGCTCATCTTGGCAGCGGTGCCGGGGTCATCATCGGCAATGAGGGCAGCGGCATATCACCGCAGCACGCTCAGATGGCTGATGAGGGTCTTACCATAACTATGCACGGCACTATAGAATCACTCAATGCGGCAATGGCTGCGGGCATCATCATGTGGGAACTGACGAAGTGACGGAGGGAGAGCATATGGACGAGCTTGTTTACAGGATATGGGCGCTGATGGTATTCGGTGCCGGGAACCGTGTTCTGAATGAACTGGACGGGTACTCCCCAAAAGAGCTTTATGAGGCTTTAAAGGAGGGCAGCGATGAAAAGCTGATGCACACTGCCCGCACCGCAAGGAAGTACCTTGACACCCCTCTTTCCAAGGCAGAGGCGGTGCTTGAGGAGTGCGCCGCAAAGCATATCGGCATTGTCACCGTAGATGATGACACATATCCCGAAAGACTGAGAAATATATATGCTCCACCTGTAGTCCTGTTCTACAAGGGGGATCTGCGGGGAATGGACGAGCGCCCTGCCATGGGCGTGGTAGGCACCCGCAAGCCCTCGGAGTACAGCCGCTATGTGGCAAGTGCACTTGTGGCAGGGCTTGTAAGATCGGGCTTTTCCATAGTCAGCGGCATGGCAGAGGGCATAGACATATGTGCCTCTCTTGCTGCTGTTCACAACGGCGGGCGTGTGTATGAGGTGCTGGGCTGCGGCGTCGATTATGACTATCCCAAGAACAATATCAGATACAGGGAAAAGCTCATTGAGCACGGAGCCATTATATCTGAATTTCTTCCGGGCACACAGCCCCTGCCATCAAATTTCCCTCAGAGGAACCGCATACTGGCGGGGCTTTCTGACGGCATAGCAGTAATTGAAGCGGGAAGCAGGAGCGGCTCCCTCAACACCTCCACCCATGCTCTGAATCAGGGGAAGAATGTGTATGTCATACCCCCTGCGGATCTGTTTGACAAGAGATACAACGGCAATGCCATGCTGCTCAGGGAGGGGGCTATCCCCCTTATGGGGATGCGTGACCTGCTTGACAGTGAAAACGGCAGTGTAAATGAGGAAAGCACAGCAGCTCCCTCTGCCGGCGGCAATACCGGTGCTGAAACAGAATCTGCAAAGGAGGTTCGCACCGCAGAAACAGCTGTGTTTGAAAACGAATCTGCCCAAAGGGAAGTTCCCGATGCCGGCAGTGAGGCGGGAAATGCCATTCTTGCCGCCATATACAAGGGCAGCGGCATACATATGGATGAGATAGCCGAAACCACAGGCCTTGATATAGATACAGTCCTTGAAACCATGACAGAGCTTGAAGTGATGGGCTATGCAGAAAACAGGGGCGGACTGTGCTATCCGGCAAACAAATGACCTGCTGTCAGCATATGTAAAGTGTAGTTGCTTGACATTTGATGCTCATCTCCGGGAGCAAAACAGGTCATAAGGCGGAGAATTAGGAGCGGGAAGCGGAGCGTCTTGTGTCAGTGCTTTGGCTCCTATTGAAAAGGAAGGAAAGAGAAATGTCAGATCTGGTAATCGTTGAGTCGCCTTCAAAGGCTAAAACGGTGCAAAAATATCTGGGACCCGGATTTGAGGTAATGGCCTCTATGGGTCATGTAAGGGATCTGCCCAAGTCCAAGCTGGGCATTGATGTTGACAACGGCTTTGAGCCTGTCTATGTGGAGTCAAAGGACAAGGAAGAGGTAATAAAACAGCTTAAAAAGGCTGCAAAGAAATCAAAGCACGTCTATCTTGCAGGAGACCCTGACCGTGAGGGAGAGGCTATTTCCTGGCATCTGGCGCAGCTTCTTGACATACCCGTGAACGAGCCTGTGAGAGTGACCTTCAACGAGATCACCCAGAACGGGGTCAAAACAGGGATGAGCAGACCCAGAGCCATTGATATGGATCTGGTGAATTCTCAGCAGGCAAGGCGGATACTTGACAGAATAGTTGGCTATAAGCTGTCTCCCTTTCTGTGGAAGAAGGTAAGGACAGGTCTTTCCGCAGGGCGTGTGCAGTCCGTTGCGGTTAAGATGATAGTTGACCGTGAGCGTGAGATACAGGCATTTGTGCCCGAGGAATACTGGTCCATAGAGGCGAAATTCACAGCACCTCCTTCAAGAAAGATGTTTGAAGCATCCTTTACGGGCATAGGCGGCAAGAAGAAAAAGCTGAAGAACAAGGCGGATGCGGATGCTGTTCTTGAAAGTGTAAAGGGGAAGGACTTTATAGTATCCAAGGTGAAGAAGTCTGTGAGAAAGAAATCTCCCGCACCTCCCTTTACCACCTCCACATTGCAGCAGGATGCATCGAGGAAGCTGTCCTTCCAGACATCCCGCACCATGCGCATAGCCCAGCAGCTTTATGAGGGCGTTGACATACAGGGCATGGGTGCCACCGGCCTTATAACCTACATGAGAACGGACAGCCTCCGCATATCCGATGATGCAAGGGCACAGGCGAAGAAGTACATCACTGACACCTACGGAAACAAGTATTATCCTGCATCTCCCAACATATACAAGACCAAGAGCAACGCACAGGATGCCCATGAGGCCATACGCCCTTCTACACCCTCTCTCACTCCCGAGTCGGTGAAGGGAAGTCTTACAGCGGAGCAGTACAAGCTGTACAAGCTGATATGGGAGCGTTTTATGGCATCTCAGATGGCATATCAGGAGCTTGACACCGTGGCGGTGGATATAAAGGCGGGGGACGCTGATTTTCACGCTTCGGGCTACTCTGTGAGGTTTGACGGCTTTTCTGTGCTGTATCAGGAGTCAAAGGACGACGATGCCAGGGAGCTGCCACCCATTAATGAGGGGGATAAGCTGAATCTGAAGGCAATAGGCGGCAATCAGCATTTTACGCAGCCTCCCGCAAGATATACAGAGGGCTCCTTCATAAAAGCCCTTGAGGAAAACGGCATAGGCCGCCCCTCCACTTATGCCCCCACCATATCCACTATCATAAACAGGTTCTATGTGGAACGTGAGGGGAAGTCCCTGAAGCCCACAGGTCTGGGAGAGGTCACAACGGATCTTCTTGCGGACTGCTTTGAGGATATTGTTGACACCAAGTTTACCGCATCCATGGAAAGCGACCTTGATAAGATAGAAACAGGTGAAGAGGACTGGGTAAAGGCTCTTGATGATTTCTACAAGGATTTTTCTCAGGATCTGGCTGCTGCGGAGCAGAAGATGGACGGCAAAAGGGTCAAGGTGCCGGAGGAGCAGACCGATGAGGTGTGCGAGCTCTGCGGAAAGCCCATGGTCATAAAGATCGGGCGCTTTGGCAGGTTCCTGGCGTGCAGCGGCTTCCCCGACTGCCGCAACACCAAGCGCATCGTAAAGCCCACAGGCGGCATCTGCCCCAAGTGCGGCAAAAACGTGCTGGCTAAGAAATCAAAAAAGGGAAGAAAATACTTCGGCTGTGAGGACAATCCCAACTGCGACTTTATGACATGGGATACACCCACATCTGATAAATGCCCCAAGTGCAACGACGGCACCACGCTGTTCAAGGCAAAGGGTATGCTGCGCTGTCTTAAAGAGGGCTGCGGCTATGAGATAGCCGTTAAAAAGGATAAGTAATGGAAATAACCGTTGTAGGAGCAGGCTTTGCCGGATGTGAGGCCGCATGGGCGGCGGCACAGCGGGGTGTCGGGGTGCGCCTGTATGAGCAGAAGCCTGTAAAGCATTCTCCCGCCCATAAATACGCAGGCTTTGCGGAGCCTGTGTGTTCCAACTCATTTAAGGCCATGCGCACAGGCTCTGCCGCAGGGCTTTTGAAGGCTGAGATGCAGAGACTGGGCTCCCTTTGTGTGGAATGTGCCTATGAAACTGCCGTGGAGGCGGGGGGCGCCCTTGCAGTGGACAGATATGCCTTCTCCGACCTTGTAACGGAACGGATAAGCTCTCACCCGCTGATCGAGGTGGTACATGAGGAGGCAGAGCATATCCCGGAGGGTGTGTGTGTAATAGCCACAGGCCCTCTTACAGAGGGAAAAATGGCAGAGTGCATACATGAGCTGTGCGGAGGATATCTCAGCTTCTACGATGCGGCTGCTCCTATCATCACCGCAGAGTCCATAGATATGTCAAAGGCGTTTGCAGCGGCAAGGTACGGCAGAGGTGGAGATGACTACATCAACTGCCCCTTTGACAAGGATGAATACCTTGCCTTCCATGAGGCGCTTGTAAATGCGGAGAGTGCGCCTGTACACGGCTTTGACCGGCAGGGTGACCCAAAGGTTTATGAGGGCTGTATGCCCATAGAGATACTTGCACGGCGGGGCGTGGATTCTGTGCGCTATGCCGCCATGAAGCCCGTAGGGCTTACCGACCCCCACACTCAGAGAAGGCCCTATGCTGTGGTACAGCTCAGGAAGGAAAACAGGGAGGGCACCCTTTACAATATAGTGGGATTTCAGACCAATCTGAAATTCCCGGAGCAGAAGAGGGTCTTTTCCATGATACCGGGTCTTGGTAATGCAGAATTTGTGCGGTATGGTGTCATGCACCGCAATTCCTTTATCGATTCCCCGAAGCTGCTGAATGAAGATATGTCCCTTCGCACAAGGCCGGAGCTGTTTTTTGCAGGGCAGCTCACCGGTACGGAGGGGTATATGGAATCAGCGGCGGGGGGCATAATAGCGGGCATAAATGCAGCTCGCCGCATAAGGGGAGAACAGCCTTTTATCATGCCCAGGGGGACTATGACAGGGGAGCTTATCCACTACATATCAGATGAGTCGATACAGGATTTTCAGCCTATGGGCGCCAATATGGGGCTGCTGTCCTCCCCGGAAACCCGTATCAGGGACAAGCAGCAGCGCTATGAGATAATGGCTCAGAGGGCTCTCGGCATTCTTGATGAATACTTAAAGGTGTGATCCTGCCCTGTAATGTGCAGTGTGTAAAGCGGCAGGACGGATGCACGGAAAGGAACGGATATGAATATAGTTGTTGATGCCTTTGGAGGAGACAATGCGCCTCTTGCGGTGCTTGAAGGCTCTGCAAGGGCTGTGAAGGAACTGGGCGTTGATGTTACCCTCACCGGTGATGAGAACAAGATAAAAAGGTGTGCGGATGAAAACGGCATATCTCTTGACAGCATCAGCATCATCCATACAGAGTCCGTTATAGACATACATGAGGAGCCTACGGAGATCATGAAGAGCAGAAATGACTGCTCTATGGCAGTGGGTCTCAAAGCCGTAGCCGAGGGCAACGGAGATGCCTTTGTAAGTGCAGGTTCCACAGGTGCGCTTGTTGTGGGTGCCACCATGATAACAAAGCGCATCAAGGGCATAAAGCGGCCTGCGCTTGCCCCCATACTCCCCACTGCAAAGGGTCATATGATACTCCTTGACGGCGGCGCAAATGTTGACTGCCGCCCCGAAATGCTCGCCCAGTTTGGCATCATGGGCTCTGTATATATGAACAGGGTCATGGGAGTGGCATCCCCGAAGGTAGGTCTCATAAATGTAGGCGCAGAGGATACAAAGGGCAGAGAGCTTGACAAGGCGGCATACGCCCTGCTGAAGGATGCGCCTGTTGATTTTTACGGCAATCTGGAGGGGCGTGATATGCCCACAGGTGTATGTGACGTTGCTGTATCCGACGGCTTTACGGGGAATATCGCACTAAAGCTCTATGAGGGCATGGGGCTGTATTTTGCAGGCGAGATAAAGAGTATGCTCACAGGCAGCCTTGCAGGCAAGATAGCCGCACTGCTCATAATGAAGCAGGTAAAGGCATTCAAGAAGAAGATGGACTACACCGAAGTGGGCGGCGGGGTAATGCTGGGCATATCAAGGCCTGTCATCAAGGCTCACGGCAGCTCCAACGGGAAGGCGTTCTTCAATGCCATAAGACAGGCAAAGCTTTGTGTTGAGGGTGATATTGTAGGGGAGATAAGCCGCAATATCGCCAAGTGATCATCTTTACAGGAGGAATGCAGCGTGACGGATATGGAAAACATTGCCGCCTTCGAGGAGCGGATAGGTTATGTGTTCAAGGATAAAAAGCTTATATATGAAGCACTTTCCCATTCCTCCTATGCAAATGAGATAAAGCACGGCCACCATTCCAATGAGAGACTGGAGTTTTTAGGGGATAGTGTGCTGTCCATAGTGGTATCAGATCATCTGTTCAAGCATTTTTCTCATCTGCCCGAGGGGGATCTTACCAAGATCCGTGCCTCCTTGGTGTGCGAAAAGGCTCTTTTTGAGTTTTCAAAGCAGATAGACCTTGGCAGCTTTATCATGCTTGGCAGGGGCGAGGAGATGACAGGGGGCAGAAAGCGCCCCTCCATCGTGTCTGATGCATTTGAGGCTGTTATAGCCGCTATATATCTGGACGGCGGAATGGAAAAGGCACGTGAATATGTGCTGGGCTTTCTCCCCAAAAAACTGGATCGCAACACCGCCAATTCCCTCAACGACTATAAGACACGACTCCAGGAGATAATACAGAAAAACCCTGAGGAATGTGTGGAGTATGCCCTTGTCAGCGAAAAGGGACCCGACCACGACCGTATCTTCACAGTGGAAGTCAGACTCAACGGTGCTGCCATCGGCACAGGAGAGGGACACACCAAGAAACAGGCAGAGCAGGAGGCTGCAAAGCAGGCTCTGGAGCTTATGGGCATACGATGAGGCACGCAAATATATCCGTTTTCATTCCCCATGTGGGCTGTCCCTATGCCTGTGCATTCTGCAGGCAGAACACCATCAGTGATACAGAGCGTGCCCCGACTCCAAAAGAGGTGGATGTGCAGCTCAAATCAGCATTTGACCGCATCCCGGAGAGGGACAGGGCAAATACGGAGATAGCATTCTTCGGGGGCAGCTTTACCGCTATCCCGGAGCACTATATGGATGCACTGCTTTATGTGGCGGGGAAATATCTGCAAAAGGACTGCCACAGCGGCTTTTCCGGGATACGCATCTCCACACGGCCGGACTGCATTTCGGACAGTATCCTCATAAAGCTCAGAAATGCTGGTGTGACGGCGATCGAGCTTGGGGCACAGTCCATGGATGATGAGGTACTGTCTGCAAATAAAAGAGGACACACATCTGCTGACGTAGTACGATCCACGGCTTTTATAAAGTCATACGGGTTTGAAACAGGTCTGCAGATGATGACAGGGCTGTATAAGTCCACCCCGGAAAAGGACATAAAAACGGGTATGGACATAGCGGCTCTTGCGCCGGATACCGTAAGGATATATCCAACTGTTATAATAAAGGGCACCGAGCTTGCAAGGCTGTATGAACAGGGTATCTATGTGCCCTACCCCTTTGATGACTGTATTGATGTGTGCGCAAAGCTTATGGGCATATTTGCGGACAGAAACATCCGTGTCATACGCTTAGGGCTCCATGCTGAGCGTTCCCTTGAAGAAAATGCGGTGGGTGGATTTTTTCATCCCGCTCTGGGTGAGCTTGTGCGTTCACGCATGATAAGGGACATCATAGAAAATGCTGGCACTCCCGCAGTATGCAAGGCGCCCTCACGGCTCATGAGCGCACTGGTAGGGCATAAGGGCTGCAACAGAGAATACTTTGCGGGCAGGGGCGTTGTATTTGAAAGAGACGATGCCCTTCCCGCCGATACCATAAATATAAACGGCAAAGATTTCAGGATAGGTTGATATGTATTTAAAATACCTGGAACTGCAAGGTTTCAAATCATTTCCCGACAGGATAAAACTGGAGTTTGACAAGGGCATTACCGCAGTGGTGGGACCTAATGGCAGCGGCAAGTCCAATATAGGCGATGCGGTGCGCTGGGTGCTGGGTGAACAGTCATCAAAGACACTCCGTGGCGCAAAGATGGAGGATGTCATCTTTGCTGGCACCGAAGAGCGAAAGCCCATGGGCTATGCCTCTGTAACGCTCTGTATTGCAAACGACGGGGGAGAGCTCCCCCTTGACACAGGCGAGGTGACAGTTACAAGAAAGCTGTACCGCAGCGGTGAGAGCGAATATATCATCAACGGTGAACAGAAAAGGCTGAGGGATGTATCGGAGCTATTCATGGATACAGGCCTTGGGCGTGACGGATATTCCATAATAGGGCAGGGCAGGATAGCAGAGATAGTGTCCTCCCGGTCAGGAGAGCGCAGAGCCATATTTGAAGAGGCTGCCGGCATCTCCAAATTCCGCTACCGCAAGGCTGATGCACAGAATCAGCTTGCCAAGGCAGAGGATAATATCCTTCGTATCACGGATATGCTGTCAGAGCTTGAGAGCCGTGTGGAGCCGCTTAGGATACAGTCTGAAAAGGCGCAGAAATTCCTGGTGCTTGCAGATGAAAAGAAGGTGCTTGACATCACCTTCTGGATGATGGATCACAGCGAACTGAGCGCTAAGATATCGGAGCTTGGGGACAAGCTGCTGATAAACAAAACAGAGTACACAGCCGCAGAAAACAAGGTAAACGAGCTTGAAAGCCGTTCGGAGGATATATCAAAGGATATAAACCTGGGGAATATCGCCATAGAAAGGCTGCAGGGAGAGCTTGTAGACAATGAGCGGTCAAATTCCGAGGCAAAGGCACAGGCGGCTGTATGTGAGAACGAAATAAAGCACAGCCTTGAAAAGATATCCGAGCTTGAAAAGAGCATCAGCGATGTGGAGGATTCCACTGAGAAAAACCGCAGGCTGACAGAGGAGCACATCGAGCATATTAAGGCTCTTGAAGCAGAAAAGGATCGGTTGAGGGCAGAGCTCAGGGAGGCGCAGGCAAAGCTTACAAGTGCGGAAAGTGATTCTGCGGGGGCGGAGAAGAAGCAGAGCGAGAATGACAGCAGGCTGAATGAGCTTTATATCAAGCGCACGGAGTATTCCTCCCTTATCCGCATGGCAGAGGACTCGGCGGCACAGGCTGAAAAGGAGGCTCAGGACGCATCGGAGCGCCTTGCCCAGTCAAGGCAGGATGAGAGTGCCCTTGACAAGGAATACAGGGAGGTCACAGAGGCAAAGGAAGTCCTTACAGAGCATATAGCGGAGCAGAACAACCGCATTGCGGGCATGAGCCGCCTGCTGGATACAAAAAAGGCAAAGACGGATAAGCTGCAGTCATCTGTTTCCGAGACGGAGATGCAGATAAACACCCTCAGCACAAGGCTCCGAATGCTGCAGGATCTGGAAAACAGCCTTGAAGGCTACAATGGTGCCGTGCGTGCCCTGCTAAAAGCCGCAAGGGGCGGCAGGATAAGCGGCATAAGAGGAACGGTATCACAGATAATAAGCGTTCCCCCGGAGTACAGCGTTGCCATTGAAACGGCTCTCGGAGGTGCTCTGCAAAACCTTGTCACCGACAATGAAGAGGCTGCCAAAAAGGGCATAAGGCTCCTCAAGGATATGAATGCAGGGCGTGCCACATTCCTGCCTGTCACATCCGTAAAGGGGAACAGGCTGCATGAAAACGGGCTTGCTCAGTGTGAGGGCTTTATCGCCCTTGCCTGCGAGCTGGTTGAGTATGACGATATATATGCGGGCATAGCGGATCAGCTTCTCGGGCGCATTGTCATCGCAGAGGATCTTGACAGTGCAGGTGCCATAGCAAAACGGTTCGGATATAGATTCCGTATAGTTACCCTTGACGGACAGGTGGTAAATGCGGGCGGCTCCTACACGGGCGGCTCTGCAAACCGTACAGCGGGCATACTCACCAGAAAGAACGACATAGAACAGATAACATCAGAGCTGAATGAGCTTGGAAATAAGCGTGACAGGTTCAGGACAGAACTTGCTGTCGCAAAGGCGGAATATGACAAGATGCGTTTTGACTCCGAGGCACTTCACAACAGTCTTTCCACTGCACAGACGGACATGGTTCGCTTTGAGGGCGAGCTGAAGAGGATAGAGCAGTTAAAGAGCCAGATAGGGGATGCGGCATCCATTGCAGACAGGGCTGTGGAGAATGCAAGCCGCAAGCGCAGAGAAACCACCGATATAATTGAAAAGAACAAAAAGCTTCTTGATGAGCTGGCTGCCCGGATAGCAGAGCTCGAAGCAGAGTCGGGGCAGAACCAGGAGGAGCATGAGCGCCTTATGGAGATGCGCTCCCAGCTTTCTGCCCATATGACGGACATTCAGGTGAGGACAGCCGGCATAGACAAGGATGTGGAGGCGGCTCAGAGTGCCATAGAGCAGCTTCGCATACAGTCAAAGAGCATAGGTGACAGCTCCGTGGAATACACCCTCAGAATAGATGAGGAGAAAAAGGCTATCGAGGTCAAAAAGCAGGAGATAGCACGTATAAACGCATCTCTCCAGTCATCTGAAGGATATGCAGAAAAGACCCGCTCCGAGATAAGCAGCCTGCGCATGAAGAACCTGGAGTTTGAAAAGAAAAGGGGAGAGGTTGCTGCTGCCATAAAGGAGGCAGGAGCCCTTCGGGAGGGGCTCAGTGCAGAGCGCACCCGCCTTGAGGAACGCATTGATACGGCATCACAGCGCAGGGAACAGATAATGGCGGAGATGAGGGAGCAGTATGAGATATATCCCTCCGAAGCGGCTGAGCTGATGCTGAAGGATGCGGATAAATACGAGGTGGAAAAGAACCTTAATTCCGTCAGGAACAAGATCCGCAACCTTGGCACTGTAAACCTGTCCGCCATAGAGGAGTACAAGGAGGTCAGCGAAAGGTATACCTTCCGCAAGAGGGAGCTTGACGACATCAACCGCTCCAAGCATGACCTGGAAAAGCTGATAGATGAGCTGACAGAGACCATGAAGCGCCAGTTCTCCGAAACATTCGTAAGGATAAACGAGGAATTCAAGCGGATATTTACCGAGTTGTTCGGAGGAGGACGGGCAGAGCTCATACTGAGCGATCCCTCCAATGTGCTGGAAACGGGCATAGAGATAAACGTTGCCCCTCCCGGAAAGGTGATAAAGAGCCTTTCCCTCCTTTCAGGCGGTGAGCAGGCATTTGTGGCGATAGCTATCTACTTCGCCATACTCAAGATTCGTCCCGCTCCCTTCTGCATACTTGATGAGATCGAGGCGGCACTTGATGATATCAACGTTGTCAGATACGCAAGCTATCTGCATAAATATGTCCACACCACCCAGTTCATAGCCATCACCCACAGGCGAGGCACTATGGAGGAGGCTGATGTAATGTACGGTGTCACTATGCAGGAAAAGGGAATATCTCGCCTTTTAAAGCTGGATCAGATGCCCGAGCAGGAGTAGGAATGAAAGTGGATGTATGCCTATTTTTCTGTTTTTATTCATTTGCTGTTGACAAAAAGACTGTTTTATTGTAAAATATACAGATAGGTGAAAGAACAGAGCGGATCATGGCCGATGTGATGTCCGGATCCTGTCCGCTCCGGATACTTTATGACACAAAGAGGGTGTATACATGGGATTTTTTGAAAAGATTGCCGAGGGCATAAGGAAAACAAGGGATTCGGTAATGGGAAGGCTTACCTCCCTGTTCAATTCCTTTACAAAAATAGATGAGGAGTTCTTTGAATCCCTTGAAGAGACCCTTATTATGTGCGACATCGGCGCCGAAACATCCATAGAGATATGTGATGCACTGCGGAAAAAGGTCAAGGAAAAAGGGCTTACGGATCCCTCTGAGATCACCACAGAGCTGTCCTCTATCATAGAGGAGATGTTGGGCGAGGATAAGAAGATAGAGCTTGATACAAAGCCTGTGATAATCCTTGTCATCGGTGTGAACGGTGCGGGAAAGACCACCACTATAGGAAAGCTTGCCTCAAAGTATATCGCAGACGGCAAGAAGGTCATAGTTGCGGCTGCAGATACATTCAGAGCTGCTGCCATTGAGCAGCTGGAGGTGTGGTGCGACAGGGCAGGAGCAGAGATAGTAAAGCATTCCGAGGGCTCGGATCCTGCGTCGGTTGTGTTTGATGCCATACAGGCGGCAAAGGCAAGGGGAGCGGATGTGCTTATCTGCGACACAGCCGGCCGTCTGCACAACAAGAAAAACCTTATGGAGGAGCTTAAAAAGATAAACCGTATCTGTCAGGGTCAGGCTGAGGGCTGCAGGGTGGAAACGCTGCTGGTGCTTGATGCAACCACAGGACAGAATGCGGTGAATCAGGCAAAGATGTTCTCCGAGGTCGCCGATGTTTCGGGAATAGTCCTTACAAAGCTTGACGGCACCGCAAAGGGCGGCATAATCATCAGCATACACAAGGAGCTGGGCATCCCTGTAAAGCTGGTGGGTGTGGGTGAGAAGATCGACGATCTGATGGAATTCTCCGCCCATGACTTTGCACAGGCGCTGTTTGTTTCCAACACAAACTTTGAGGGCAACTATGAACGCCTTGACGAGGATCCGGAAAAGGATGAGGATATCGGTGAAACTGCTTTGGAGGCAGATACAGTCCGTGAGCAGGGTGAGGAAGAGCTTGTCAGGGATACAGTTGAGACTGAGGAGATACCTCTTGACGACGGCGGCGAGCCTGTTGAGGAGGAGGAGCTTGAAGAGGAGCCTGTGACCGATACAGAGCCCGATGAAGAAAGCACCGATGTGGAACAGCCCGCAGAGGAGACAGCTGTTCAGAAAAAGTCGCTTAAGGACGGCAGATTCGGATTTCTCTTCAAGGAGATCACCTTTGGAAAGAAAAAGGAAAAGACGGAAGAAACTTCACAAGAGGATATGCAATGAAGATAATACTTGCGACCAACAATGCAAACAAGCTGCGTGAGTTTTCAGAGATACTCTCGCCCATCGGAATTGAGGTGCTTTCCCAGAAGGAGGCGGGGGCGGATATTGAGGCAGATGAGACAGGCTCCACCTTTGAGGAGAATGCCTATATCAAGGCAAAGGCTGTGTACGACCTGCTGAAAATGCCTGTTGTTGCGGATGACAGCGGCCTGGAGGTGGATGCTCTGAACGGTGAGCCGGGGGTATATTCTGCCCGCTATGCCGAGCCGGGTCACAGGTGCGCAAAGGTGCTTGACAAAATGAAGGGAGTCCCCGATGACAGACGCACAGCACGCTTTGTATGCTGCATATGCTATATTGATGAAAAGGGTGAGCCCCACACAGTCAGAGGCGAATGTGAGGGCAGGATAGGCTATGAAAAGCGGGGCGAAAACGGCTTCGGCTATGATCCCATATTCTATGTGGACGGCCGCTCCTTCGCAGAGCTTTCCGCCGACGAGAAAAACGCCATAAGCCACAGAGGGCGTGCATTGGAAAAATTTACCGCCATGATCGGAGAAATGAAATGAACCTTACTTCAAAACAGAGGGCATATCTCAGAGGTCTTGCATCAGTTGAAAATGCTATTTTCCAGGTGGGCAAGGGCGGTCTGAACGATAATCTTATAGCCCAGCTCGACGATGCCCTGAGGGCAAGGGAGCTAATCAAAATAAAGGTGCTTGACAATTCTCTGCTGGAGGTGCGCTCCACTGCAGAGGAGATGGCTGAAAGGACAGGAGCGGATCTGGTGGAGGTCAGAGGCTCTACGGCAGTGCTTTTCAGGCGAAATCCCCAGAATGTGCAGATAGAATTCCCCAAAGCTAAGAAGAAATGAGGACGGCACTGTTCGGGGGCACCTTTGACCCGGTGCACAGGGGGCATATCCACCTTGTAAGGGCTGTGCTTGAAGCAGGGCTTGCTGACAGGGTCATAGTCATGCCCGCATATGTAAATCCATTCAAGCAGCAGATGAAAAACGGGGCAGACACTGCCCACCGCCTTGAGATGTGCCGCATCGCATTCGGGGGCATACCGGGCTGTGAAGTGGACAGCTACGAGATAGACAAGGGTACGGTAAGCTACACCGCAGACACTGTGGATCACCTCAGAGGGATATACCCCAATGATGAGCTTTCTATCATGCTGGGCGGGGATTCCCTTTCGACTTTGCCCATGTGGAGACGATACAGGGACATAATATCCGCCTGTACAGTGATAGCTGTCAGCCGTGAAAACGGCGCATCACTGGAGGAATATGCAGACAGGATACGAAATGACGGGGGCAAGGTCATCATCGTGGATACATCCGCTGTGGAGGTATCCTCCTCCAGGATCAGGGACATTCTTATGAACGACGATCCCGGTGATGACATGAAGGCAGAACCCATGATCTCACAGGATATTTCGGAATATATCAGGACAAACGGTCTGTACCGTGCAGAGGCAAGGAAAATGGTTTCTATTGATGAGATAACGGATCTGATAAAGGAAAGGCTGTCAAAGAAAAGATATCATCATTCCCTGAATGTGGCGGATTCTGCAAAGGAGCTTGCCAAGCGGTGGGGTGAGGATACGAAAAGGGCATATCTGGGCGGCCTTGTGCATGATATATGCAAAGAGCTGCCAAAACCTGCACAGCTTGAAATGGCACGTCACAGCTCAGCAGCCCTTACAGCCGAGGAGGAGCTTGTCCCTGCTCTGTGGCACGCCCCTGCAGGGGAGGTATACTGTCGCACCGAGCTTGGTATACAGGATGAGGATCTGCTGATGGCAGTGCGCTTTCATACAGTGGGCAGAGCCGGTATGAGCCTTATTGAGGAGGTCATATTCTTAGCCGACCTTATAGGTGCGGACAGGGATTACAAGGACGTAACCAAAATGAGGAAGCTGGCCTTTGAGGATAAGGACAGGGCGATGTTTGAGGCTCTTTCTTTTTCCATTACGGATGTGGCAAAGAAGGGCTCGGTCATACCCCTGCATACGACACAGGCATACAATCAATACGCTAAAAAGCTAATGAAACGGGAGTGATAGCATGGACGAACAGAAGCAGCTCATAGAGACGGCGGTAAAGGCGCTTGACGGCAAGCGTGCCGAGGATATCCGTGTGATAAAGATAACAGATCTTACTATAATCGCAGATTACTTCATCATAGCAGACGGCACATCTACCACACAAGTAAAGGCCCTTGCGGATGAGATAGAGTACAAGGTAGAAGAGGGGATGGGCAGAAAGCCTCTCAGGGTGCAGGGGCACTCCTCGGGCTGGGTCGTCATCGACTACGGCGATATCGTCATCCACGTATTCTACAAGGAGCAGAGGGATTTTTACAAGCTGGAGCGCTTATGGGCAGACGGAGAGGACATTGACATAAGCGAATACCTTGTAAAGGAAAACTGACATACATCAGGAGGAGAGCATCAATGGATGAACTGGAAGTAGGCGGATTACACACACTGGAAAACGCAGATGAAGCAGCAAAGGGCACAGGCGGCATCGCCGATGTGGGTTTTGACGAGCTGGAGCTGCCCGAGGTACCGGAGCTTGGGGAGCTGGACAGCTTTGCAAAGGCGGCAGCCCCCGCAGACATGGAATTAGGCGACATCAAGGGGCTTGATGTGCCTGATCTCAGCAGTGAAGCACCTGACACGGAGACTGTACAGACAATTGACGGTATGGAGGCTCTGGGAGAGGATATCACAGAGCTGCCCGTAATAGATGACATGGCACCTCTTCCTGACCCCGGAAAGCCTGTCTATTACAAGAGGGATATAGAGCGGCCTGCTTCAGTGAACAGCCCACAGTCACAGCCCTCTCAGGGGACATACGGCAGTAATGCACAGAATACTCCCTTTACCTCCGAACAGAATGTGACTCCATACAGGCAGAGCAATAACAGCCGTAATGTCCTTGACATTATGGAAGAGGAGCGCACGGAGCTCAGGGAAAAGGGCAGAAAGAAGATAGCCATAATCGGCATAGTGGGCTTTTTGTCATATGGTGCGGATATAATCACCTGTATCAGCTCTATACGTGCCCAGGGGCCTGGATTTTCCAATGTGCTGGGTCTTGCCTTCGACGTTGTTCTGGTATTCCTTCTGTACAGGCTGGTAAGGGGCAGCGGCTCCTCACGGCAGATACTGGGCAGGCTTTCAGCAATAGACTTTGCCATCGGCTTGATAGGTCTTTTCGGGCTCATTGCCATGTCGGGGATGATAGGTTCGATATTCGGTTCCACAGTCAGCGGTCTGTTGATATTCCTCAGCATAGTGGGGGTTGCCGGTAACGGTGTACTTGCATATCTGCTGAACTTTGACGATACCGTTATCGAATACTGCAAGCAGATGGACTAAGACAGGGGACATGATCCCTGCCAAAATCAACACAAAGGCTATGGGTGCCATAGCTTATCATCAGAGGTGTTATAAATTGGAAAGATATGATTATTCCTCCGTAGAGCCCAAATGGCAGAAATACTGGGAGGAACACAACAGCTTCAAGGCAGTGACAGGGGACAAGCGCCCCAAATTCTATGCTTTGGTTGAGTTTCCCTATCCTTCGGGGCATGGTATGCACGTAGGCCACATCAAGGCATATTCAGGCCTTGAGGTAGTGGCACGCAAAAGGCGTATGCAGGGCTACAACGTCCTTTTCCCCATAGGCTTTGACGCATACGGTCTGCCTACCGAGAACACTGCCATAAAGGACAAGATACATCCCCGTGTTGTAACGGACAGGAATATAGAGAAGTTCACCGCACAGCTCAAAAGAGTAGGCTTCTCCTTTGACTGGTCAAGGGTGGTGGATACCACAGATGAGAAGTACTACAAGTGGACACAGTGGATATTCCTCAAAATGTTCGAGAAGGGGCTCGTATTCAGGGACAAGACCCTTGTAAACTACTGCCCCTCCTGCAAGGTGGTGCTCTCCAACGAGGATTCACAGGGGGGCAAGTGTGATGTCTGCCACAGCGACATCATACAGAAGGAGAAGGAAGTCTGGTATCTGCGCATAACGGAATACGCAGACAAGCTCCTTACAGGCCTTGATGAGGTGGATTATCTTCCCAATATCAGGCTCCAGCAGGAGAACTGGATAGGCAAGTCCACAGGCGCATTCGTGAATTTCAGAATAAAGGAATTCGACGAGGCTCTGAGGATATACACCACCCGCCCCGATACTCTGTTCGGTGTCACATTCATGGTAATCGCACCCGAGCATCCTATCATAGACAAATACCGTGACAGCATCAGGAATATTGGGGAGCTTGATGCGTACAAGGCAGAATGTGCCAAGAAGAGTGAATTTGAGCGCACACAGCTTGTCAAGGACAAGACAGGTGTCCGTATTGACGGCATAACCGGCATAAATCCCCTCACAGGCAAGGAGGTGCCCGTATACATCTCCGACTACGTTATGATGGGCTACGGCACAGGCGCAATCATGGCTGTGCCCGCACACGATCAGCGTGACTACGAGTTTGCAAAGAAATTCGGCATCGACATCATCCCTGTCATCAAGGGCGGCGACATTGAGAAAGAGGCATACACCGGTGACGGTGAGATGATAAACTCCGATTTTCTCAACGGCCTTACCAATAAGAAGGACTCTATCGAAAAGGTCATCGGATACCTGGAGGAAAAGGGTCTTGGCGAGAAGGGCGTACAGTACAAGATGAAGGACTGGGCGTTCAACCGTCAGCGCTACTGGGGCGAGCCTATCCCCATAGTTCACTGCCCGAAGTGCGGTGATGTAGCAGTGCCTTATGATGAGCTCCCTCTCAGGCTCCCGGATGTGGAGAACTTCGAGCCGGGCACTGACGGACAGAGCCCGCTTGCACGCATAGAATCATTTGTGAATTGCCATTGCCCCAAGTGCGGCGGCGATGCCAAGCGTGAGACCGATACCATGCCCCAGTGGGCAGGTTCATCCTGGTACTTTCTCAGATATACCGACCCCAATAATGAGAATGCCCTTGCCTCCGAGGAGGCTATGAAGTACTGGCTCCCTGTTGACTGGTACAACGGCGGCATGGAGCACGTCACAAGGCATATGATCTATTCCCGCTTCTGGCACCGATTCCTGTATGATGAGGGCGTAGTCCCCACAAGGGAGCCCTATGCCAAGAGAACAGCTCAGGGTCTTATCCTGGGACCCGACGGGGAGAAAATGAGCAAATCCAAGGGCAACGTGGTGGACCCTAACGATGTTGTGGACGAGTACGGCGCAGATGTTCTGAGGGTATATGTCCTCTTCATGGGCGACTATGAAAAGGCGGCACCCTGGAGCGAGACCTCAGTAAAGGGCTGCAAGCGCTTCCTTGACAGGGTATGGGCACTGCAGGAAAAGCTCCTTGACGGGGAGACTTACCGTGATGAGTTTGTGGGGCTGATGAACCGCACCGTAAAGAAGGTCAGCGAGGATATCGAGGCTATGAAGTTCAACACTGCCATAGCCGCAATGATGACCCTTATCAACGAATTCACCGACAAGGGCGTGAACAGGGCTGAATACAGGACCTTCCTCACCCTCCTCAATCCCTTTGCGCCCCACATCACCGAGGAGATATACAATAATGTCTACGGTGTTGTGCTCAGCGAGCAGAAGTGGGCTGAGTTCGATGAATCCAAGTGCGTTGACAGCACCGTTGAGATCGCAGTGCAGGTAAACGGCAAGATAAAGGCAAGGATAGACATCCCTGCCGACAGCGACAGCGAACAGGCCATAGCCGCCGCCAAGGCAAATGCCGATGTGGCAGCCGCAGTTGAGGGAAAGAGCATCATCAAGGAGATCTACGTCAAGGGAAGACTTGTGAATATTGTAGCAAAATAAGAGTAAATATTTTTTGCATTAATTTGCTTGAAAGTATTGCATTTTGTTTTTGAATATGCTATAATATACAAAATTCACAGAATTTTAAACAAAAAACTCAGGGAAAGGGTTGACACAGCTATGACGATGCGGTATGCTTTAGCAAGCTTGGCATAGCTGCGCTCTTTTCACATCAATACGTAAAGAGCTCACCCCATGGGATAACTGTTTCCCATGGGGTGCGTTTTTATATAAACTGTCAGAAGCGAATACCGACCGCCCTCAGTTCAGTGCAATGCTTGACTATATGCGTGAGGGCATCGAGATTGCTAAGGCACGGGGCAAATACACCGGGCGAAAGCCTATCCCCACCGACGGGACAAGGTTCGGGCAGCTCTATGGGGAATGGAAGTCGAAGAATATCACTGGCAGGGATTTTATGCGGAGAAAGGCATAACCTTGTTTATGCAGTTGGCATAACGCTTTTACCGCCGTGTGCGTGAGTATGAGATCCGTCACGGAATCACCGAGCAGACCTCAGCCTGCCCTTCTGGCGAAGGTCAAAGCCCCACAGAGCCGTCCGAGCCTGCGGAGTCGGAGACACAGGCTCTGTGCGGAAAACTGACCGCTGAAAAGAAAAAGCCCTCGTAAAACGCTTACAGAGCGTTTCCGAGAGCTTGCGGTTATTCAGTTCCAATAGGGTTTGTGCCTGTTGTGGTATGCTCCACAATTCTGATTATGACTTG
>OCTW013417560.1_pt1 | contig 44822 bp, 46 predicted proteins | sample 1539671 | NCBI WGS metagenome assembly OCTW01 (sample SAMN02144230, study PRJEB22623) | gut metagenome | biome: sheep rumen | host: Ovis aries | place: New Zealand
CTCTATTGCTCTTACATCAAATTTCTTCCTTCTTCCATTATACATCAGCCTTCAGACATCTTCCTTCTTACCTCGCTTGCGCCCCCACTGAGGAACAAACAAGTACGAACAAAACTGCCAGATGGCTCTCAAGATATTTTTCATTTCACAACTACTGGTATTCCTTGTTTCTGCAACTTCTTGAATCCCTCTTTAATATCCTCGATAGAAACGTTTCCTCCCCACATCCTGAAGACATATTCAGGTGAGATGGCACCAAAATCCATAGAACATGAACGAGTCTCATTTTCAATGAATGACTTCAAACGCTCAACAACATCCATATTACCGTTCCTTCACAATCACCCAGAACGTCTTGAAAATCAGCCCCAAGTCATACCAGAAGCTATGCTTCTCCACATACTCCAGATACAACTTGATCTTCTCCTGCATAATCACCTCGATGTAATACTTCTCAGGATCATCCGCCTGCTCCATCAGCTCGTTTTCATTCCTGAACTTGATAGAAGCCGGGTCAGTAATCCCCGGACGCACATCCAACACATGCATCTGCTCCGGCGTCCAGTAGTCCACATAATGCCGCACCTCCGGACGAGGCCCTACCAGACTCATATCCCCCACGAACACGTTGATCAGCTGCGGCAGCTCGTCGAACTTGAACTTACGGATAAAATACCCGCTGCGAGTCACGCGAGGGTCGTGTCCGCCAATGGTCACCAGACTCCCCTTGTCAGCCCCCACCCGCATCGAGCGGAACTTGAATATCCGGAAGTCCTTGTTATGCCGACCTACCCTCACTTGCCGATAGCACACCGGTCCCTTGCTGTCCAGCTTGATCCAGATAGCAAGGATGATAAATAGTGGGCTCAGTACTATCAAGCCAAGCCCACTAGCTATAACGTCGAAAATCCTCTTCATCAAAGACCTTTTACTATCTCCACAAAGTTGCTAATCACATACTCCACATCCTCATCTGTGAGTTTTGTGTGTAATGGTAACGTGATTTCATTCTCAAACAGATGATAGGCATTAGGATAATCCTTGATATCAAATCCAAGAGCCTTATATGCCGTCATCATAGGCAGTGGCTTGTAGTGCACGTTGCAGGCAATACCACGCTCTGCCATCTGCTCAATCACCTTATTGGTCTCTTCACGAGTTTTACCTAGAAGGCGTACCAAATACAAGTGATGCGAGCCACAATGCTCATCGCCCTTATGGTTCAATACAGCAACATTGCAGTCTTTCAGTGCAGCATTATAGCGAGCCACAATCTCGTGGCGACGCTCCAGCAACTTAGGATAGCGTTCCATCTGAACCAAACCAAGGGCAGCCATAATGTCCGTCATGTTGCACTTGTACCAAGGGCCAATGATGTCATACTCCCATGCCCCAAGTTTGGTCTTGGCCAATGCATCCTTGTTCTGGCCGTGCAGGCTAAACAACTGCGAAATCCTATACAGCAGTTCATTCCATGTCTCACCCTCCTTCTTAGGCACGGTTGGCATATAGTCCAAACCTGAAACCTGAATCTTGGAACCTGAAACTGGAACTTCCTCGTTTCCAAACGGCAAGTTCCACGTCATAGCACCACCCTCTGCTGTTGTAAAGTTCTTTACTGCATGGAAGCTAAACGAGCTAAAATCAGCTATTTCGCCTGCCATTTTGCCTTTGCGCATACCGCCAAAGCTATGTGCACAATCAGCAGAAACGACGATGCGACCAATCTTCGCCTGCAAAGCGTTGTTGGCCTTAAACAGCCCCTTCTTGCGCTCTACAATCTCGTACACGCGGTCGTAGTCGGCCACCACACCACCCAGATCCACTGGCGAAATTACCTTTGTCCTCTCGGTAATTGCCTGCTCCAGCTGGTCGTAGTCCATCTCCACGCTGTCCTTCTGGCTGTCCACAAACACAATCTTTGCGCCTACATGCTGCACCACACTGGCTGTAGCGGTATAGGTATATGCAGGCACTATCACCTCATCATCCGGCTGAATGTCCAACAGATGCAGTACCATCTCCAGTGCTGCCGTTGCAGAGTTCAGACACACCGTCTTGTCCGTGTGCACATAGTCAGAAATCTGCTGTTCCAGTTTCTTTGTACGAGGACCTGTAGTAATCCAACCCGAGAGAATAGCCTCTCTTACTTCTGCTGCCTCTCTCTCCGTCATATCCGGCGGAGAGAAAGGAATATTCCTAAGTTTCATATTCATATTCACTATGTTGTTTTTATAATATGTCGATTGCTATAAGTTATTTTTCTTCCCTATACTCTAAGAATTCCTGATAATCTCTGATATAGTCCTCCTTTTTGTAGACCTCAGAGGCTAAGACCATACAAACGGCTCCAGATGAAAAGTCTTCCAAATCACGCCAAAGTCCAGGCTTCACATACAATCCCTGATAGGGTCTATTCAGGAAAAAGGAACGCTTGCTCTTGCCATCGTCAAGAGTCACCGTAAACGAGCCAGATGCCGCAATAATCAGTTGTTCCAACTCTCGATGGGCATGAGACCCACGAGATTCACCTCCTGGCACATCATATAGATAATACACACGCTTCACGTCAAATGGCAAAGTAGTACCATTCTGAACTACCGTCAAGTTTCCTTTTCGGTCGCTATGGTGTTTGTCAAGTTCCACCATCGTACAGTCAAAAACACTATATTTTGCCATCTATCTTCAGTTTTAAGAATTCATCGTAATCGCGGATATAGTCATCAGCAGAATAATCTACAGATCCAAACTCCAATGCGAAAGAATTTGTTGAGAAGTTTTCCATCGTTCTCCATAAGCCTTTAGGGATATACAATCCGTAATAAGACCGATTAAGGCAAAATCGTTTCTTATTAACGCCATCATCCACCTCTACATCAAAAGCACCTGAAAGCGCAATCACCACCTCCTGATTCTCGCGAAAAGCATGACCGCCTCTATCCTCTCCACCGGGCACATCATAAATCCAATAAGTCCTCTTGATTTCAAAAGGGATATGATTATTCTGTTCGGCAAAAGATAGATTCCCTCGGGCATCTAAGAACTTGGGAAGCTCTATAATTCTAACATCCTCAATTGTCATCTCTTAGTTTTTAACGGTCTTTATACATATTATCGTAATACTTCTGATAGTCTCCACTAGTCACATTATCCAACCATTCCTGATTGTCAAGATACCAACGAACTGTTTTCTCAATTCCTTCCTCAAACTGAAGTGATGGTTCCCAACCGAGTTCACGCTGAAGCTTTGAAGAATCGATAGCATAACGCAGGTCATGTCCAGCACGGTCGGTAACATATGTAATGAGGTCCATATCCTCGCCTTCCTTGCGACCAAGGAGACGGTCAACAGTATTGATAAGTACCTTGATGATATCGATGTTCTTCCACTCGTTGAAACCACCAATATTATAGGTATCGGCAATCTTTCCCTTATGGAAAATCAAATCGATGGCACGTGCATGATCTACCACATAAAGCCAGTCACGCACGTTTTCACCCTTACCATAAACAGGCAGGGGCTTACGATGGCGGATATTATTAATAAAAAGAGGTATCAGTTTCTCAGGGAACTGATAAGGACCATAGTTGTTAGAGCAGTTGGTTACCACCACCGGCATCCCATAAGTATCATGGAAAGCACGTACAAAGTGATCACTCGAAGCCTTTGACGCACTATAAGGAGAGTGAGGATTATACTTTGTTGTCTCCAAGAAGAACTTGTCGCCATAAGCCAGATGATGCTCTGCTGAAGAAGCCGTTGTTGTGAATGGAGGCTCTATACCCTCAGGATGTGTAAGTTCAAGTGCACCATACACCTCATCAGTAGAGATGTGGTAAAAGCGCTTACCCTCATACTTCTCTGGCAGACTCTCCCAATAGAGTTTGGCAGCCTGAAGCAGTGACAAAGTGCCCATGACATTTGTCTTGGCAAATGTGAATGGATCCTTAATCGAACGGTCCACATGACTCTCTGCTGCCAGATGAATGATACCATCCACTTTCTTGTCCTGCATCAACTTGTAGAAGGCATCAAAGTCGCAGATGTCCATCTTCACAAATTCATAGTTGGGCTTATTCTCAATATCCTTGAGATTTGCCAGATTACCTGCATAGGTCAACTTATCCAGATTAATGATATGGTAGTCTGGATACTTGTTCACGAAAAGGCGCACCACATGACTTCCAATAAAGCCTGCACCACCTGTTATAACTATATTGCGTTTCATAATGTTATACATGTTGTAAAGTGTTCGAATTAATTTCCTCCTTCATTTCGTCAATAACCTTCAGCAAATACTGTCCGTATTGATTCTTCAGCATTGGTTTAGCAAGTTCACGCATCTTCTCATCGCTTATCCAGCCATTACGATATGCAATTCCTTCAAGGCAGGCAACCTTCAATCCTTGACGTTTCTCAATGACTTCAACAAATGTACTTGCTTCAGCAAGAGAATCATGGGTACCAGTATCAAGCCAAGCGAAACCACGGCCAAAAACCTGAACCTTCAGTTCACCATCCTTTAAGAACTCCTGGTTGACTGTTGTAATCTCCAATTCTCCACGAGTAGAAGGCTTAATATTCTTGGCGACATTAACAACCTTATTAGGGTAGAAGTACAAGCCCACTACAGCATAGTTGCTCTTCGGTTCCTTAGGTTTCTCTTCAATGCTTAAGCAGTTACCTTGCTTATCGAATTCAGCAACTCCATAGCGTTCCGGATCTGACACCCAATAGCCAAACACCGATGCCTTACCGTTGACTTCTGCATCTTCAACTGCCTTACGAAGCAAAGCTGTAAAACCTGCCCCATAGAAGATATTGTCACCAAGCACTAAGCAGGCAGAATCATTGCCAATGAACTTCTCACCAATGATAAAAGCCTGAGCCAAACCGTCTGGAGAAGGCTGCTCTGCATACTCAAAGTTAACACCATAATCCGAGCCATCACCAAGTAACCGCTTAAATCCTGGCAAATCGTATGGAGTAGAGATAATCAGTATATCCCTAATACCTGCTAACATAAGAGCAGAAATAGGATAATAAACCATCGGTTTATCATAAATAGGAAGCAACTGCTTACTCACACCCTTTGTAATAGGGTACAATCTTGTGCCAGATCCTCCGGCTAGTACAATTCCTTTCATACGTTATAATTGTTTAATCAATCTATACATTCTTCTATTGGGGTATGTTACAAAATCATACCACGGCTCATAGCCTAACGATTTATAGAAGCCAACGGCTTTTTCATTATCTACATAGTCGGTAGTCAAGCTCAGTCTATACCCACCTTTTTCCTTTATAACTTTTTCTAATTCTAGAAGCATTGCCTTTCCGGCTCCACTTCTTTGTACTTTCGGATCAACTGCTATGGATAAAAGCTCGGCATAATTACCATCATCACCAGCAGAGGAATCTTCCTTACTCATATTTTTCATTAGGTGAATTAAGGCTTTTGGCTTAGTAAACAATATCTTCATGCTTTCTATGCCAAATTTGAATATATTTGCCTTGATGAGTTTTGTATTAAAACCTGCCGACAAAACAGTTCCAGCACATAGCCCAATAATAATTCCATCCATCTTACAAGCCAGTAAGACACCATCCTTATGGTACATCACTGAGTTATAATATAATTTTAGGAAAGACGTTCCAAGTTTAGTTAGGAAGAAATCTGGGAATGCTGCCTCGTGGACTCTCACAATGGCATCTATATCAACATTAGTAGCTTTTTGTATTGCTATCATTATTCAGGTATTTTTATTATTCTGTATGAAACAAAAAACCAGTAAAATACCACCAGAGTTGTTTCCAAACACTCTGCTGATAAATCTCTTCATATTTCCATTTATATTTAAATAGACTCTTCACCAGATGCCATCTACCACCCCATCGGCTTTCACCTGCTCCATAGATGTAATCATCATCGTACAAAGCACTTTGTAATATCTTGTCTGCATATGGACTTTCAGTTTTAATTTCCGAATTATTAATCTGAATCCCAAGATGTTTCACACAAATGGATGTGATTGCGTCTACGAACCTTCGTAAATGATGACGGTCGCAATAAGCATAGAATTGCTCCCAGTTCACCTTCTCCTGCTCTTTCTGTAGAAACATTGCCCAATCAAGCACCTGTTTGAGGCGTAATCCCTCCGTTATGAAATGAGCACATGCATGATAGGTTAGGAACATAGCATTCCATTGGGCAGGTGGTAAACAAATACAGCTATTGGGGTAGTGCTCCCATTTGTTAGTATCCAATGCGGCAGCCAACTCCTTTTGTAGGAGCTTACTACTATTTCCTTCGCGTGTGTGTACAAAATACTGATGATTTTCAAACATCTCACCTTTATAAGATATTTGAGAATGTTTGTACCACCCCTCATCAACAACCGCTCCTGCTCTCTTTGCTATCTCATTACCTAATTGATAATTCTCAAATAAATAGCAATCTATGTCGCCTGGACTACGATGATTAGGTTTTGAATACAACAAACCATTAGCTTGCCCCTTCATTACCATCACCTTACAACCTTCATCTATCCATTTCTGCGCAAGATCGTTCATCACCTCTATCTGGCGTCTATTACCTTGTTCAATCTGCATAACTTGGCCAATCCACTCCAATTTCTGCTGTTTAGAGAGTTCTCTAGTTGGCCCGTAAGGGGTCTCTTCCAAGCGCTCAACACCATCCAGTACGAATCCAAGAACACCTTGGTTACAAGCCATATCCCCAAGGCTCGTCCACTTATCTGCAGGCAGCATGATAAAGTCCGATAGATTTTCTTTATCAATCGTACTTGTGTTGAGTCCCAGACGTAATAATGCAAATAATTGTTCCATTAGAGTTTCTCTATTACGTCCGCCATCTGTTTTGTCAGATACGGATAGTCATACTCCATAACTGCCTCTCGTGCTCGTTTGCACATGGCGTCATATTCAGACTCGGGCAAGTCAATTATTGTTTTTATTGCATCCGCATAAGCTTCATCACTCTCCATATCGTGACATACACCAATATTATCTTTGACAATAGCAGAATACATAATATCCACATTACAGACTATTGGTTTCCCTGCTGCCATATATTGGAACATCTTACTCGAGCTTATTCCATATTTTCCAAAGCCTTTTGTGTAATTTAAAATATTCAAATAACTTTGAGACAATACGAAGGGAACATATTTAGGATCTATCCACTTATCCTTGAACCTAACATTCTCAAGTCCACGCTCTTTGCAGTATTGGATTAATGGTTCTCGGTCTTCTCCGTTCCCATAAACCAGGAAAACCACATCTTTCCTATCTTTCAACAATTCAGCAGCCTTGATAAACTGCCCCACATTGTTTGCAAGACGGACTGATCCCAAATAAATAATCCTCTTCTTGTCTGACTTTAAATCAGGGTCATCTATCGAATATTGATTAACCCAAGTATCAAAATCATGCAAGTCAACGCCATTGTTTATATAGTACATTTTGGATAAATCTACGGGACCACCTTGCTCCTTATCCCATTTCTTATCCTTCATGTATTCTATTCTTCCTTCTATAGAGAAAACCGTAGCATCCGACTCTACATAGTTCTTCTTGGCACGCCTGAATAAGAACTTCATTATCGGGTTCTTGGCACTTACCAGCCCGAAGTCCACAAAATCATCCGGCCACCAGTCTAGAATTTCAGTAATATACTTTATACCATTTCTGTGGCAATAGTTTAATATCGGATTTGAAAAGAGTGGGAATGTTGTTGCCACAACAAGGTCAGGCCTTTCAAACTGTTTGGCTAATTTCACTAACCTGTAATGAAACTGTATCTCACTCCACACACGATTAACGCCAGCTGTTTTATTATACTTACAAGATTTAATATGCACAAAGTTTAAATCTCCATATTGCCGCTCAATATACTTTGAATTATCCTCAATCAGGTCAATGTCCGTGTTGTGCATCACGCTCGAACCAAAAATAGTTACCTTATACCCCATCTCCTGAAGGTAATGGGCAAACTTAATGGTTCGCAAACGCGACTCATATTGTGGCGGCATGGCGTATTTGTTAACCAGCCAAATGTTTTTTATAGCACTCATGCAATCACATCATTTAGGTATCTCTCTGCAACAAGTTTGTCTGTCAGTTCCTTCGCTGTCTGAATGGCATTACTGGATATTGTCGTTTTCTCTTCTTTATTAAGAGAGTTAATATGTTTAAGGATTTTAGCCAGTTCACCTGCATTTCCTGCAGCACAAAGAAATCCATTGTAACCGTCTTTAACCACACCATCCATACCTTCATCACGCGAAGCAATGGTTATACAACCTCTGGCCATTGCCTCAAGATATACCAAACCATATGCTTCACCTTTGCTAATCATTATCATACAGTCAGATTGGTCATACAAGGCTAATATTTTATCTCGGTCCATCTTCCCATGCATGACAACAGAGTCCTTCATCCCGTACTCGGACACTTTATTCTCAATAGCTTCTTTCTGCTGACCTCCGCCGACATAATGCATCATTAAGCCTCCTTGCGGATAAACTTCATGCAAAGCATCCAATATTTGGGCAGGATACTTTCTTTCTATCAAACCACCAACATAGATATAGTTTCTGAGTTCACCGTTAAACTGATGCGTGTTCTCTTTCGTGATATAGCTTTCAGGAATACCCGAATAACAGATGAAACTCTTAACTGCCTTCGAGAAGTGCTTCTCAAAATAATGTTTAAGCGGTTCATTACGGAATCCAAAGACATCTATGTTTGCATACAGAGATTCCAACTCACTGCCATAAAGTTTTTCTGCCATATCAATTTCCGCTGGCAGGTGGAATACCAATCCAGTTCTCGTCTGATTGTAAACCTCCTTCAAGAGATTGATTACCTCTAATTGGGGATTAAGAAAATGACCTACTATTACATCTGGAACAAAGCCCTTTTCTTTAGCAAACCCTTTAATTATATCTACTGAATTCTTGATGTTCTTTTTTGAGAATCTACCGTGAGGAAGAGTCTTATATAGGGGTATTCTTATAACCTCCACTCCATCCATCTCAAAACAGACTGGCTCTGTTTCTTTCTTCGTATACACAATCGCGCCGGTCTTGGCCGCCAGTTTCTTTTGAAACAATTTAGCAGCCCAATAAAAAGGAGCAGGATAAGTAGACTGATAGTGTACAACAAAAACGCGATGCCCCATTTCCATCCATTCTTTGGCAAAGAAATGGCACACCTTTGTCCCTTGGTTCTCAGGCCCAGGAATTGGGTATATGCTCGATAAAAGCAATATATTCATTAAACAGTATTATTTGAAGTTGTTGATCAAATCCACCACTTTAGCTACATCTTCCAATGAGATGGCCGGTCCAATTGGCAAACTCAACTCTTCATCAGCAAGCTTCTCAGTTATAGGAAGACTCAATTGAGGAATGTTCCAACTCTCTTTAGCATAACACTCCTGCTTATGGGGCGCAATAGGATAATGGCATACCGTACCCACGCCATTCTGCTCCAAGTAGTCATGCAAGGCATCACGCTTGCCTTCAGCAACCAAAATTGGGAACAAGTGGTAAGCATTCTGCTCATCAGGAAGCAAATCAGGTAATGAAATCAACGGATTGTTGATATGCTCATAGTAGTAGTGAGCCACCACCTTACGATGTGCATTATCCTCCACCAGATACTTCAGCTTCACATCCAATACCGCAGCCTGGATCTCATCCAGACGGCTATTGCGACCAGTGTATTTGAAGACATACTTCTTTTGTGAACCATAATTGGCCAAAGCGCGTACAGCGGCAGCCAGCTCCGGATCATTGGTAGTAACTGCGCCACCATCACCTAATGCACCGAGGTTCTTACCCGGGTAGAAGCTGTGACCTGCCGCATCACCAATGCTACCGGTTACTCGGCCATCGGTATGCTTGCAGCCGTGGGCCTGAGCATTGTCCTCAACAAGCTTCAGATTATACTTCTTGCACAAAGCACCAATCTTGTCCGTATAAGCATCGCGGCCATACAGGTGAACAATAGCAATAGCTTTGGTCTTAGGAGTGATGGCAGCCTCAATGAGGTCGTCATCAATCTCCAGTGTATTGAGCTTAGGCTCCACAAGAACAGGCTTCAAGCCATTTTCTGTGATGGCAAGGATGGTGGCAATGTAAGTGTTTGCAGGAACAATCACCTCATCACCAGGTTGCATTACGCCCATCTCGATGTATGCACGGAAGATCCAGATGAGTGCATCCAGACCATTCGCACACCCTATGGTGTACTTTGTTCCAATAAACTTAGAGTAGTTCTCTTCGAATCGTTCATTCTCCTTACCTTGGAGATACCAACCGTTATTTACTACACGAGTTACTGCCTCATTAATTTCAGCTCCATGTAGAGCCGTAACATCTTTCAGACTTAAAAAGGGTATGTTCATATTCTAAAATTTTTAATTTTCAATTATCAGAAGTCTACTTTTCTATAAAACTTTGCAGGATTGCCTAACCATAATTCACCGGCAGGCACATCCTTGGTTACAACGGAACCAGCGGCAATAAAAGCGCCCTCTCCTATGGTTATTCCAGGCAAAATGACACATCCAGCTCCAATTGTAGCACCTTTACATACTCTGGTTTTGAGTAACTTCCAATCTTTATTCTTAGAACGAGGATACATATCATTGGTAAATGAAACATTAGAGCCAATCATCACATTATCTTCCAATGTAATGCCATCCCATACTTGCACGCCACATTTCACTGTGACATTGTTGCCTATCACTACATCGTTTTCAATCAAACAATGTGAACAGATATTGCAGTTCTCCCCTATTTGGCAATTAGGGAATATCACACAGAACTGCCAAATATTGGTGGATGCTGGGATATTTGTATTTTTACAATCTGCTAATTGGTGTATCATCTCATATATATTTGCTTACAAACTCTATTAATTTCCTCTTTGAGGTTAACCCATACAGGCGAATTCCATTGACGTGGATGTGTCAACAGTTCAAGTACCGGTTCACCACGTTCAATAGCATCTATAGCCTTTTGGGGAAAAAGTTCTAATTCATTTTGATCGGCCACCCTGCATGTTAAAGCATTCATGTGTTCACTATCATAAGCCTCTCTAATAAACCCACATGCATTCCTAACCCTATCATTTACTAGTTCATAATTCTGAAACTGAAAACGAGTATTCATGTAATCACCATGTGAGGCTATTGTCAAACACGGTTGCTTCGTTTTCTCTTTAAATTTGGGGTATTGTTCTATAAATAGATCTCGTATTTCTTCAAGGTGTTCAAGCATATTTTCCTTGGTTGTAATGCGATGTTTATAGCAATAAGTCGCTATTTCTTCATAGTGATACGATGCTTCACCTCCCGCCTCAGCAATATCTTGCATCAATTCTACATTGATTGTATTCCAACGGAAATAATAAGTGGCCCTTGCACCATATTTCTTTTCAATATTCAACATCTTTCTTAGAATACGGAAATCCCCTGTGTCTATATCTCTTCGTAGTATCAGGTATTTCTTATTTGCATCTATGCCGCCATTGATAACATCTTCAAAAGATAAAATGGTATGGAACTCATATCCACACTCCTTCGCTTTTTTTAAAATAGCCTCATAATCGCCTTCTTTTGATGGCCTAAAGAAATCCTCGTATAATCGTCTTTTAATATCCATTTTGGAGCATTTTAATTGCCTTTTTTCGAATAAAGGCCATATGATTCATATTTGGAAATTACATGGGAAAGTTGAACATCATTACTTCCTTGGTCAATATTAGATTTATATAATAACGTGTCATTGGGTGAATGTATCGCCAATACTAAACCTGCTTTAACTACAATTTTTTTCAAAGAATTTAAATCACACATTGCATTTAACCAAATATCGTCAGCAATGGGTGCAAGCGAGAGTGCTAATTCAATGTTTGTTAAATCATGGTACAAGCTTGAGGGCACAAATAGAGTTCCTCCTCCCGAACCAAAGAAAATATCAGCGCCATCATAATTACCGACTATTTCATGCCAACTATTATATGGTTTTATTGTACCATCTTCATTATATTTGATAACATATCCGTAATTACATACAACAGAGCCTGGATTTTCCATAAATTTCTTATATGATCTTTCAATGATATCTGTCGGATAATATAAATCATCATCTATCAAAAAAATCATATCATCTTTATAATCCTTCGAAACATAATAGTACTTCTTATGAGATTTAATGTCTCCACTAACTAACTTAATCTCAAATGTATCACTTATTCTCCTTTTTAATGAGTCGGGCAATACATCAATAGATTCAAATTGGTCATTTGATAACCATAGGATTATCTTTTTGGGTTTATAGGTTTGGCGTAACATACATTCTACAACTTGCCAAACATTATTAATTCTTGCAGGGAAGGAAGTAAAAGACACTATAACATCAACTTGACATTTATTTTTAACACTGATATCTTTCTCTAAGTATATTGGTAAAGTCTTGTTTGCAATTTTTCGAACTATTCTACGCAAAGGAGTAAAAAACCAATATGGTAAAAAAACGTAATTATGCAGGCTTGCATAAAACTTCACCAAAAAATTCTGATAATTGATTTCCATTTATTTACTTACTTAATTATCTATCATACATCATTTAACCTTTACTCCCAAGATACTAATCATGTATAATGAAGCCCAAAAGGCCCAAATAGCAGGAGTGGCTAAATAACTGCTATCTATAATCATGACAAAAGGGAATGATATAACGCATGATAAGACCAGAGATTTTTCACAATTAACCACTAAAGTCATCCCTCTTTTAAAAATCTTAAAAAAGAATAACAAGCAAACCACACTGATAATTAATCCAAATTGAACAAGTAATTCCAATAAAGCATTGTGAGGTACGATAACATCTCCAGAACTTGAGATGGCTTGCATTGAGGCTGCGATACTTCCGACCCCCGTACCAAACCCCAACGTCGGGAAGAAGCAACGTAATGCTCTCATCCATATATCATACCTTGCTTCGTCTTCAAACGAGCCGACCTCTTGAGTTCTAATCATTACATACAATGATATTTCATCCCACAAAGAAATTAATGCAACAACTAGTATAACAGCCAAGACTAATATCGTTTTAAAACTACCACCCTTTTTTAACATTGGATACGCAAAAACAGATAATATAATAATAAGTGCCAAAATGCCACCCCTTGAAGCATTCATAAAGAGAATAAAGATTGCAACTATAAGAGAAGAAACGTATAGCACTTTTTTATAGATACCATTTGATGAAAAGTATAGATATAATAAAAAAGGTAAACAATAGCATATGAAGACGACATAACTATTATAGTTAAAAAAAGTAGCAGTTGCATAATTGTGCATCACCAACTGACCTTCTGATACCATCTGAGCATAATCACCTGTTTTTGATGTTGCTAAATGATTATTTGTAAAGATCTCCCAAATTCCTATTACGCTTGTTACAATTAAAGCAAAGAACCAACCTGTACTAATGGTTTTTACTGGTTCTCTTGCCTTTGCTGCATAAAGCAAGATTTCTGAGAACAATAATATATTACAAATCAAAAGAGCTCCTTCAATTAATCCATTACCAAAATCAGAAGTCCATACTAGAGAAACCGCAGCATAACAAGCCCATGCGATAAGAAAAGTAATTGGCTTTGCAAAAGACCTCTTCAAATTAATTTTACTTAGAAAATCGAGCAGAAACAACAAAGAGAAAGTTCTAGGCAACTGCCATACACCACTCATAGAGCCTGCAGCTAATGAAGCTACAAGTATGAACAATAATATATCATTTTTATTATATTTTTGATTTTTACGAAGCATATTTATTTCTTCACTGTTTTAAGAATTCATCAAATGACTTAAATAACGGAGTTGAGTTATAAAAATAATGATATAATTCTTCTACATTAGTTCTACCGTTAAATTCTACATTTGAAATATATTGTGAATAATTCTCTGGCGTTCTTTCCAAAAACAAACAGGAGAATAATCCCATTTCTTTAATTGTAGGGTCACGATGTAATGTTTCTCTTATATGATCTCTTCTAAATAAGGCATCTTTTACACGTCGATCACATTTTTTTCGGTAGAAATCTTCTATTGTACAAATCTGTCGAGCAGGAACCCCCGCCCATACTGTGTTTGACGGAACAATGCCTTTTACAACAGATCTAGCACCAATAATAACATTGTCTCCAATTGTTGTATTTTTTAATATCAAAGCTTCATATCCGATGAAACAATTATTTCCAATAATAATACCCCCCCCCAGGGTCAGGAAGAATATCATCACAAGAATCTAAAAGTGTATACCATGAATAATCATGTGCTATTAGAGATGCATATGACAGGCAGCAGTTTTTACCTATAGAGATATACGATGCTCGATTAATATCAATATGACTCTTATTAGGATTAATAAACCGCGTACCCTCACCTATCTTCATCCCTTGAGAACGAAGATAATCCACAAAAACCTCATTATTCCAGGAATGGGGGTAGATAATACTCCCTGGATGTTTAATATAGTTTATTAGTTTTTTTAGAAACCTCATTTAGAACCGATTTAATAACCTATTAATAATATAACATACAAACCCTTTAACGCCATGTCCTCTTATAATTACTCTCCAGAATGGAACATCCTTCGAAACATCTATAATATTATTCTTTAAATGCAAGTCTATAGGCCATCTTAAATCTCTGAATGAGCGTTGCCAATAACAACCCATATTTGCATCATTATATATCCATGGTTTATCAGTTTTTCCCACATAGTGTATTATCGAAACATCATTTTCCAACTCATCTATTGTATTATAAGAAGTATGATAGACGCTATTAATGATTGAGAGATAATTCTGCTTAAGAAAAATAGGGTTAAAATTCCATTTAATATTTAAATGATATACCCTTTCACCGCATATTGCATTTAGACTTTCCTGGTCCATAAGCGTCGTCTTAGCAAAATTAAGTTTATAATCCCATAATTTTTCAGTTATACCATTTTCCCTCATCTTCTTCAAATTAAGAAGCATAACGCCAGAATTAAAGAAAAAATCGGTATGTTTCTTCCAATTCAAGGAATAGTATAACTTATCCAGATGTTTCCATAACTCAAACGATGCAGCAAGGTAATGCTCTGACAAATCAATGTCAAAAAGTGCTTTAATATTATTCTTTATTATAATATCTGAATCTATATATAACAATCTGCCAATTTCGGAAAAAATCTGTGGCAGTTCGAATTTTATGAGAGCAGAAGGTGTCACATGAGATTTTTGAGAGACTTTCTCAATCTTTGACGCATAATCTGCCTTATTCAATAATTTAACTAACACTTTGCAGTTATTTGTGCTCAACGATTCAATTCTCCCTCTATTTTCTTCTGATAGAGAAAATGAACATACATATACGACACACTTTAACCCACGAATTCCATTATCAATGAGTGACCTTATGCAAACTGCAGTTGGCATTGCATAATTATCATCACAAATCAGAACGACATTATTACTCATCATAACATGTTACAAATGCTCTTTTTATTATAATACTGGGATAATTTATACGGCATTATAAATCCGGCCCTTCATTTTATCTAAATTTTCGAGAAGATTTTTCCATTGTTTTACATAATAATCATATTCATGCAGTACAATATCATTATTCTTCCCATCATAAGGAATGTCTCTTCCTAATTCATCCAAAGAAATATCCGGAAGTTCATCAGTACACAAATGAGGTATTTTATTCATATCGAGCACCTTACACAAGATTCCATCTCTATTTAAAACTATTTTCTTTTCAAAAAATAACAATATACTCATGTTGCCAAGTGCCATTGATGAAGGTTCATCCAAAATTGCGACGTCTATCGAATTCAACAACTCAGCATAATCCTTAAACTCCATAAAATCTGTTAGAATTGTTACATTGGGCATATGCAAATTCTCTATTTCAGGAATCAATTTATCAATGTACGACTTTGTTCCATATGATAAAGGTATGATTATATTAATTCTCTTGGCATCATACCGTTTGAGTTTATATAGTATTGGAAGATGATTCTCTGCAACTGTTCCTTGATGGCCTAATAAGACTTTTAACACCGGAGAATTTTCTTTTTTCCTTGATGATATTTCCTTAAGAATCGGATATTGGTTTGAACCAATATAGGGCATCGGTATTAACGGTGTATCTTTCATCCAAGTTCTTAAATCTATTATATCAACAGAATTTGCAACTCCTATTACACCTTTACCAAATATTTGATTATAATAAACCTTATATCCCCAATCAGCGATTCTGTGTATAATTGAAACAAAAAAGGAGTCTTCTTTACAATTATATTTTTGATGCCCTCCTCCCCATGTCCGCCATACTATTTTCTTTAGATAACTTCTTCTTGTGAAGAGTGCTTCTTTGATTCCTGGCAAATCATGGGAAATTATCCAATTACATTCAGATGCATATTTATTAACTAAATTCCCTTTTGTTTCGTCAAGTATCACATTACTCTCTTTATCCAATGCCTCATAAACCTGCTTATGGGGTGTTACAAAAAGATGTTCATCTTTATTAAACCCATTTTCAGGTGTATTTATCATCTCAACTAATGGCCCTATAAACTTTAGTTCATTGGGGCGCATAATATGAATATACTTGTATTTACAACTCATAGTCTATACAATAATTAAACAATAAATTACAACCTTGTTTAATTCCTTACAATGATATTTTTACCCTTTTAATCAATGTTTAACTTCCATTATTGTTCCTCTGGACTTTCAGGAACATAGAGTCTATTCTATTAACAATATACGCCAAAAAAGGTTTCTCTAATAATTTTATTCTGACTAGTTCAATTATTGCACCTATAGCGAAAATTACCACTGGAACTATTGTTATATGTAAAAAAGCATATCGGGTGTGATACCAATAGACATTATTAAAGACATCATACCAAAGCCATTGCCTCATTGAGTCTCCGCTAGTATGAATTAAAAACACGCCAAATGTACATGCACTAATTGCATTTATTGTCTTACTATAAGGAATCTTAAGATTTTTGAAAAACATAAATGTTGAAACAGCTATCAACAACCCCGGTATTTTATTGCAATCAACAACTAAAAAGAACTGTCCTCTGTTAAACAAATAGTCAAACAAAATAGATATCAATATAGTAATTACTATTGTTGATATAGATACCAGTCCCCAGAAGCGAATACAATTGTTTTTATACAAACCATAAAGACGTATAAACGAAGCCACTAAATATATTACACAGAACCAAGAAACATAATTCATATTAACGCAAAAAATTACTCCTAGAACTGAATAAATAAACAGGCAAAGAGCAACCAACAAAGCATGTTGTCTCCTACTAATATTATTAATAAGGATATTTAAAAATGGGATACAAAGAAAGAAGAGCAGGAAGGAACCTGTAAAACTAGTAGTTACACTAGTAATAGGTAATATGTTTGTTATAAACTGCCATGGGGTATAATTATAGTAACCAGTTATAGCAAATATGCAATTGATAGTAATATAATAAAATTCAATCTGAAATAATAATTTTAAAAATTTATAAAGTGAAATTCGAGATTGGCACATGTAATAGCCAGTTATCATAACAAAACTATTAATACCCACCTTACCCCACATTCCCCATATAAGTGTGAAAGACTTTTGCAAGCTGAAAGGGTCTTGCAGTGCAACTTCATAAATTCCTGAATTCACTACATAATGATGACAAATAATGAAGAACATCAACAAAATACGGTATAATTCAATATTAGAATCTCGTATTATGCCTTTATTTTCACGAACTTTGAGGGGGGGGGTATTTTTACAATTCATCACTTTTATTCAAACAAATTTGTGGTCAACAACAATTCAGGACATCCAACATATCAGGACTAAAAACCGGTATACCAAGTTCTCGCCTAATAATTACCCTTTCTGCATTTGAATCATCAATAAAAATCGAATTAGTATCTTTGATATAATCAGACTTATTCGCAACTTTATCTATATGTATTACTTCATCAAAAAGACGATCCAGACGAAAATCAATAAGTTCCCGATTTAGATCTCCCTCGTGCTTACTTAAAAGGTATATCCTTTTTCCTTCATTGATACACTTATACAGGAATTTGACGAGTTCAATGTTTACATATTTCTTTTCAAGAATCAAACAATCGTCATAGTCACAATAAACAGAACTGAACTTGAGGTCTGTCTTATATTTATTCTCTAATGCACGGTCTAGCTCTATGTTGTAATCATTTTTAGTTATACTAACACTATAATCAAATATATCAAATAAAGAAAGTAGGGCAAAATTCACCCCCACTGCACGAGATAAAAGAGATGAACCTCCTAAACGAGAAGCTATTTCGAGAAGACATAATTCTCCTGTTTTATTTCGTTTTACCTGATAAAACCAAGCGCCTCTGAATTCAATTTTCGAATTAATAGCATCCGCAATAATAGAAAACTCTTCTTGGTTGTCAACAAAAAAAGTATTTACGCTTATACCATCTTTAACTCTATTTCTCTTTCGAGCGGCACTATAAAGAAGATGGCCTTCACGATCTGTAAAACAATCTACAGTATACTCCTCCCCAGGCAAATACTCAACAATTAAAAGGTCATTCTTCCCTTTTACAAAACTATTTACCTCGTCTTGATTACTCAGTTTTTTTGTCCCCTTTGCTCCATAGCCAACTTTAGGTTTTGCAAAGACTGGAAATTCATTGGCAGGCACATTATTAGGATCAAATGTTTTGGGGACAAGGACGCAACCTTCTAATTTCTCATATGTAAGTTCCTTGGATAAACTGATCTGAGTCGTTTCAACGGGGGATGCAACTACCTTACAACCTAATTCTTTCTCATGTTCCTTTAGGATTGTTATCACTAAATCCATTGCTGGATAGATTGCATCAATATTACGCTCTTTGACTATCTTGACCAATGCCGGAATAAACTCTGGCGTATTAGCAAAGGGTATATCTGGAATATAATCGTCATACACAAACTTTCCATGATCATCGACCGAACTGCCGCCTATCAAATGGAAATAAGTTGAATTACATACAGAACTGTATATGTCTAGACCTATTTCAGAGCCACAAGGGAAAACTAATATATTTTTTTTCATCAACATTTATTTTTTGATGATTTCAATTATTCTATCAATATCTTTTCCTGTCAATTCATGGTGCATAGGCAAGCAGATAACCTCATTTGCAATCTTCGTTGCCACAGGCAAGTTCTCAGATGCGGCACTAGGAAGGCCACGATAAGTACTGAAAGTACTGATAAGCGGATAGAAATATCTACGACCAAGCACATTCTGTTCTCTCATTTCAAAATAGAGTTGATCTCTTGTCTTACCATATTTTTCTGCATTGATAAAGATGGGGAAATAGCTGTAATTATGACGTACACCTGGCGTATCTTCAAAGAAACGAATACCCGGAACATCTTTCAATGCTTCACGATAATTTTGTGCTACCTTCTGGCGGTTGGCAATTGCAGTATCTACCTGTTTCAAGTTCAACAAACCATATGCGCAACGTACCTCATCCACCTTGCTATTTATACCTGGGGCCACAACTTCCGTTTCTCCTGCGAACCCAAAGTTCTTCAAGAAGTCTATGCGCTTTTTAGTTTGTTCATCGTGCATCACCAATGCACCACCCTCAAGGGTATTATAGACCTTAGTGGCATGAAAACTCAGTGTTGACATATCTCCTGCATTCAACACACTTTCACCATTTACCTCTACTCCAAAAGCATGAGCAGCATCATAGATAACCTTCAAGCCATATTTGTCTGCAATCTCCTGAATCTGCTTCATCTTAACAGGCTTTCCGTAGCAATGCACCGGCATGATGGCCGTAGTCTTGGGAGTAATAGCAGCTTCTATCTTTTCAGGATCAATTCCACATGTTTCCTCTTCTATATCCACAAAGACAGGGCGGCAACCATTCCACCAAATGCTATGTGTGGTAGCCACAAAACTATAAGGTGTGGTAATAACCTCACCAGTAATTCGCAAAGCCTGTAAAGCCGTCAACAATGGCAAAGTTCCATTAGTAAACAAACTAATATAAGGCACTTTCAAATACTCACATAGAGCCTGTTCCAACTGCTTATGGAACTGCCCCATATTAGTAATCCACTTACTTGCCCAGATTTCCTTCAACATTTCATTAAAATCGTCGAGGTTGGGCAACAACGGCGACGTGACGGTAATTTGTTTCTCAGACATATACTAATTGTTATTTATCATCGTATTTAATTAAAATCTTCATAATTATTTGTTATTCTGCAGAAAGGCTGTGTCTTTATATGATTCTAATTTATTTTTTTTCAATGCGCCTTTTTGCTTCAACAGTTTTAAAAAGTTGCCAATAGGCTTTAATGATTTATATTTCATGGAATACCACAAAGCAACTTTCATACACGTTAGCCAGGGATATGACGTTGAATCATTTACGGAACTAAGCAATCGTATTGAATCAATATAGGATTTGTAAATTAGAAAATCATTTGTATAGACTCTATATTCTCTGTCGTGAATCGCTTTTGTATTATGTACAATTCCAATTTTAAACCCCTTGTACAAAGCTCTTTCTGCATAATTATCATCTTCATCATAATGAGGAAATGCAGGAGAAAAACCTCCAACTTTAGTTAAGCAATCCTTACTTATAAGCCAATGAGCAGCCATTACACATGTAATATCAGAAATTTCATCTCTTCCAAAATACAAATTCTCAATAATGTTACATTTTCTTTCCTCTAATCTGCATATTCTTTCAAAATTTCTATCAAATTTATCCATTGAAGCAGTGAGTTGAATTGGACTCAATATTCCATAATCTGGCTGTTTTTTTTGGGCTTCTATCATTATCTGGAACGTGTTTGGCATTACCCAAGCGTCCTGATTTAACAGATAGACATAGTCGTAATTATTATCTAAAGCATATTGTAAACCAAGATTATTTGCTTTACCAAAACCCAAATTTTCTTTGCTCTGCTGAAACATCACCTCAGGATAGTTCTTTTTAATGTATTCCTGTGTGCCATCAGTGGAACCATTATCCACGACTAATACACCAGGCACAACTGTGGATTTACGCAAGCTATCGAAACAACGCTCTGCCCACTGCATAGCGTTATAGGTTACTATTACTACAAGTAGCTTATCCATGTCTGATTTTGTCTTTGATTATTTGAAACATTTTTTTTCTTTCCTCCGATTTTAAACCATAATACAAAATGGTGGAAGAAAGTACAACTTCCGTTATTAGGATATTTGTTATAAACCTATATACATTGGAAGGTAAAGTCAAATTTACAACTATTGTTACAAGAAGCCCAATTATTAATATTGGCATAACAACGATATATACATTCTTTATATATTCGCCCAATGTCATACTAATTTTTGGCGTAACAATAATAATTCGAACTATTTGAGCTACGCATTCAATTACGAGATGAACAATAAATACGCACTCAGGAGGGAACCCAATCAGTAATCCTATATAAGATACAGGCACTATCATCAACAACAAGGTACATTCAAACAACTGAAACCTTTTAATATTACCTTCTGCTTGATTAGCCGTTCTTAAGGGATATGCTAAACACTGCAAAATTGAAATAATCAACATTAGTTGCACAAAGGCTACTGCATGTTTAGGAACTTCCTTAAGCCATAAATCTAAAATAAAGTTTGATTCACCAATGATGGGTATACACAACATGCACATTAAAAAGAAAGAGAAGCGTGAACTTGCATAAACCAAAAATTTAGATCTATCAAAGTCTTTCAATGCCATTGATTTTGTTAATTGTGGGTTAACTGCTATCTGAAAATTGTTAGCAAACGAAAGACAAGCATTTGACACTTGATTTGCGACCCCTCTAGCTGCATTTACAGCAGGACCAAAAAACAAGTTCAATACGATATTGACCCCCTGAGTAAATCCCACGGAAACAAAACTTCCATAAGATGACCACCCGATATAGTTTAATATCTCTTTAAACTGTTTTTTATCAAAAAAGAGAGACACTTTTGCCTCACTAAAAAAAACTTTGCAATAATAAAAATAAGCGAAACAGGTTATTAACTGAGAGGCTGCTATTAAAAATGCGTATAAAATGAGAATATCGAAAGGAGTCTTTAATCTAATAACAAATGCAATTAGTAACTTTGCAATTGCATCAAACAATGATATGTATGCAAAAACATTCATTCTTTCTTTTGCGATTATCATCGCATTATAAGGTATACATATGACATTAATTAATAGAGTAAATACCGAAATATGATATACAGCAACAGCTGCACATTTCCTTTCAATGGGATATTGAACTTTTTCAAGTACAAACCAAAGCCCAATAGTTTCACTTAGGAAAACCATTGTTAAAGCTAAGATTATTGTAGCCCAAAACAGAGTTGTAAATGTTTTCTGGGTGTCCAAAATATTTTCTTTACTTAATGATACATTTATAAATCTTGCTGAAGCAGAACTCATGGTACCATTAAGAAAACCAAGAAAAACAACAACTCCTCCTACTATGTTGTATATACCAAAGTCGTCTATTCCAAGAGAAGCAAGAACTACTCTACTCGTATATAGAGATATTGCCATCAGTAACAACATCCTAAAATACAACAGCAGTGTATTCTTTGCTATCTTTTTATTATCATTAACAACGCTTATCATTTTACGACATCTCACTTTGGCGGCTATACATCACATGATGTGATAGCGAAAAAATACCGATATCATTATGGTAAAGTTATACTACCTGCAAATGCCTCCATTTTAAATGGTGGCAAACACCACTCTTCAAACAATTGAGAATTAATACAACGGTACTTTTATATCAAACGGTGAATTAAAGTCTGCCAGTTTAGGCTGTTTGGTGTCTTTTTCAGAAAGAATAGCCTTATCACTAATGCGCCAATCTATACCAAGTGTATCATCGAGAATGCTAATGCCACCATCAGCTTCAGGATGATAGAATTCATCACACTTGTACTGGAACACTGCAGTTTCACTCAACACAGCAAAGCCATGAGCGAAACCACGTGGAACAAAGAACTGGCGGTGGTTATCCTCGGTCAGTTCAACTGCAACATGCTTCCCGTATGTAGGACTTCCTTTGCGGATATCAACAGCTACATCAAGAACGGCACCTTTCACGCAACGAACCAACTTACTCTGAGTATAAGGTGGGCGTTGGAAATGCAAGCCACGCATTACACCATAGCTTGACATACTTTCGTTATCCTGGACGAAATTAATGGTGTGTCCTAGAATAGGGGCCACTTTTTCATCAAACTCTCGTTGAGAAAATGACTCAAAGAAATACCCACGCTTATCGCCAAAGACCTTTGGCTCTATAATAAGTACACCATCAATACTTGTTTTAATTAATTCCATTTATCTATTATATAAATTACATATTTGCAATACATTTACGTAAGGAGTCAGTCCAGTAAGGAACAATAATTCCGAAGGTTTCCTTAACCTTTGTCTTATCAAGGACAGAATAAGCAGGCCGTTTTACCGGACTTGGAAATTCGTCTGAATGACATGATTGTATGTCACAAGAGGTATTTCCTGCAATCTCAGCTATCATCTTCGTAAAATCAAACCAACTGCAAACTCCTTCATTACTATAGTGATAGATTCCTGCATTGCCTTCATACTTTCTATTCTCAATAATATCAAAGATTGCTTTTGCCAAGTCGTATGCATAAGTAGGAGTACCGACTTGATCAAAGACAACCTTTAACTGAGGTTTTGTTGCAGTCAGGTTCAACATGGTCTTTACGAAGTTCTTACCGAACTCCGAATACAGCCATGCGGTACGGAAAATGAGATAATCTACACCTGTCTTTTGTATAGCCTGCTCTCCATGGAGTTTTGTGAGACCATATACACCTGTGGGTGTACCCTTCTGGTCTTCTTTACAAGGAGTATTGTATGGATCACCTCCAAATACATAATCCGTACTAATGTGAACTAGAAGACCATTAACCTCCTTCATGGCTATTGCCAAATTCACAGGTGCTTTGGCATTCAATAATTCACAGAATTCATGGTCTGTTTCTGCCTTATCCACGTTGGTATAGGCTGCACAGTTTACGATGACCTTCACATCATTATCTGACACCATCTTACGAATGGCATCCAGATTAGTAATGTCAAGTATTGTCGTTTCTTGCCCTTCTATCTCAACAACGTCTGTAAAGATGTATTTATCTTTGGACCCTCTGGCTACAATACGCATCTCGTTTCCAAGTTGGCCATTAGCCCCCGTTACTAATATTTGCATAAATACTGAAGTTTAAAAAGAGACAGGATCATCAGGATTTATTGAACCTTTAATTCTATGAGAGACCCTGATGAGAGCCTGCCCTATACATAACGATTTTTTATATATCTGCCTCTCGGCAGTATTTCTTGTTTATATATGTTAATTGTTAAATGCTAAATAATACTGTTTTGCAGTATTTGTCAGGAGACAAGCTCCTGTCATCAATTATATATATGATGGATAACCATAATCCTTATAGCACTCAGTCTGCATGATTTCATCATGTCCTTCTTTGAGGAGCATGGCTGTTTCAAAGTCAAGGTTACACATCTGAAGTTTCTCGAAAACATCCTGAAGAATGTACTCTGGTGAGTAAAGGTCATCAAAGAAACAGTAATGTTCATCCTCCACAAAATGCTTTATCATCGACTTGAGTAGTTGCAGATACATCGTAACTGCCTGCTTATATAGTCCTGCTTCCATGGTTTCCTTGATGATGTTTATTTCGCTGCTCATCAAACCGGCAATCTTATCGCAATCATCATCGATGTTGCGAGGGTCGAATATTTTTTCGTATTGAGGGTTTAACTGTATCATCGTTTTGTCACAGAAATCTTATCTCTTTGCCAAAAGTGATAAACACCTATTACCTGAATCGAAATGTGATTATAAATCTCTTTTCGATTTATGACTGGAGCACGACTCCTGTCAAAGCATTACACTCAGTGTTAAATTGTTAAATGTTAAACTTCGCGTTTTTTAGTCACGCTTGAAGATGTCTCTTGTATAGACTTTGTCTATAACGTCATCGAGACAACTGTCGTAACGATTTGCGATTATAGCCTTACTTTGCGCTTTAAATTTTTCAAGGTCGTTGATGACATGCGAGCCAAAGAAGGACTCGCCATCGGGGATGGTGGGCTCATAAATGATAACCTCTGCCCCCTTTGCCTTAATGCGTTTCATAATTCCCTGTATAGCACTTTGACGGAAATTGTCGGAGTTGCTCTTCATCGTAAGCCGAAACACACCGATGATCACCTTCTTCTCTGACGTCACACTCCAATCGCTGTTTGCTGTATAATAACCAGCCTTCCTCAACACCTCATCTGCAATGAAATCCTTGCGGGTACGGTTGCTCTCGACAATGGCGGTCATCATGTTCTGGGGTACATCGGCATAGTTGGCCAACAGCTGCTTGGTGTCCTTGGGGAGGCAATAGCCGCCATAGCCAAAGCTGGGATTATTATAGTGTGTACCAATACGAGGGTCAAGGCCTACGCCAGAGATGATGGCTTGAGAGTCAAGTCCCTTGACCTCTGCGTAGGTATCCAACTCGTTAAAGTAACTAACACGAAGTGCAAGGTAGGTATTGGCAAAGAGTTTAACGGCCTCTGCCTCAGTCATTCCCATGAACAAGGTGTCGATATTCTCCTTTATCGCACCCTGCTGAAGCAGAGAAGCAAAGGTCTTGGCCTTTTCTTCGGCCTCGGGATTGCCAATGGCTGTGATGGCGGCATTCTCCTCGTCCCACTTCTTGTTGCGATCTGTGGGGAATATCTTGGGATAGCCCACAATGATGCGCGAGGGATAGAGATTATCATAAAGGGCCTTGCTCTCGCGCAGAAACTCGGGCGAGAAGAGGAGGTTAAACTTATGGCCCTGAAGCGCTGGATCGGTGAGGAACTTGAGCGCGTACTTGACATAGAGCGAGCGGCAATAGCCTACAGGGATGGTGCTCTTGATGACCATCACGGCATCGGGATTGACGCTGAGAACCAAGTCGATGACATCCTCAATGTGATGGGTATCGAAGAAGTTCTTCTGCGGATCATAGTTCGTGGGGGCCGCAATGACCACATAGTCAGCATCGCTATAGGCTACTGCCCCATCAAGGGTGGCAGTAAGGTCCAATTCCTTTTCAGCCAAATACTTCTCGATGTACTCATCCTGAATAGGAGAAATCTTCTTATTGATTTTCTCTACCTTCTCAGGAATGACATCTACTGCCGTGACATGATTGTGTTGCGCTAACAAAGTGGCTATGCTCATGCCGACATAGCCTGTTCCTGCTACTGCTATATTCATAATGCTATATTTAATGCCTAAAATTTGTTGATGGAAGACTCCAATACGACCTCCTTAACAGGTATGAGCTCCTGAGTAGGTGCAAGGCAAAAACAAAATAGGCCATTGATATGGTATGTTGCGATAGATTTCCCTGAGTGAAACTGATTATCAACCATCGTATCAGGAATTGTAGGAAGAATCTTTGATAGGCTACCCATTATCTGACCATCTGGAGTAAGACAAAGATTATGACCATCTTCTGCACTATATATGCCTATGCCTTTCATGCCTGCAATTAATTGTAACTTACTATCCCAGTTACCCATAAAGTGATAAGTTGTATCATTGAAATGGGTTACTTTTGTAATTAGTTCCTCCAAAGTGAAAAGGTCTATTTGTTGTTTTCCGAAATCATTTACTAATATGATGTTATCTTCTGCCATTGAATAGGGTTTGTCCGACATCTTAATACCAAGACAAAAGACGTTGAATAGTTTCACAAAACAACACATCTTACCGCCCACATTGGTCAATAACAGATAATGTCGCTTGTTATTTGCGAAATCGATAACATCTTTAAAAATCATAGGAAATATATCGGAGATACCATTTCCACCAAAAACAACGTCATCGATTCTATCATAACGCGCATTTTCAAGAATATCTGCTATCTTTACTGCTTCCGCATCTTCGAGATAATCGGGTATTAGTTCTGCAGTGAATTCATAGGCTATCTTTAATATCCCCATACGGAATGATGACAGATCGATAGTGGTGTTAACAGTTAACCACGGGGATTTGTCTTCCTTAACCTTTGAAGTAGTGACTTGTGTCGGGTCATAATCTATACCATTGTCCTTGCAATATTTCTCCATAATCTTTTCAGGATTCTTCGTTGCAGGATCAACAGCCATAGACAGATGCTTTCCATCTGGAGATAGATTAAATATTGGACGCAACATATGTGGTGTCATAACCCCTTTGTCTTCTACCACTTTATATGGCTCACCATCCTTGCCCTTGAAGGTTCCTTCAAGTGGACTCTTTACTGCGATATTGGATTCCCCTTTCAACTGATGGAAATATCGTTCCCATGCTATCATATAATGATTGATGAGTTTGATGTCGACAGCACTTCCAAATTTTGAATTGCAGTCTTTGCACACTTTCCACGAATGGGCATATCCTCCCAAAGATTTGGGGATAATGTGCTCATCGCTTGCCTTAACACCTTTCCTATGACAGATGATGCAGTCACAGGTGTCAATAGCTGGTTTAAGTATGAATAATGAGGTATCCATATATCATTATTCCGTATCTTTAGGTGTTCCACCATTTTCATACCACTTTTTCCAATCTGTTGCTTCCCTTCGGTTAATCCGCGGGGGATTAACCGAATTACAGATACAAATTAATTTTTTCCATTCTTTAAACAAAAAATGCGTATTTACGCAAAAAAATAAATAAGAATGGAAATAAGAGATTTATACCTAAAAACGCACCTTATGGAGAAAATGAAGTGAACCCCGAAAGTTAGACAAAAAACTTTCGGGGTTCACTTCACAAGAGGTATCGAGCCTTTTTGATTTCAATTATTCCCACTCGATGGTGCCGGTGGGTTTCGGGGTGAGATCGTAGAGGACACGGTTCACGCCAGGCACCTCGGTGACGATGCGCTGGGTGATGTGGTGGAGGAGGGGATAGGGGATCTCCTCGATGGTGGCGGTCATGGCATCGCGGGTGTTCACCGCACGGATGATGACGGGCCAGTCCCATGAGCGCTTATTATCCTTGACACCCGTCGATTTGTAGTCGGGCACGATGGTGAAGTACTGCCATACCTTGCCTTCGAGACCATTCTTGGCAAACTCCTCGCGGAGAATCGCATCTGACTCGCGGAGGGCTTCCAGACGGTCGCGGGTGATGGCACCTGTACAGCGTACCCCCAGGCCCGGACCGGGGAAGGGCTGACGGAACACCATATTGTCGGGAAGGCCGAGTTCCTTGCCGACGACGCGCACCTCATCCTTGAAGAGCAGTTTGATGGGCTCGACGAGTTCGAACTGGAGGTCTTCGGGGAGACCGCCTACATTGTGGTGGGACTTGACGGGACCAGACTCCACGATGTCGGGATAGATGGTGCCTTGGGCGAGGAAACTGATGCCCTCCTGCTTGCGGGCCTCTTCCTCAAAGACGCGGATGAACTCTGCACCGATGATCTTACGCTTCTGCTCGGGGTCGGAGACACCAGCCAGTTTGTCGAGGAAACGGTCGGTGGCATCGACATAGACGAGGTTGGCATTGAGTTCGTCGCGGAAGACGCGGACGACCTGTTCGGGTTCTCCTTTGCGCAGGAGACCATGGTTGACATGGACAGAGACGAGTTGTTGACCGACAGCCTTGATGAGAAGGGCGGCGACCACGGAGGAATCGACGCCACCGGAGAGGGCGAGGAGCACTTTCTTGTCACCAATCTGTGCACGGAGTTCACGGATCTGTTCGTCGATGAATTGCTGGGCCAGGGCAGGAGTCGTGATGCGCTCCATCGAGGCCGGACGTACGTTACTTGTTGCCATAGATTCTATAATTAAATTGTGAATGATTGGCTGGGTTGTTGATTCTTGCGTGCAAAGTTACGGAATTTTTGGCGGATATGCAAGAGAAATGGCAGTGAATGTCGCCTGAAAATGAAAATAATTAGGTTTTTATTTTGCATTTTGACTGCTAATTCGTACCTTTGCAACGGTTTTATGAAAGAATTGGAATGAAGAATCCGTTTGACAAGGTGTTAAGTTGGTATTTTACCAAAAATTCATTACCATATTGGAGCATTCTATTGATCGACTGTCTCATCATCATCGGCAGTGGAATGGTGACCTATTGGATATTCAACAATGCCAATCTGCTGTTTGAAAACACCCCGAGGGTGCTCAATACTCTGGTCTGTTTCGTCATCCTGAGCATACCAGGCTTCAGGCTCTTCCACACCTATTCCGGATTCATGCGCTTTGCCAGTTTCTCCGACTTGATGCGCGTGGTGTATGGCAACTTGGTGTCGCTGGGACTTGTGCTGGTGATGGACTTCTTGTTGAACCATTATTATACAAACTGGTTCGTCAACTTTAACACCACGAGCATATTCCTGATCTATGGCATCTCCACGCTGCTGATGTGGGCGCTGCGTATCTTCGTGAAGACGCTCTACGACGTGGCCTTCTCGAACACCAGGGCTATCCGCGTGCTCATCTATGGTGCGATGTCAGGTGGTGTGGGACTGGCCAAGAATGTGCAGAATCAGAGGCCCAGGCGTTTCTTGGTGAAGGGCTTTATCACGCATCATAAGAACACAAAGCATCAGATGATCATGGGCGAGCGTGTTTATTCGGTCAATGATGACCTGGCAGAGATTATCAAGCGCAATGATATAGAAGGTGTGCTTGTGGCCCCGACGCGGACGAAGGAATTCCGTCTGGATCAGGCGTTGCAGGACAAGATTATCGGTGCGGGCGCGAAGATCTTCATGGCGCAGATTGCCAAGGAGTTGACGGACGATGAGGATAGTGAAACGACACCGGTGCAGTTGCATGAGGTGAGCGTGGAGGACCTGCTGCCGCGCAATGAGATCCGTGTCGATCTGAAATCCGTGGAGGAACTACTGAAGGATCAGCGCGTGCTAATCACTGGTTCGGCTGGTTCCATCGGTTCTGAGATCGTGCGTCAGGTGGCTGCCTTCAAACCGGCAAAGATGATGCTGATCGACCAGGCGGAGACGCCGCAACACGATATCCGTCTGATGATGGCCAGGGACTTCCCCGACATCGATTGTGAGGTGATTGTGACGAGTATCAGTCGTCAGCGTCGTATGGAGGAGATATTCAGTACGTTCAGGCCCGACTATGTGTTCCATGCCGCTGCCTACAAGCATGTGCCGATGATGGAGGATAATCCCTCGGAGGCGGTGCTGAACAATATCTGGGGTACGAAGATCATCGCCGACTACTCGGTGAAGTACGGGGTGAAGAAGTTTGTGATGATCTCGACCGACAAGGCCGTGAACCCGACGAACGTGATGGGCTGCTCGAAGCGTATCTGTGAAATCTATGTGCAGAGTCTCGACCAGGCTATCAAGAACAAGAAGACCCCGGAATACATGCATCTGCTGAGTAACAAGCAGAATGCTGAGAATGGGAGGCACTCTTATAGGACGCAGTTCGTCACCACGCGCTTCGGTAATGTGCTGGGGTCGAATGGCTCGGTGATTCCCCTGTTCCGTGAGCAGATCAAGAACGGTGGTCCGGTGACGGTGACTGACGAACGTATCGTGAGGTTCTTCATGCTGATACCGGAGGCCTGTAAGTTGGTGCTGGAGGCTGGCACGAAGGGCAATGGCGGTGAGATCTTTGTCTTCGACATGGGTCAGCCCGTGAAGATTGCCGATCTGGCGAAGCGTATGATTAAGTTGTCGGGCGCGAAGAACGTGGAGATCAAGTTCACGGGGCTGCGTCCGGGCGAGAAACTCTATGAGGAGGTGCTGAACGAACTGGAGGGCACGAAGCCGACATTCCATGAGAAGATCCGTATCGCTGAGGTGCGTGAATATGACTTTGCGGATATCAGTCAGCAGGTAAATGACCTGGTGGAGATATCGAAGCAGTATGATGACATGGCGACGGTCAAGAAAATGAAGGAAATCGTTCCAGAATACAAATCCAATAATTCAATCTACGAGCAATTGGATCAATAAAAAAATCCCGCCAATCGGTGGGATTTTTTATTGATCTTTATCCTGTCTCCATTTATCAGTTGGCAGAGGAGAATTCTTCGAGGAAGCGGGTGTCGTTCTCGGAGAACATGCGGAGGTCGCTCACGCGGTACTTCAGGTTCGTGATGCGCTCGACACCCATGCCAAAGGCGTAGCCGCTGTAAATCTTCGAGTCGATGCCGCAGAGTTCGAGGACGTTAGGATCGACCATGCCGCAGCCGAGGATCTCCACCCAGCCAGTGTGCTTACAGAAGCCGCAGCCCTCACCGCCGCAGATGAAGCAGGAGATGTCCATCTCTGCAGAGGGTTCGGTGAAGGGGAAGTAACTGGGGCGCAGACGGATCTTCGTGTCGGCACCGAACATCTCCTTGGCGAAGGAGAGGAGTACCTGCTTGAGATCCGTGAACGACACGTTCTTGTCGATATAGAGTCCTTCCACCTGGTGGAAGAAGCAGTGGGCGCGGGCAGTGATGGCCTCGTTGCGATAGACACGGCCCGGGCAGATGACGCGGATAGGGGCAGAGAGTTTGCCGTCCTCGGTGTGCATCTGTTCCATGACACGGGCCTGTACACTGGAGGTGTGTGAGCGCAGCAGGATGTTCTTCGTGACATCGTTGGGATGCTGGCTGACGAAGAAGGTGTCCTGCATGTCGCGTGCAGGGTGGTCGGCGGCGAAGTTCATCTTCGTGAAGATATGGTTGTCGTCCTCCACCTCTGGACCGTCGGCGAGGACGAAGCCCATGCGTGAGAAGATGTCGATGATCTCGTTGGTGACGATGGTCAGGGGGTGGCGGGTACCCAGTTGGATGGGGTAGGGTGTGCGTGTCAGGTCGATGGACTCTTCGCCCGACTCCTGTGTCTCGCACTCCTCGCGCAACTGGTTGATGCGCTCTGTGGCCATGGTCTTCAGTTCATTGATCTTCATGCCGACGGTCTTCTTCTGGTCGGCAGCGACGCTGCGGAAGTCGTTCATCAGGGCTGTGATCTCTCCTTTCTTACTGAGATATTTCAGCCGGAGTTGTTCCACCTCGTCAGCATTCTTTGCACTTAACTGCTGTACTTCTTTAAGCAGTTCGTCAATCTTATCAAGTATCATATCTGTGTTAAAATTGCAATTTTGGCTGCAAAGGTACAAAAAAAATAAGAATTAAGAATGAAGAATGAAGAATTCTTTGTAATTTTGCAGAAATTTCACGAGATGAGACGGATTTTGATGGCGAGTTTCGCCATAGTGCTGCTGATGTTCTCCTGTACGGGGAAGAAGGCAGGGCAGACGGACGATATGTCTGCGGACTCTGTGGCCGATACCACGGAGGTCAGTGAGACAGACACGCTGGAGTTGTTGATTACCGAGACACCGATGCCCCGGGCTGCTGATGCGATGTTCGACGACTTTGTCTTTAATTTCGCGGCCAACAAGCGGTTGCAGATGGAGCGTATCGTCTTCCCCCTCCGTCAGCGGGAAGGTGAGAAGGTGAAGGCCATCGAGAAAGGGCAGTGGAAGATGGAGCATTTCTTCATGCGTCAGGGCTACTATACCTTGCTTTTCAACGACGACCAGCAGATGGCGCTGATGAAGGACACGGCCGTGAGTGAGGCAATCGTGGAGAAGATCCAGTTGAAGAAGCAGAGGGTGACCCAATATCTGTTTAAACGCATCCGTGGGGCGTGGATGTTGCGGGAAATCCGTAAGACGCCTCTTTCGGAGAATGCCCATGCAGACTTCCTTGCCTTTTACCAGAAATTCTCCTCAGACAGTGCCTTCCAGGTGAAGAGCCTGAATGAGACGGTGCAGTTTGTGGGGCCCGACCCTGATGATGACTTTAACATGATGGAGGGGTTGATCACTCCTGACACATGGGGAGCCTTTGCACCGACGCTGCCCGCGAAGATGATCTATAACATCGTGTATGGAAAGCCGCAGTCTTCGGGGGATGATATTATCCTCCTGTTACGAGGCGTGGCCAACGGACTCGAGTTGGAACTGCGTTTCAGGAAGATTGGCGGGGCATGGCGGTTGATGAAAATGACGACATGAGGATTGAGAGTGATTATAGTCTGAAGGGACATAACACATTTGGGATCGACGCCAAGTGTGCACGGTTCGTGGAATATACGTCTGTGGAAGAGGCCCGGGAGGCGGCTGCCATCCTGAGGGCGTCGGACACACCTTATATTATTATAGGGGGAGGCAGTAACCTGTTGCTGACCAAGGATTTCGATGGTATCGTAGTACGCTCGGACATCTTGGGAATCCGTCTTGAAGGAGACAGAATGACCTGTGGCAGTGGGGAGGTGTTTGACGAGATCGTCGAGGCATCCCTGATGGCAGGGCTCTACGGGATGGAGAACCTGTCGCTGATTCCCGGTGACGTGGGGGCGAGTGCCGTCCAGAATATCGGTGCATACGGGGTGGAGGCCAAGGACCTGATAGAGACCATCGAGGCGGTGGAGATTGCCACTGGTAAGGTGGTGACCATCCGACAGGCGGACTGTGGCTATGCCTATCGCCAGAGTCGTTTTAAGCATGAGTGGAAAGACCGCTACCTCATCACCTACGTGACCTACCGGCTCTCTACTGAGTTCCATCCTCATCTGGACTACGGGAATATCTGCGCTGAGTTGGAGAAGAAAGGGATATCCGAGCCGACGGCCCAGCAGTTGCGCGAGACCATCATTGACATCAGAAACGCTAAGTTGCCCGATCCGAAGGTGACGGGTAATGCGGGCAGTTTCTTTATGAACCCCATCGTGCCCCGCGCGCAGTATGAGGCGCTGGCTGCTCATTATCCCGCAATGCCCCACTATGAGGTGGATGCCGACCATGTGAAGATCCCCGCTGGTTGGATGATCGACCAGTGTGGTTGGAAGGGAAAGCGTCTGGGACGTGCCGGGGTGCACGACAAGCAGGCGCTGGTGCTCGTGAACCTCGGGGGAGCGACTGGGGAGGAGATTCTTGCGTTGTGTCGGCGTGTGCAGGCTGATGTCGAGAAGCAGTTTGGTATTGAAATACGGCCGGAGGTGAACGTTTTTTAGTTCATAGTTCATAGTTGAGAGTTATGAGGTTGACGTTTTTGGGAACGGGGACATCGTGCGGGGTGCCGGTGATCGGGTGCCAGTGCGAGGTGTGCAGGAGTACGGATCCACGGGATAAGCGTACACGCTGTTCGGTGCTCGTGGAGTCGGAGCAGACGCGCCTGCTCATCGACTGCGGTCCTGACTTCCGTCAACAAATCTTGTCACAGCCTTTCCGGAAGATCGACGGTATCCTGATTACCCACAGTCACTACGACCACATGGGCGGTATGGATGATATCCGTCCCTACTGCCAGTTTGGTGCCATCAACGTGTATGCCGATCCCATTTCACGGAGGGGGATGCTGGAGATGTTGCCCTATTGCTTTGCTGAGCACCGTTATCCTGGAGTGCCAGCCATCGGGCTTCATGAGATTCATGCGCATGAGCCGTTGAGGATTGGTGATCTGAATATCATGCCAGTCGAGGTGATGCACGGGAAGTTGCCTATCCTGGGCTATCGGATAGGTAAGTTGACGTATATCACGGACATGAAGACGATCGATGATGGGGAGTTAGAGTATCTGGAAGGTACGGAGTTGCTGGTCGTGAATGCGCTGCGCTTCGACAGGCCGCATCACTCCCATCAGTTGGTTGATGATGCCATCCGGTTTGCGCGGAGGGTAGGGGCCAGGCAGACCTACTTGATCCATGTCTGTCATGATGTCGGATTGCACGAAAAGGTCAATGCCCAACTTCCTGCCGATATCCAGTTGGCGTATGATGGGCAGGAAATAATCATATAGTATGGTTATTTGCCCTTTTTCTTCTTTTTGGAAGAGAAGCCGAAGAGTGAGCCGTAGTTTTTCATGAGTTTGCGTACGAGCATGAAGGTGTCGAAGGCAACGATGCCGTTGCTGACAAGACCAGCGATATAGTCTGACTTCGTGTTGTTTTCCCGTTTGAGGAAGACCTGGTTCCAAAGGGTGGAGAAACGTGTGTCATCCTGTTGGATCTCGTCCAACAGTTCGTCCTTGCGCTGGCGGATATCTTCCAGTGTGCGGTAGTCTCTGACGGGTTTCTTAACGGGCAGCATGGTAGTTCATAGTTATGAGTTCATAGTTCATAGTTATGAGTTCATAGTTCATAGTTATTTGGAGAGGAGGAGGTTGGCGAGGAAGTGTACGAGGGGCTTCTCGATCCATGGACCTCGGAAGTGTATGATGATGAGGAAGAGCAGGAGGTGGATGAGTGCCACGACAAGGAAGGCCGGTGCCATTCCAGTGTAAGTTGCCAACCAGAAGGCGAAGGCAATGGAGAAGAACATCAGGACGGCGATGAGGATCAAGAAGAAGAGGATTGCCAAGGCGGCAGCCGTCAGCAGGCGTACCACCTTGTCAATCACGTCGAGTTTGACATATTCTGTCTGCAGCCCGAGGTAATGTTTCAGCACTTCAATCAGTTGGGCAAAGGTCTCAACGTTCTTGTCGCTGGAAAGCATACTTCTCTTCTTACTGTTGATTATTCTTCCTCAGAAGCGTCCTGGATGTCATCCACGAGATCGACCACTTCCTTACGGCTGAGTTTGATGTTGTGCTTTTTCAGGAAGTCCTCTACTGCATCAGTAATTTTTACGCGGGTGTCCTGTCCCTTTTCAGGAGCGATGAGGATACCCAGTGCTGCACCTGCGATGGCACCGCCAAGGAAGGCGCCAATGTAACCTAAACTTTTCATAATCTATTTGTTTTATTAATGAATAATTAGTTTCTATTCTGCAAATATACGAAACTTTTCCGTTGGAATGCAAAAAACCGTCAAATTTTTTGTTAAAAAGTGGCGTTTTTCCTGATTTAACAAACTTTATGTGCCTTTTTCGCTTGCTTTTGCGTGATATTTTGTAATTTCGCACCAAAATTGAAACTATATCCATTAAATAAAAAGACAAATGAAAAAAACAACCCTTTTGTGCGTAGGATTATGCGCAGCCATGGCTTTTACAAGTTGTAAGTCAAGTGAGAGTGCCTATAAGAAGGCATACGAGAAAGCAAAGCAGTATGATACCGCCACTGCCCAGCAGGAAGCCCAGGCAGTGGAGAATGCCGCTGTGGTGGCACCTGTGGAGGCCAAGCCTGTTAACGAGGCACGCGTGGTGGATAACCTCGACAATGTCTCTGTTCGTCAGGAGAGCGTATCACTGATCAGCGGTTCTGGTCTGAAGGATTTCAGTGTGATTGTTGGCTCGTTTGGTCTGCTGAGCAATGCCGAGGGTCTGCAGCAGCGTCTGAAGGCTGCCGGCTATGACGCACAGATCGTGAAGAACGAGGATAAGAACATGTACCGCGTGGTGGCTTCCACCTTTGGCGACAAAGGTACTGCCGTTTCCAGCCGCGATCAGTTGCGTGAGACTTATCCCGACGCTTGGTTGCTCTATAACGCCCGCTAAGTCGTAAGTTGGCGAGGATTCTTTCCATCGACTACGGCCAAAAGCGTACAGGACTGGCAGTCACCGACCCTCTGCAGATTATTGCCGGAGGGTTGGCGACTGTTTCTACGTCGGAACTCTTCGACTGGCTGAAGGCCTATCTGGCCAAGGAGCCTGTGGAACGAATCATCATCGGTGAGCCCAGGCAGACGAACGGTCAGCCCAGTGAGAACATGGCGCGTGTACAGCAGTTTGTCAATCGTTGGCGAAAGGCCGTTCCCGAGGTGCCCATCGAGTTCTTCGACGAGCGGTTCACCTCTGTATTGGCCCATCAGGCGATGCTGCAGGGTGGCCTGAAGAAGAAGGCCCGTCAGGACAAGGCTCTGGTGGATGAGATCTCCGCTACGATTATCCTGGAAGACTATTTGAGGATGCACAAGGCTTAATGCACAATTCATAATTCTTAATTCTTAATTGTAAGTGATTCTACCTATTTATATATATGGACAGCCTGTGCTGCGGAAGGTCGCAGAAGACATTACGCCCGACTACCCGCAGTTGAAGGAGTTGATTGCCGATATGTGGGAGACCCTGGCAGAGTCGGATGGTATCGGACTGGCTGCCCCTCAGGTGGGCAAGGCTATTCGTCTGTCGGTCATCGACTTGGACGTGCTGTCGGAAGACCTGCCCGAGTACAAAGGGTTCAGGAATGTCTATATCAACCCCCATATCGTCGAGTACGACGAGAGCAATACCGACTCCTCCGAGGAGGGTTGTCTGTCTTTGCCTGCCATCCATGAGAAGGTGGTGCGTCCTACCCGTATCCATGTGGAATGGGATGACGAGCAGTTCCAGCACCATGACGAGTGGATTGAGGGCTATCTGGCCCGTGTGATGCAGCATGAGTTCGATCACCTCGATGGCAAGATGTTCATCGACCATATCTCTCCGCTCCGTAAGCAACTCATTAAGAACAAGTTGCGTGCTCTGACGCAGGGACGTTATCGCTGTGGCTATAAGACCAAACCCGTGAGAAAATGAAGAATGAAGAATGAAAAATTTGCTACCGCCATCCTTGGCTTAGGGGAAATCGTGTCTGCCATGCGCTCATTATTGTGCGCAGCATTCTTCATTCTTCATTCTTCATTCTTCATTTCTGAATCCTTCGCACAGTTTAATACCGACCGTCTGGTGATGATCGGGCGTTCGGCGCTCTACTACGAGGACTATGTACTGTCTATCCAATATTTTAATCAGGCCATCAGTCAGAAGCCGTGGCTTTTTGAGCCGTGGTTCTTCCGTGGAGTAGCCAAATACTATCTCGACGATTACAGAGGGGCTGAAAGCGACTGTTCTGTGGCCATCGAGCGCAATCCATACGTGGTGAGCGCATACGAGTTGCGCGGTCTCTGTCGCATTAACCAGAAGAAGTTTGCCGAGGCCGTCAAAGACTATGACAGGGCTCTGCGCTATGATCCGGAGAACCAGAGTCTGTGGCACAACCGTGTGCTCTGTCTGATCCAGGAGAAGAACTATGAACGAGCACTGGCGGAGATAGACACGATGACCACCCACTGGTCGAAATATGCCCGTGCATACGCTATGCAGGCAGAGATCTATCTGCTTCAGCAGGACACGGCCAAGGCAGTGAAGTCGCTTGACAAGAGTCTGGAACTCGATCCCTACGACGGAGGGATATGGGCAGAGCGGGCTGTGATCAGTCTGGCCCGGCAGGACTGGAAGGACGGGGAAGAGTACCTCACCAAGAGTATCCACCTCCTGCCAAAGCATCCTGGCAACTATATCAACCGTGCCTTGGCACGCTATAACCAGAACAACCTGCGAGGAGCCATGGCCGACTATGACACGGCCCTGGACCTTGATCCCAATAACTTTTTGGGGCATTACAACCGTGGTCTGTTACGTGCCCAGGTGGGAGACGACAACCGCGGTATCGAGGACTTCGACTTCGTGCTGAAGTTGGAGCCAGACAACCTGATGGCCCTCTTCAACCGTGCCCTGCTGCTGGAACAGACAGGAAACCTGCGGGCAGCCATCCGCGACTATTCGAAGGTCATCGAAGAATTCCCGAACTTCTGGTTCGGTCTGGAGCACCGTGCCTCCTGTTACCGGCGACTCGGGAATACCAGACAGGCAGAGTTGGATGAGTTCCGTATCTTGAAGGCCCAGATGGACAAGCGCTACGGCAAGCAGCCTCGTATGACGGCCAAGCAACGGCAGATGCGCAAGCGCAGTGATGAAGACCTGGAGAAATACAACCAACTCGTGGTGGCCGACGAGCAGGAGGTGGAGCACGAGTATAAGAGTGACTACCGGGGTAGGGTACAGAACCGGAAGGCTGAGATGAACTACCAGCCCATGTACGGGTTGACCTTCGTCAGACCGGTCAATGAGGTGAAGCACGACATCGCATACGAGAAGAGTGTGGATACCTTCAACCAGTCCTCTGGCGCCAGACCCGTCTATGTGTCGTGTGACCAGACGAATCTGAGTGAGGAGCGTATGAAGCAGACCTTTGCCTATATCGACTCCCTGAGTGTGGTCATCGATGCCACGAAGAATACCACTGACGTGAAGCCCTTGCTCTTCCTGCGGGCTATTGCCAACACGGCTATCCAGAATTTCGACAATGCCATCGACGACCTCGGTATCTATCTGCAGATCGACAGTACCTCATCGTTGGCCTACTGGCAGAGAGCCGTCTGTCAGGAGAAGATCAACGCCTTCCACGCCTCGCAAGGTACGAACACCGACCTGCAGTCGGCCAATGTGCTGGGCGACCTCTCCGAAGCCATCCTATTGGCTCCGAAGAATGCATATCTCTTTTACAACCGTGGCAACCTCTATGCCCAGCGACAGGACTATCAGCGGGCCATCGACGACTACACACAGGCCATCGCCCTTGAGGAACAACTGGCTGAGGCCTATTTTAACCGAGGCTTAGTCCGTATCCATGCTAAGAAGGTGGCTGAGGGCATTGCTGATCTCAGTAAGGCGGGTGAACTCGGACTGTACCAAGCCTATAGCGTCATCAAGAAATACCAGAAATGAGAGGCGAAAGACTGATATTGTTGGCAATGACAATCGGCTGCTGTATGACAGGTCAGGCAGACGACCAATTGACTGGTACCGTCATCGGTACACAGTATGCCGTTGACTATTCGACCAATGCACGTACCACGACCGTCAATACCTGTGCGAATGCCTTTGACGGTGATCTGGACACCTTTTTCGCTTCCTTTGACCGTAGTTATTCCTGGGCAGGACTTGACCTGGGAACACCGCATGTCATCACTCGGGTAGGGTGGTCACCACGTAATGACGGACTGGGACCAAGGCGTGTCGTGCTGGGTGTCTTCGAAGGTGCGAACAGTCCTGACTTCATGGATGCACTTCCCCTCTATATCATTGATGCCCAGGGTACCATCGGGCAGATGTCGTATGCCGACGTCAACTGTTCAAGAGGCTTCCGCTATGTCAGATATGTGGGTCCTGACGATGCCCGTTGTAATATTGCTGAACTGGCGTTCTATGGGCATGCGGGGGCTGGTGATGACTCACAACTCTACCAACTGACCAACTTACCCACCGTGAGTATCCATACCCTCCACGATGTGATACCCAATGACAAGGTGCATCAGATTGTCTCTCAACTGACCATCATCTCGGAGAACGGAACGAGACTGCTTTCCGAGTCAGGTACCATCCGAGAGCGTGGCAACGCATCGAGAGACTTCCCCAAGAAGCCCTATCGCATCAAGTTTGACGAGAAGCAGTATATGCTCGACGCACCTGCCAAGGCCAAGAAGTGGACCTTGATCAACAACTATGGTGACAAAACGCTGATGCGCAACCTGTTGGCCTTTGAACTCAGCCGTCGTCTGGGTATGCCCTATACGCCTTACGGAACGGCTGTTGACGTGTTGCTCAATGGCGAGTACAAAGGGTGCTATCAACTCTGTGACCAGATACAGGTGCATAAGGATCGTGTCCCCGTTACCGAAATGGCCTCTACCGATAATGAAGGAATCGCCCTGACAGGCGGCTATCTCATAGAGATCGATGCCTATGCGAATCAGGAGAAATCATGGTTTAACTCCTCTGGCGGTAATCCCGTGACCATCAAGTCGCCTGAGGAAGATTCCATCACGTCGCCACAGAAAAACTTTATCAAGTCCTTCTTCGAAAAGATGGAGAATGACTGGCAAACCTATCTTGATACCAACACCTTCCTGCGTCATTTCCTGGTAGGAGAACTATCGGGAAATACCGATACCTATTGGAGCGTGTTTATGTATAAGGAGCGGGATGAGGATATGCTCTATACCGGTCCTGTCTGGGATTTCGACCTCGCCTTCGACAATGACCAGCGCACTTATCCCGTGAATAACAAGAACGACTATATCTATCGGAGTGGCGGCAGTTGTACGGGGAACATGAGGCGGTTTGTCGATAATATTGTCATCAATAATGCCAAGGCAAAGTCGGAGATGGTCACTATCTGGGATAAAGCCAGGTGTAACGGTCTGACGGAGGAGAACCTTGTGGCCTTTGTTGACGCGATGGAGGAGACCCTGGCACAGTCACAGCGGTTGAATTTCCTACGGTGGCCCATCCTGAACAGCCGTGTCCATCAGAATCCCCGTGCCTTGGGCAGTTTCGAGGCAGAAGTCGAGACAGTGCGCCGTTTTGTCAAAGAGCGTCTGCCGTGGATGGACAAGCGGTTGGGCTACACTTATGTGCCCAGTGCCATCAGTGAGGTTGCCGTGGATATGAACCAGCCCTACGAGGTGTTTACCGTGTCAGGCCTGTTTTGCGGCAACGACCTCAGTAGGCTCCGTCCTGGTATCTATATCGTGCGTCAGGGCCAGGCAGCGCGGAAGATGGTTGTCAGATGAAAATAAATCTGAAATCCTTTTGTGTTTTGCTTATTTATTCGTACCTTTGCAGGCAATTTTAAATTCAAACATATATTGTAGATATGATTAACATTACTTTCCCAGACGGATCTGTTCGTTCGTATGAGCAGGGCGTGACTGGTTATCAGATTGCAGAGAGCATCTCTCCGGCTCTCGCACGCAGCGTACTCTGCTGTGGTGTAAACGGGGAGACCGTAGAGTTGAATCGTCCGATCAACGAGGACGCTACCATCGCGCTCTACAAGTGGGAAGATGAGGAAGGAAAGCACACCTTCTGGCACACCTCCGCCCACCTGTTGGCAGAGGCCCTGAAGGAACTCTATCCAGGTATTCAGTTTGGTTTCGGACCTGCCGTAGAGAATGGCTTCTTCTATGATGTGCTGTTGAAGGACGGTGAGAGCATCAAGGAGAGTGACTTCCCCAAGATTGAACAGAAGATGAAGGAACTGGCTTCAAAGAAGGAGCCTGTGGTTCGTAAGGAGGTGGCCAAGGCCGACGCCCTGAAGGAATTTGCTGCCGACGGTCAGACCTATAAGTGCGAGCATATCGAGCAGGATCTGGAAGACGGTTCTATCACGACCTATACCCAGGGTAACTTCACTGACCTCTGTCGTGGTCCGCACCTCGTGGATACCGGTGAGATCAAGGCCATTAAGTTGACGAGTGTGGCAGGTGCCTTCTGGCGTGGTGATGCTACCCGTGAGCAGATGCAGCGTCTGTATGGTATTACCTTCCCGAAGAAGAAGATGCTCGATGAGTATCTCGTGATGCTCGAGGAAGCCAAGAAGCGCGACCACCGTAAGATCGGTAAGGAGATGGAACTCTTCATGTTCTCCGAGAAAGTCGGTAAGGGTCTGCCTATCTGGTTGCCGAAGGGTACTGATCTCCGTCTGCGCTTGCAGGATCACTTGCGCAAAGTACAGAAGCGCTATGGTTATCAGGAGGTTATCACGCCGCATATTGGTGGCAAGAGCCTATATGTCACCTCTGGTCACTATGCCCATTACGGTCAGGATTCCTTCCGTCCCATCACCACCCCGGAGGAGGGCGAGGAATATATGCTGAAACCAATGAACTGTCCTCACCACTGTGAGATTTTCGCCTGGAAGCCTCGTTCGTACAGGGACCTGCCCCTGCGTATTGCAGAGTTTGGTACGGTGTATCGCTATGAGCAGAGTGGTGAGTTGCATGGACTGACCCGTGTGCGTTCGTTCACTCAGGACGATGCCCACCTGTTCTGTCGGCCTGACCAGGTGAAACAGGAGTTCCTCAACGTGATGGATATCATCGAAGTGGTGCTGAGTGCCTTTGGCTTTAACTTTGAGGCCCAGATATCTCTGCGCGATCCCAACAACCATGAGAAGTACGTGGGTACCGATGAGGACTGGGCACTGGCAGAGAAGGCCATCCAGGAGGCTTGTGAGGAGAAGGGGCTGCATGCCAAGGTGGAATATGGCGAGGCTGCTTTCTACGGTCCGAAACTCGACTTCATGATCAAGGATGCCATTGGTCGTCGCTGGCAGTTGGGCACCATTCAGGTGGATTACAACCTGCCGAAGCGCTTCCAGTTGGAATATACGGATGAGGACAACCAGAAGAAGACCCCTGTGATGATTCACAGAGCCCCCTTCGGTTCGTTGGAGCGTTTCACTGCCGTGCTTATCGAGCATACCAGTGGTCACTTCCCCCTCTGGCTCACCCCGGAGCAGGTGGCTATCCTACCTCTGTCGGAGAAGTACAACGACTATGCTCAGGAAGTCTGCAAGAAGTTCGGCGAGGGTGGGGTACGAGCCACCATCGACCTGCGCAACGAGAAACTGGGTCGCAAGATCCGCGACAATGAGTTGAAGCGAATCCCCTATATGGTCATCGTCGGAGAGAAAGAGGCAGCCGATGGTACTGTCGCCGTTCGTCCACAGGGTGGCGGTGAGCAGAGCGTGAAAACTATCCAGGCCTTTATCGACGAGGTGAACGCCCAGGTCGCAGAGATGACGAAGGACTTCTGAAGAATTGAAGGATTGAAGAATTGAAGGATTGAAGAATTGAAGAGTTGAAAAGAGGACTATAGTTAAATATTATTAATTTTTAGGCCGTGACAAAAGTTTCAATTCTTCAATTTTTCAATTTTTCAATTTTTTATAGTAATTTTGCAGCCGATTTTTAAAAAATAGTGGATGAAGAATGACAAACTGAAGAATCAGTACCGGATTAATGATCAGATCCGTGTACGTGAAGTTCGTATCGTCGGGGAAGACGGTTCCAGCGTGGTTCCCACCCGTGATGCCATCAATATGGCCCGTGAGCAGGGTGTTGATCTCGTAGAGATTTCGCCCAACGCCAATCCGCCAGTCTGTCGTCTCATCGACTACTCCAAGTTCCTTTACCAGCAGAAGAAGCGCCAGAAGGAAATGAAGGCCAAGCAGGTGAAGGTGGAGGTGAAGGAAATCCGCTTTGGTCCTCAGACCGACGAGCACGACTATCAGTTCAAACTCAAGCATGCCAAGGAATTCCTGGAAGAAGGCAACAAGGTGAGAGCCTACGTGTTTTTCCGTGGACGTTCCATTCTGTTCAAGGAGCAGGGGGAAGTGTTGCTCCTCCGTTTCGCCAATGATCTGGAGGAAGTGGGAAAGGTAGAAGGTATGCCGTCGCTCGAAGGTAAGAAGATGTTCCTCTATCTGGCTCCTAAGAAGGCTGGTTCGAAGAAGATGAGTCAGCAGGCCCGTGACAAAGAGGCTGCGGCTGCAGAGGCGAAGGAGCAGGTCAGGCAGCAGAAAGAGGCAGAGGAGGTTGAGACGCCAGCCAATGGCGGTCTTTTCGCTAATGCCAAGATCAGTGCTGATGCCCTGAAGAGACTGACAGAGGATAAAGATTAAGAAGAAAAAGAAGGCGGCGCGCCCGGTATATGCGTTGCTGCCGGATATTTAAATTAAATATTAAACATTAAACATTCAAAAACAATGCCAAAAGTAAAGACAAACTCCGGTGCCAAGAAGAGATTCACGTTCACCGGTACAGGTAAGGTAAAGAGACGTCACGCTTACCACAGTCACATTCTGACGAAGAAGACCAAGAAGCAGAAGCGCAACTTGGTAGGTACAACAATCGTTGATCAGTCAAACATGAAGCAGGTTCGTGACCTGTTGTGTCTCCGTTAAACCTATTGTCGAACATTTAAAGTAGAAAAATTATGCCAAGATCAGTAA